>Ga0153996_1000507_pt1 | contig 17612 bp, 12 predicted proteins | sample TSNC080MetaG_FD_104728 | JGI IMG/M metagenome (GOLD analysis project Ga0153996, IMG submission 104728) | Attine ant fungus gardens microbial communities from North Carolina, USA - TSNC080 MetaG | ecosystem: Host-associated > Fungi > Mycelium > Unclassified | place: USA: North Carolina, Lumber...
GCATGCTGTCCCATTAATAAGTTGATGCCAATCGGCACCGTACGCATCTCTGTGGTCTGCGTCAATGCCAGTGCGAACAAATACTCATTCCATGCCTGCATGAAAGTATACATTCCGACCGAAACCATCCCCGGTATAGATACCGGCACCAATACCGCCCAAAGTGCTTTCCATCTGGACCCGCCATCAATCATAACCGCTTCATCCAATTCTTTGGACAGGGTATTAAAATAACCGGTCATCATCAAAATGCAATACGGCAATGTGGTTACCATATACGTAAGAATCAATGCAAAATATGTATTAAATAATCTCATTGCCACAATCAGCCCCATGTATGGAATCAGCAATACAATCGGGGGAATCGCCTGGACACTGACAATTAATGAATTAAATACCCCTTTCCCGGGAAAGTCAAATCTACTGAATGCATATGCTGCAAGTATTCCGACAAACAATGTCAATGCCACTACACATCCGGCTACGATATAACTATTGACGAAAAAGCGAACCTTTGCGGAATCGGTCAGCACTGATACGTATGATGATAAACTGGCTGTTTGATCGAAAAGTTTAGGCGGCCAAGAGAAAACAGCCGAATTGCTTTTCAGCGAAGAAGAAAACATCCACAGGATTGGAAATGCCGCAAATAAGCCGCCTATAATCAAAAAAATAGAAACTATGATCTTCGTCGTTTTCTTATAACGTCCAACCATATCCTACTCCCTCACTTTCTTTTGCTGTTTTACATAAAAGACTGCTATAAAAACACAAACGATAAGCAATACTGCCGCGGCTGTTGCAGCCATGCTATAATCCACTTTTTGGAACGCCAGCTTGTAAATATAAATACTCAGCGTTTCTGTAGAATTTACCGGCCCGCCGCCGGTTAACATCCAAATAACGTTAAAAGATTGCAGGGTCCAGATAAAATCCAGCATTGCGATACTAATCAAAATAGGTTTCAACTGCGGAAGGGTAATATACACAAAACTCTTTGCAGAGGTGGAGCCATCGATAGCAGCACTTTCATATAAGTCTTCGGAAATCCCCTGCAGACCGGCAAGGGTACTGATCATATAGAATGGGTATCCGCACCAGATATTAATAAAGCAAATAACCGCCAATGCAATGTCCTTATTACTGAGCCACTCTGTGTTTTGAGAAATCTGTGGAAAAACCGACAAAATGTAATTCACAATACCAGACGGTTGTAACATTAATTTCCACAGAATTGCAACAACAGATGCTGTAAACACCCATGGCAGAATGTAAACGACACGAGCAATTGTTTTTGTTCTGGCGGCAAAATATTTTGAATTCAGCAGTATTGCAAAAATTATTCCCAGAACTAAATGTGCAGCAACGCTCACCAATACAAAAACAATTGTATTGGTTACTGCGTTCCAATACTGACTATTCGTAAATAATGTCTTGTAATTTTCCAGCCCTACAAAAGCCGGAGTCTGTGAAACGACAGCCCTGTCCACGAAGGAGTAACCAATCACCATGCAGATAGGCACTGCCATGAAGACAATCATCAATATTAACGTTGGTGCAAGATATCTGTAAGGAGCAGTTTTCTTTCCTGTTAATTTCAAGGTCATTCCCTCCTGATCATCCGGTCCCGGCTTAAACCGGCACCATTTTCAGAAAAGGGCCAAAGCTCTTTCTTTGACCCCTTCCCCTATCACTTACACTTTAAATCCTTAATTTCCCGCATCGTTCAGGTAACCCTGCCAATTTGCAAGCATGGTATCACAGTCTAAATCACCTTCGAGATATCTTACGAGATCATTTGTCATAGAAGTCATTACATCCGATGCTTTAGGAAGCCCGATGAACTCGTTAATAACATAATTTTCTCTGTAAACTTCATAATATGACTGGAACTGTTCCGGTGCTTCACTATAATCCGGTTCAGCGACAGTACTGTTCGGGAATGCTGACATTGTCGCTGCCAGTCCGGCAGATGCAGAGCCATCTGTTCCATCCGCGCCGCCGAGCAGGAAATTGATGAAATCAGCCGCTTGTTCTTTATTCCCGCAGGAATCGGAAATACCTACAGCCCAGCTTGCATAGCAGATGCCGCTCTGATCTGTATATCCATCCTTTACAGGAATTGCAGCAGCTTCAAAGTTAAGATCTGCAAACTGGCTCATCGTAGCCGCAGACGCAACCGTAAATGCACAATTACCTGCTGCAAAGTTACTTGTCATTTCCGATTCTTCCAGTGTGCTCATACCCGGGTATAAAGAACCGGCATCATAAAGTGATCTGAACATTTCTGCAAGAGAAGCTAAATCTTCGTTATCTTCTGTTTTGTATGCACCGCTGTCATCTTTCAGGCTAATCCCTGACCCCCAGCCAGTTCCCATGAATACGTTCTGAATACCGTTTGCATTCGTTGTTCCAAGATTTAACGCAAATGCAGAATATCCTGCATCGGTAATCTTTTTAGATGCATCTTCCAGTTCGCTCCAGGTAGTTGGAATCTCTTCAACACCAGAAGCTTCCAGAATATCCATGTTAACGTACATCGGATATGCAAAGTTCAGTACCGGAACGACATAACCCGTACCATCCACACTCCAGACATCACTTGCAAGGCTGCTTTCCACACCCGCTCCGAGGACGTCAGTCAAAACACCCATATCGACAAACTCTGAGAGCCAGGCACCGTCAACACTTATGATGTCCGCAATCGTACCATTTGCTGCACCTGCTGTAATAGCCGTCTTGGTGTCAGCCCAAGGCGCTGTTAACAGTTCAACTTTAACACCGGTCTCTGCCTCGTATTTAGCACAAATATCATCTAAATAACCCTCTGGGAGTTCCGCGCCCCACCACTGTTGGAATTTTAAGGTTACATCACTGCTTGCCGCTTCGGTTTCAGTATCAGTACCGGTTTCCCCTGAGTCACTGCTTCCTCCGCATGCGGCCAGTCCTGCCATCATAACTCCAATCAATCCAACTGCTAATCCCTTTTTCATAAACTTCATGCTGTTCCCTCCTTTAATTTTTCAGCCCGTGTGCATGTAATTTAATTTCACGCAGTATTATGTATTAACCTTATCGATGCTGTTTTTACATCACATCACACGTCAGCTTGCATGTTATGTAATTTTATTTTATCATTATTTCCAAATTAGTCAATAGTAACACTATTTTTTATTATATTTTTGTACATTTTACATAAATATATTTAGTGTTAGTTTTAGTAATAAAATATTATTTCATAATTAACAGACATATATAACACCTGTCACATACTTTTCATTCAGCCGGCGAACCGGCACTCCATGATGGCGATATGGGCCGCGCTACATTGTATTTTCATATAAAAAACAGATGCGCTACCATCATTTCGATGATAACGCACCTGTTAATATATCTATATTCTTTTATTTACTGTTGAGAGCTGCCTGAGCCGCGGCCAATTTAGCAATTGGTACACGGAACGGCGAGCAGGATACATAATTCAAACCAAGCTTATGACAGAATTCAACCGAACTCGGGTCACCGCCATGTTCGCCGCAGATACCTAATTTAAGATCTGACTTGGCCCCACGGCCTTTTTCAGCAGCCATTTTAACAAGCTGTCCAACGCCCTCCTGATCAAGTCTTGCAAACGGATCAGATTCGTAGATCTTATTCTGATAGTAAGAATCCAGGAACTTACCTGCATCATCACGCGAGAATCCGAAGGTCATCTGAGTCAGGTCATTGGTTCCGAAGGAGAAGAATGCAGCTTCTTCCGCAATCTCATCAGCCAGCAGGGCCGCACGCGGAATTTCGATCATTGTACCGATTACATATTCGATATCTGATTCTTTTTCTGCTTTCACCTGTTCAGCAACTTCTACAACGATGTCCTTAACGAACTTCAGCTCTTTCTTTTCACCTACCAGCGGAATCATGATTTCCGGAACGATATCAAAGCCTTTTTCCTGCTTTACTTCAATCGCTGCTTCCATCACTGCTCTGGTCTGCATCTTCGCGATTTCAGGATAGGTTACCGCCAGGCGGCAGCCTCTGTGTCCCATCATCGGGTTGAACTCGTGCAGTTCATCACACTTGGCTTTTACATCTTCTACGGTCAGACCCATATCTGCAGCCAAGGCCTTGATGTCCTCTTCGTCAGTCGGTACAAACTCGTGCAGCGGCGGGTCCAGATAACGGATGGTCATCGGTTTGCCTTCCAGCACTTCGTACATTGCCTTGAAGTCACCCTTCTGATAAGGAATCAGTTCGTTAAGTGCCTCTTCTCTCGCCTCTACGGTGTCGGAAAGGATCATTTTACGGATCTTCGGAATTCTCTCCGCATCGAAGAACATGTGCTCTGTACGGCACAGTCCAATACCTTCCGCACCGAGCTCTACAGCGTTCTGGGTATCAGCCGGGGTATCGGCATTGGTTCTTACCTTCATGGTTCTGTATTTATCAGCCCACTCCATGATTCTGCCGAAGTTTCCGCCGATAGAAGCTTCCACCGTCTTGATGTCGCCATAATAGATCTTACCGGTAGAACCGTCTAATGAAATATAATCTCCCTCATTAACTGTCTTTCCGCCTAATTCGAAACGCTTAGCCGCTTCGTTCATCTTGATTTCGCCGCAGCCGGATACACAAGCTGTACCCATACCGCGGGCAACTACTGCTGCGTGACTGGTCATACCGCCGCGAACAGTCAGAATACCACGGGCAGCGTGCATACCTTCAATATCTTCCGGAGATGTCTCCAGACGCGCAAGAATAACTCTTTCTCCTCTGTCGCCTGCAGCTTTTGCATCATCCGCGGTGAAGTATACTTTACCGGCTGCAGCTCCAGGAGAAGCCGGCAGCGCTGAACCGATTACATCACCGGCTGCCAGTGCATCTTTATCAAATGTCGGGTGGAGCAGCTGATCCAGTGATTTCGCTTCGATACGAAGGACTGCTTCATCCGGTGTAATCTTACCTTCATCAACCAGATCACAAGCGATCTGCAGAGCAGCCGGAGCGGTTCTCTTACCGTTACGGGTCTGTAAGAAGTACAGTTTACCTTCCTGAATGGTAAACTCCATATCCTGCATATCACGATAGTGGTCTTCCAGTTTGTGAGCAATGCTCATAAATTCCTTATAAACTTCCGGCATATCCTCTTCCAGTCTTGTAATCGGAAGCGGGGTACGGATACCGGCAACAACGTCTTCACCCTGAGCGTTGATCAGGTACTCACCGTAGATTCCGTTTTCACCGGTGGATGGGTTACGTGTAAATGCAACACCGGTACCGGAGGTATCACCCATGTTACCGAATACCATCGCCTGTACGTTAACCGCGGTTCCCCAGCTTCCCGGGATGTCATTCATCCGGCGGTAAACGATCGCACGCGGGTTATCCCATGAACGGAATACCGCTTTTACCGCTTCCATCAGCTGTACTTTCGGATCCTGCGGGAAATCTTCACCCATCTTTTCTTTATAAATAGCTTTATATTTTGCAATAACTTCCTGTAAATCCTCTGCTGTCAGATCGGTATCGAACTGAACGCCTTTTGATTCTTTGATTTCATCTAAGATTCTTTCAAAGAAATCTTTGCTCATTTCCATAACAACGTCAGAGAACATCTGGATAAATCTTCTGTAAGAGTCATAAGCAAATCTTGGGTTGCCGGTCTTGTTCGCAAACCCTTCTACCGCTACATCATTCAGTCCGAGATTAAGAATGGTATCCATCATCCCCGGCATGGAAGCTCTTGCTCCGGAACGAACAGAAACCAGTAACGGATCTTCTGTATCGCCGAATGTCTTGCCCTGAATCTTTTCTAATTCACCTATTGCATCGAAAATCTGACCCTGAATTTCATCGGTAATCTTCTTACCACTGTCGTAGTAATTAGTGCAAGCTTCTGTAGTAACCGTAAATCCCTGGGGAATCGGCAGACCCAAATTGGTCATTTCCGCTAAGTTAGCACCTTTTCCGCCAAGAAGGTTTTTCATGCCTGCGTCACCTTCTTTAAATAAGTAAACCCATTTCGCCATGTCTTAGAGACCTCCTAAAATTATTGATTAATAGCATAAAGCACAAAAAAACGACAAAACATACCATCTTTCTGCTCTATTTAACTAATGGTTGCCTGTGCGGCTCGTCCCAAACCGCACATAATATTGTAAATGGTTTCCAATAGTTCGTCAAGCCCTTCTTTCAATGTTTTCAAGGGTTTTGTAAAGATTCCGTACAAAAATGCGCAAAGATTCAGTCTGACTAATTTTCAGTATTATTATTGACAAACGATAATTTATATTGTACACTTTAAACAAATTATCGAATAACAATAATTCGGAGGCAATTATGAAACGTAGTACTTATTATATGTTTTTATGTGTTGAAGCGGTGCTTTGTGTAGTGCTCTGCATTTTACAGGTATCGTTTACAGGCGTTTTTTCTTCCATCACAGCATTTCCCTTCGAACAGATCGGGCTGGGCCTGCGTAACCTGTCACTTTCGGGCGGGCCGGGTAATGCAGCCGCTATTGTGATTTATGCCGCGGTGAGTCTGCTGCCTGCTGCCGTGCTGCTCGTTCTTTCGAAAAAGCGCAGCCTGCATGCAGAAGACGGATTACTGATACTTCTCAGCATTGTGCTGTTTGCGGTTTTGTATCTTATGATAAACCCCGGCAGCATCGGCATGCTGACGGGCGGGCTGACGGAGTACTCCGCAGGTAAATCCTTATTGGGCGTCATAGTGTACTCGATCGTTTGCGGCCACCTCGTTCTCAGGCTGCTGCGGCTGTTTAACGGCGGCGGTACTGATGCACTCGTTCGCTATATGTCAGCCATACTGCATTTGCTGAATATGCTGCTTGTATATATCATATTCAGTACTTGTCTGGGTTATCTGTTTGATTCCATCGCGTCGCTGAAAGCAGGCAACGCCGGGAATGAGCACTTATTAGGTGCAAGCTATTTTTTCCTTGCACTGCAGTTTATCGTCGGCGCATTGCCCTATGCGATGGATATATTTGTCGTTTTCGCGGCGCTGAGGCTGCTCCGTGAAATGCAGACAGACCGCTATTCTGAAAAAACCGTCACGGCGGCGGAGCGCATGTCCCGGCTATGCACAGCGGCGCTGACGGTAACTGTACTCTCGAATATCGGCTTGAACCTGTTCCAGCTTCTGTTTGCAAAATCGCTTATGGTCATAGACACCGCGGTTCAAATTCCCATATTCTCAATGACATTCGTGCTGGCTGCGTTGCTGCTGACAAGGTTTGTCACGGAAAACAAACAACTGAAAGATGATAATGATACGTTCATTTAGAGGTGTGCTATGGCTATAAAAATCCATCTGGAGGATGTTTTGAAAAAAAGGCAGATGACCTCCAAAGAACTGTGCGCTCTTGTCGGCATAACGGAGGCTAATCTTTCCATTCTGCGAAGCGGCAAAGCCAAGGGCGTTCGATTTTCTACAATCAATAAGATTTGCTGGCACTTAAAATGTGATGTGGGAGATATATTAAAATTTGACGGAGTATTGGAGGATGATGATGAAACGTAACATAGTAATTTCAATATGCAGTGCCCTGATATTGCTCACCTTGCAAGGATGCCGGCTGGCACGGGAAACCGCGGGGGAAGACGGATACGAAGACAGACTTGTCGGAATCTTCGTCACAACCGATTATCTCGACGCTGAAGACCGTCTGTATGCCACTCTGACAGCCGCGGAAGAATACGTATTTGAAGATGTTGAAGGGATCTGCTATTTTGCACCCACGATACCTGCCGCTGCCCAGCGCGACAGTTACATTTCTTCTATGTGGGACGAAGGCATCAGCGACGGGCACTTAGATGTAAGCATTGGCGAGGAGGAAGAAAGCACAACCCTGGAAGGGACTCTTTACGTCACTCCCTCCTTTAAAAATCACACACTTCATTTCAATCCGGTATATCAATCGGCAAAAGGAGACATCTATACCACCGCCGGAAGCGGATTTGAGGTTAATCACGACTCGGACAGCGAAGATTCCTCTTTTTCTCAGACGCTGGACGCCACAACAACATTGACGGAAAACGGCAGGATCAGAACCGACAGCATATCCATCACGCTCTCTGTCAGCATTATGTTCACCCCGGAGAAAATTGTTGTCTTACAGATGGATACGGACAGCGGGCTTATCTCCCGGACAGAGTATGCACCCGACGCACTGCCCGAGACTTTTTTATTGGATACATCGACAAATTATATCATCGTGGAAACACACAAGCGGGACGACACCGGTGCCTTAATAATCTCCCGCGGGATATACGGCAAAGATGACGAGACTGCTGATACATTCGCCGCCAGGGAGGACGGTATCTGCGTGAAACATCAGACCCCGATCCAGTGGCCGCAGTAATATAAAAAATGGTGCCGGCAGGTCTTTTTCAACCTTCAGGCACCATTTTAATCGCTGAATAAACATACCATGTTTATTTTAAATACTAACCTTTAACTCCTGTGTGTGCTACCCCTTCAATAAACTGCCGCTGGAAGATGAAGAACAAGATTACCATAGGAATTACACTGATAACCGCTCCGGCCATCTGTCCCGGGAAATTATTCGCGTACTGACCGCGAAGCAGAGAAAGCGCCGGGGCAAGCTTTAATTTATCGGGATCAGAGTTGATAATTAACGGCCACATAAAGTCATTCCATGCAAATCTTGCAACAAAGATTGACAACGCAACAATCCCAGGTTTTACAAGAGGTAACATAATCTTATTAAAGATCTGGAATCGATTGCATCCGTCAAGCAGCGCCGCCTCCTCCAATTCCTTAGGCAGAGACATAAAGAACTGCCGCATCAGGAATGTACCGAAAGCACTAAACAGTCCCGGCAGGAAAAGCGCTGTTAAAGTATTTATTAAACCCAATTTCTGGATAAGCAAGTATTGAGGAATAAGGAAAATCTGTCCCGGCACCATCAAGATTGATAAAATAATGATAAAAATAAAATTTTTCCCCGGAAAATTAATTCTGGCAAATGCATAAGCAGCCAATGTACAAATTGCAACTTGCCCTACTACCGTTATAATTGTGGTATAAATTGTGTTCATATAGATCTTTGCAAACGGCAGTGTTTCAAAAATCTTGCTGTACGCTTCTGCTGTAAAATGCTCCGGGAAAAACGTCGGCGGTATTGCCATGGATTCACCCGGAAGTTTAAATGAGGTTAACACCATCCAAAGGAATGGAAATACCGTAATTCCAACGCCCAACAACAGAACGATATGAACGATTAAATTCTTTTTTGCTCTATTACCCTTCATTGATATTCCCTCCTAATCGTAATGTACCCACTTTTTCTGGCCGATTAACTGAATCACTGTGATGATCATAATAATGACAAACATAAACATGGAAATTGCCGATGCGTATCCTTTATATCCGGTTTCAAAAGCATTCCGGTAGAATAAAGCATTCATGGTCAACACCTTCGGATAAATTGGGTTCTCCGGCCCGACCATCATAAAGATACTGTCAAACACCTGGAAGGCACCAATCATTCCGGTTATCAAAATAAAGAAGATACTTGGTGACACCAGCGGTATCGTAATTTTAAAAAACTGTCTGACAGAACTTGCTCCGTCTATGGCTGCCGCTTCATAGTATGAACGGGAAATCCCCTGCATGCCTGCCAGCAGAATAATTACATTGTAACCTATACCGCTCCAGACCGCTACTATCATAATCATGTAAAGCGCTGTATTTGCATCTCCAAGCCATGCATGGCCTTTCATTCCAAACAGTCCTAAAAACTCATTGAACAGACCATAATCACCGTTAAAGATCCAGCGCCAGGTTAAAGAAACCGCGACCGGCATCGTAACTGTCGGCAGGAAATAAAGCGTACGGTAAATAGATTTTCCTTTAATGCTGGCATTTAAAAGTGCCGCTACCACAATTGATAAAAAGATCGAAATCGGTACTACAATAATTATGTATTTCACCGTATTCCACAGAGCCCCCCACAGCGCCGGATCTGAAAATAATTTTTTATAATTATCCAGCCCGTTGAAGGTTGCCACATTGAATTTGTTTACATCATTGAAGCTAAACCACACATTCTGAATGAATGGCCATACATAAAATGCTGCCAGCCCTATTACCAGCGGTGCGATAAATATATAGGCGGCTATCCAGTCATTTCGTTGTCTTTTGCCATTTTTTTCTTTGTACGAATAGACTTTACTACTATCATTTTTACCTGACATTAGAATTCCTACTTTCCGTTCTTCTCATCCAAAACATCCTGCCATTTTTCCGCTATTTGATTTGTACCTTCCTCAAGAGTGATATTTCCTGCCCATACTTCTGCCAGAATTTCTCTCTGTACAGTCATCAAGTCTGAGTAATATGGAACTCTTGGCTCTAACATTTTAGCTTCCTCTAAATCCATTGTAAAAATATCAAGATTCAGTTCTGGTCTTGTTTCTGCAAAATAGTGCTGTGCATCATTTCTGGCGGAAATCACGGTACCACCTTGTCCCTGTAATCTCATTGCTTCTTCTCCGCCCAGCCAATTAAGGAATTTTATTGCTTCTTCTTCATTCTTTGTAGCTGCGTTTACCGCATATCCAAGGCCATTGATAATGTCTGTTTTCTTTCCGTTGAAAGAAGGACGTCTGACTACATCAAATTTACCGTTAATCACTTCATTTTGTTCAAAAGTTGAAATCATGTAGTTACCTACCATAAGCATTGCAAGCTTTCCGCCTTCAAACATTGTATCGGGAAGTGTATCAGCCATTTGTTCTGAAGTTGGAGAGATTCCCTCTTCCACAAACCCATACCATGCCTGTACAGCTTCAACAGTTTTCGGATCATTCCATCCCGTTTCTGTCCTGTCCTCGTTCAAAATGTATCCGCCATTTGCATAAACGCTTCCTTCATATGTTGTCTGTCCTGAGTTATAAGCCGCTGCAATTGGATATTCTCCGTCTTCAAGACCTGCCTGTAATTCGATTGCCGCTGCTTTTAAATCTTCCATTGTCCAATCATCTGTAGGATACGCTACACCGGCTTTATCAAATAATTCTTTATTATAGAATAATCCGTTTGTATCAAAATCCTTTGGAACAGCATATAATTTTCCGTCATATGTGTATCCGTCAACCAATGCTCTCGGGAAATTATTTTCCACATCTAAATCCGCTACGGCTTCTGTAATATCCATTAACACACCGCTTTCTGCATATCCTACTGCTTTTAACGCATTTACCCATATGATATCTGCTGCATCTCCGCCGGTGATACTAGCTTCGATTTTTGTCCAGTACTCAGCCCATGTTGTTAACTGTGTTTCCACTGTTACATCAGGATTTTCTTCTTCGTAGACTTTGATCATTTCTTTCATAACCTTGTTTTGTTCTTCATCCCAAAGTGCCATAACAAGTTTAGTTTTTCCGTCCTTGGTCTTCCCGTCGTCTTTGTTGCCGCATCCTGAAAATACGGATACAGTCATGGTTAATGCCAACCCTAGCGCTATCAACTTTTTCCAATTCTTTCTCATTTACTTTTCCTCCTTCTTGTAGGCTTGTTTATTATAAATAGTACATTGTACTATTCATTACATGTGATAATTTCCTGTGCACTATGATTTACGCATCTCATCGAGTAAAATAACTCTTCCGCCTTCCAGTCTGGACTGTTCAGCCGCCAATGCACAGTAGTGGCTTTCTACTGATTGATCAACAGAAGTTGTTCTGTTATTCGGTTCAGCCCCCTCTAGTATCATATCCAGAAATTCTTCCACCATGCGGTTATCTCCACCACCATGTCCCGAGAGGTCTGTAGCAAATTCTGTGATATCAATTGTCTCTGTCTCTTTGCCAAACTCAGTAATTTTAATTGTATTGTCAGTCATGTCAGCGACAATTTCGCCTCTGGTTCCCATAAATTTTGCATATCTGGAGCCGGTTGCCGTAAATGCACACATCGTGTGGCTGATTGTTGATCCGTCAGTCATACTTAAGTTCACAACCTGGTGGTCAACCACATTGTTATCACAGTGATACACACATCTTCCATATGGTCCTCCTTTTATAGCTTCAGCGATGGATTCCTCGGTCGGATGCAATGCCAATACATCTAACGGCCATTGTGTATATCCGTTTTTTACACCAATTTTTTTATTATACAGATAAATCCTCTCTGCATCAAATGGACAATTATCCTTCACCTTACATCCGTCCAGGCATCTGTGTGCAGCACCTTCCGGCGCTTTTTCTTCTTTGAATAAATATGTATTTCCGAAAGAAGATACTGATTTACAGGTCTTTCCTGTCAGCCATAATAATAAGTCCATGTCATGGCAGCATTTCTGTAAAATCATCGGACTTGTCGTATTGGAATCTCTCCAGTTTCCGCGAACAAAACTGTGTGCCTGATGCCACCAGCCTACGTTTTCAATAGACATGACCGAAACAATATCACCTGCTACACCGGAGTCAATCACTTCTTTTAGTTTAGAATAGATTGGTGTGTAGCGAAGCACATGGCAGACAATTACTTTACGGTTACACTCATTTGCAACTTTTACGATTTCTCTGCATTCATCTAAATCCGGTGAAATCGGTTTTTCCAGCAAAAGGTCATATCCCTTTCTCAATGCCGGAATTGCCTGTCCTACATGCTGTCTGTCCTGTGTTGTAATAAACATTACATCGGCCAGTTTATCCTGTGCAATTAATTCTTCTGCACTTGCAAAACACATTTCATTCGAAACATGATATTCCTTTGCAACATTCTCCACTTTTGCAGGGTCAATATCTGCGATTGCAACAATTTCCATTTTTTCCGGAAATAGTTTAGCAGTTTGCGCATATGTATCTTTCCCTCTGCTGCCTAATCCGGCCAATGCGACTTTAAGCCTTTTGCTCATAATTCTTTTCCTCCATACTTTTCCTCTGATTAGTTGCCTTCATTATAGCGTATTTTTTTTGTTTTTGCTTATAATATTGTCCTGATATATTGTCATATCATCCTTATCTTTGTGATTTTTTCTACTAATTAACCAAACAATTTAAGTTTTTTATGCAATTATAACAACCATTTTGTCCACCACAACTTGTCAAATTATCCTGCATTTGTTATAATTTTTAAAAATACGGAGTATTATGCAGGAGGTAGGTTATGACTTATATCAGCACCAAATTGAAACGCGATATTGAAATAAACGAAATTATCACAGTTCACTATTTCGAATACATGAAAGATTTTTACTTCGCGGGAGAGTCCCATAATTTCTGGGAATTTTTGTACGTCGATAAAGGCCGTGTCACCGTACGGGGCGGCAAACGTGAATATCTGATGGATGCGGGCAACATCATCTTCCATAAGCCCGATGAATTCCATACGATACGCTCGGAGGGTAATAAAGCGCCTTCTCTGGTAGCGGTTTCTTTTCAATGCAATTCGCCTGCTATGAGCTTCTTCCACAACCTCTGCTGCATCCTCAGTGACCGGGAACGGCAACTGATCGCCTTCATTCTCTCCGAAGCCAGGAAAGCATTTTCCACTCCCTTGCATCTCCCTTCGGTGGAGCAGGTAACCGTGAATCCGGAAGCGCCATTTGGTGCCCAGCAGTTGGTATTACTCTATCTGGAATGCCTGCTGGTTGAAATAAAACGCAGATACATCAGCGGAGATACCGAAAATATCCTCACCTCACCATTTAAGAAGCTTAGCACCCCGTCCAAGTCTGATCGAATCGAGCAGATTATCCAGTACATGGAGTTCCATATCTGTGAGCAGCTGCGGGTTGAAGTTCTCTGCAGCGCCCTATCTTTGAGCCGCTCAGCCCTGCAGAATCTATTTCATCAGGAGAAGGGCTGCGGCGCAATTGACTATTTTCATCATATTAAGATCGAAAGAGCCAAAGAAATTATCCGCGAAGAAAAGATGAGCTTTACCGAGCTTGCCCACTATCTGTCCTATAGCTCACTGCAGTACTTTTCCAGGCAATTTAAAAAGGCGACCGGAATGTCGCCTCTTGAATACTCTAATTCGGTTAAAACAATTACCAATGCTGTCAATAGCGCTGCTCCGCGCACCTTGCACGATAGTTCGCGAAACAGCGATGATTTCTAAGCGTCCTTAAGAAATGCCCGGTAGCATTTTACCGCTTCGTAGATGTCGGCCTTGCTGGTTACTTCCCAGGGTGCATGCATGGACAGAACCGCTACCCCGCTGTCAATCACATTCATCCCCTGGCTGGCGAGGATATAGGCTATGGTACCACCGCCACCGGCATCCACCTTGCCCAGCTCCGCAGTCTGGAATACCACTTTATTATCTTCCATAATCCGGCGGATATCCGCAACATATTCTGCATTTGCATCATTGGAACCGGATTTGCCTCGGCTGCCGGTATACTTATTGAATACGATGCCGTTGGCAAAGTAAGCGGAATTCTTTTTCTCAAATACTTCCGAATACATCGGATCGTAAGCGGCACTGACATCAGATGACAGCATCTTAGAATTCGCCAGGGTTCGGCGCAGTGTTAGTTCAGAGTACTGCCCGGCTCCATTTATCCCGCTGATCAGCTCCGCCACCGCATTTTCAAAAAACTTAGACTGCATTCCGGTGGCACCCACACTGCCGATCTCTTCTTTATCGACCAGGATGCAGCAGGCGGTTCTTTTTACCTGCTCCATCTCAAGAATGGCAAACAGAGAAGTAAACGCACACACACGGTCATCCTGTCCGTAACCCATAATCATGCTGCGGTCAAAACCGCAGTCACGGGCTTTTCCTGACGGAACGATTTCCAGCTCTGCCGAAAGAAAATCTTCTTCCACAATATCATAAGTTTCTTTCAGCAGCTTCAATACGCTGTCTTTTACCCGTTCTTTACCTTCACCGGTCAGCGGACGGTTAGCGATCAGCAGATCCAGTTTCTCACCGGAGATAGCCTCACCCATCTTTTTATCCATCTGGTCCTTTGATAAATGAACCAGCAGATCGGAAATTACAAATACCGGATCATCTTCCTTCTCGCCGATTACAATCTCTGTTTTACTGCCGTCGGTGCGCACTACTACTCCATGAATTGCCAGCGGAATGGCCACCCACTGATATTTCTTGATGCCGCCATAGTAATGGGTATCAAAGTAAGCAAATTCCTGATCCTCATAGAGAGGCATCTGTTTGAGATCGATTCGCGGTGAATCGATGTGAGCGCCGAGTATGTTCATGCCGTTTTCCATCGGTTCTTCTCCGATCTGGAATAAAACGATCGACTTTTCCATCCAGGTGCTGTATAGCCTGGTTCCGGGATTGATTTTCTCCCCGTCCTTTATCACCTTATTTAGTTCCCGATAACCGGCTGCTTTGGCCCGGCGAACCGCTTCTGTAACACACTCCCGCTCGGTTTTACCGGCATCTAAGCATGACTTGTACTCATTATTAATCTTCTCTAATTCTTTTACATCGTTTTCATCGTATGTATCCCATGCATTTTTTCGTTTCATGTCTTTTTATTTCCTTTCTATTTGTTCATTATATAATTATTAACTCCCGAACTATGTCTTTCACAGCTCTCGGAAGCTCTTTTATAAGATTTTAATATATTTTTATACAAATTGCTTATACAATTGTCCTGAATTATTGTCTTTTTGTCTTTTTTATGATTTCCTTAGCCATGCATAACCATTTTGCCGGGATGTAGATGTCAATCTGCGAATCTGGTCGATCAGCTCCGAGAAAGCGTTTATCAGAAACTTAGAAGTCTTCCCGGCAATTTAAAAAGGCGACCGGAATGTCGCCTCTTGAGTACTCTAATTCGGTTAAAACGATTACCACTGCTGTTAATAACGCTGCTCCGCGAACCTCTCATGACAGTTCGCGAAACAGTGATGATTTCTAAGCGTCTTTCAGGAATGCCCGATAGCATTTTACCGCTTCATAGATATCAGCCTTGCTGGTTACTTCCCAAGGTGCATGCATGGACAGAACTGCTACCCCGCTGTCAATTACATTCATGCCCTGGTTGGCCAGGATATAAGCGATAGTACCGCCGCCGCCGACATCGACCTTACCCAGCTCAGCGGTCTGGAAGGTCACTTTATTATCTTCCATAACCCGGCGGATATTCGCAACGAATTCCGCATTCGCATCGTTGGAACCCGATTTACCCCGACTGCCGGTATACTTATTAAAAACGATGCCGTTGGCAAAGTAAGCGGAATTCTTTTTCTCAAATACATCCGGATACATCGGATCGTAAGCGGCGCTTACATCGGATGACAGCATTTGGGAATTCGCCATGGTCCGGCGCAATGTCAATTCGGAATACTGTTCCGCTCCCTTTATCCCGCTGATCAGCTCCGCTACCGCATTTTCGAAAAACTTGGACTGCATTCCGGTCGCCCCCACGCTGCCGATCTCTTCTTTATCGACCAGAATGCAGCAGGCGGTTCTCCTTACCTGCTCCATCTCAAGGATGGCAAACAGAGAGGTAAATGCACACGCCCGGTCATCCTGTCCGTATGCCATGATCATGCTGCGGTCAAAGCCGCAGTCACGGGCTTTTCCTGCCGGAACGATCTCCAGTTCTGCCGAAAGAAAATCCTCTTCTACGATATCATACGTTTCTTTCAGCAGCTTCAATACACTGTCTTTTACCCGTTCTTTACCTTCACCGGTTAGCGGCCGGTTAGCGATCAGCAGATCCAGTTTTTCACCGGAGATAGCATCGCCCATCTTTTTATTCATCTGCTCTTTTGATAAATGCACCAGCAGATCGGAAATTACAAATACCGGATCATCTTCTTTCTCCCCGATAACAATATCTACTTTGCTTCCATCAGTGCGTACTACAACTCCATGAATTGCCAGCGGAATAGCCACCCACTGATATTTCTTGATCCCGCCGTAATAATGGGTGTCGAAATAAGCAAATTGCTGATCTTCGTAGAGGGGAATCTGTTTAAGATCAATTCGCGGTGAATCAATGTGAGCCCCAAGGATGTTCATACCATTTTCCAAGGGCTCCTCCCCGATCTGGAACAGGACGATCGACTTTTCCATCCAGGTGCTGTAAACCCTTGTTCCGGGGACAATCCTTTCTCCGCTTCTCACTACCTCACCTAACTCCCGGTATCCTGCAGCTTCAGCTCTTCGGATCGCTTCCACGACGCATTCCCGTTCGGTCTTTCCGACATCTAAGCACTCTTTGTACGCACTGTTGATCTGCTCTAATTCTCTTACATCTTTCTCATTGTATGAATCCCATGCATTCATTCGTTTCATTTTTTATTTCCTTTCTATGCGTTCATAACATAATTATCCATAATTCATTATTATATAACGTTTCCTGATTGCTGTCTTGTTATTCTTAATAGAAATGACAATTAATTAATCAAAATAGCCGCCCTCTCTTTAGCGAGAATGGGCGACTAATTTAGATTATATATTTGCTTCACTTCGTTTGTAAAGCACCTTATTCAAGCATAATTTCCTTTACGGAAATATTTTTTATACTGATTAAATAGACATACATGACTACTTCATAAACAATAAGGAAAGAAACAAAGGTAAGGAAAAATCCGCCGAGGTTAAATTTATACTCAGGAATTTCC
>Ga0153996_1000508_pt1 | contig 17590 bp, 14 predicted proteins | sample TSNC080MetaG_FD_104728 | JGI IMG/M metagenome (GOLD analysis project Ga0153996, IMG submission 104728) | Attine ant fungus gardens microbial communities from North Carolina, USA - TSNC080 MetaG | ecosystem: Host-associated > Fungi > Mycelium > Unclassified | place: USA: North Carolina, Lumber...
ACTCCTCTTCATCAGCATCCTGATCAACAAATGTAACCTCTACACCCATCTTTCGGATCGTGTGGGCATACAGATTATAGGTCCCTCCATAAATAGCCGATGCACATACGATGTGATCTCCGGCTCCGGCGATATTCATGACCGCAAAGAAGTTGGCGGCCTGGCCGGATGAAGTCAGCATCGCCGCAGCCCCGCCTTCAAGATCGCAGATCTTAGCAGCAACCGCATCATTTGTGGGATTCTGCAGGCGGGTATAAAAATATCCGCTCTCCTCCAGGTCAAATAGTTTTCCCATCTGTTCGCTGGTATCATATTTAAACGTGGTACTTTGGTAGATCGGCAAAATACGCGGCTCCCCCTTTGAAGGTGCCCACCCTGACTGCACGCACTTTGTCTCAATGCTGAAATCCTTATTCATGTAACTTGCCTCCCGTTTTATGAATAGATGTACTGATGCTGTAATTCTCTAACCATCTGAATATATAATTCCCGGCATGCGCTCTTTTCGTCCTGCTCAATCAGTGAAATACAGGGACTCAGATAAGTTTCCCAAATATTCTGATAGACCGTATCGGAATCCTGCTGTTCATCGATCCGTTTCACAATCGTCGGCGCGACATCATAGTACTCTCTGATAATTTCTGCGCCTTCCGCCTGTATCGCCAGATGCTCATCACGATATTGCCGCAGAAGATTAAGCTCATAACAATCATCCGGCTTATCCAGACTCTTACAGACGGCGGTGGTAATATAACATAGACGGGTTTTAAATCCGCCCTGAATCTCTTCATAATGCGCTTTCTGCAGTTTCATAGCACTGATATTATTCCATTTTTCGATCATCTTATCGATAATCGACTCACATGCTTCATTCCTGCTATAACCGATCACCGGTACGACATATGTAACCATAACCGTGTTACAATCCAGCTGAACGCTCTCTTTTTTGCGCTTGGAAGATGCAGCGTCGAGTTTCTTCTGCAGGAGCTGCGGAATAATATCGGATATCTCTTCGATAGCCGCTTCCCGTTCCGATTCAACTTCGCACGCTTCGATGATCCGGGCCATCAGGTCTTTATGCTGTTCATAAAGATCCATAAAAGTGGCCTCATAAATCTTTTTAGAAAACTTCAGCCCCATCGCTTCCTCAAATAATGCGTTTAATCCCTCATTTATTTCCGGTCTTGCCATGTTTATCTCCTCTATTCGTCCCAATTGTGATATACTTCCTGTACATCGTCGTCTTCGTCCAGCAGATCCATTGTTTTCTGGATGTTTTTAATATCGGTTTCATCGGATAAAGATACCCATGTCTGCGGTATCATCGTCACTTCTGCAGCTGCCATAGGTATCCCGACCTCTTCGAGAGCCAGACGCACCTCGCTGAAATCCCCGGTTGATGTCAGAATCTCATAGCTGTCATCCTCTTCCGAAAAATCATCGGCGCCCGCCTCCAAGACTGCCATCATTAATTCATCTGCATCCATACCGCATTCTTCTTTGGCGATGATGATCTGCCCTTTCTGATCGAACATAAACGAAACACACCCCGGTGTTCCCACATTTCCGTTCCCCTTGGTGAAAGCATTTCTAACATTGGACGCGGTCCGGTTCTTATTATCGGTCAGGGCATCGACGATGATGGCTGTACCGCTTGGCCCGTAGCCTTCATATGTAACCCGTTCATAATTAGCGGCGTTAGCATCGCCGGCCGCCTTTTTGATACTGCGGTCGATATTGTCATTCGGCATATTGTTGGCTTTCGCTTTGGCGATCACATCGCGGAGCCGGCTGTTGTTAGCCGGATCCGGTCCCCCGCCTTCTTTAACCGCAACGGCCAGTTCCCGCCCGATCTTGGTGAATATCTTTCCCCTGGCCGCATCATTTCTTTCCTTTTTATGCTTAATATTGGCAAATTTTGAATGTCCTGACATATTTCGTAACCTCTTTCTATCATTGCTTTTAATATTCTAGCATTCTTTTAGCGCCCTGACAATACTCATTTACGGCGCACTTAAGCATCCTCAGAAATTCTGACCGATTGTATTACATTATTATCAACCGATATTACGGTAAATTCATAGCCTTTATATTGGACAACACATGTTTCGTCCGAGGATGGTATATGCTCCAGCAGCATGATCAGAAAGCCGTTAAGGGTATCGTGATCTTCATCTTCAAATTCAATCCCCAGCAGTTCTTCCAGATCTTCCAGCGGAGTCATTCCCTGAACCAGATATGTATTGTCATCCTGATGCACGATCATTTCATCCTCTTCATCGTACTCATCCAAAATGTTGCCGACAATCTCTTCCAGAATATCTTCCATAGCCACCAGTCCGGCAGTCTGCCCATATTCATCCAGTACGATTACGATATGATTTTTCTCATCCTGCATCTGCTTAAACAATTTATCGATATCTTTAGTCTCCGGTACAAAGCTTACCGGGCGGATATATTCAGCGAGAGTTTTGATCGGCTGACCGCGCAGATTTTCATCAAAGTAGCCCTTCATAGCATCCCGCAGATGAATGACGCCGATAATGGTATCGATATCCTCAAGATACACCGGAAACCGCGAATTAATCTGCTCAATAATGAACGGCATCGCCTGACCCAGCGTCTGTTCGCCGTCCAGTCCCACGATATTCTTACGATGGGTCATTATATCCCTGGCATCTTTTTCTTTATAGTCGAACACATTTTTGATCAATCTGGCTTCACTCTCTTCAATCAGCCCCTGTTCGTGCCCTTCACTGACAATCGACATGATCTCCTCAGTCGCCTGCTCAGCATTTTCCGCTTTTCCAGTCAGTGTCCGTTTCAGTCGGACAAACAGACTATTATCGTCATCCATCTCTTTACTCCTTTGCTATGTACGAAGCTGAAAGCTTACTTTCAAAGCCTCATCTACTTTTCTCATTAGTCCTGCATCCACCCGGCAGACGAAGTCTTTCAGTCTGCGTTTATCGATGGTCCGTATCTGTTCTAATAGTATAACCGAGTTTTTAACAATTTGATATTTTCTTGAGTCTATCTCCACGTGGGTAGGTAATTTCGCTTTATTCATTTTAGAGGTTATGGCCGCACAGATCACCGTTGGGCTGTGCTTGTTGCCGACATCGTTTTGAATAATCAGGATCGGTCTGATACCGCCCTGTTCTGAACCTACCACCGGATCTAAATCCGCATAAAATATATCCCCGCGTCTAATTTGCATCTTTAATCACACTCCGATTTTTTAAGATAAAATTAGTATTTCCATCTTTTTCGGATGTATTCCAAAAGGATTTCGAATTTATGCAAAATAGTCTTTCTGCTCCACAACCTCACCGCTTTTTATATATTCTCTGGGAATGCGTTTGCCAAGATCACAGACAAACTCGTAGTTAAACCTTCCCGAGATTTCACTGAGCACTTCCACAGGAAGATGTTGTGTACCGTCAAAACCGACCAGTGTAATGGGATCTCCGAATTTAACATCCGGAATATCGGTTGCATCAACCATGAACTGATCCATACAGACCCGCCCGATAATCGGTGCCTTCTGGCCGTGAATCAGCACATAGCCCTTGCCGGACAGACTTCGGGGATACCCGTCACCGTAGCCTACCGGTACGGTCACCACTTTGGTTTTGCGGCCGGACACAAAGGTTGCACCGTAACTGACCGTGGTTCCCGCGTCCACCCATTTGACATGAGCTGCATGGCTGACCAGTGACAGGGCCGGTTTCAGTTTGACCGTATCTTTTTGTACCTCTTCCGATGGGTACAGGCCATAGGTCGAAATTCCGGCTCTGACCAGATTCATATGCGCTTCCCTGACATCAATAATGGCGGCACTGTTTGAGCAATGATAATATTCAAATTCAACTCCCCGTCCTTCTAATTGTTCTTTCATCCACAGATATTTCTCGATCTGCCCGGCGGTAAAAGACTTGTCAATTTCATCCGCTTTGGCAAAATGGGTGAACAATCCTTTCATTTTTATGTTAGGCAGTTTGCTGATCGTTTCAATCTGCTCAGCACTCTTGGAATTAACCAAAAAGCCGAGCCTTCCCATCCCCGTATCCAGTTTGATATGTACCGGCACCGATCTCTGCCGTTCCTGTGCCATCGCTGATACCGCCTCTGCCGCCGCCACTGTATAAATCGTAATATTCAGATCGTATGTAAAAATATCCTCATACTGGTCGGGAAAGACGCAGCCTAAAACAAAAAGAGGTTTTTTTATGCCACTTTTCCTGAGGAGAACCGCTTCGTCCAGCGTGGCTACCGCAAACCCCCATATGTATTCCCGTTCTTCTAATACCCGGGCGATCTGAACAGCGCCGTGACCATAGCCATCAGCCTTGATAACCGCCGCTATCTGAGCACCTTCGGGTATATTCGCCTTCATAACGGCAATATTATCGCCGATTGCATCCAGATTGATTCTCGCGCATACTCTGCTGTAAGATCTCATATCAAGATTCCTCCATTTTCTTCAGTACATTACTTATTGCCTCTGTAAGATCGGTTGCCGATACGCTGTAACTTCCCTTTTTCCTGCTTGCCGCGTCGCCGCTCAAACCATGCAGGAACACCCCTGCTTTACCGGCTCCGGATAAGGTCATCCCCTGCGCCAGCAGAGCGGTAATAATACCGGTCAGAACATCACCTGCACCGGCCTTTGCCATCGCCGCATTCCCCGATGTGTTAAGGTAGTTTGGCTGCTCCGGCGCTGCAACCACCGTACGGGCATCTTTCAGCACACAGACGATTCCCGTATCACGAACCAGCGCTCCTGCTGCTTCGAACCGTTTAGCCGCAATCTCTTCAACCGGCTGCTTGATCAGCCGCGACATTTCTTTTAGGTGCGGCGTCAGCAGAAAATTTCCGCCTTTGATAAGTTCCTTTTGTTCGGACAGTATATTTATACCGTCCGCATCGATGATACACGGCTTTTTGCAGTATGAAACCGTTTCGGTCAACAGCTTTACCGCTGTCTCACTCTTGCCGAGACCGCATCCGACCGCCACCACATCCGCCTGATCGATACATCGTCTTAATTCATCCCGATCATAACCGGCATAAGGTTTAATGATAGCCTCCGGCAGCAAAGTCTGCAGAACAGTTTGATTTTCTTCCGCTGTATATATCCGGATAAGCCCGGCTCCGGTCTCATACGCCGCTTTTGCACTCAGATAGGCAGCTCCGGCCATACCGCTGCTGCCGGTAATCATCAGCACCTTCCCGTAAGTTCCTTTATGCGAATTGACCCGGCGCCGGGGAATTAAGAAGGGCAAATCCGACAGCTCATATGTATGGCAAACCGTCACGTCATTTTCAAACATGCGCGGATCGATACCGATATCCGTCACAACCGTCCGTCCGGCATATTCACATCCCGGAAACAAGACGGTCCCCAGCTTCTCGCAGGCAAACGTTACGGTCAGATCGGCTCTGAACGCAGTCCCCATAACCTGACCGCCGGCTGCGTGAATCCCGGAGGGGATATCAATGGCTGCCTTTCCCCCCCGAAGCCGGTTCATCTGTTTGATAACATCCGCATAATGTCCGGTTATCTCGCGTGTAATACCGATGCCGAAAACGGCATCTATAATTACACTATATTCCCGCTTCTCAATGGTATTGCCAATGGACACCCCATATTTTTCTAAAATCCCCATCTGCTGCTTGGTCTCTTCGCTCCGCGACGTTTCATTTCCAACAAATACAGGATAGACATTATACCCCTTTAAATGCAGAAGTCTGGCAATGGCAAAACCGTCCCCGCCATTGTTACCGGAACCACAGACCACCAAAACCTCCGAACAATCCATCCCGGCTTCTTCCAGCACTTCTACGCTTTTCAGCGCTGCACGTTCCATCAGCACCATGGAAGGCACACCGAATTCATGAATCGTCCGGTCATCACCGACTCTCATCTGTTTTTCCGTCAATAAGTAACGCATGTCATCACCTTCCTCGCTTCACTCTGTAAACTTCCCCGATAGCAAAACAACGTGTAAAAGAACCCACTTATCCCAGTTCCCTACACGTCATTACATCCTGATTTAACCTATTCGTCCTTGTGAGTCTCGCGGTAACGGCTCAAATTATAGGATAACCGCATCAGGCTTTCCGAAAGGTGTACATTCTCCACCATCACGTTATCCGGCATGTTCAAATCGGTGTGGGCAAAATTCCAAATCGCCTGAACACCGTATTCCACAATCTTATCCGCCACCTCGACCGCTTTTGAACGCGGAATAGTAAGCACTGCAATTTCGATATCATTTTCGCGTATACACTGCTGAAGATCTTCCATCATGCTGATTTCAATGCCGCGGATGGTAATCCCTGCAAGGCGGGGATTGATATCAAAAATTCCCTTTAAAACGAATCCCCGGTTCTCAAAAGCTGCATAATTGGCCAAGGCCTGTCCCAGATTTCCGGCTCCGATAATAATGATATTATGAGATACATCCAGCCCCAAAATCTTACCGATTTCTGTATGCAAATACTTCACATTATATCCATAGCCCTGTTGCCCAAATCCCCCAAAGTTATTTAAATCCTGGCGTATCTGAGAAGCCGTAACCTTCATCCGCTTACTCAAATCATTTGATGATATCCTCTCCACACCATTGCTCATCAAATCCCCTAAATAACGATAATACCTCGGCAGCCTCCGGATTACCGCTTGTGAAATTTCTCTTATTTCCACTTGCTTTTTCCTCCCAAAAGTTTTTCTAAAAACATTATAGTAAATTGTCACTTTAAAGTCAAATTTTTAGTTGTAATTTAAGTGATTTAGGCTATAATTGAAAGGAATAAGCGTTATGGAGGAACAACGAAAATGATACTGGCATGTCATAATATTACAAAAACCTTTGGCACGAGGATTATCGTAGAAAAAGGTGCATTTTATATAGAGGAACGGGAAAAAGCAGCACTTGTCGGCGTAAACGGCGCCGGCAAATCAACTATTTTAAAACTAATCATGGGTGAACTGCCGCCCGACGGAGGCGAGATTATTCTGGCCAAAGGAAAGACGATGGGCTATCTGGCTCAGCATCAGCTTCTGGAAAGTTCCAATACCATCTTCACTGAAGTGCGGACCGCCAAAGCTGAACTCATCGAACTGGAAGCACAAATCCGTTCTGCCGAACAGGCTCTGACCTGCCTGTCCGGTCCCGAACTGGATGATGCACTGGACGCTTATCACCGATTGACAGCACGTTTCGAACAGAATAACGGCTACTCCTATCAAAGCGAAATCATCGGCGTCCTGAAAGGGCTGGGGTTTACCGAAGATGATTTTTCCAAACCGGTGGCCGCCCTTTCGGGAGGACAGAAAACACGGGTCTCACTGGGAAAGCTGCTGCTTACCAAACCCGATATCCTGCTCCTGGACGAACCGACCAACCATCTTGATATGAATTCCATTTCATGGCTGGAAACCTATCTCCTGAACTATCCGGGCGCGGTCCTGATCGTTTCCCATGACCGCTATTTTCTCAATCGGGTGGTTACCAAAGTTATCGAAGTTGAACAGGGTGAACTTTCTGTTTACCTCGGAAATTATACTGATTTTTCACAAAAAAAGCAGCAGGTCCGCGAAGCAAAATTAAAAGCCTATCTGGGCCAGCAGCAAGAAATCAAACATCAGGAAGCGGTCATTGAGAAACTGAAATCTTTTAACCGTGAAAAGTCAATTAAACGGGCGGAAAGCAGAGAAAAGATGCTGGCTAAGATTACGCCGCTGGAAAAACCGGCTGAAGATTCAAATGATATGCATCTTTCACTCGAACCGGCAGTGGTCAGCGGTAACGATGTGCTGTCTGTCGAACATCTGAGTAAATCCTTTCCCCCGGATGTGCTGTTTAAAGATATCTCGTTTGATATCAAACGCGGCGAACACATCGCTATTATCGGTGATAACGGAACCGGTAAGACCACACTTCTGAAAATCCTTAATCAGGTTGTGGATGCCGATGCCGGCAGCTTCCGTCTGGGAATGAATGTTGAAATTGGATATTATGATCAGGAACACCATGTTCTTCATATGGATAAGACTATTTTTGATGAGATATCAGATGAATATCCACACCTGACCAACACAGCGATCCGTAATACCTTAGCCGCCTTTTTATTTACCGGTGATGATGTTTACAAGCAGATCAAAACTTTGAGCGGCGGTGAACGCGGCCGTGTGTCGCTGGCTAAACTGATGCTTTCGGAAGCGAATTTTTTAATCCTGGATGAACCGACCAACCATTTGGATATGATGTCCAAAGAAATTCTTGAAAAGGCGCTGGGCGATTATTCCGGAACGGTTCTTTACGTTTCCCATGACCGTTATTTTATCAATCAGACCGCCACGCGAATCCTCGATCTGGTCAACCACACCTTCGTAAACTATCTGGGAAATTATGATTATTATCTGGAAAAGAACGAGGAGCTTACCCGCACTTATGCCGCTTCTGCCGATATCTGCAGTGAATCATCAGCGGCTCACAGCGAAAGCCAAACCAAGCTGGACTGGCAGACACAGAAAAAAGTGCAGGCTGCTGAGCGTAAACGACAAGCCGATCTAAGCAAAACCGAGCAGCAAATTCATGATCTGGAATCACGGGATAAAGAAATAGATACCCTCCTGACCCAGGAGGATATCTATACAAATTCAGTCAGAGTGCAGGAACTCAGCAAAGAAAAAAATGCTCTGCAGGAAGACCTGGTACGATTATATGAAATTTGGGAGACTCTGGCAGATTAGAATTTTCTGCCGGAGTAATACATCCATTTGCTTCTATAGATCTGATTATTCCCATGCACTCTTCCTCTTATGTATAAGTCTGATTTACAGTTTTGCTGCGATGGCTTTGATAAAGTTTTCGCTGTTTAATACTGTCGGATTGCCAATTGAGGTAATCAAGGCCAGATCCTTCGTCATGCTGCCGCTTTCAATCGTATCAATGGTAGCCTGTTCCAAACTGTCGGCAAAATCCATCAGGGCCGTACTGCCGTCCAGTTCACCCCGTTTACGCAGAGCGCCTGACCAGGCAAAAATAGTCGCAACCGAATTAGTGGAAGTCTCTTCGCCTTCCAGATGTTTGTAATAGTGGCGCTGCACCGTTCCGTGAGCCGCCTCATATTCATAAAATCCTTCCGGGGAAACCAGTACTGAGGTCATCATTGCCAGTGAGCCAAATGCCGATGATACCATATCGCTCATCACATCGCCGTCGTAATTCTTACACGCCCAGATATATCCGCCTTCCGATTTCATCACCCGAGCTACCGCGTCATCAATCAGGGTATAGAAATATTCGATACCCGCAGCGGTAAACTTTTCAGTGAATTCCGCATCGAAAATGTCCTGGAAAATATCCTTAAATGTATGGTCATATTTTTTAGAAATGGTATCCTTAGTGGCAAACCACAGATCTTGTTTGGTATCCAAAGCGTAACTGAAACAGCTGCGGGCAAAGCTTTCGATAGACTGGTTCAGATTATGCATTCCCTGAACGATGCCGGCACCGGTAAAATCATGTATCAGCTCTTTGGTCTGACTACCATCTTCAGCCGTGTATACAAGCTCTACTTTCCCTGCTCCCGGAATCTTCATCTCAGCACCTTTATATACATCGCCGTATGCATGTCTGGCGATAGTGATGGGTTTTTTCCAGTTCTTTACACAAGGTTCAATCCCTTTCACCACAATCGGTGCACGAAATACCGTTCCATCAAGGATCGCACGGATGGTTCCATTCGGACTCTTCCACATCTCTTTCAGATCATACTCACCCATCCGGGCAGCATTTGGAGTGATGGTTGCACATTTTACTGCCACTTTGTACTTCCTGGTCGCCTCTGCCGCATCGATGGTCACCTTATCATCGGTCTCATTGCGGTATTCCAGTCCGAGATCATAATACTCCGTATTCAAATCAATATACGGCACCAATAAATGTTCCTTTATCATTGCCCATAAAATTCTTGTCATCTCGTCCCCGTCCATCTCCACAATCGGTGTCGCCATCTTGATTTTTTCCATGCTCTCGTTCTCCTTTTTTCTTTTCTATATTTACTGAGTATCTAACATAATTAATACAGTTTTGCGCGGATGGTCTTCGGACGGAACCCCTTTTCCTCCAGCGCCGATAAAATCTCTTTTTTGTGGTCCGGGCCGAATGCCTCCATGGTAATCCGCAGCTCCACCGCAGCATTGCGGTTGGTGTTGACAAACTGATTGTGATCCAATTTGATAACATTTCCTTTTGCATCGGCAATCGTTTGTGCTACCCTAACCAATTCACCCGCTTTATCCGGCAGCAGCACCGACACGGAAAAGATCCTGTCCCGCTGAATCAAACCATGCTGAACTACCGATGCCATAGTTATGACATCCATATTACCGCCGCTCAGTATACAAACTGCTTTTTTACCTTTTAAATCCAATTGTTTTAAACCGGCGACACTCAAAAGACCGGAGTTCTCCACAACAATTTTATGGTTTTCCACCAGATCGAGGAATGCCCCGATCAATTCATCATCCGCCACCTGAATCATCTCATCCACATATTTCTGAACATAGGGAAGGTTCTGTTCACCGACCGTTTTAACCGCCGTTCCGTCAGCGATGGTATTGGCGCTGTTCAGCGTCACTATCTCACCGGCATCCAGAGCCGCTTTCATGCTCGCCGCCTCGGCCGGCTCCACGCCGGCCACCTTGATGCTGGGATTAAGCATTTTAGCAAGTGCCGCAACCCCGGTAATCAGGCCGCCGCCGCCGACCGGCGCGAGAATATAATCAACGGTTGGAAGTTCTTTGATGATCTCCATCGCAATCGTTCCCTGTCCGGTAGCCACATCCAGATCGTTAAACGGATGGACAAAGGTAAGTCCCTGTTCTTCTGCCAGTTCACAGGCTTTCTGATATGCATCATCATAAACATCGCCGTGCAGCACTACCTCCGCACCGTAGCTTTTCGTACGGTTCACTTTAATGAGAGGGGTAACGGTTGGCATCACTATAGTCGCCTTACAGCCATATGCTTTCGCAGCATAAGCGACACCCTGAGCATGGTTACCTGCCGAAGCCGTGATCAAACCGCGTTCCCGCTCTTCTTCAGTAAGCGTGCTGATCTTATAATAAGCTCCACGCAGCTTATACGCACCGGTATACTGCATATTCTCCGGCTTCAGATATATTTTTCCGCCGGTCTGGTCGCTCAGATAATCACTAAATATGAGTTTGGTTGGATTGGTTACCTTTTTGACCAGTTCGCTGGCCTGTTCAAACTTCTCTAATGTTAACATATTTTTACCTCTCTTCATGAACCCTGTAAACAGTTACTCTTCTTCGATATTTTCAACCGTAAACAATGCATCGACAAAAGTGTCGGCATCAAACTTCTGCAGATCATCGATACTCTCACCGACCCCGATATACTTAACCGGAATCCCCAACTCCGCCTGAATTGCAACCGCAATTCCTCCTTTTGCCGTACCATCCAGCTTGGTCAGTACAATCCCGGTGATATCGGCAGCATCCTTGAATTCTTTGGCCTGCGCCAAGGCATTCTGACCGGTGGTTCCATCCAGAACAACCAGCGTTTCACGATAAGCTTCGCTGTATTCACGCTCCAGAATTCGGTTGATCTTACGCAGTTCTTCCATCAGATTCTTTTTATTGTGCAGGCGCCCCGCCGTATCACATATCAGCACATCGGCTTTCTTGGCTTTCGCCGAAGTCACCGCATCATATACAATCGATGCCGGGTCAGCCCCTTCCTGCCCTTTGATCAGATCTGCACCGGCACGGTTGGCCCATTCGGTCAGCTGTTCACCGGCTGCCGCCCGGAAAGTATCCGCAGCTGCTAAAACAACCTTCTTCCCCTGATCACGAAGTTTTCCCGCCAGCTTACCAATCGTTGTCGTTTTCCCGACACCGTTTACACCGATGACCAGCACTACTGCAGTACGGTCTTCAAATTCATATGCCGCCTCGCCGACATCCATCTGCTCTTTGATGCTGTCAATCAGCTGCTGCTTGCAGTCAGCCGGCTCCTTGATATGCTGTTCCTTCACTTTCTGTTTTAAATCTTCCAATATTGCATAGGTCGCTTTGACGCCAAGATCCCCCATGATCAGAATTTCTTCCAATTCTTCATAAAATTCATCGTCTATATTAGAAAATCCGGTAAATATACTGTCGATCCCAGCGACAATATTGTCACGGGTCTTCGATAAACCGGAAACCAGTCGTTTAAAAAAGCCCTGTTTTTCCTCTGCCATACTCGCATCCTCCTATTTATCCAACTTCTCTTCTAATAAATCCACCGACACCAGAGTGGATACCCCTTTTTCCTGCATCGTAATACCGTAAAGCCGGTCGGCTTCCGCCATTGTTCCACGCCGGTGGGTAATCACGATAAACTGGGTATTTCTGGTCAGCTTGCTCAAATACCCGGCAAACCGTCCGACATTCGAATCATCCAGAGCTGCTTCGATCTCATCCAGCAGACAGAACGGAGACGGTTTCAGATTCTGAATGGCAAACAGCAGCGAAATTGCCGTCAGCGCCTTCTCGCCTCCTGAAAGCTGCATCATATTCTGCAGCTTCTTGCCCGGCGGCTGCGCGATAATCACGATACCGGCTTCCAGGATATCTTCATCTTCCTGCAGTTCCAGCGTTCCCTTTCCGCCGCCGAATAATTCTCTAAACACTTTATCAAATTCTCTGGAAATCTCAGTGAAACTTTCGCGGAACTGTTTCCGCATGGCTGTATCCAATTCCTCGATAATCTTAACCAGCGTAGCCTCAGCTTCAATCAGATCATCATGCTGGGTCTTCAGGAATTCGTATCGCTCGGAAAGTTCTTTGAACTCTTCGATAGCATTAACATTAACATCGCCCAGACCGCGGATCTCCGTCTTCAATGCCTGGATGCGCTTTTTCATATACGCGAGATCGGTTAGGGTTTCATTCCGCAGCTCAAGCGCAAAGTTATAGGTAAGCTCATACTCTTCCCACATATACTCGATCTGTTTCTCAGAACTTTCCTCATAACCTTCTTTTCTGCTGGTAAGACGGAAAATCTCCTTATCCAGATTGGCAATATGCTGGGATAATTCATCACGCTTGACCATAAAAGATTTATTTTTATTGTTCAGCGTTTGCCGTTCTTCTTCACTGGCTTTGATCTCAGCATTTATTTCAGCAAACACATCCTGAGAATTATCAATTGTCGACTGCAGATCCTCGATCTGTTTCTCTTTACCGTCGATCTCTTCCGATGCAGCACCCTGACTCTCCGCAATTTCTTTTAATTCCTGATTAAATTTCTCTATTTCTTCACCGATACGCTGGATGTTTTCCGCGGAAAAAACATATTTCTGCTGCAGCCCGGCATAGGCCAGATGTACCTTTTCCGAATTGTCCAGTTCTGCGGCCTCCAGTTCTCTTTGCTGTTCCAGTTGGCTTTGCCCTGTCTCAATTCCTTCTTTCAGGCTATTTTCCAAATCTTCTGAAGTTTCCAGTTCAACGTTAATCGATTCTTGATTTTCTCGGATCTCATCGCTCTGCCGGTCCAGATCCAAGTTTTCACGCTGAAGATTAGCAGCGCGCTCAGCGGCAGCTTTCTGTTTCGCCGCAACCTGATCCATATTCATCTTTGCCGTATTCTGGATAACATATGATTCCTGCAGTTTTTGCTTCAGATCTTCAACCAACCCATAACATTCGGTCCGCTGAGCTTTCAGCCGTTCAACTTCGGTTTCAGCTGTTTCCATCTCCTGTCTCAGCATCTTGACCGTCTTTTCAAATTCTTCAATCTCACGGCGCCGGCTCAATAAATTACTGGAGTTTTTAAAGGCACCTCCGGCCATTGAGCCGCCCGGATTGATCAATTCCCCTTCCAGGGTAACCATCCGCAGAGACTGCCGGTACTTACGGGCCAAAGTGATACCGGTATCGATATGATCCACTACCAGGGTTCTTCCCAGGAGCTGATTTACCACCCCCTGAAACTGCGTTTCAGCCTTCACCAATGTATTCGCCACACCGATCACGCCTGTTTCCGCGAGCACTTCCTCCCGTATCCCGGAGTTATTCCCTCTGACGCTGCTAAGCGGCAGAAAAGTGGCCCGGCCATATCGGTTTTGCTTCAGATAGACAATCATCTTCTTGGCCGTATTTTCATCGGTGGTCACAACATTCTGAATGCTTCCGCCCAAAGCTGTCTCGACTGCAATCTCGTATTTCTTATCGACTTTGATAATATCAGCAACTACACCCAGCAGGCCGGGTTCTTTTTCTTTCTGCTCCATCACACGACGGATGCTGTTTCCATAACCGTCATAACGCTCGGTGATATTCTTCAGCGACTCCAGGCGGGAGTGCTCCCTGAGATAAGTCTTCCTGCCAATGTTCAGTTCTTCATTTTTGCGGGTGATGCAAAGCTGCAGATTTTTAATCTGTTCTTCGTACTCCTCGTTCTCCCTTACATATCCGGAGATTTCTTCCGATATGTGGTGCAGCTCTTCTTCATAGGTTTGATACAGATACTTCTGTTCAGCATTATCGCTTGCCATCTCGATCATTTTCTGATTTAGCTGAGCCCGACGGACATTGATTTGCTCCATCATGGTATCAAAACGCTGGATTTTGGCTTTGGTCGATGCACGGTTATTGAGCAGTTCAATAATATCATTTTTTTTGTCTTCAATCCCCGTTGACAATTCAGCAATCCTGGCTTGTACCTGGAACAGAGCATTTTTCGCTGCTTCATCGGCTGCTGCCTTTTCATCCAGCTGTTCCTTAATGCTTGTCTTTTCCGCCTCCAGTGAATGCATCTGGTTCCGTCGCGCTTCAATCTCTGAACTCACCGCTTTTGCCCGCTGTTCATAATGCTCATCATTCATCCGGGCGCTGTTGATCTGCTCTTTTAAGAGTTCAATCTGGCTCTCCAGCTGCTGCTTCAGCAAGGTCGTCTTGTTCAGCTGACCTTTAGAATTTTCAATCACTGCTTCGATCGCATCAATCTGTTCTTCGATCTCTTCGTACTCCACCTTCATATTGATATAGGTTTTATTTGATTCATCGAGTTCGTTCCGGGAGATGGTCAGCTTTCTGTCTATATCCTCAATCTGCTCTTTCAGCCGCGCTGTTTCCAGCAGAAACATATTAATGTCAAAAACTTTGAGTTCTTCTTTCTTTTTCAAGTATTCTCTGGCTACATTAGCCTGCCGTTCCAAGGGCCCGAACTGGCGTTCCAACTCGCTTAAAATATCATTTACCCGGACTAGATTCTGGCGTTCGGTCTCCAATTTCTTGATCGACATATTCTTACGGCGCTTATATTTTACAATTCCTGCCGCTTCATCAAAAAGTTCACGGCGTTCCTCCGGTTTACCGCTAAGAATCTTATCGATCTGCCCCTGCCCGATAATCGAATAACCCTCTTTGCCGATTCCGGTATCATAAAAAAGCTCATTGATATCCTTGAGCCTGCATGAGTGTCCGTTGAGCAGATATTCACTTTCACCGGAACGATATATTTTACGGGTAACAGTCACCTCTTCAAAGTCAATCGCCAGCTGATGATCGGAATTATCAAGGGTTATGGCCACCGAAGCATAACTTAACGGCTTACGGTTTTCTGTACCGGAAAAGATAACGTCCTGCATGCTGCCGCCGCGCAGCTGTTTGACCCTCTGCTCACCCAGCACCCACCGGACAGCATCGGCGACATTGCTCTTACCGCTGCCGTTAGGACCGACAATAGCGGTAATTCCGTTATGGAATTCAAACACAATTTTATTTGCAAATGATTTGAACCCCTGTACTTCTATACTCTTAAGATACATACTTCACCTATTTCATCTTTCTTCGGCTATTTTCAGCATGGCACCTGATGCTGCTTTCTGCTCGGCCGCTTTTTTAGAACTGCCTTCGCCGGTTCCGTAACAGGTATCGCCAATGTATACTTCGACTATAAATTTTTTCTGGTGATCCGGCCCTTCTTCGCCGACAAGACGATACTCGATTTCACCGCCTCCAACTCCCTGTACCCGCTCCTGTAAAATAGTCTTGCTATCATTAAAGATCACTTTTTTCTCAATATCGTTTAAAATAAACTTCATGATGAACTCTTTTGCAATAGCAAAACCACCATCGATATACAATGCTCCGATCACTGCCTCCAGCGCATCGGAAATAAGCGATTCACGCTCTCTTCCGCCACTGGCGTCTTCTCCTTTTCCCAGGCTCAGATAACTGCCCAGATCGATTTCTCTTGCACAGGCAGCCAGCGTCGGCTCGCATACAAAGCTGGCCCGCAGTTTGGTGAGATGTCCTTCCAGCATGTCCCGGTCACGAGAAAAAAGGAATTCACTAGTGACCAGTTCCAGTACCGCATCGCCCAGAAACTCCAGCCGTTCGTTGCTCTTATGCTTTTTCAAATGCTTCTCATTGGTGTAAGACCGATGCATCATTGCCTGCTCAAGCAATTTAAAGTCCTTAAATTTGTACTGGATGATTCTCTCCAGTGCCCTGATATCATGTTTCATTATCGCTCTCCATTTTCTAAACAATGAAAAAGCCCTGCACAGGGCTTTTTCTGTATTCACGTCATTAATTAGCTGCGTTTTTAATCTGCTCTACTGCATCCTGGACGGTCACGATCTTCTCTGCATCTTCATTATCGATTTCAATGTCGAACTCCTCTTCCAGTCCCATGATAATCTGGAAGATGTCCAGAGAATCGGCTCCCAGATCATCCACAAATGTGGTTTCCAATTTAATTTCATCGGTTTCTACATTGAGTACCTCAGCAATAATTTCCTGTAATTTTTCAAATTCCATAACATATTACTCCTTTTTGTTATTTATTCACTTACTTGAATCGATTCCCTGATTTTTTCGCTGATACCCTGTTCATTAAATGTCACACATTGAATAATGGAATTACATACCTCTTTAGCTTTTGAGCTTCCATGCGTCTTAACTACCAGGCCTTTCAGCCCCAGCAAAGGCGCTCCGCCGTGTTCACTGGCATCGAACTGTTTCAAAGTGGTCTTCAACGCCGGTTTTACCAGCAGTGCCCCGATTTTGGAACGAAGATCGGTCATCATACCGGCTTTTATCTTATCAACCAGCACGGCCCCAACTCCTTCATACAGCTTAAGTATTACATTGCCGGTAAAGGCTTCACAGACGATCACGTCCGCCCCGGAACGGGGAATTTCCCTTGCCTCGATACTACCGATAAAGTTGATGCCCGGACATTCTTTCAGCAGCGGGAAGGTTTCTTTTACGAGCGCATTGCCCTTCTCTTCTTCGGCACCGATATTCACAATGGCTACCCGAGGGTTTTTAATCCCGATAGCATGCTCCATATAAATCGACCCGATCTGAGCAAACTGCAGCAGATGCGAAGGCCTGGCATCAACATTGGCGCCGCAGTCCACCAGAAGCGATACTCCGTTTTCAGTCGGTAAAAGCGGTGCCAGCGGCGGGCGTTCCACCCCCTTGATACGGCCTACGATCAACTGCCCTCCGGCCAATACTGCACCGGTGCTGCCGGCCGAAACAAAA
>Ga0153996_1000509_pt1 | contig 17581 bp, 14 predicted proteins | sample TSNC080MetaG_FD_104728 | JGI IMG/M metagenome (GOLD analysis project Ga0153996, IMG submission 104728) | Attine ant fungus gardens microbial communities from North Carolina, USA - TSNC080 MetaG | ecosystem: Host-associated > Fungi > Mycelium > Unclassified | place: USA: North Carolina, Lumber...
CCTTAAAATTAAGGAGAACTACATATGAATGAATTAACGATTAACTTAACTGCAAAATCACAGACCCCTTTGTATGAGCAGATTTACGAGTATATTAAGAATGATATACGGGAGGGGAAAATTGCCTGCCGTGAGAAGCTGCCATCCACCCGTGCTCTTTCCCGTCATCTGGAGGTAAGCCGGAGTACGGTTGAACTGGCGTATGAGCAGCTGCTGTCAGAAGGATATATTGAGGCAATTCCATGTAAAGGCTTCTACGTGGCTCAGATTGACGAATTGTATCGTCTTCCCCAGCTCCGTCAAAAGCAGGAACCAAAAGCGGAAACTCAGAAGCAGCAGTTTCGGTATGATTTTACGCCCAATGGTGTGGATCTGAAGAGTTTTCCGTATGCGGTCTGGCGGAAGCTGTCAAAGGATATCTTATCCGATGATAAGACCGAATTGTTTCGCCTGGGTGATCCCAAAGGGGAGGCGGGACTCAGGCAGGCTATTGCCAGTTACCTGCATCAGGCACGGGGGGTCAACTGTACGCCGGGGCAGATCATCATCGGTGCCGGCAGTGACTATATGCTGCTGCTTCTGCATGCTGTCATCGGCAATCAGCATCGGGTAGCATTTGAGAATCCAACTTATAACCACGCGTTTTGCATCATTCGGCAGTTGGGCTTTGATACCTGTACTGTCGATATGGATGAAAGCGGGATGATTCCGGATGAATTGGCGGCATCAGAGGCCGACATTGCATATGTGATGCCTTCGCACCAGTATCCCCTGGGGGTGGTGATGCCGATCAAAAGAAGGCTCAAGCTGCTCGCCTGGGCAAACGGGCAGGATGGCCGCTATATCATCGAGGATGATTACGACAGTGAATTTCGCTATAAAGGAAAGCCGATACCAGCTCTGCAGGGATATGATGAACATGGCAGGGTGATTTACCTGGGAACCTTTTCCAAATCAATTGCACCAGCCATCCGGATCAGTTACATGGTATTGCCGGAGCATTTGAGGGAGCAGGTGGAACAGGCCGATGCGGTGATCAGTTCATCGGTATCGAAGGTCGATCAGCTAATACTGCAGCGGTTTGTCAGTGAGGGATATTATGAACGGCACCTCAATAAAACCAGAGCCCTCTACAAAAGCCGGCACGACACCTTGATAAGCTGCTTGAAACCGCTGCTGAAGATATGTGAGATATCCGGAGAACATGCCGGGGTTCATCTGCTTTTAACCTTTCGGGATGGGCGGAGTGAGCAGGAGCTGATCGCTTCGGCACAGGAACATGGGATTAAAGTATACGGGCTGTCGGAATACTGTGTGAAGCCGGAAGTAAGATACGGTACGACGATATTATTGGGATATGCCAATATGGGGGAAGAGGAGCTCCGGGAAGCTGCTGGGATTCTGCTGAAGATATGGTGACTGGATAGGTTCAACAGCTACAAGTTATGAAATAAAAAAGAAACCCCTGAGTTAACACAAGGGTTTCTTGAATAATCTATTTTACGGCAGATTCTTCGGCAGCAGCGTTTTCAGCTTCTGCTTTAACTTCAGCATTCAGGGAAACATATTCCCGTTCTACCGGACCCAAATCATCGTCCAGATCAAAATCTTCATCTTCAAAATCATCTGAGAAAATATCTTCTGCATCATCAGATGCCTGTTTCTTCGTCCAATACACAATTCCGGCTACGACCGCGCCGATTGCAGCAACTCCTGCAATAAGTTTGAAGAGTTTTTTCATGATAATCACACTCCTTTCACCGTTAGTATATACTTAAATATGCTTAATTGTTAATATTGTAATACTTTTTCTCGGAAATTGAAAGGGTAATGTGAAATAAAATTAATATTCTGTAAATAAAAATCTGATATATTGTTTGCCTTTTTAAATTGTGCTACAATAGCTAAAGTAATGAGCTGAAATACTAACAGAGAAGGGATTTTTATGGAAAAGCAAGTGACCCAGAAGGCCAAAAAAGGCATTTCGCGAGTGCTTTATGGCCGGACTGGATTTATAATACTTTTGGTGCTGCTGCAGATCGGCATCCTGGCATATACCGTCCTGATGATGCGGGATTACCTGTTTATTATTTACGGTATTTTTCAGGTGGTCGGTATCGTAGCCATCGTTTACATCATTAATGACGGCGGTGCGCCGGAATACCGGATGACCTGGATGCTGTGCATCGCAACACTGCCGGTGGTCGGAGCGCTGTTCTTTATATATGTGAAAGGCGGCATCGGCACAAGGCATATCGGAAAGCGGCTTATCCAGCTGCGGGATGAGACCTCCGGGTTCATGGAACAGGATATGGAAATTATTTCTCAGATGAAGACCAGTCGGGTTTCTAATACCAAATTATCTTATTATCTGTCAAACCATTTATCATTTCCGACCTACAGTAATACTGAAGTCAAGTATTTTCCTCTGGGGGAGGATAAATTTCGCAGTTTGCTCCGCGAGCTGAAGAAAGCTGAGCATTTTATTTTTATGGAGTATTTTATCGTCAAAGAAGGGATTATGTGGGACAGCATTCTGAAGATTCTGGAAGATAAGGTCGAGGATGGGGTTGAAGTCCGTTTTATGTATGACGGTATGTGCAGTATCTCGATGCTTCCTTATGACTACCCCAATAAGCTGAAACGGCGGGGAATTAAGTGCAAAATGTTTAATCCCATTAAACCGATCCTGTCAACTCTGCAGAATAACCGCGATCACCGAAAGATCTGTGTGATCGACGGAAAGGTCGGGTATACCGGCGGGGTGAATCTTGCAGATGAATATATCAATGAAGAAGTGCGTTTCGGTCATTGGAAAGATACGGCCATCATGCTGAAAGGTGACGCGGTACAGAGCCTGACCGTGATGTTTCTGCAGATGTGGAATGTCAACGGCAAGCAGCCGGAGTCGTATGACCGTTATATGACGAAGCAGACCGGCGGCTTCAACCTCAAGACCGGTTATGTGCTGCCCTATGGTGACAGCCCGTTTGATAATGAAGAAGTGGGCGCGGAAGTTTATCTCCATATTCTTAATCATGCCAGGGAATATGTACATATCATGACTCCTTATCTGATTCTCGATTACGATATGATGAGTACGCTGATCCGTGTGGCCAAGAGCGGTGTGGAAGTGATGATTATCATGCCCCATATACCGGATAAGCAATATGCCTTTGATCTGGCCAAGACCTACTACGGCGAGCTTCTCGGTGCGGGAGTGCAGATTTATGAGTACACGCCGGGCTTCGTCCATGCCAAAGTATTTGTATCAGATGATGATACTGCTGCGGTGGGAACGGTCAATCTGGATTATCGGAGCTTATACCTGCATTTTGAATGCGGGGTGTTTATCTATCAGAATCCGGCCGTATATCAAGCCGAGAAAGATTTCCAGGAAACTCTGCTGAAATGTCATAAAGTGACTCTGATGGAAGTGCAGACCCGCAGTTTATACACGAAAATAAAAGGCCACCTGCTAAGGCTTCTGGCACCATTAATGTAAATATTGAAAAACAATCTTAAGAAAGTAAGCTTTCACGGATTGTTTTTTAATATTTCTGCCTGGTTCTGAGTAGTTACAAATTTGGCATGTACATTTGCCGCGTATTATAGTATAATTTTTGAGTGGTGCGTGGACCATATGAGAAAACGGCAATAGAGATGCAAAGACAAGTCAGGAGGAATTGACATGGTAAAGGCAGTAGTAGGTGCTAACTGGGGTGACGAAGGAAAGGGAAAGATCACGGATACACTTGGAGAACAGGCGGATATTATCGTTCGTTTTCAGGGCGGTGCAAATGCTGGTCATACAATTGTGAACAATTACGGTAAGTTCGCCCTTCACACATTGCCCTCAGGCGTATTTCATCAGCATATTACAAGCATTATCGGAAATGGGGTTGCGCTTGATATACCGGTTTTATTTAATGAAATACAGTCAATTATAGACCGAGGCGTACCGAAGCCGAAGATTCTGGTGTCAGACCGGGCCCAGATGGTGATGTCTTATCATAAGCAGATTGATGCATACGAAGAGGAGAGATTGGCCGGTAAGTCCTTTGGCTCCACCAAATCAGGAATTGCTCCGTTTTATTCCGATAAGTATGCAAAGATAGGGTTTCAGGTAAGCGAACTGTTTGATGAGGAGCTGCTGAGAGAAAAGGTGGTGCGCATCGCTGAACAGAAGAATGTTCTGCTGGAACACCTTTATCATAAACCGCTGATCAATTCTGATGATTTGCTGGCAGAATTAAAAGAATATAAAACTATGATCGAGCCATACGTGTGTGATGTTTCGCTATATCTGTACGAGGCGGTCAAAGAGGGAAAAGAAATATTACTGGAAGGGCAGCTGGGGTCTTTGAAAGATCCCGACCACGGAATTTATCCGATGGTAACATCTTCTTCCACATTAGCGGCATACGGTGCCATTGGTGCAGGTATTCCGCCCTATGAAATCAAACAGGTCATTACGGTATGCAAGGCGTATTCCAGTGCAGTTGGAGCCGGAGCATTTGTCAGTGAGATATTCGGCGATGAAGCCGATGAGCTCAGAAAACGCGGCGGTGACGGCGGTGAATACGGAGCAACCACTGGGCGGCCGAGGCGGATGGGATGGTTTGACATCGTGGCTTCCAAGTATGGCTGCCGGATTCAGGGCACCACTGATGTTGCGTTCACGGTGCTGGATGTACTGGGGTACCTGGATGAGATTCCGGTTTGTGTGGGATATGAGATTGATGGTGAGGTTACTACCGAATTTCCAACCACATCGCTGCTTGCGAAGGCAAAACCGGTACTGGATGTACTGCCGGGATGGAAATGTGAGATCCGCGGAATTAAAAAATACGAAGATCTGCCGGAGAATTGCCGGAAGTACGTGGAATTTATCGAAGAGCGGATCGGTTATCCGATCACGATGATTTCCAACGGACCAGGGCGTGATGAGATTATATACCGCAATGCGGTATAATTCCATATAAAAATAACAGCATTGGATACATTCCATGCTGTTATTCTTTTATACGGTTAAACTCAGGAGACGGCAGGCAGCGCAATGATAAAGCAGGCACCGCCGGTTTCACGAGAATCTTCAACCCAAATTTTACCTTTATGTGCGGTAATAATTTCTTTAGCTATGGACAAACCCAGCCCAAAATGTTTCCGCTCCGAATGGCTGTGATCTAAACGGTAGAAACGTTCCCAGATCTGGTCTCTGTGGATGGCGGGAATTCCCGGACCATTATCGGCTATCCTGACCGTCAGATGACTTTTAGACTGGGTCAGGGCGATTAGAATATCGCCATTTTGCGGTGTATAAGTGACAGCGTTATCCAGCAGGATTGTCAGTACCTGCTCCAGGCGTCCGCGGTCGCCCATGCAGTGCGATATCTTACCTTCCGGCAGCTCAATTGAAAGGCATATCCCCTTTTTATTAGCTAAAACATCAAACTTTTCAAACCCTTCCAATACCAGCGTGTCCAGTTCTAAACGTTCAAAATGCATGGAAAAAGAAGAGTTATCAGCTTTTGCCAGACTGAGCAGGTCATCGACCAGCCGGGACATGCGGTGACTTTCAATTTCCAGGTTGTTTTGAAAACGTTCGGCTTCGTCTGGCTCCGCCTTTTTCATTGCTGACAGACTGGATAGTATGACCGCCAAAGGGGTCCGCAGTTCGTGCGAAGCAAGAGCGACAAATTGAGTCTGCTGTTCTTTGCTGCGGCGAATTGGCTCGATCAGCCGTTTGGTAAAGAAGTAAGAGAAGACAAAAAGCAGCATAATCCCGATCAGATTCAAGGTAATAAATAAAATTCTCTGCAAGAATATCTGCTGATAAACACTATCCAGCGGGTGTATAATCAAAGCACTCAGATAGCGATTACCCTTTGGAATGACACAGGCAGAAACATAATATGCCTCTTTTCCGTTTTCGCGCAGGGAAAATTCAGTATGCTGGGTCAATGAGTTTTTTTTAGGTGCAGATGTAAGATCCAAATTATAATCGTCTAACGCAGCTTGACGGGCAATTTCAATAAGATCATTGCGGGTCTTGACATCTACCAGCTCATCGTATAAAATAGGCAATCCATTATTGGAAATTGCGAGGATATATTGTCCGTTCCGCTCCATACGGGCAAGCCATTCATAGGATATGACCGATTGATTCTCCAAATTGGCGATCATACCATTGATATCACTTATGAAAGCAGCATGAGCGCTGTTTTTTTGTGCCAGTTCATATGCAAGGGTACTAATGACCGACATAGTAATCATAATAATGCTGGTGACCAGCGTACAAAAAAAAGTCATTTGATAGTGTAATTTTTTGAACATTTTAGTCCTCCAAGCGGTATCCGATTCCCCGGACTGTTTTCAGGGTGATGCTGCTCTCCACCGCCTTCAGGCGCCGCCGCAGAAAGTGAATATAATTATCGAGGTTCCCATCCTCGACTCCGGCATCCGGTCCCCAGACCCGAGCCAGCAAAACGTCGCGGGGCAGGGTCTGTCCCGGATTGCGGAGGAAATTCTCCAAAAGTTCGGCTTCACGCTTGGACAGGGAGCAGGTCAGGAGGCCGCAGGACAGATTCTTTTGATAGGAATCAAAGGAAATATCTCCGAATTTCAGAATGTGGCTGCTCTGCCAGTGCACAGGACGCCGGCTGATGCTGCGGATTCTGGCCAGCAGTTCTTCAAAGGCAAAGGGTTTCACGATGTAGTCATCAGCACCGGACTCCAAACCATCAATCTTATCGTTCAGCTCTCCGAGAGCAGTAATTAAAATGACCGGCGTTTCACTGCCGGATTTACGCATATTCTTCAATACATGCAGCCCATCCATACTGGGAATCATCCGATCCAGTAAGACCAGGTCATGTGCCTGCTGTGAAATCCAGTGAAGGGCATCATTACCGTCATGACAGCAGTCCACGAGAAAACCTTCTTTCTCCAATTGAAAAGAGATCGAATCGCATAAATTTAAATCATCTTCTACAAGTAGTATCCTCATATATTCCAATTCCTTTCATGTTCATCTGATACCTGATTATACCATAACATACCTTTCTCTAATGAACCTCAAAATGTGATTTATTTGTGAATTGGAAATATTTATTTTTTTTAGAGAAAGTTTAGAGACAGCTCTGCTATGCTGAAAACGTAAAAAATGAAATGGAGGTACAATATGAAACGGTTATTAAGAAGATTGACGGCCGGAATATTATGTGCGGTGCTGATCGTACTTACGGCTTGTTCAGGAAAAGACAGTAAAGGATCAGATGCGAAAGAAAATGAAAAAGGAAGATATATTGAAACCGAGTACGCTCTGCCGGATCAGGTCGGAAATGTAAATGCGATTGGTAAGCTGGAAGACGGTACGCTGCGTCTGGTCAGTGATACAGGAGTATATGATTCGGCTGATGGCGGTGCGTCATGGGAACCGGCAATGAATGGTTTTAAACCGGCTGTAGAACGCGAAAACGGTTCTTATTTGATGGATGCGGCTGTTGATGCAGGGGGAAGACTTTTCCTGGCCTATACGGGCGGTTATTATCTGATTGATGCAGAGGGAAAAGAAATTCCTGTAACAATCGATCTGCCGGCAGGAGCGCACCAGGGATTTACTACGATGATGAATGGCGAAGAGAGTGAAGAAAATGAAGAACAGAATTTACTGGATAATGCATTAATAAATGTTAAATTTACGGGTGATGGTAAGCTGATCGGCATAGACTACAGCGGGATGGCCTATCTGGTGAATCCTGAAACAGGGGAAGTTATCCAGTCTTTTGGCAGTGAAGACAGTTATATTGAAGATTTTACAGTTGTCGGCAACCGCTTGGTCACAACGGAATTTGAGGGCATTGCCATCTATAATCTCGAAACCGGGGCCATCGATGAGGTAGATGCCGCCCTTAGTGATTATTTTAAAGAGACTGGTGCCGATGATGGTGCTGTGAGCCAACATGGTGCCAGCAATTTAACCTCCGGTGATACAAAAGACACTATTTACTATAGTGATTCGACCGGCCTTTATCGGTATACCTTTGGTGCCGGTGAGATGGAGAGGCTGATTAACGGCGCACTCTGCAGTATGTCAAATCCGGTACTATCTGTTAATGCAATCTTCGAGACTGATGATAATACCTTCCTGATACTTTATCAGGGGGATCAGGGCAATTTGCTGATGCATTATGAGTATTCCGCAGAGGCATCGGCAGTACCGTCGCATGAAATAAAGGTATATGCCCTTGAAGATCATCAGGCGATCCGACAGGCAATTTCTAATTTCCAGACCAGCAATCCGGATTACTATGTGAATCTGGAGATCGGTATGAACGGTGATGATTCGATAACCGCATCGGATGCACTCAGTACTCTGAACACAAATATTATGGCGGGGGATGGTCCGGATGTCATCCTGCTGGATCAATTACCCATCGACTCCTATATCGAAAAAGGTCTGCTGGAAGATTTGAGCGATATAGCTGAGGAATGCCGGAAAGACAGTACGTTTTTTGATAATATCCTTAATTATAAGGAGAGCGATGACGGTATATATGCGGTCCCAACCCGTTTTTCATTACCGTTGGCAGCCGGCAGCGATGAAACGCTGGGGAATATAACCGATCTGGCATCATTAGCCGGAGAAGTTAAACGTCTGCGCAGCGAAAATGCTGATATAGGCAGCATATTGGGAGCGGAGAGTGCTGCTTCGCTGTTGGAAATCCTTCTGAATACTTCACTCAGTAATATCGTGAAAGAAGATGGAACGCTGGATCAGAAGGCATTAGTAAATTTCTTGACTGCCGCGAAAGAAATCTATGATGCTAACTATCAGCCGGATAACGATACGGAGATGAATCAAATATCGATGAGTGGTATGAGTACTGATATACTAAAAAATTTTATGACTATTGTAAATAAAGATCAGTTAATGAATATTGGCAACTTAGATGGTTTATCCGGACTTGGCAGTCTGGTCAGCGTCAATGATCAAGCCGGATGGACTTACAAAGTGCTGGCAGGCTTATCAAAGGATGTGTTTATACCACAGGATACGGTTGGAATCAGTGCCAAGAGCGGAGAAAAAGAGGCGGCTGCAGAATTCATCAAATATCTGTTATCTACAGAAAATCAGAGCAATACTCAGGCTTCAGGCTTTCCTGTGAATGCAGACGGACTGGAGCAGGCACATGAATCTTTGAAAAACCAGGAAGCCGGCGAGATTGCAATTGGACTCGCAAAGGAAGATGGCACGATGGATACCGCTTCACTGACTCTGCGGAATGCCAATGATGATGAATTTAATGCGGTAAAGGACTATATTGCCGCGGCAGATACGGCAGCAGTTAGTGATGCGGTGATTACTGAGGCTATTGTAGGGGAAGGCAGTACCTGCCTGATGGAAGGCGCAGATATCGATGCAGCGGCTGAAAAGATCCTGCAGTCCGTGAACTTGTATCTGTCCGAGTAGCGGAGTAAAGCCATGATGAATAAAAGCGGCCGCTTTACTGGAATTTTCTTTATCCTGCCTAGTTTTATCGGGGTCTTAATCTTTGTATTGCTTCCGTTTCTGGATGTTGTGCGGCGTTCATTTACCAGTGTGGTTGCCGGTGAGTGGGTGGGGCTGAAAAACTATCAGGTTATCTTTGGCAACGGAGCATTTCAGCTGGCCGCGGTAAACACCTTGAAATTTCTGCTGATATGTATGCCGATTCTGATCGGGCTGTCGCTGTCGGTCAGCGTCTGTCTGGATAAACAGGCTAAATTCGGACACATGCTGAAAAGTGTATATCTGGTGCCGATGGCAGTACCGGTTGCATCGATCGTGATTATCTGGCGGGTGTTGTTTCATAAGCAGGGTATCATAAGCGGATTGATCGGTATTTTTGGACTGGATGCCGTAGACTGGATGAACTCAAAATATGCTTTTTGGGTATTGGTACTGAGCTATGTATGGAAGAATGCCGGGTATAACATTGTCCTGTGGATGGCCGGATTGGCGGCCATCCCTGACAGCATCTATGAGGCGGCAAAGATGGATGGAGCGGGCGGATGGCAGATTTTTTGTAAAATAACTCTGCCGAATCTGGGGAAGGTCGCTTATACGATTACCATATTGTCCCTGCTGAATTCCTTTAAAGTATTTCGTGAGGCCTATCTGGTGGCCGGTGATTATCCCCATGACAGTATGTATCTGCTGCAGCATCTATTTAATAACTGGTACCGGGAATTATCTCTGGATAAATTATCAGCAGCAGCAGTGATCGTTGCGATTGTAATTACTCTCATCGTGCTGCAGCTGGGCCGTTTGTTTTATGAAGAAGAGCCCCGTAATAAGAGACAAAGAAGAAGGTTTAGAAGTTCATGAAGCGAAAATTGATAATTATACTGCTAATGATCCTTGCAGGGCTGATATGTTATCCGATTATATTTTTGATCTCAGGTTCTTTTATGAGTGGTCAGGAATTGCAGGCGAATTTAAAACCTCTGCTCACCGATTATACGGATGCCTATATCGCCGGAGGGTTAATACCGATCTTTCCGACCCTGAAAAATTATGTGGAAATACTGATGGATTCGCCTGAATTCTTTGTTATGTTCTGGAACTCGGTGAAATTGACAGTGCCGATTATGGGTTGTCAGCTGCTGGTGGGTGTACCGGCGGCCTGGGGATTTGCCAAGTATGAATTTCCTCTTAAGAAAACAATTTTTATGATATACATCATACTGATGATGATGCCGTTTCAGGTGACAATGCTTTCGAATTATTTGATACTTGATAAACTGAACCTGATTAATACGCATCTTTCGGTAATTCTGCCGGCCGGATTTTCGACATTTTCGGTTTTTATCATGTATCGTTTTTTCAGTGATATTCCGAAAGAGATAATTGAAGCTGCAAAAATAGATGGTGCCGGGGCGCTGCAGGTGTTTCGTTATCTGGCCCTCCCGATCGGCAGTGCCGGAATCATATCGGCAATGGTTCTTAGTTTTTTAGAATGCTGGAATCTGATCGAGCAGCCGATGACTTTTTTATCAGATCAGAGCAAGTGGCCGCTGTCTCTCTATCTGCCGGAGATTTCCCCGGGAACAGCCGGCACCGCTTTTGCCGCATCGATTATCGGGCTGATACCGGCGATTCTGATATTTTTGGCCGGTCAGGACTATCTGGAGCGGGGCATTATGGCATCAGCAGTGAAAGAATAAGAAAGGGAAAAGCAACGTGAAATTTATAGAACGTATTTGGGATTATAAAATTCAGCCGAGAGAACATATTTCTATCAGGGAGCGGGCAATACGCTGGCTGGCCGGATTTTTGATAGTGATGTTTCTGCTTACCATCCTGTCGAGAGCTGCCAATGCTATGACCATCCCCCGTGTAGAGACCGATAATGCGGCCAAAAAGACGATTGAGCATACGGTTGAACAGGAAGGAAAAATTGAAGCTGATGGTGAACAGGCAGTAACTGCCGTCAGCGGTCTGAAAATTAATGCTGTACATGCGGCTAATGGCATGGCGGTTGAAGAAGGAACGCCGCTGCTGGAGCTGGATGTGAATGATATCGGGGAAAAGCTGAAGGAGCTGGAGACCGAGCTGACAAAATATGAACTTTCTATTTCTGATGCCAAATATAATCAGAGCCTGCAGGATAGTGAACGGTCAACCAATATCAGCAGGGCCCAGGAAGATTACAACAGCGCCGCGGCAGAGAATAATGCAAAAATTGATGAAGCGAAAAGGCAGATGGATGAAGCTTATAACAACTGGCAGAATGCCGGAGATATTATCGATCCGGAAGCGGAAAATGCGCAGGATGAAGCTTCACTTAAATCAGTCTATGAAGAAAAACAGGCCTTATACAATGACGCTCTGACGGCCAGGGATCAAGCATTAAAAGAAGCTTCCCGGGCCATAGAGGACGCCAAAAAGAGCAGCAGTAAGGACAGCACCGCAGACTCAACGGCCCTGGATAAAGAAGCGGTTGCAGATAAAATTGCAAAGTATAAGGAACTCAAAGAAAAAAACGGCATTATAACGGCCGCGGGGAAAGGGACAGTTACATTTATTGATGCTTCGGTCGTAACCGGCGGTATCACACCCGAGACCAGTTTAATGCTGATTTCGGACACCGGAAATGGTTTGAAATTTAAGGCTACACTGGATGAAGATCAGCAAAAATATGTGGCTGTCGGCGATAAAGTGACAATTAAGACTGCAGATAACGAAAAGATTACCGATGTGACGGTAGAGTCAATGGCACCAAATGCCGAAAATGCAGAGAATCAAGATGTGGTGGTCAGTCTTGGCAACACGGATAAAGTACAGATATATGATACCGCTACGCTGAAAGCAGTGGTAAGTTCCAAAGCATATTCGACCTGTATTCCAAAAGCAGCTCTGCGTAAAGGGGCAAACGGGGAATCGGATTATGTCTTTGTACTGACAGAAAAGAAATCAGTGCTGGGGACGCAATTGGTGGTGGAAAAGTTAACGGTGACAGTGCAGGAGCAAAATGACAGTTTTGCGGCCCTGCTTGATGGAGAAGTGACAGTTGAACAGAAACTGATCGTAGACTCCGACAAGGAAATACAGGCCGGCGACCGGGTAAGGCTGGCTGAGAGCGATGGGTAAAATAAGAGTATATGTGGTAAACCTAATCCTATTTACGATGGTGGTAATATGCCATGGTTTGGCGCTGGCAGCCGGCAGTTATTCGGCAGAGGAGAATCAGGTTCATATGCTGTACTGGAAAAGTGAGCATATAACTGGTGAAAGCGCAATGGAAATGCAGGAAAAGAATCGGAATTCAAACGAAGAAAAATTAAATTTCACCGTTTGGGGGAGCCGTAAGAAGCAGGCGGTTAATTTTGCTGAATACGGCCGTACAGCGGAAGCAGAGGTCTTTTATCTATGCGGTGATTCCCGGTTGATGTTTGACGGCAGTGCTTATATAGACGAAGATGATCGGAACGGCTGTCTGATTTCTTCCGATATTGCTTATGATTTGTTTGGGAACAGTAAAGTTAAGGATGTATCTATCGAATATCAGGGAAAAGAATATATTGTCCGGGGTTTACTTACTGACCGGCAGAATTCGATGGTCATTCAAGCTGGCAGGAGTGCAGAGGATATATTGGATGCGGTGGCCATCGAAGTGCCGGGAAACCGTCTGGCCGATTCGGTGATAAATATGTTTGAGGGACGTTATAACGCAGCCGACATGATTGTCAATCCAGCGGCTGTACCCTTGTGGGGAAACCTCATCGCTGGTTTGCTGCCGCTGGTCATGTTTATAACATTATTGATTCCGGCTATAAAGAAAATCACAATTTTGAAACAAACACCAGTAAAATGTATGGTATGGATCATCGGTATAATTCTCTTTAGTCTTATATACTGGTGGGTCAGTGGAATGAAGTTTCAGCTGCCGTTTACCGTTTCGCCCTCTAAGTGGTCTGATTTTTCGTATTGGCGTCAGTTGTTGGAGAAAGAATCGGAAGCGATATGGAATTTCATCATCATGGAAAAGCGGGGGCCGGAGCGAATTTACACGGAAAAGCTGTTTGAGACCGTAAAATATACGATCTTAAGTTTGGCGTCATTTATCATTATGATCAGAGGGATAGAGGTGAAGAGATTTGCCGATTGGTTTATTTTCTCCGTAAGCAGTATTATTTGTGCGTTTATAGCAGTATTAATGGCAGCACCAAATCAGGCGGTTATCGCCGGTCACAGCGGTTTGTGGATTATGCCGCTGGTTTATCTGATGGGGCTGCGGATATTGAAGTGACAACTCTTATCAAAAAGGAGGATTTTTATGCTATAATAATACAAATAAATGTATTAGGAGGGCGGCAGATGCCAAATCTACGGGAAGCTACGCGCAATGTAATCCAAGAGGTCTGCAAGGTTGTAACTGGTAAAGATGAGTGTATAGAGAAGGTGATGGTCGCCTTTATAGCCGGGGGCCACATCCTGATTGAAGATATTCCGGGCGTCGGAAAGACGACGATGGCAATGGCCTTCTCCCGGGCGATGGATCTGGGGCAGAAACGGGTGCAGTTTACACCGGACGTGCTCCCCAGTGATATTACCGGATTCTATATGTTTCAAAAAGAAACCAAGAGTTTTCAGTATATTGAAGGTCCGGTCATGACCAATATTTTTCTGGGCGATGAAATTAACCGGACTTCACCGAAGACGCAGTCGGCTTTACTGGAAGTAATGGAAGAGGGGAAGGTGACTGTCGACGGGAATACGATGAAAGTACCGGAACCATTTATTGTCATTGCAACCCAGAATCCGGCGGGTTCAGCCGGCACGCAGCTGCTGCCGGAGTCGCAGATGGACCGGTTTGCGGTCTGCCTGAGTATGGGATATCCCAGTGCCCGTGATGAAATGAGGATGGCCAGACAATATACCCGTAAAGATACCGCACAGGCGGTCAACAGGGTATTGAGCAGAGAGGAACTCATACAGATTCGCCGGGAGGTCGAAGAAATTTATATACATGATGCAATTTATCGGTATATCGTCGAATTGGTTCGGGCGACCCGGGAACATCCATTGGTTAAACTGGGTATGAGTCCCCGCGGAACGCTGGCACTTTGCCGGATGGCTCAGGGAGTGGCGTATCTGCGGGGGAGGGACTATGTGCAGCCTGAGGATGTCATTCATATCTTCAAGGAAACCGCCGGTCACAGGATCGTGCTGGCAGCTCAGGCAAAAATGGAGGCGGTTACGGCGGAAAAGGTTCTCGATCAAATAGCCGAAGCCGTAAAAAAGCCTGTGCCGAAAAGATAGGATATTGAGGTCGGAGCATGAAAAATACAGTGATTTATTTGGCCGGCCTATTGCTGGCATACTATTTGATGATTATGTATGATGCCGCCTACCTGTACCGCATCTTCTGGATCGGGGCAGCGCTCCTGCTGATTTGCAGCGGTCAGGCGATATAAATCGTGCTTCATACAGAGATTACAATAACAGCTTCCCGTCCTGCCGTTAAAGTCGGAGAATCGGTCGGTATACGGATCCAGGTGGAATATAATGGTCTCATACCGGTTTACTGTCTGCGGGTCGGGTTTGGATATCGGAATCATCTTAATCGGAAAGATGCGGTCAAATGGCTGAAGATATATATGAAAGGCAAAAGCGAGACCGAAATGACGGTTGATCTGAAATCTTCATATTGCGGCTTGATGTACGCGGAACTGAAGCGGGTTCAGGGAAGCGATTACCTCAGGCTTATCAGCATATCTAAAAAGCTTAGGGGGCAGGCTAAAATTGCCGTAATGCCTCAGATTTATGACATACCACTGACGTTAAGCACTTCCCTGCGCGGATTTCTCGCAGACAGTTCGGAATATTCTAAAGAAACCAGCGGTGATGATCCCTCAGAGATATTCGGCATACGGGATTACCGGCCGGGTGACCGAATGCAGTGGGTACACTGGAAAATGACAGCAAAATCAGAGGGATATGCAGTCAAGGAATTCTCTAAGCCGGAGGGATACCCATTAGTCCTTTTTCTCGATCTGCCGGCGGAGATCCCGGAAGCGGATCAACTGCGCTGTACACACCGGCTGATTGAGGCGGCGGCATCACTTTCAAACAGCCTGCTCGGGCAGGAGTGCCGTCATTACCTTTCCTGGTGCGGACGCAATATGAAAATCAACCGTGTGGGGGTGCGCAGTGAAGAAGAACTGTATACTGCGCTTGGCATGATTCTGCAGATTCAGACATATCAGAATCAGGGGGAATGGGAAACAATGTATTGCGAAATGTATGGCCGGGGAAGCTATGGCCGGTTTCTCAAAGTCACGCCGTCAGGATTGGTGCAATCTGGAGGACGGACATTATGCCGCTTCGATTCGGAGAATCTGAAAGAAAGCCTTATCGGATTGTATTTGGAGATATGATTAAAAAATGAAAAAGGAAAAAAGCACTGGAATCCGCGTTGTGATGCGGGAGGAAAATAACAGAATAGATAAGGACAAGCGCAGACCCGGGAAGGAAAATCAGCGGTATGCGGTGTTTTTATACCCATTTATCTGTCTGCTGGTTATCGGGCTTATCCAGATGCTGACCGTTTCGCTTGGATTTACCAATAGCATAGCAGAAGTAGTAATTGGAATTTTAACAGCGGCGGCCTGTTTTGCGGTTTTATTTTTGCTGCCGCTGCGCTGGTATTGGCTGACTGTCATTTTTCATATCTTTTATGGTCTGTCCGTCTGGAGGCTGCGAGATCATCTTTATGCGGCAGCCAGATTATACGTTTACCGGGTTTCTGATATGGCCGAGGCATATTATGTAAGAGGAGAGTATTATCGTTCGTGGTCCGCTGTGATGCCGCCGCTTATGATGGTATTTGCCGCTGTATGGATTTGCTTCTGGGTTTGTCTTTTCGTGTACCGGACAAAAAAGTTGCTTTTGCTTCTAATTCCATGCGGACTTATCTTCGGCGGGCTTCTGGCAGTTGGGACTATCGCCGGTGAGGCGGAACTTATCTGCGTGCTGCTCGGGGCAGCGGGAATTGCGGCATTATCCGGGGAGCAGACTAAACTGCGGGTAGCGGCGGTGACGGGGGGAATGCTGCTCGGTGCGCTGATTTTACAGAATGCTATGACTGCTTTTCTTCCCGTCCCCCAAGCAGGAGAGCGAAAAGAAGCGCGCAGGAAGGTAGAATCAGTATTTGCGGAATGGACTGCAGATTCGGGTGGAACCGCTGATAACGGAACCGGCGGGCTGACCGGAAGTGGATTGAGCGGTGGTGACTTGAACCATATGAAAGATCGGCGCTATTCCGGAGAAAGAAAATTAAATGTAACGGTGAAGGAGAAACCGGATTCAACCATTTATTTGAAGGGATACAGCGGCGATACGTACAGGGAAGCACAGTGGCTGGCCGGTGGTGACGGTGTTTATGAACAGCGGCTGGGGGAGAAAAAAACAGCGGTATATACGCTGGCAAACATACCCCACCTGATATTATCCGGTAAATATGAACAAAACGAGATGGCAATTGAAATGTTGGAAGGGATTGGTGATTTTACGCTGGCCCCTTATTCAGCTTATATCAGTCAGGAATATCTTCCCGTTTACGATAATTATCTCTCGGCAGGCGGCAAAAGGGCATCATGGAAATATTTTAATCAGTTTTATCCTCTGGGTACGGCCGCAGAGAACATCAATGCAGGTCCGGAACTGGAAAGCATCTTAGAACTGGAGACGGAGTATCAGAGCTATGTTAGAGAGGTTGACAGGATTGTGCCGGATGAATTAAGCCGGGTGTATAGTGAATCTACGTTTATTATGGCGGAATCAGGAGGTGAGATTGATGATGTCATAATGTTTGTTAAACAGTTATTGGCGGAACGGGCTGAGTATTCGCTGAGTCCGGGGACAACCCCGGTGGAACAGGACCCGATTGAATACTTTTTGTTCGAGAATAAAGCCGGCTATTGTATGCATTTTGCTTCCGCCGGTGTATTCCTGTTTCGGCTTAACGGTGTGCCGGCCCGCTATGCGGAAGGATATGTGATTAATCCGACAGAATTTACAGAGACTGATGAA
>Ga0153996_1000510_pt1 | contig 17572 bp, 13 predicted proteins | sample TSNC080MetaG_FD_104728 | JGI IMG/M metagenome (GOLD analysis project Ga0153996, IMG submission 104728) | Attine ant fungus gardens microbial communities from North Carolina, USA - TSNC080 MetaG | ecosystem: Host-associated > Fungi > Mycelium > Unclassified | place: USA: North Carolina, Lumber...
AATAGTACTGGGGGTAGAAGAATATGAAAATCAGAAAAAACTTATATTTCAGAAAAATATTCGCAGTTCTATTATTGATCGGTATCATCCCGGTTTTCATTTTAATGCTTGCCGTCAGCAGCATGACATCGGCGCAGACGGAAATTTTGTATGAAGTTCAGGATTCTTCGATCAACAATAAAAGAAAACAGATGGAAGTCAGTTTTGAGTATATAAACAATACCATGATCCGGACCGGGCTTAGTGCGGCCATATTAAAAAGCGTAAGACTGCCGCGTGAGGCAAAACATTTCCAGGAGTTCAATGCGGCCAATATCCAGTTAAAGCTTCTGGGCTCGCTGTCGTTTTCGGTGGAAGACATTGTCCTGGTCAGCAATCAGCAGAAATGGATTATGAGTCAGGAAAGTTTTCTTCCTATATCAGAGTCTGCATATGGACCATTGGCGGAGAAGCTGGATAAAATTCCCCAATCCTCTTTCTGGTATTATGATGAATCATACGTTTACCTGGCCGAAAGAATCCCTGTCAATACCAATAAGGGAAATGGAATGCTGATCGCCAAAATTGACAAAAAGGCAATTCTTTTAGAATTGAATGAGGAAAGCCAGAATGAGCAGGTGATTATCCTGGATGAAAATGGAAACTGTATTGTTGGGGTGCCGGAGGCGGCCGCTATTGTGGAATATGTAAAAGCTTCCCAGGAAGAGTGGACGGCTTTGTTGGATGGACAGCCGCAGCAAACCACATATCATAAAGAAAATTATGTCTGTGCAGTGTCCAAATCAGAATTTAATGACTGGACATATGTGTCGGTCGTACTAAATTCGGATATGAAAAAAGGGGTAGAGTCTGTCTACCGTGTGATGTGGATCGTTATAGCCAGTATGCTGATCACCATTTTAACTTTGGTATACCGTTTTTCCAAGGTTTTGTATTATCCGATTGGGGTTCTGAATGAGATGGTGGACAAAAATCTTTCAGCAGAAGATCAGGGCACTCTGTTAAAGGATGATACAATCACCTCCAAAGTTCACTATCTGGTAAACAAAAATGTGGAACTGAAGAAACGGCTTTCCGATCGGGAAGAGTATGACCGGGAGATTTATTTAAGAAAGATTTATCGGAATGAGCCGGTCGTGATCAGCTCCCAGGAACTGATTCGGCATAAGGTGATAACGGAGCCTGTCGATGGCCGTCACATTCATGTCATTGCCTTGAAATATTACCTGACGGCAGAGAATAAGAAAGATGCTGAGATCTGCCTGTTTGGTATTAAAAATATTATCTCCGAACTGATAGGCACGACGGACAGTTTTGTTCCGGTGGCAGTTGACCAGGTGGTTTATATCACTCATTATAAAGAGTTTATGTCGGTGGAGGGAGCTTTACTTCAGCTGCAGAGGACCTGTGAGATGATCATTTCTGCCATCGCACAATATATGGGAGTGCGGGTTAATGTCGGTGTCAGCCGACTGGTCTTTTCGGTGGAGGATCTTCCGGCCGCAGTGGAAGAGTGCAAAGCAGCTCTGCGAAAAGCCATCGGACGATCGGGTGTCTGTATTTTCTCCGGTGTCAATGAGGAAAAAGGCATCGTCCTTTCCGAGATCCGTATCAAACAAAAGCGGCTTCAGATCGTCCAGTCGGTTCTGGAAGGATCAGAGGAGCAATGCAAGGAGTATCTTGACGCATATTTTGTGTATCTGGACGGCGTTGACTATTACTTGTTTAAGCTTGAGGTCAATAAATTGCTGTCGGATATTCTGGATTGTTATAATGAGTATTCCCTTCAGCCGGAATATGGAAAGATGAAAGAGATCGCTGATTTTGACATTACAAAAGACATTGATTCCATTGAAAAATTAAAATTGTATTTGTGGGATCATTTCCTGAAGCCTTTAAACCAAAAGGTCAGGGAACCGGTGGAAAGCCAGCATGTGATTACCCAGATTGCAGAGTATCTGAATCAGAATATCGAGCAGAATATCTCGCTGGATCAGTGTGCAAGACACTTTAATTACAATCCCAACTATCTCAGCCGGATGTTTAAAAAACAGTTTGGCAAGACCTATACGGATTATATGATTGATAAGAAACTGGAGCGCTGCAAGGAATTGCTGTCGGGGACAGATCTGAGTATCAATGATATTTCTGCACGGCTGGGATATAACAGTCCGCAGAATTTTATCCGTGTGTTTAAGAAGTATACGCTGATGACTCCGGGACAATATCGGAATCAACATAAGGGAAAGAAAGATAATTCAGAATAATGCTGTTTGGAAAGGAAGGTTCAAAATGGAAAAGGTGAGATATGCGCAGGTAGGTACCGGAGGAAGAGCCAGGTTGTATTATGAGGCTCTCAGCTCCACTTATGCAGATTGCTGTGAGCTGGTGGCATTTTGTGATTTGAGTTACACCAGAATGGATTATGCCAATCGGATGATCGGGGAGAAGTTTAAGAAAGAACCTGTCCCTGTGTATCATTATACAAAATTTAAAGAGATGATAGAGACGGAAAAACCGGATGTTGTGATCGTAACCAGCGTGGATCGAACGCACGATGATTATATTATTAAGGCGATGGAGATGGGCTGTGATGTGGTGACGGAGAAGCCGCTTACCATTGATGAGAGAAAGGCTCAGGCCATCATTGATGCCCAGAAACGAACCGGCCGCCATATTCGTGTGGCCTTTAATTACCGCTATGCACCGCACCATACGAAGATCAGGGAGCTGATTATGGACGGTGCGGTGGGAGACGTGTTTTCCGTTCATTTTGAATGGCTTCTGAATACGCAGCACGGAGCCGATTATTATCGGCGGTGGCATCGAAATAAAGCCAACAGCGGAGGCCTTTTAGTACATAAGTCAACCCACCATTTCGATCTGGTGAATTTCTGGCTTGGCACAGAGCCGGACACAGTGTTTGCCTTTGGTGACCTGAATTTCTATGGGCGTCATAATGCAGAGAGGCGCGGAGTGACGGATTTTTATTACCGCTGTCATGGCAGTGAAGGGGCAAAAGGTGATCCGTTTGCCATCGATATGGAAACCAATCCTGTTTTAAAAGGGCTGTATCTGGCGGCGGAGGCAGACAGCGGTTATATTCGTGACCGCAGTGTGTTTGGGGATGACATCAGTATCGAAGATACGATGGCGGTTCTTGTGCGGTATAAGAACCGGGCGATGATGTCATATTCACTGAACAGCTATATGCCATGGGAAGGCTTTCATGTTGCAATCAACGGATCTATAGGCAGGATCGAGTATACGGCATTGGAGAAGCCTTATATCAATGCCGGCGGAGACAAGAAGGATGAGGGCGCGGCAAAGTCCTATAAGATTCAGGTCTGTCCAATGTTTGGCGAACCATATGAAGTGCCGGTAGAGAAAAAAGAAGGCGGACACGGCGGTGGCGATCCGGTGATGCTGGATGATTTATTCCTGCCGGGGAAACAGGAAGACCGATATCGGCGGGCGGCGGATCATGTGGCCGGTGTACAGTCCATTCTGACAGGAGTAGCAGCAAACCGGTCGATTGCTTCCGGACTTCCGGTAAAGATTGATACTCTGGTAAAGTTTTAGGAGGTTATGATGTATAAAAAACATAGTGATTTTGCAGACTACCGTTCCGTTATGGCGGAGCAGCTGGATCGGATCCTGGAAGGAGCGATACTTGATTTAAAAGGACTTGACCGGCCGATTATCATTGAGTCTATAGAGCTGTTATTCAATTGCGGATTATATTTCATCAGAACCAGGTCGAAGGATGGACTGCTGGGCATTTCTGTGTGCAATGACCGGATACGGTTTAGTTATCTGATCCTGGAAAAACTGATTGCACCTTTTTTTATCAACAAAGATGCCAGAGATCTGGAAATGTTGATTGAGGACGTATATGTTCATGAAAGCAATTATAAACTGGCCGGGATTCCTTACTATTCCTGTTTGTCGGCGCTGGAGCTGAGTATACTGGATATGCTGGCAAAGGCAAAGCAGGTATCCTTAGGGCAGTTATTTGGAAAACGGATTCATGATTCTGCCAGGGTATATGTAGCCAGCGGAAACCGTCATACCTCAGCGGAGGAAGAGCTGGAGATCCTCCAGGCAGAGGTGGAACGGATCGGAGCCAGAGCCATCAAGTATAAGATTGGCGGCCGGATGAGCAAAAATCAGGATTCTGTGGCTGGCAGAAGTGAGAAGCTGATATACGGTTCCAGAAAATTTTTTGGTGAGGATATGATGATTCATGCGGATGGAAATGGCTCTTTCGATGTGGAAACCGCAGTATACTTTGGCCGCATCATGGAGGAGATCAATGGCTATTTCTATGAAGAGCCGTGTCCTTTCGATGATTTATGGGCAACGAAAGGCGTATGTGACCGGCTTTCAATACCTCTGGCATTCGGCGAACAGGAAACCAGCCTGCGCAGATTCAGGTGGCTGGTGGAAAACCATGGAGCTGATGTGATTCAGCCGGACATTTTGTATCATGGCGGCCTGGTGCGGACAACCAAGGTGGCGAAGATGGCGGAGCTGGCCGGTATGACGGTGACACCTCACGTATCGACCGGGTTTTGTTTTGTATATATCCTTCATTTGTCTTCCTATACACCGAATATCGGAAAATATCAGGAGAATAAAAAAGGCTTTGAGATAACCAATGAACTTCTGGACGGTCAGCTTACCCTGGCTGACGGTCAGCTGAATATTCCCGATTCTATCGGAGTCGGTATCAGGGAAGGGCATGAGATGTTGAAGAAGGCATTGGTGCTTGTGGCAGTAAAGTAGAAAGAGATACTGAGGTCTGTGCATTAAGTACAGGCCTCAAAAAATACTTATAATTTTATTAATATGGTAGAATCATATGCCAGAAAATGATATAATTCCCATATCTGTGCATTTTTATATTAAATTATTAAGCACTACAAGGAGGATTCCATGCAGGCAATTTTACTGGCCGGCGGCCTGGGAACGCGACTGCAAAGTGTGGTCAATGACCGTCCCAAACCCATGGCGTTAATTGAAGATAAACCATTTATGGAATATGTCGTCCATGAACTGTCCCGATATGGGGTGACCGATATTATCTTTGCGGTGGGGTATAAGGGTTCCATGGTCGAAGATCATTTTGGCGATGGCAGCGGTCATCTGAAAATTCGGTATGCTTATGAAGAGGAATTACTGGGAACTGCAGGGGCTATTAAAAATGCGGGAAAGCTGGTAACTGAAGATACCTTTCTGGTGTTAAATGCTGACACTTTTTATCAGCTTGACTATAGCCGGCTGGTACGGATGCAGCAGGACCTGGATCTGGAGATGGTGTTAGTGCTGCGGGAAGTGCCGGATGTATCCCGCTATGGACAGGCCGTGCTGAATGGCCATAAGCTGGTCGGCTTCAATGAGAAGACCACCCGGCCCCGTCCGGGAACCATCAACGGCGGTGTGTATCTGTTGACCCGGGCGCTGATGGAAGACATTCCCGAAGGAAAAGTTTCCCTGGAAAATGTGATGATACCCAAATGGCTTTCTGGGGGCCGGGCACTGGGCGGTTTTGTGAATGACGGATATTTCATTGATATTGGAGTTCCTGAAGATTATTATAAATTCATCAAGGATGTAAAGAAGGGAGTTGTGACATGGTAATCAGAGGACGGGCACCTTTGCGGGTCAGTTTTGGCGGTGGAGGTACCGATGTGGCACCTTTCTGTGTGGAACAGGGCGGCGCGATTATCGGCAGTACCATTAATAAATATGCCTATTGCTCGATTGTACCAAGAGAGGATGACCAAATTGTGGTACACTCCCTTGATTTTGATATGACGGTAAAATATAATACCAAAGAAAATTATGTTTATGACGGAAGACTGGATCTGGTAACGGCAGCATTGAAGGCGATGGAGATTAAGCAGGGATGTGAGGTTTACCTGCAGTGCGATGCACCGCCAGGTTCCGGGCTGGGGACTTCTTCGACGGTAATGGTGGCATTGCTGATCGCCATGGCCCGTTGGAAAGGCGTGGATTTGGATGGCTATCAGCTGGCTGACCTGGCTTATCAGGTAGAGCGGGAGGATCTGGGAATCCAGGGCGGCTATCAGGATCAGTATGCCGCTACTTTTGGCGGTTTTAACCTTATTGAATTTCATGGCCGCAATAATGTGGTGGTAAATCCACTGCGTATTAAAAAGGACATTATCCATGAACTTCAGTACAACCTGCTGCTTTGCTATACCGGCAACATCCATGTGTCGGCTAATATTATTAAAGATCAGGTGCAGAATTATGAAAAGAAGGATGCCTTTGATGCCATGTGCGAAGTAAAAGCATTGGCTTATGCCATGAAGGATGAGCTGCTAAAGGGCAATCTGTACAGCTTTGGCAAGCTGCTGGATTACAGCTGGAAGAGCAAAAAGAAAATGAGTAATAAAATTACCAATCCGCAGATTGATGAACTGTATGAGGAGGCATTAAAGGCCGGGGCGCTGGGCGGAAAGCTTCTGGGTGCCGGTGGCGGCGGTTATCTGCTGATGTATTGTCCATATAATGTAAAGCATAAAGTGGCTGCCCGGATGGAAGAAGTTGGCGGTCAGCCAACCGACTGGAATTTTGAACTGCGGGGTGCCCAGTCCTGGATATCGGATGTGAATCGTTGGAATTATGACCAGGTAAATGTATTTATGGCAAATGGAGAATATAAATTCAAGTTTTAAATTATTTAGTAAAACAGACAGGAGTCGTCATGCAGCGAGTGATATTTCTGGACCGGGACGGTACTATTAATGAAGAGGTCAATTACCTTCACCGGCCTGAAGATTTAAAGCTATTAGACGGGGTGGCGGAAGCTGTCCGGTTATGGAAAGACCATGGCTATCGGTTAGTGGTGGTGACCAACCAGGCCGGTGTGGCGCGGGGATATTATACAGAGGCGGATGTGGAGAAACTTCATAACTGCCTGAATCAGGTTTTACGTGAGCAGGGCGGCGACGAGATTGACCGGTTTTACTATTGTCCCCACCATCCGGAACATGGAGTCGGGGCTTATAAAAAGCAGTGTCATTGCCGGAAGCCGGAGACCGGGATGTTTGAAATGGCAGAACAGGATGAACCGGTGGATAAGGCTCATTCCTGGATGATTGGTGATAAGCTGATTGATATCCGGGCCGGGCAAAAATACGGTGTAAAGACAGTCCTCGTGGGTACCGGTTATGGGACAGCGGTGCATCAGGAGCAGGTAAGGAAAGGGGAACAGCCCTATGACTTTTTCGCACAAACACTTGTGGACGCCGCCAGAATCATTGTTGCCGGAGGCGGAGATTCTGCGGGGGAGGAAGTCTGACCAAAAAGCCAATGACAATATCAGTAACAATATCAGTAACAATATCAGTAACAAAGGAGATTGGACAATGAAAGAAAGACAGGAATCGGAAGGACAAAGAATGGCAATCTGTGAAGAACTGCTGGACCGGTATCCGAAGCTGGAAGCGGTGAAGGCGCAGATTATAGCAGCATATCAGGTGCTGGAGCATTGCTATGAGCAGGGCGGAAAGCTGCTGATCGCCGGCAATGGCGGCAGCAGTGCCGATGCCGAGCACATCGTCGGTGAACTGATGAAGGGATTTGTAAAGCGCAGAGAACTGCCGGATGAATTCCAGGCCCGGTTAAAAGCGATCAGTCCGGAACATGGGGCACTTCTGGGGGCCAGGCTTCAGGGCGGGCTGCCGGCAATTGCTTTAAGTGGACATCCGGGACTGGCGACGGCATTTTTAAATGATGTGGACGGAGAGATGATCTATGCCCAGCAGGTATGTGGTTACGGCACTAAAAATGATGTCCTGCTGGCCTTATCTACTTCCGGTAATGCCAGAAACATTGATTACGCAGTGACAGCAGCCAAAGCTATTGGGATGTCAGTCATTGCATTAAGCGGAAAAGACGGCGGCCGGCTGGGCCAGCGTGCCGATGTGGCCATCGTGGTGCCGGAGCAGGAAACCTTTAAGATTCAGGAACTGCACCTGCCGGTATATCATGCTTTGTGCCTGATGCTGGAGGAACGGTTTTTTTAATCTGGATCGAAATAAGCCGGAAAGGGACAGGAACATGTTGAGTCATACATTTGCCATCTGTGCATATCAGGATTCGCCTTATCTGGAAGCCTGCATTCAATCACTGCGGCGGCAGTCGGCGGCCAGCCGGATTATTCTGTGTACGTCAACACCAGGCAGCTATATTCAGGCCCTGGCCGATATTTATGATATTCCGGTTTATGTCCGGGAGGGAAAAAGTGATATTCAGGAAGACTGGAATTTTGCTTACCATATGGCGGCGAGCCGGTTGGTGACCATCGCTCATCAGGACGATTGTTATCACAAGGATTATGTAAAGTCGCTGCAGGCGGCCTGGGCAAAATATCCCGATACCACTGTTTTTATGACCGATTGCGGGATTATGAAGAAGGAGCAGGTACAGCAGCGGGGAATGATGCTGTTTATCAAGCATTTGCTGCGCCTGCCATTACAGCTTACTTTCTGGGCCAACCGGGAAGGTTTAAAAAAACTGATCCTGCGTTTGGGCAATCCGGTGATCTGTCCTTCCTGCACGTATGATAAGGAAGCACTGGGTGAACCGCTGTTTGATTCTTCTTTTAAATTTGCGTTGGATTGGGATACGATGTGGAAACTGGCCGGCCGGCCGGGGCGGTTTGTCTGCGTGGAAAAACCGCTGCTGTATTACCGGATCCATGAGGGGGCAACGACCAAAGCCTGTATTCAGAATCATCAGCGGAGCTGGGAAGAAGCGGCGATGTATGAAAAAATGTGGCCGAAGCCGATTGTAAAAATACTGATGTTTTTCTATCAAAAAGCTTATCAGGCATATGATTAAAGGGACAGAGAGGATTTACTGGAATGACAAAGCGGGAAAAGACGGCTGTCTTACTGGCAGCAGTTTTGACGATCGGAGTAACTGGATATTCGGCATGGCAGCTGCTGGTTCAGGGCGTGCTGTCCTGGCATATTACCCAACCGGAGACCGGTTGGATGTTTGGCGAGCTGATGTTGGTCTGGCTGCTTTGTTTTTTGTTGTTATACGGTAAAAGGGAAAGCCCCGGCCGTCTGGTGCAGCTGGCAGCAATTGCTGTTGTGGCAATCCTGTTTTGCTGGCTGCATGTGGTTTTTCTGCCGGTGCTGCTGGCGGGATTGTATGTGGCATATTTAATTCTGGTGGGAAGATGGGTCAGCGCCGCACTGTTACGACAGCAGCTGACGGTGGTCCGGGCATTTGCTCTGGGAAGTGCCTGTATCATGACCGTGTTCTGTCTGTTATCTTTGGTCAGACTGGGAAGTATCCGGAATCTGCGCTGTTTCGTTGTGGTGACGGGGATGGCATTGCTGGTGTCCTGGTTTTTACAATCAGCAGCCGGTGAAAAAGGAACATCGACCAGGCCGGCATTCACCTGCCAGAGCGCAGCAATGCTGGCAGCGATATTTGTTCTGCTCTTGCTTCAAGCCGGCCGGATGAACCTGGCGGTAGACTTTGACAGCATTTGGTATGGCGTCCGTTCGCATGTGATGCTGGATAGCGGGAACGGAATTTACGAAAATCTGGGCACGCTTGGATTAGTGTATACCTATTCCAAAGGGTGGGAGGTATTGACCTTACCCCTGGCCGGACTGCCCTCTTATAGTTTTCCGATTGCATTCAATGTATGGGTGGCCGTGCTGATGTTACTGGCGGCTTACGAAACAGCAGAGAACTGGCTGACACCGGAATCTGCATTATGGGTGCCGTTTATCCTGGCAGCAATACCAGGTATTATGAATATGGCAGTGACGGCAAAAGCCGATTTACTGACGTTGTTTTATCAGATTTTGCTGATTCAGGGTATGCTGCGTTTTTTAAAAACACGGCAAGCAGATGAGTTGATTTTGGGACTTGCGGCCGCCGGTGTGAGTTTGACGCTGAAACCGACAGCAATTGTGTTTTCTTCTGCGATCGTTGGAATTGCAGTATTATGGCTTTTGTGGGACCGATATAGCTGGCGCAGAGAAAAGGCCGGTCAGGTATGGTGTGTGATTGTAAACAAACGGATCTGGTGGGTGCCTGTAATCGCAGCGGCCAGTCTGGCAGGAATCTGGGGCCGGACAATAAAGCTGGTGGGAGTGCCGGTTACATCGGTATTCTATCAGGCTTTTCAGAAGCTGGGATTTCAGGTGAAATATCCCTTTTACGCCTCCGGGTTTCCGGCGGCGGGAAGTTATCTGTCGCCAGGAGAAGGCATTCGGTTTTTGCTTACCCGGATGGCGGGGGTGTTTTTCAATCCGGGCGGAGATGATATGGCCCATGTGATTATTGCCTGGGGAACGGTGCTGCCGGTGGTGTTTTTACTGCTGTGGGGATGTTTGTCCCTGCTGTCCATCGGGCAGGGGAAGAAGTATGGAACCAGGCCGGTGCTAAGTTTTCTCTCGCTTTTAACAACGGTCATTCTGCTGATCAACCTGGTAAGTTTATATTCTTTATCCCAGATTGATGGCAATTATTATATATTGTTTTATTTTTTGATCGTTCTGACCGGTTGTATCTGGTTGGAGCAATACGGTGTTTCCGTAGTCAAAGCAGGCAAAAAAGTCTTGCTGGTTCCCTGGCTGTTTGCCGTAATAATCTGTGGCCTGACCAATTGGGCGTGGTCCCTGGGTTTTACGCCGATTCAGATCGTCAACAAAGGATTTTATAACCATCCGCAGATGGCGCAGGAAAAGCGGGCAGAACAGGGCAGTCAGGCCATCTGGGAGATTCTGGCCGCCAATCCAAAGAATCGGGTCATTGCTTTAGGAGAACATCCCGACGTATTGACATTTCCCTGCTGTGTGCAATCCTATGTGGATGTGTCCGGCTATTGGGGGAATCCGGAAGTGGTTTCCGACGCACCGCATTTTAGGGAATATCTATCCTGTGCCGGGATTGATTATCTGTATATGGAAAAGGAATATGTGGATACCAGTGTCCGAATCTATCAGATTATCCGCACTTTGATTGCCGAAGGATTTCTGGAGGATGTGCGGGAAGAGAATGGTAATCTGATTCTAAGTGTCCGAAAGACGGGCTCGGCGGAATGTGATATTGCGGCAGCAGAACAAAATTTAAAGGTGTTTGATGTGGGGTATATCCAGCACCCGTAAGGAGAGATGATACGATGGCATGTGAGAAGGAATTGGGGAGACAGTATGTCTGGAAAAATGATTTGCTGGCAGCACTGGTGCTAACAGGATTTGCGTTCCTGATTAACCGTGGGATTACAATCAAGGGCCTTTATATGGATGATTTATATCTTTGGTCCTGTTACGGCGAACAGTCTCTTTGGCAGTATGTATTTCCCATGGGCAGTACCCGCTTCCGTTTTTTGTATTATCTGGCGGCATGGCTGGAACTGGCGGTGACGGGAAACCATGTGGAGTGGTTTGTACCGATTAATATCTTGTTGAATGCCGGAGTGGCATTTACCTTGTATCGGATGGCCAGACGAATGAGCCGCTCCACCTATGTAGGCATCCTGTGTGGAATTGCTTATCTGGCTTCCCGGATGTCTTATTATCAGATCGGACAGGTCTATGGTCTGATGGAAACCATGGCTCTCTGGATGGCAATCGGCATTTTATACCTGCTGTTTCGGTATCATCAAGCCGGGGCCGGGGAAAGGGGACGATTTTTTCTGTGGGCCAATGTCCTGTATTTTGCCATTTGTTTTGTGCATGAACGTTATATGGTACTGTTGCCGCTGTTCTTCCTGGTATTGCTGATGCAAAAAGAGAAAAACCGGCGACTGGCACTGGCACCGTCTGTCGCATTTTTATTGGTGCAGATCATCCGGAAAGTAACCATCGGCGGACTGGCACCGGCTGGTACCGGCGGGACTGATGTGGCGGATACTTTTTCCCTGGGGACCGCAATTCAATATGCATTAAGTCAGGTAGCTTATGTGTTTGGCATTAATGCCGGACCGGAATATTTAAATGGCGAGAATTTCCGGCAATCTCCGTTATGGGTTTGGGCGCTGTTAGGATTGGCCAATCTGATGCTGTTAATGCTGGTGGTTTGTTTTGTGGCTAAGATGGTTCGTTGTGGCAAGACCTGCCGCTCTTATCTTGGCACCAGCCTGCTGTTCCTGGGCTTTATTGCCGGCTGTATCGCCTGTTCCAGCGTGACGATCCGGGTGGAACTGCGCTGGGTCTATGTATCCTTTGCGGCGGCTTTATTGTATTTTGCCTGGATTTATGGGGCGCTGACGGATGGCATGGTTGAGCGGGGGCGTTGGGTAGATGCCATGCCGTTTCTGGGAATGCTCAGCGTCTATGTCCTGCTGATGCTGCCGGTTGAGATTCATTACCGGCAGACCTATCCTAATGTGTATTTCTGGGCCAATCAGAACCGGTATAATTCGCTGGCAGAGGAAACCTATGAAAAATATGGTGATGACATTTTTGGCAAAACCATTTATATTATCGGCAATGAGTATGAAATGAGTGATTTTACGGCCAATACTTTCTTTAAGGTCTTTGACAAGAAAGGTCAGGCCGCGGGCCCCCAGGTGGTGCATATCAATGATGTCCGTGATATTGGATTGGTGGACGATAACATGCTGGTTCTCCGGGAAGAACCGGAAGTGGACGGCTTTCAGGATGTGACCGGAATGGTAAGGGATTTAAAATGCCATTCGCCGTATGGATATTATAAAGATGGGTGGATGGATGAACGGGCGGAGGTTCAGGTGATGGCCGGGAAAAGCGGAATCATTCAACTGACGTTTTTCTATCCCCGTGAAGTACAGGCGGAGCAGTGGATTACAGTTTTAGCTGACGGGAAACCGGTTCAATATCTGATGTTCACCGAAAATCAGCTGACTGCCGCCATCGAAACCCAGCCATATCAAACGGTTACCCTGGGGTTTGAAACGAATTTTTATTTTCCACAAGCCCAGGAGCAGCGGGGCAAATACCGGCTGGCAACCCTGTTGACCTTGCAGGCAGACTAATCCTGTGGTAATATCAAAATCGGAAGGAAATGTTTTATGAAACAAAAGCAAAAGAACCTGGTTTATTTTGGACTGCCGTTGATTGGCACGATCCTGTGCCTTTGGTATATTAAAGAGGCAACGTTTGATATTGTTTATACGGACTATATCCGGCTGGTGAATTCCTATTTGCCGGATGTATGGAACCCGGCGAAGTTCTTTGTGCCGGATGTGCTGACCAGGATACCGATCCATTATCTGGGACGGATTATCAATGTTACCTTTTTTGGATACAGCACGACATTTGATATGGTCTTAGGGGTCCTTGGTTTAGGACTTTCCGGTCTGGTGCTGGCGATGTATTGTAAAAAACAGTCAATGAGTCCGGTCTGGTATTTGTTTCTGATGATTCTTTTATTTGGCCTTGATAAATGGGAGATGTTAACCAATGGTACCGGCTGGGGTCATTTCCTTGCGTTTGCTTTGTTTTACTATCATTATCTGGTTTTTGACCGGATGGTGCAAGGCGAGGAAAAACGTTATGACCGAATCCTGCTTTTAATTCTGCCAGCGGTGATTACGCTGGGAGTGGCCGGTCCCTATTGCGCTGTGTATACAGCGACGCTTCTTCTGTTTTATCTGGCTATTGTGTGGGTGAAACGTCATCAGGGCGAGCAGGTTCGTTACTGGATATCTGCCGGTATCAGTGCCGTAATTCCGTTTCTTTTGTACCTGTGGAGTAATTCTTATGCGGTCGAAGATCACGCCGGTGCTGTAGATATTTCCCTGACCCAGCTTTTAGGGAGTGCCCCGGGATTCTTTCCCCGGTTTCTGCTAAAGTCGCTGGCTTCCATGGTGATTGGCGGCGAGACGCTGACGGATTGGATCGAATGTGGAAAAATAACCGACCGGCAGGTCTATGTGATTGGTTTATTGATTGTGATTGGATACTTACTGGCACTCTATTTAAACTGGAAGTACCGGTTATATAAAGAAACACTCCTGCCGCTGATCTTCCTGGTTGGGGGGATGGGGAACCATGCTATTGTCCTGATTTCCCGATATATCTTTTTGAAGGAGAACTATGGGATGAGTTCCCGTTATGTGCTTCAATATCAGATGGGGATTCTGGGAATTATCCTGACCATTGGACTTTTGTGGAAGCGAATTGATTGTATCATATGCCGTACGGCAGCCTGTACTTTTTGTGTGATCCTGTTAATGGGACATGGATATACCAACTATGTGGAGTGTAAGAAAGCACCCTATCGGGAACAATATGGCGAAGAAATTGCTGCTGTGGCGCTGCAGTTTGAAGAAGCAAGTGATGACGATTTAAGAAAAAAATTTGATTATAAAGAGAGCCGGGCGGACAGCGGTGAAAAAGTGCGGCAGGCCCTAACCATTTTGAAAGAGCAGGAATGGAATATATTCAGGAACCGATAAGGAAAGGATACGGAGGAGAAGCGATGAAAGTAGTAATCCTGGCAGGAGGTCTGGGGACCAGAATCAGTGAAGAAAGCCATTTAAAGCCAAAGCCAATGATTGAGATCGGCGGGAAGCCGATTCTGTGGCATATCATGAAATACTATTCGGAGTTTGGTTTTCATGAGTTTATTATTTGTCTGGGATACAAACAGTATATAGTAAAAGAGTTTTTTGCCGACTATTTTCTACATACCTCGGATGTGACCTTTGACCTGGCTAATAATAAGATGGAGGTTCACAACAATTATTCCGAGCCGTGGAAGGTAACCCTGGTGGATACGGGGCTTTATACCATGACCGGCGGACGGGTCAGACGAATCCGGCAGTATGTGGGGGATGCTCCCTTTATGCTGACTTACGGCGACGGTGTCGGCAATGTGGACCTGAATGCACTGACGGCATTTCATCAGCGGCATGGCAAGGTTGCGACCCTTACCACCGTGAATATCGGACAGCAAAAAGGAATTCTGGATGTCGGTGAGGATAACACGATCCATTCGTTCCGGGAAAAAGCGGAGACGGATGGAGCCGTGATCAATGGCGGCTTTATGGTGCTGAATCCGGCAATATTTGACTATTTAAAGGACGATACCACCGTCTTCGAACAAGATCCGATGCAGTGCCTGGCCGCAGCGGGACAGTTGAAGTCCTTCTATCATGAAGGCTTCTGGCAATGTATGGATACCCAGCGGGAAATGCAGAAGCTGGAAAGTCTGTGGCAGTCGGGAGAAGCCCCATGGAAGATATGGGAGTAACAAAATAGAATGAAACAAGGGGAATAACAAAACATGAGAGATCTGACATTTTATCAAGGGAAAAAAGTACTGGTTACGGGACATACCGGTTTTAAAGGGGCCTGGCTATGCCGGATTCTGACGCTGGCCGGTGCCCAGGTAACTGGATATGCGTTAGAACCACCGACCGACCCGTCGCTGTTTGTGGCGGCGGCACTTGGCAATACGATGAATTCCGTAATTGGCGATATCCGGGATCTGGATCATTTGAAACAGGTCTTTGCCCAGGTGCAGCCGGAACTGGTATTTCATCTGGCGGCGCAGCCGATTGTCCGGGATGCTTATAAAGACCCGGTTTATACCTACGAAACCAATGTGATGGGCACGGTGAATCTGATGGAATGTGTCCGTTTATTTCCGTGTGTGAAATCAGTTTTAAATATTACTACCGATAAAGTATATGAAAATCGAGAGTGGGAGTATGGCTATCGGGAATGTGACCCATTAGACGGATATGATCCTTATTCTAACAGCAAGTCCTGTTCGGAACTGGTGACCCATAGTTATCAGCGGTCCTTTTTTGCGGACGGTCACTGCGCCATCTCAACCGCCCGGGCAGGCAATGTCATCGGCGGCGGTGACTTCGCAAATGACCGGATTATTCCGGATTGTGTGCGGGCGATGGCGGCGGAAAAGCCAATTGTGGTCCGCAATCCTTATTCCATCCGGCCATTCCAGCATGTGCTGGAACCATTATTTGCATATCTGATGATGGCAGAAAAACAGTATGAGGACAGCAAATATCAAGGGTATTATAATGTAGGACCGGATGACTGTGACTGTGTGACCACCGGCAAACTGGTAACCTTATTCTGCAAGCAATGGGGCGACGGTGCGGCCTGGGTGAACCAGCATGAGGTTGGACCTCACGAGGCCAATTTCTTAAAGCTGGACTGTTCGAAAATCAAGCATATCTTTGACTGGCAGCCCAGCTGGCATATTGAAGAGGCGATTGCCAGGACGATTGAATGGAGCCGGGCGTATCTGGCGGGAGAAGATATGCTGGCCGTGACGGACCGGCAGATTCAGGAATTTTGAAGGACAACAGACAGGAGACAGAAACATGAAAAAGACGCAGGAGCAAGCCAGACAGGAGATTCTGGATCTGGTTGCGGAGTATTGTGAACAATATCATATTGAAAATAAAAAGGCATTTGAACCAGGTGACCGGATTCCTTATGCATCGCGGGTGTACGATGCCAAAGAGATGGTCAATCTGACAGACAGTGCGCTGGAGTTCTGGCTGACCTCCGGCCGCTATACCGATGAATTTGAGGAGAAGCTTTCGGCATATCTGGGAGTAACATACTGTTCTCTGGTCAACTCCGGTTCTTCGGCTAATCTGGTGGCCTTCATGACGCTGACTTCACCCTTGCTGAAGGAACGTCAGGTGCGCCCGGGGGACGAAATGATTACCGTTGCCGCCGGTTTTCCCACCACGGTGACACCGGCGATTCAGTATGGGGTGGTGCCGGTCTTTGTTGACGTGACCATACCCCAGTACAATATCGATGTCAATCAGCTGGAAGCTGCTTACAGCGAGAAAACGAAAGTCGTCATGATTGCCCATACGCTGGGTAATCCGTTTGATTTGGCGGCCGTCAAGGCATTCTGCGAAAAACACCAGCTGTGGTTGATTGAAGATAACTGTGATGCCCTGGGCAGCCGTTATTGCCTGAATGGAAAGGAATGCTTTACCGGCACGGTCGGTGATATTGGAACCTCCAGTTTTTATCCCCCTCATCATATGACCATGGGGGAAGGCGGCGCAGTATATACGGACAACCCGTTATTGCACAAGATTATCCGCTCCTTCCGTGACTGGGGCCGGGACTGTGTCTGCCCGTCGGGCCATGACAATCTGTGTGGCCACCGGTTTGACAAACAGTATGGAGAATTGCCTTTTGGTTACGATCACAAGTATGTATACTCTCATTTTGGATATAATTTGAAGGCAACGGACATGCAGGCGGCGATTGGCTGTGCCCAGCTGGAAAAGTTTCCGGAATTTGTGGAGCGCCGCCGGCATAATTTCGACCGTCTCTATCAGGCTTTGGCGGATACCACCGAAAAGTTGATTTTACCGGAAGCCTGTGCTAACTCCCGGCCCAGCTGGTTTGGTTTTTTAATTACCTGCCAGTCAGGGGTGGACCGCAATGGGGTGGTGCAGGAAATCGAGTCCCGGGGAATCCAGACCCGGATGTTATTTGCCGGCAACCTGACCAGGCACCCCTGCTTTGATCAGATGCGGGCGGAGCAGAAGGGATATCGGATCGTAGGCGGCCTGCAG
>Ga0153996_1000512_pt1 | contig 17548 bp, 16 predicted proteins | sample TSNC080MetaG_FD_104728 | JGI IMG/M metagenome (GOLD analysis project Ga0153996, IMG submission 104728) | Attine ant fungus gardens microbial communities from North Carolina, USA - TSNC080 MetaG | ecosystem: Host-associated > Fungi > Mycelium > Unclassified | place: USA: North Carolina, Lumber...
AGTCAGGAACGATGGGAACGCGATACACGATCTGTCGCTGGGCCATTAATAGATCAGACCCTCAGAACTTACTAAGCGTTACCCTAGATGTCCCCTTACAGTACCTCCTTGTCTTTTCTCAATTATTTCCCATTAGTTTTGCCAGGTCTGCTCTGCTCTTGCTGAGTTACCAGATTGCCTACCACCAATCCTATGGCAATCTCCCCCTCTCTTCAGCTTATCTCAGCAACTCAGGACCTGACTTTTTTCCTTTTCTGCCTAGTGTAAGAGGATGCTCTAGAGTAGCTTAGGTAACCTGGTATGGGTGAGTATTATCTAGCTTGCCCTCGGATCCTCAGAGCCCGCTATTTATAGTTCCCTTCCCTTTTGTTCTCGTTGCCATGGTTAGTACTACATAGTCTTATTAGATATAGTAGTTATTAGTGTTCTGATCTGTGTTCCCTTAGCGACTAGCACACAGACCAGCTAGTCTAGTATATATAGCTAGTGATGTATGGTAGAATACCTTACCTCAACATTGATTAGAGCTCCTGGGCTATTCAATGCTCTTACTTAAGATGCCTCATCCACTAATGATGAGCATATTCTGGGATGCCTCTGAGTGCCCCCTTACACCTAGGGAGTTTTAGAAGTTGTTTCCACTGCTTCCTGAGGCTCTTTGTTACTCTTTTATTTTTGATCATAGTGGATCAGTTTTTGATGCACTCCTATTCTTAGCCATCACTGATTGAGTGATGTTGTGGCTATTCTTATTTCCTGCCAGACTGCTGGTCCTGTTCCTTGTGATGGGTGTCTCTCTAGTTTTTTCCATATGAGGCTTTCTTTCTCTGACTAAGCTGCTTTTCTTGGCAATGATGCCATGGGGCTGCGGGCTCAACTCCACTGGTTCTTGAGTGATTGGCCTGTTGGTGGTAGCAACCTTATGTCCCCAGGTATACTGCTATGTAGTTAGGTAGCCAGCTTTTGGTGGTAAAGTCCTCTGTGCCTTCTCTGGTACCCAGCAGGTGATTCTATCTTAGTCCTGCTTCTTGGGATGTGAATTCATGAAATTTGGTTAATTTTAGGCCTGAATATATTTTGGGCTTCACAACGGAACCCAAAGAAGGGACATTGTCTTCAAGATATCGCTCTGGCTAAAAGACCATATATAGGGTATTTCTTGTATTCCCAATACAAGAACCTACCATGAATGTGTGGGAATTTGAATACATTTGAGGATGATGGTGCATAGTATACTAAAGGCAAGGAGATCAATTTTGATGTATTTAATAATGTGGTATTGCATACTGTATTAATAACAATGACAGAGTCCTTGGGAATCAAATAACCACAATATTCAAAGTCTCATGTGCTGAAATGTAGTGTCTCCAGCCAGAGCGGGTTATGGAGCCTCTCCACTTCCTGGAATTGGTTGTAGTCAGTGTGGAACATATTCATAATGCTTGTCACTGGCCTACCTTGATGATTGCGTGGATGAAGGGCAATTCTTGTTCATCCATGACTGTTGGAAGCTGGTCTCTACCCACAACCCTATCAAGCTCCTCATGTGCCCATTCTTGTGCCTCGGGGTAACATGAAATGATCATGGCAAATGCTCTCACAACTGATGTAACCTGCCATTGAAACTTTAACACCCTAGCATGCCACTTCCAAGTTTTAGTACCTACTGAAGCAAATCCAGGGACTATGAAGACAGCACAGAGCATAGTAATGTTTAGCCAATTATGGTTCTCTTTTCCTCTGTTCTCAAGCAAGGACTTTGCCAAGCAGTCTGGCAACGATTCTCCAGTTTGAAGCTGCTCATCCATATTGCTCAGAATGCCCCCTATGATTGCAACATCCCTCTGATAGAGGCACTGGGCTCTTGTGGTACTTGTGCTTGGTAGATATCAAAGAAATGGAACAAAGTTGACTGCATTTGACATAGGACTGGTACTATCTCTGTATTTTAGTTAGCACCTGACATTTCGGATGTGATGAATCATGGTGAAAGGGTGCAAAAGGAAATTGCACACTGGGACAAACAAAACAATGATGTGCCAGCTCCCAATTGCGTGCTAAAGGTCCGAGGGGAGATTATCAAAGTTGAAGGTTTATAAATAATTCGAGAAATAAGAATTATATGCAGCTTCAGTAAAATATAAGTTGGTGGTTGTAAAAGGATCATAAGATCTCTCTAGATCATTGTCACATAGCCTCTCTAAGGTGTCAACCTTTATACACCGTGACAAAAGCTCCTCTGGAAAATATAGTTAGTTGATCACCTATAGACCCTTCACACTCAGTTGCCCCCTTGTCTGCACCCCCAACACTGAACCTTATAGGTGTGATGCAATCCAAGTATGCACCTAGCCAAGCTTTCCCAGCCTGCTGTCCTCTCCGAAGCCTGCCTGAGTTGCATCTGCATCTTCTCCCTAGATCAAGTTCTGGGTATATTCTGTGTTCTCCTCAAGACACCCTACTAGTCACAGTCTTCTTACTCTCAATAGATCCGCATTCATGATTCCAGAGGCAGTGTAGATAGAGGTAGGAGTCAAGAGGTTCTTCTCCAATCCAACTGTACTCTGGATACTATATTAAAATATTACAAAGCCCTGAAACTCAAGAAATAAAATATAAAAAGGAAAACTATTACTACTTTTAGGATTCCATTGCCTCCTTTCTGCCCTAAGTCCTCCCAAATTCCCACTGATGACATGGCCCTCTCCTTTCTTTGTGATAATACGTTCCCTTACCAAGTCCTTCCTATCAAAGATGACGTGTCTTCATCGCTGCTCCCTTCTAGAATATTCTTTTGTCTTTCCCTATTATGCTCTTGATGCTGCTTTGTAATTCAGACTTTATTGATTACCTGTTATGCAGTTAGTAAGTCTCAATAAATGTCTAGTATCTCCAAGCCGTATCCTAGAGGTCATTTATCTAAATATAATTGATCTGATGCCATCAATGCTTATTTACAAGCACAAAGTCTATCAGTCTAAGTTTTTTATCTGAGTAGTACTGGTTCTAGAGTACAAGTTTACCATCTTTCTAAGTCAGTCCATCCAAAGGTGGATCTAGAGCATAGTCCCTTAGTAACTCTCTTAGTAACCTGATGCCAGTTCATCTTAATTGCTTCTCGAGGTCTCAACATGAGCTCTAGGTTGATTATCACCTGCTTAATGTACTTATCATATAGTGTTATGTTCTGAGGATATAGAAAGGGTTCTAGAGCAAATTCTAGTTGAGAATCTGTTGGTATAAAGTGTATCAAATGTTATCTTCCATAGAAAATTCGCTTGCGGTGTAACAACAGTTGGACTTATATGACATCCCAAATCATCTTGAGTATTTCATTATACTTTGCCAAACCAAGGCTTTCCTCGTCTGTGCCAAAGGCCACCTGCAAAATATTGTTCATAACATAGCGATCTATCACACGGATAGGCTCAGTAGCGACAGAAAGTTGTTTAAGCAGCTTGCTGCATTCTAAAACCAGCTCTTTGTCTTGGTACTTCACAGAGCTCTTGTCAAGCCACTTCCTTACAATAGCCCGATGTGCTCTTCTGAATATTTTGGCCATTAACTAGTAGGAAAATTCCATAAAAAACAATACTTGCCATTTTGCATTGTATGGTATAGCTGTAATCCCACGTCCAGCTAGAATAGTATGGGATTTAATATAGAAGTCTTTGTGGGAAGAAAATATTGCACCCTGGGAGATAAGCAGATCCTTCACAATATTGGGATCAGAGAGGATAATAAATCGTTGATTTCCAAGCCAGAACAAATATATTGGACTGTACTTCTTTGCCCATATATCAAGAATATGTTTAGGGGTCCTGGTTCCAAGAAATAATGGTAGGTAGCTTAGTGAGCAATCAAATATCAAAAATCATGCAATCGTTCAATACATGAGGTATACCAATAATTAGAACTCAAGTGGGACCTTTCAGAGGAGCGAGCTTTCAAGAGGATGCCCTTAACATCATCAAGAACTGAAATGGAAGACCGTTATTTTCATGATATTGATAAAAAACACTTTGTTTTCCCCCCTATCCTATGCCCAGGCCATCAACTCTGCTACTAGCATCCTCAAAATCAAAGAAGTATTCTCTGCTCTGCCAAACAAGAAAATCCTCAAGATTCACAATGTGGCATTTTCCAAGCCAGGCCACAAGGGACAAAAAATCCAATCTACCACAAAAGGCCCTTCTAGAAAACAGGCTATTGTATCCATTTCTAACAAACTCACTAACACTATCATGGAAGAAGCTAACACCCATATCTTCTAGATCAACATGTTATTAAGGAACATTAAATTAATGTTGCGAGCTGAGTTCAATTGCCCTTGCCCTAGAGGTTTATCCATCAACACAAACAATATTCTGAATCCAAGTGACCTTACTACTATGGAACGATATCTTAAGTCAATCAAAGGTGCTAACAATAATGAAATACTTGCTCCTCAACTTCCCCAATCTAAGTCCTATCTAAAAATCACCAGTATTCCTTATATACAGTCCAATGGCAACAAACTTACTGGTGATGACATTATGAATGTTGTTATACTACTAGAGAATTTTCTGCAGAAATGTAGCATGGGATACACATTATACCTCTGGATTTCACTATTGGAACCCACTCTAGAGACCTCCTACAGGCCCCAGATATAATCTAGACCCAAGATTGGGCACTTCTATCAGGTAGTTGCCAAACTGCCACATGCTAGAATAGCATATACCTCAGAAGGCAAGATTGATGAGCTAGCATCAGGTTTCTCAGAGACAGACTATCAATGTTAATACTCTAGAACTCAGAGGTTAAAGGATATCTCTGGAATACAATATAATTTCAATCTAGAGCAGACTTAGACTAATATGAGACCAAGATGACAGATCAAAAGTTTATCAGTGACTAGTGATCCCATTACTGCTGGACTCAGTCAAGAAATGGATATGCTGCCAAACGACAATCATATTGCTGATGCTTGCACACACTGTCATGTGTTTCTAGACTGTATTTATGTCAAGAACATATGGAGCAGAAGCGGAGTGACCCAGAGTGGAGCAGAGTTACTCTGGAGTGGAAAAAAGTTGACAACAAAAGTGGGGGAACAACCTTGGCCTCAGCTCATGCGCTGTGCCTTGATCTGCTGTCGCATGTATGGTTGTGTATTTCAGGAGGACAGAATTGTTGCCAGAAGTTTCAGAGAGGAATAGTATAGATTGATAGGAGTGAGGATAGGACAAGTAGAAAACATAAATGACTTTATAGATATTATAGACGTTACTCTACGAACTAAGGAACTAGGATGTAACTACTGGAGTACTTATACTAAGTCCAGAATAGGAGGAGTACAAGTAACTAGTCTACATCATGATCCTATAGGAGTAAACAACAGGAGTTTAGGAGCGAAAAATTAGTAATAATATAAAATATAAAATAAATTATATTATTAAATGGGTATTTTCCGTCATATGACAATTCAGAGTAGAAGTGTCACAGAAAAGTAACTACTAAATAGTGTCATGGAAGTATAACAAAATACCTATTCAAATGAACTACATAAATAGCTGGACCCTTGTTAGCAAGTAGCCTTGCTAACATTGCCCTTTTGGTGTAGTGGTAAACCATATAGTATGTGACTACTAGTCCATAGCACAACTGTGACAGTACTATCACAAATGGTCACTTACTATTTGTGATGGGTGCTTTGATACTTTAAAGAGTTCAAAAATGCAAAGTTAAACAAGTGACAAAAGATGTTGTTAAGTCTGAGGTCTAATCCTTAGACAAGGAGTCCTTATATACAGATTTGTGATGGTCTGTGCACTAGGACAGATCATCATATACTACTACCTATTGTTCTACATATGGTAGTGCCTTTGTGCTAGAAATAGTAATAACTTAACCTTATGGAGGCTGTCCTTTGTTCTAAGAAAAGGACAGATGACTATTTATAGGTAATTAATGAAGTCCATGTGCAAACATTGAGGCCTTCATATCTTCACTAATATTAATTGTCTTGGCATCATTTTAAGCTTATTCTAAGCAGTATAAAGAGGGCTTTTCTGATGCCTAAAACCAAAGCTTAGATCATGGTGGTTTCTGAGATATTGGCAGTTTAATATATGGTACCATGGTAGTTACCTACTGATTTGCTCAATAGCTCGGCCAATATTGTTTTCCTCAAGACATGACTGGTATAGATCAAAAGGTCTTTTTAAGGGCTTTCGAGTGCTGTTAAGACTGTGAGAATCATCAAAGAATTGATAAAGATATGACTGAATAAAGTTTGTGACACTTATCACAGTTAAATTCCCTTTTTCCCCTTTCAATGTCATGAGTCATATAAAGCTATTTGAATCTGTGACTCTTGTAGCTAAACCAAGAGTCATCAAGGTTTCCTCTAAATCTGATATGGCTATCATTTGGTTTGATATCTGGGACTCTCAAAACAAATCTAAAGCAAAGCTGCTAATAAACCACTCTTTCAATTTTGGCAGATCCATTGCTACCATTAGGGCCACCAACATGAATCCTGGGGTTTTTCAATATCACAATTGCTGGAAGTAGGGTCACTCTACATTCTTATGCCATGCCCATTGTTCAAAATGTCAAAAGTACAATAAATCTCACAAGTTGGAGCACCATAGAGATATGGTGTATGTCATGACTTGGCAAAATAGCTAAGTCATTATTTATATTTACTTTTCTTTTTCTTTTCTTTTGGACTTACTATACAGGAAGAAGTGTAGGAAGGTGTCATGTCACAAGTGTTACATAAGTCACAGCCACATGATAGGAAAGTCACATGATGAGTGTGGGAAAGTGGTGCAAAGACCATGTAGTAGTTGTATAAATAGTATATAGAAAATAATGGAAACTCCATCAAGTTCTCCTTGTCAACTCAGACTTGGAGAATGATTAAGTTATGTCACAGTTCCTTATGACCCACAGCCACAATGTCCCTGAAAGAAGATGTCATCTGCTTAGTCATGCTATTTACAACCATTTTCTATCCTTTGTACTGATTTACTAAGATCCCTAGCTATAAGCTAGCACATTGATGTTGACACTCTAGTTTTGTCCTCCACCTAGTAGACTCATTTGGAATCCAGTTGAAATTGTCCTCGTTATTCTCAACCCCAGTCCACTACAAGTAAAAGGGCAATTGGTAAAGGTTAGTCCAGCTAGTTAGCTGAGACTACACCCAGTTACTCTAGAGTCCCTACTTGACAAGTTATCTAGGCTAAGTCACTACATAGCCTCCCTAAGGTGTCAACCTTTACACACCATAGTACTGACTCAACTGGAAAATACAGTTAGTTGATCACTCATGGACCCTCCACACTTAGTTGCTCCCTTGTCTGCATCTCCAACACTAAATCTTACAGATGTGATGCAATCCAAGTGTGCACCTAGTCAAGCTTTCCCAGCCTGCTGTCCTCTTTGAAGCCTGTCTGAGTTGCACCTGCTATTCTCTTCTAGATTGAATTCTGGGTATATTCTGTGTTTTTCTTAAGACATTCTACTAATTCTGAACTCTTATACTCATTAGATTCACATTTCACAATTTCAGAAACAGTGATGATGGAGGTAAGTGCCAAGAGGTTCTCTTCTATTCTCTTTGCTCTCCAGATACTATATTAAAGTTTTTACAAATGTCTGAAACTCAAGAAACAAAAGATAAAAAGAAAACTATTACTACTTTTAGGATTCCCTCAGCCTCTTCTTATTCTAAGTCCCCCCAAAGTTCTATTGCTTATACATTCCTCTTCTAGATCCTTCCCATCAATAATGTGTTTCTATTGCTGTTTTCTTCTAGAATCTTCTCTATCCTTCATTGTTTTGCACTTAGTTGTTGGCTTGTAATTTAGAACTCCTTAGTTACCTGTTAAGTATTAGTAAGCTCCAACCACTGTCCAAATTTCCTGAGTTGTGTCCTAAGTGTTATTTATCTAAATATATCTAATCTGATACCATCAATGCTTATTTGCAATCAGAGGCACATCTGTTTAAGTATCACACCCTTGTGACACTCCCTAATGCTATAACACACACCAACCAATACCATCAATTACCTCAGCTCCTACCCCCTCAGATGACTAAGTACTATGTAGTTCTTATCAGTATTTAAGTTAGCAACCCAGCAAGTAATACCTTAGCCTCAATATTGACTAGGTCATACCTCTTGTAATTAACTCTTCTAAGTTCATTTATATTTCCCTTCCTTATCATTTTTGTGGGCAAGGCACAGAGAGTGACACAACCCCTTAGTTGAGGTCAAGCCCAGTATTCCCAAAGTACAGCCTGACATTAAGTTTGTCTTGGGTACACTACTGGCTCTAGAGCTCAAGTCTTTCATCTCTTTCAGGGTATATCTAATACAAAGTAGATCTAGAATGTTGTCATCCAATAATTCTTTCTATAACCTAATGCTAGCTCATCTTGCTTGCCTCCTGAGGTCTTTTTATGAGCTCTAGGTCCATTTCTATCTGCTTACTGTTTTATATATCCATTGGGTATGTTCTAAGAACTTATAATGGGTTCTAGAGCAAATTTTGATTACAAATTTGTTGGTATAAAGTATATCAGATGCTACTTTCCACAGCAAATTTGCTTACAGCATAACAATGTGGACCATTGTTGGAAGGGAGCAAAGTAACCTGATAGACAACACTATTTGCTATTGCACAGACTATTGTAGAAAGGGAGCATAGTAGACTGACTTCAACACAAACTAAATAACACAAAATTAGTAGAAAGTTCAAGATAGGCTGGAGGCCTAAATGAAAACCTTATTAGAGTAGGCTTTTAAAACTAACCAAATATCTTATTATTTTGTTTATTTTATTACTCAGTCAGTTTTGATCCAAATCACATGACTTATGGGCTCATCTCTAGGGAATTGATTCTTGCATAACATATATTTAGGGTTCATACATTTAGTTGTATTAAATGATTAATTTAAAAACACTAATATTTGGAAACTACCATACTATATAGGACTAGAGTGAGACACAAGGAATATTAAAAGACTTTAATCTATAAACTAAGAGACTACAATGTAACTACTGAGTACTTATACTAAGTCCAGAATCAGAGGAGTTTAAGTTATTAGTCTACACATGATTCTATAGGAGTATACAAGACAGGAGTTTTTTTTTCTAAAAAAAAATCAATGATTTATTACATGGGGCTCATAGGCAGACTGAGATAAGACAGGAGTCTAGGAGCAAAAATTAAATATTAAATGAAAATAAAATGAAAATGAAAATAAATAATAAATAATACTATTTTATACTCTGGAGTTTTTTCTTTTATATATTACAAAATCACTCCAACCACAGTTCTCTTATACTACTCCTACACTCCATGACAAGATAAATAAAGGCATATGGAATAAGAAGAATTTTTTTTTAAATCAACAGTTTATTGCATGGGGTATAGAGGCAGACCATGGCAAGTATATGGTATCTACTTAGATAAGGAGAAAAGGAAATTATAGAGAAAGAAAAAGAGAAATGAAAAAAAAAGTAGAGAAAAAACAAGAAAGAGAGAAAGGTGGTAGTAAAGGCTGTGCTTCTACTCCATAGAGCCATGCTGCAATGGGTCTTTATCTGTTATTGAAACTAAAGGCTCCAGGGTCGTTCATAAGAAAATGGACAAAGCTATTGATGATGATGATGCATGGCTGCATGGAAGAGTCATGAATGTCACATTCCACGACAATATGTTTACAAGTTTGAGCTTTGGCTTTACCACACAGGCAGCTGGCAGGAAGATAGTGGAAGAATCTGTCTGTATTTACCAATGGGGGCATGTCTAGTAGTCATGTGAGTGAATCAAGCACATAAGAAATTTGTGAACCCTATGACAGAAAGCTACAAACCACCCTTAGCATATGTTGGTTTAATGACTCATTGTTTTTCATCTTGAAAATTCAAGAAGTAATGGTCTTTTTTGAGACTGCTTGCAAAAGACATTTGCCATTCACAAAGGGTGTCATTACTTTCTTTCTTTTTGCTAAATAGATGTGAGTTTTTGCTAGGAAATGTAGGGATGATTCTGCTTGCTTTAACTTGATTGTCAACAAGTTGATGTCTGGGCCATTTTGCTTTGCTGGAGCAATACCAGAAGTGGATTTTATTCCTGCTGTCTTTGCTGAGATGGGTTTTAATTGCAGATGCTAGTAGAATAAACATATCCTGAAGGGGGTTGACTTTGGATTCCAGAATTTTTTTTGCTGTGACAATAGAATCATGTAAGGACTTAGTTGTGACAATTTAATCCCACTTCTTATCTGAGTTGACAAGAAGAACTTGATGGAGTTCCCATTAAATTTCCTATACCATTTATACAACTACTATATGGTCTATGCACTATCTTCCCATGGTTCCCATGTGACTTAGTCATGTGATGTCACCTGATTGTGACTTGTAACCCTGTGACTCTGTGACACTTAGTCACGTGATACTTTCTCATGCTCTATCCTTGTGTAGTAAGTCCAGAAAAAAAAAGAAAAATAAATAATGACTTAGCCGTTTTGCCAAGTTATGACAAATCAGTAATGATGATAATGTTATGGATATTGTTTAGTTCCATGATGGGTATAAGACTAGTGTGAATGGCCATGAGTTCAGCCTTGATTGATGTGATGTTTACAGAGTATACTTGGATTTGTTTGATAATAAAATTGTCAGACCAGATGTGAGTGACCACTGTAGCAGCATGAGATTTTTTTATGCTGCCATCTGCAATAACAGTAATGCTATTAGGTGAGATTTGAGATGACCTGAATATATGGTTAAGATTTTGAAGGTGTTGATGCAGGTCCTCATCAGATAAAGAAGAAAGAGAATGAAAGCTAATTCTACTAGAGAAATGATCAACTATCCTTGAACCTGGAGAAAAAAAAGAATGAAGGGGATTGAAATAGCTTCTAACACTGTTAAGGCATTCATTGATGTCTTTGATGGAACTCTTAAGGTTGGCTTGTTGTTTTACAATAAGTTTGGAAGTAGCAACTCTGTGAGGAGGCTGATTCTTGAGTGTCAAGTAGAGAATTAATGGCATGTGAGAAAGGGATAGATGCATAGTGTAAGTGGTGTCTGCCATTCAGTTTCTTGAGGTAAAGGGTGATGGGAATAAGGCCTGCTATGGTCTCAATACCTTTAGAGGGTGATGTCTGAAAAGTACCTGTGATCCAGAGAGCTACTCTTCATTGTATTTTCTTAAGTTTAGCAACATTTTTAGTGATGGGAGTACCTTTGAAGAACTATAGCTAGAACCCATAGAGTATGATTGGCAGTACACATGTCCTATATAGGAGACGTTTTTGAATGGGAAGAAGACCTCTTGAAGAATTTTCATGGTGTTGAGGATAAAGAGATATTTCATTGCATAGAAGTGTGTATGGTATTGGAAATTTAATTTGTGATCAAAATAAAAACCCAAGTATCACCAGATAGGTTTAGAAAAGATAATGGGACTTCCTACCAAAGAGAGGTTATGTCACAAACTTCATTTGGCCATATCTCCATCAATTCTTTAATGATTCACACAGTCTTAATGGCTCCCAAAAGCCCTTGAAAAGACCTTTTGATCGATACCAGTCATGTCTTGAAGCAGTCAATAATGGCTGAGATATTAGGCAGATTAACAGGTAATATAAGGGAACCCCTCACACATGACTCTGGAGCCTGTATTAGTCCTCCAGAGTGACCCTGCACCTGATCAAATATTACTATGTAATATTGGGTCTTACCCCCATTGTTCTAAGCACACTCTGTTGCCTCCTAACACACTTTTATTGTTCAGACCCTGGTTACCAGAAGTAGGGATGTGAGAACACTATAATATATATAATGTAGATTATTCCCTCCAGGAGCCTCATCAATTCTCTGAAAAATCTCCTGGAGGTAGGTTGTAATATTTCATAAACTATAATTTAACTGAGGAATCTCCTGGAGTGTTCTGCTCCAGTCACTCTTATAGTTACCTGTAAGAGGACCCCTCACACATGACCCTGGAGCACCCCCATTGCCTCCCAACACAATTTTATTGTGCAGCCCCTAGTTACCAAAGAATGGAATGCAAGGACATTTTAGTATATATATTGTAGATTATTCCTTCTAGGAGCCTTATCTAATTCTCTGAGGAATCTCCTGGAGTGCTCCACTCCGGTCGCCCTCATAGTAGAATTAGATCTCATTACCAGAGCTTTAGGGATTCTCAGTGGACAGCCGCCCTCAGGTCGCTCTCTGCTGACAAACTCTGACCCTCTGATTACTCCGCTCCAAGGATAATGTCACTGCCCATGAACACCCCCCCAGGCATAGCCGATGTCTTGGGCTACCTACAGCACTATCTCCAGGAGCTGACAGAATGACAGAACACTTCGTAACATGCTATAAACACCACTCTCGTGGCCCTGACTACTCAAATACAACAAATTACCCAACTTATGACCAACCCCGCTCCTGCACCAACTGTCGCTCTGTCTCCAGTACCCACCTCTCCCCCTCTGGTTAGACCTCTCTCCCTTGCTCTGGCTGCTTTGTCTAAACAGCAAGCAAGGCCAAAACTCCCCTCTCCCCCAGACTTCTCTGGTAAATGGAGTTCCGGACAAGCCTTCCTCAACTCCTGCATGCTGTATTTGCACCTGGCCCTAGAGCAGTTTACTTGCAATGAGGAAAAAATCTTCTGGACCCTCGCCTTTTTCAAGGATGGACGTACTGTGAAGTGGTCCAAGAACCTCTTTTGCCAGGAGGCAGACACTGGCATCTTCCCAATTTGATCCTGGACCGACTTTGAACAACAATTCCAGAGTCAATTCTTTCCAGTCAATGCAGAAGCGGACGCCATCAACACTTTGGAGGGGTCTTTGTACTATCAAGGAAACTGAACAGTGGATGATTACTTAGATAGTTTCCTGATCTTAGCCTCAGATGCCAGATACATGGACCCCCAGACCTTGGTGGTCAAATTCCGCTGTGGACTCAAATTGAATGTCCAGAGTCAGATCGCCACCATGCCCTTCAGACGACCTGCAGACACTGATCTGGAGGCCTGGTATGCAGCAGCCCAGAGGATTGACCAGGCATAGTTGGCAAATAAAGCATTCCAATCCACGCTCCGCCCCTGCTTGACCAACTCCTTTCTCTGTACTCTGCTCTTCTCCAGCAGCTCCACCTTCCATTCTGCCAAAACTCCCTCTGCCTCCGCCTATACTGTCTGGCGGAATACCCATGGACGTAGACACAGTCCAGAAAACACGCTCTTTACCTCCGTGAGATTGCTATCAGTGTGGAGAGGTCAACCATCTTGTAAAGGACTGTCCCCACTATTTGGACATCCAGAGGTTAACCACAGAGCAAAGGGAGGAATTGATTGAAGATTTAATGGCTCTGAAGGATGCAGTAGAGGAAGAAGAGGTTTGTTTAGCCCAGGAGGAGATTTTGTTTAGCGCAGCCGGCGAAAAGTGTGCCCCGCTCACTGCTAGTTAATAGGTTTGCTGTATTAGACATAGAAGAGGTCAATACAGATATCCGCGAACCTATAGATGCACCCTCTCTCTCCCCCTCCACTCTGGACAGGACAGCGCAACCCCAGAAGCCAAAATGGGAAAAGAGGTTGCCCAAACGACTCTCCATCAGCACCCTCGACGCTTGTAGGACGTCGATCATCCTTCCAATAGAAGTCAGCACCACAGACACCAGCGAGGTGCATTCCGTCAAGGTGCTTTTGGACTCTGGAGCTACGGGCAACTTCATAGATTGAGACTTCGTCCAAATGAAAGGTATTAACACCCAGAGCATCTCTCGTCCCATACCGGTGTACAATGTGGACGGCTCCTCCAACAAGGCAGGTCAGATCTCTGAAGTGGTAGACGTAGTCCTCCATTACAAAACCCACTCCAAAAGGATGCTCCTCACTGTCTCCAGCCTTGGAAGGCAAAACATGATCCTTGCTTATACCTAGCTTAAGGACCACAACCTGGAGGTCAATTGGCAAACTGGAGAAGTGTAGATGAACCGATGCCCTCCTCAATGTGAAGGATGCCATGTGATATGAAAGGAACAAGCATCGCAGAAGAGGATGGAGACCAGAGCCCTCAATGTCTGCTGGTCCAGACCCCCTCCAGAGTATGTGAAAGACTCGGAAGAGGACAAAGCCCCTGTTCGGACTTGTGAAGCTGAATATGAGCCAGGGGACCGACTCTTCATAATCAGAATCCTTCCAGACTCTACTGCAGAAGACCTACGTGCCACCTCTACAACCTTCCAGAAACTTGCAGAAGGAGCCCATCGATCCGCGGAGGCACAGAAGGAACCTTTCATTCTGTCCGACTGCATCAGAGGATTCAAGTCTGTATTTGCCAAGGAAGACTTCAACATCCTCCCAGAGCACAGGCAATGGAACCATGCCATCGAACTCATTCCAGGTTTAGAGCCTAAGTCGTCAAAGGTCTACCCTCTGTCTCCAGTGGAACAAAAGGAGTTGGACTCCTTCCTAGAGGAGAATCTGTGCACCGGATGAATCTGCCTCTCCAAATCCCCCATAGCAGCTCCAGTGTTCTTCATCAAGAAGAAGAATGGCTCACTCTGGTTGGTTCAGGACTATCGTGCACTCAACTCTATGACGGTCAAGAACAAGTACCCTCTCCCACTGATCTCTGAACTCGTGTCCCAACTCTGTGGAGCCAGATACTTCACCAAGCTAGATGTCCGTTGGGGTTTCAACAATGTTTACATTAAGCCTGGAGACGAATGGAAGGCAGCCTTCCAAACCAATCGAGGTCTATTCGAACCCTTGGTAATGTTCTTTGGAATGACTAATAGTCCAGCCACCTTCCAAACCATGATGAATGACATCTTCCAGAACCTCATAGCGAAAGGTATTGTGGTGGTCTATCTGGACAACATCCTGATCTTCACCAAGACAGAGGAAGAGCATGTGCAAACGGTCCGACGGGTGTTACAGGTCTTGAAGGAGAACAAACTCTTCCTCCGCCTGGAGAAGTGCGAGTTCTACAAGCAATAGATTGAGTACTTGGGTCTGGTCATCTCAGAGAACAAAGTCTCCATAGATCCAGTCAAGGTCGCAGGAGTCCGAGAATGGCCTACTTTAGAGAACAAGACGGACGTTCAGGCTTTTCTAGGCTTCGTGAACTTCTACTAGAGGTTCATTCAGGACTTTTTTGCCAAAGCTCGACCCCTCTTTGACCTAACACGCTCTGAACAAGTCTGGACATGGAGCAGAAAGGAACAGGGAGCTTTCGAAGACCTCAAAACAGTGGTAACCACTGCTCTGGTGTTGGTGTCTCTTCAGGAATTGGACCCCTTCCAGATCAAAGCAGATAGCTCGGACTTCGCTACAAGGGCAGTCTTGTCTCAGCAGTCAACGACAGACAGAAAATGGTACCCTGTAGCGTTCTATAGTAAGTCCTTGTCCTCTGTGGAGCAGAATTACGAAATCCACAACAAGGAAATACTGGCCATTATCTGTGCGTTAGAAGAGTGGAGGCACTTTTTGGAAGGAGCAACCCATCTGGTAGAAATCTGGACCAACCACAAGAACCTCGAGTATTTCATGATGGCCAAGAAACTTAACTATCATCAAGCTCATTGGTCCTTACACCTGGCTAGATTCAACTTCTTGCTTCATCACCACCCCAAACGTACTATGGGCAAACCGGATGCACTGTTGAGGAGAGCTGATCACAAAAATGGAGCCTCCAACAATGAGAATGTTGTCCTCCTTTGACCGGAGTTCCTTGCAGTGCATGCCCTGGAAGGAGTGGAACTGACAGGCGTGGAACAGAAGATCTTGTCTGACATATGCAAAGGAAACTGGAATGGAGACCAAGAGGAACCCATCACTAAGGCAGCACGAGAGCTCTGACGCTCTGCCAACAGGACAGTGCACTCCTCGGAGTGGTTGAACATAGATGGCCTGCTCCAGTTCCAAGGGAAGATATATGTACCTCAAAGTCCAGACCTACGCAAACAGATCATAGCCCTCTGCCACGACACCCACATTGCAGGTCATTCCGGACGCTGGAAGACACTAGAACTGGTGTCCTGGAACTACTGGTGGCCTCAGATGTCTAGGTATATTGGCCAGTATGTAAGTACCTGTGATCTCTGCCTCCGGATAAAACCCTAGCGACACTCTCCAGTTGGCGAGCTTTAATCGCTCTCTGTTCTGGATGCATAGTAGGATACACTCAGTGTCGATTTTGTGGTTGAACTCCTGGAGTCCTCTGGACATGACGCTGTCATGACTGTCGTAGATTCCATCTCCAAGAGAGTACACTTTGTTCTGACGCACACAACAGTCACAGCAAAAGGAGCAGCCAGACTTTTTCTTCACCACGTCTGGAAGCTCCATGGCCTCCTGAAGCATATTGTCTCGGACCGCGGACCTCAATTCATAGCTTCATTCACTAAGGAACTGTACAGGCTACTAGGTATACAACTATCCTCCTCCACAGCTTGGCACCCCCAGATGGACGGACAAACAGAATGCATCAACCAGGAGCTCGACCAGTTCCTCTACCTATTTGTCAATGAACAGCAGAATGACTGGTACGACCTCCTATCCATTGCGGAGTTCCAGCACAACAACCACGTCCACTCCGTGACGCAGTAACCTCTGTTCCTACTAGACACTGGACAAATTCCCCATATGGGCTTTGAGCCAAGCCAAGTCCCCTCCAGACTAGAGACGGTCAACAAATTCATGGAGAGGATGAAGTCCACCACTGAAGAGGCCAAATCAGTGATCTGCAAAGCACAGGAAAACATGACGCAGTACTATAATCGAAAGAGGACTCTGGCCCTCATGTACAAACCAGGAGACCGAGTATACTTAGACGCGTCAGACATCAAAACGACACGTCCGTCTCCGAAGTTGTCATATCGCCGACTAGGACCCTTCAAAATAGAACGCCAAGTGGGACCGTTAGCCTACCATCTCAAGTTACCTCATGGAATGAGGCAGTTGCACCCAGTGTTCAACGTCATAAAGTTGTCCACCGCTCCAGAAGATCTGATCCTAGGGAGGAAACTGCAAGCCCCACTGCCACCCATTGTCGTCAATGGAGAAGAAGAGTAGGAAGTAGAAGAGATATTAAATAGTCACTAGCACCAGAGGAGGTTCCAGTTCCTGGTCAAGTGGAAGGATTTTAGCAAAGAACACAACTCTTGAGAGGTAGCCTCCGATGTCAAGGCACCAGACCTCATTGTGGAGTACTATCAGAAGCACCCAGCCACCCCAAGACACATCCGCTGGACAGACTTCAACGCCATTTTCAATCCTAGAACCATTGCTTCGAGATGCAGCAACCTTGGAGGGGGGGTAAATGTAAGGGGACCCCTCACACATGACCCCGGAGCGTCCCCCATTGCCTCCCAACACAATTTCATTATGCAGCCCCTAGTTACCAAAGAATGGAATGCAAGGACATTTTAGTATATATATTGTAGATTATTCCTTCCAGGAGCCTTATCTAATTCTCTGAGGAATCTCCTGGAGGTGAGTTGTAACATATTCCATA
>Ga0153996_1000513_pt1 | contig 17546 bp, 14 predicted proteins | sample TSNC080MetaG_FD_104728 | JGI IMG/M metagenome (GOLD analysis project Ga0153996, IMG submission 104728) | Attine ant fungus gardens microbial communities from North Carolina, USA - TSNC080 MetaG | ecosystem: Host-associated > Fungi > Mycelium > Unclassified | place: USA: North Carolina, Lumber...
CCTTTTAGGCTATACTATCTACTATTCCATAGACTATTGTAAAAAAAATATACATAGTAGATTGACTATAACACAAACTCAATAACATAATATTACAGAAATTAAACAAACTTAAATCTCACAAACCGTTGTAGGAAGGGAGCATAGCAGACTAACTTCAACATAAACTTCATAAGCCAGGTTGGAGGCCTGGATGAAAACCTTGTTCAAAAATCTTCCAGCAAGTTTTTGTTGGACTAATAAACCAACTATTCAAATGAGCCTTGATTTCATCCTGCATCCCACCACTCATCTCCATAGTTGCTCTATCAGAACCCTTGTAAATATACTTGCTCAGTTACTTGACAGCTCCCAATCCAATAAAGATCTCAACATTGAGATAACAATCAAAGAAAAGAAGAAGTTAAGGACAGTAAGGGACCACATATTGATTGGTGAATCTAGCCCCATTGTGTTCAAAAACCAAGCCATTGTTAGGCCTAGCATATAATAGATAACTGTTCTCAGCCTAATCTATTCTTTCTCTATACTCCTTAGGAAAGTGTTTACTATATTTTCCATTAACCATATACTTGGCTTGGGGATTGTCAACACCACATGGACTATACAGCATATACTTGGTGACTTTTGCATAGAGAAGTGGCTGTAGTTGAGGATCAGGAAGTTGAGCTGAGATTATAAAGTTTATATGATGAGAGTCTCAAATGCGATGTTGAGGATATAGAAAGATAAGCAAGTGAACATGGGGAAGACCTCTCTTCTGGAACTCAATGGTGTAAATATGAGCAACAATAGTACCAAAGAAACCATTATCAATGAGCTTGAGGGGTGTTTTCTTCTTTTGCTCAAAGACCCATGATACAATGTCAGGACGATCAGTAGCTGTTTGCCCAGGAAAGAGACTGTAGATAATTTTAGGTCACTTAGGATTAGCAGTTATGGTAAGGAAGAGATCTGGTTTGTGGAAGTGTCTACAAATGGCTATAGCATCCTGGAACAACTGGGTCATAAATCTAGGACTTTCCATATATGAAAAAGGAAGAATGAGTTTGTATCCCAAGGGCCCAACATCTTCTCCATTATGTCTATCATGCACAGCAGTATCCTGTAATTCTTGGTAGAGCTCAGATCTAAGAGTATGTTAATGTGTTCTAGCCCAGTTGTGTTTCCTCTACTCACAATTTGCCCATGCATTAACTACAAACTGCTGGAACAGCTTTCCATCATAGAAGAGAGGTAGCTGAGGACCATCTCTGACATGAAGACAATAGGAATAGTAGCATATATCAAATACTACTTATGAGCAAGCTTGTTCTTCTCTATCTCTTTACCTTGCATTCTCCTCTTGTTCTCTAAGTTGAGTCCCACAGATTGGAATTCTTGGATGCCACCCATTCTTTCCCTTTGGAAACAACAAAACATAATAAAGAACAGCATATGAAGGACTATTCTAGTTAATATATTCAAGTTGTCCTTCTCTTGTTTGTAATACTACATCTCTATTGTCCATTGCATGATATACCCCTTTCTCTGGAATAATGACTGTAATCTTCTCAGCAGTTGGCAAGTTATAGGTTCTTTGATCCTATTGCAAATTCACATATAGCCTAATTGTGATCTCTTCTTGCTCCTCTACTAGCTTTTTTCTAATGAGTTCATAGGTATGACAATAATGACCAATATATGGGTAGTTATCCAAGAGCATTGTTTGAAGATTATTTATCACTACAGGATCTAGGTTATTATTGTTGGTTCTCCTGACATTGAGCTACTCTGCTATATCAAGGATATAGATTTGCACATACATTGGAGTCTGATTACCATGGGGAAGAAAAGCACTAATGAGATGATAAAGCTCTCCTTGAATTTTAAAACAGTAGGGACCTAATTGCCTAGTGACTAAGTTGTCGATTTTGACCCCTACTAAAGTCATAGCAAATGTCACATTATACTGCTGTATATTATTGCAAAATTCTCTTGAGGAATAATCATCTCCAGTCAAGTAGTTATAAAGAATTTCAGTGAGTAGTTGAAGGGGAGATAGTTGAATTTGTCCTTGTAGATAGCACATACCAAACTTTGGATAATTGACCCTTAAGGAAGTGAGCTTTTCATAGTCAAAGTGAAGAGCATAACAGTGAGAACAGATAACAGTCAACATGCCCAAGTTGAGATAGTGAATATTGTTCTCTAAGAATGGCTATCCAGCTGGTAGATAAGGTATAGGCTAAAGAATAGGTAGTAGAATATCATCTAGAACAATGGCATCTTGAATCTAGTTCAACTGTTAACAATATAGAATTTTGGTATTCAAAAATTATCATATCTGAACCACATCATTTTGCATATCTAACTCTTGAATATTTCCTTCCTTAACATCCTGTTAAACTTAATCAATATTTATCTACAGACAATAAGTGAAATATGTTACTCACAACTCTTAGGATATTTTCCTGCATATTTCTATCCACATTTAGATCACCAATATCTCCTCTATTCTGCTGTTCTTCATAATCAAGTGCATCTGCATCCTCATTCCTCTATTCCTTTATTATTTGATTAATTTTCACCTGTCTCTGTCCTTCTACTTCAACTCCTTTATCTCTCTGAACCACATTCTCTTGTCTCTGCCTTTCTGCTTCTACTCTTGTAATTTGTACTTCACATTCCTCAGTTGTCCTCTGTTGTTACTCAGCAACTTGACATCTATGCAAATCAAGTATAGCATTCTCAAGGTTTTGTGGAACATGAACAGGAGCCAAGTAGAATCTTTTTCTTCCCCTTCTTTTATCTTTATTCCAAACAGGAATAGGAGAAACATTTTAGAGCAAAGCAGATACTACATATCGTTGTGCTCTCTCCTCAGCTCTTCTAGCCTGATGTTCTTCTTCAATAGGATCTATTTCTCACAATTGTCTTACTATTTACTTACAGTTACTCTAAGAAAAAAGATATACTATTGCCCCTAAGAAGAAGACCTCTACTCTAGATCCCTCTTTTAATAAGCAGTTGTCAATCCTGTGCGTATACAGATCACAATGGATCCCTAGCACCAGGTTTATAATAGAAGAGTGTATAGGTATACTACTACAGCATTGCTCAAGAAAACAGTTCTTTTGGAAAAGAAAACCTAAGCTTAGTTACACACTCCAAGCTCTATACCACAGTTGTAGAGTACTGTCCCCTTTACACCTAGAGCCTGGCTTCCAATCAAGGTATAGAGAGAGTAGAGAGGTATAAGAGAGAAAAGAGAAGGGCAGGAGAGGGTAGGGAATAGTAAGTATGATTTGAGAGAGTAAACTCAATAATAAGCTGGTATTATTTGTACATGTTATATTCCTCCCACACATCCATTTGTGTTGAATTATGAAAAGAGGAGAGTTGTGATAATTGAATATATTGTTGAAATTTGTCAAAATAAGAAGAGAAAACAGAAAGTCATTTATCAATTTCCTCTAACTTTTCCTGATTTTATTCGATTTTATTTGAATTTTGTAGAGGTTTTTGAGTGAAAAGTGTATGTGTGGGAATACTTAGGTACATATATGTGTCAGCACCATCTTCCCACATTGGTCTCGCATATATACTAAACTAGACAAGGTTTTCATTTGGGCCTCTAGCCCATCCAGAATCCTCTATTAATTCTATGTTATTAAGATTGTGCTAAAATCAGTCTGCTATGCTCTCTTCCTACAACAGTCTATGTAACAGTAAGTAGTATTGTCTATCAGGTCGCTTTGCTCCCTCCAACAATGGTTTGTGACATAGTGAGCAATATTGTATGTCAGGTTGCTTTGCTCCCTTTCTACACTGATAGTTTGCACTGTTGTAAGTCAAGTCACTCTGCTCCCTTTCTACAACAGTAAGGCCACAGTCAGCTCACTTTGCTCACTGCCTGTTCTAATTTATTCCAATTTATCCTAATTTATTTGAATTTATTCTGAATTTTATAGAGTTTTTGAGTGAAAAGAGAGGGCATATGAAAAGTTGAACTATGTGTCAGCACCATCACTCCCATGTTTCTTCTTGCATACATAGTAGATTCAGTGATATTACAGTGGTATTTGGAGGAGATTTTCATTAGACTTTGTCTATGGTGCCTAAGGGAACATGTCAACAAGTGGTAGCAGTATCTCAAACAGAACATATGCTTGGGTCACCCTGAAGCTGATAATCAACATGCTCAGTGGTTGCTGGAGATTGGTGCTGGGTCAACTATGGATAACAATGAGATGATTCAAGTTCCTCAGTCCATAGTTTGCACTAATCTCAATGCTTTTATCAATAGGATCTATCTAGGAATTGGCAACCAAGGGCTCAAGATGACTAGTATTTCTTGGATTGCATTATTCTCTGTCCTAGAAATGATAAGGTACATGATATTAATGAGGCCATTCTTTGACAGTTCAACCCAAATGTAGAGGTCTATATACTGAGAAGTATAGACTTTGTGTCTGGAGAAGATAGAATATACCATACCTATCCTGCAGAGTTTCTTCAACAACTCAATGCTGGTGGAATTGTCTCTTGCTTTTCTCTGTCTCAAGGTTGGCTCTCCAGTTATCTTATTAAGCAATTTGGATCCAGAAGAAGGACTTTGTAATGGGACAAGAATGGTGGTGTTGAATGTGAGAAGAAAAGTGCTCCAGTGCAGGATTATTAGCAAGGATAGGAGATTTAGAGACAAGGTGGTGTTGATTCCAAGAATCAGGTTATCACCTAATGCAGAGACATTGCCTGTGCCACTCAAGAGACTTCAATTCCCAATCAGGCTAGCCTTTGCTATGACTATCAACAAGTCTCAAGGACAGTCAGTGGAGCATATGGGGATTAATTTGCAAACATTAGTGTTCTCCCATGAACAACTTTATGTGGTCTTTTCAAGATGTACTTCACCTCTGAATATCTCAGTACTTCTTCCAGAGCAGAGCTAGGAGAGTAGACAAACACTCAATGTAGTATATAAAGAGGTATTCAATAGCATTAGATTATAGATTGTATATGTATCTAACAATAGACTTGAGATTGATTTTTTATGATTTGAGAGATAAAGAAAGGAAACATAGCAGACTAACTATAACACAAACTTAATCATATAGTGTTACAGAAAGTAGACTGACTTTAACCTCACAGACTGTTGTAGAAAAGGAGCATAGCAGACTGACTTCAACACAAAGTTCAAAACACAGAATTAGTAGAGGAATCAAGCCAGGCCAAAGGCCTGGATGAAAATCTTATATTCCACTAATTGTTAATAGATGAATATTTATGAGGTATAACAGAATATTGGGGATAGAAATATTCAAGAGTTAGATATAGAAGATGATATGATTCAGGTATGATGATTTTTGAATACCAAAACCCTATATGCTTAACAGTTAAACTAGAATCAAGATGCTATTATTCTAGTTGTTCCAAATAATATCCCACTACCTATTCTTTTCCCTACATCTTATCCACTAGCTGGACAGCCATTCTTAGAGAACAATATTCACTATCTCAACTTGGACATATTGACTGTGAGAAGCTGAGATCCTCATTGGTCAATTATCCTAAGTTTGGTATGTGCTGTCTATAAGGACAAATCCAATTATCTCCTCTTCAACCTCTTACTGGAATTCTTTACAACTACTTGACTGGAGATAATTATTTCTCAAGAGAATTTTGCAACAATATATGGCAATATAATATAGCATTTGCTATGACTTTAGTAAGAGTCAAAATCAACAACTTTGTGACTAGACAGTCTGATCCTTATTATTTTAAAATTTAGGAAGAGCTTTATCTCTCTGGTGCTCTTCTTCCTCATGGTGATCAGACTCCAATATATGCACAAATCTATATCCTTGACACTACAGAATAGCTCAATGTCAGAAGAGCCAACAACAATAATCTAAATCCTATGATAATGGACAATTTTCAGACAATGTTTCTAGACAGTCATCTATATATTGGTTGATACTATCATGCATATGAGCTTATCAAGGAAAAACCAATAGATGAACAATAGGAGGTCAAAATTAGGTTGCATGTCAATTTATAGTAGGATAAAAGAACTCATAATCTATCTACTACTGAAGAAATTGCAATCATTATTCCTGAGGAAAGAATGCATCATGCATTAGACAATAGAGATATGGTATTATGAACAAGAGAAGTAAAAGATAAGGCAACTCAGATGACATCTTTGGATAATCAACTGAGAGACATAGTTAAACTACTTAACTATTATAAAAATATGTGCATACTAAATATGTCCTAGTAATGTCTCAGTGTAACATGTCTTTAATGTGACTAAGTAGTATTTCTGAAGAACAAGAGAGAAGAAATGAAACTTGAAGTATGTAAGTCTACTTTAACACTTCTTTTGGACTGATACACTTGTAATTCTCTGATTGAGTCCTATTCAACATACAAATTTACATAATGTATTCCTTGGTAATGCCTTTGTAAGGATGTTGGCCACATTTTTTATTATTAGTGTATATTGGAATATAATATTGCCTGATTTTATGTGTTTTTTAATAAAATAATGCTGCATATTCATATGTTTTGTACATCAGTTGTTCTTGTTATTTAAGCTATTTGAAATTGAACCACTGTTATCTGTAAAAATTTTGAGTGGCCTTGTAACTAATAATCCTACTTTATCAAAGTACTTTAGCAACCACAGAGCTTGTGTAGTTACTTTTGAAAACGCCATGAACTCTGTCTCTACTATAGATAACGCTACTGTGTCTTATCTTTTGCATTACCAGGAAACTGGCCCCTAGCCACCATGAATATATTGCTCTCATTAGATCACCTGGTATCTTTGCATCCAGCATAATCTAAATCAATATACCCACTAGGTTTGAGACTGTCATCATCTTCGTATGTGATATTATAGTCTATGGTGCCTTTAATATAAACTATGACATGTTTCAATGCATTCTAGTAGGTTTTTCCTGGGTTGTGGGCAAAATAAGCTAGCTTATTTACTGAAAAGGTAAGGTCAGGTCTTGTAGCAATCTGTAACCACATTAACAATCCTAAAGCTTCACAAAAGGGTATATTCTTTATCTTTATCTGATGTAGAGGGGCAATCCTCAGTTGAAATTGCTAGGCTAGGAGGAAAAGGAGTTGTTACTAGTAAACAAAAATACATGTTAAACTGTTTGAAAAGACATTTATAGTATGCTTGCTATGATAGAGTAATATCTTTTTGCTAGTTCCTATCTATATGCACACCAAGGATTAGTTTAGCTTTACCTAGATCCTTGATCTCATAGTTTAATTCCAGTTGCAATTTTGCTAGATTTTTACCCTCAATAGTAGAGAAAGCACCTAAGATGTTATTAGTCCAAATAGAGGTCAGTGTAAGCTTGTCATTGTATACTCTCAATCAGATTTGAGGATCAGTATGTGATTTGTAATATCCATGGTCTTAAAAGATTTTGTCCAAATTTTTTGTTTAGTCATGAGCTCCTTGTATCATTCCATAGAGAGTTTTATGCAGTTTCTAGACATATTTATTTCCTCTTTCCTCAAATCCCATTGGTTGCTCTATATAAATGTCATAGGCATTGTCACTATTAAGAAATGCAGACACAAAGTTAATTTGCCAGAGACAGAGCTGTCAAGATGCTACTATTGCACAAATAAAATGAACAGATTCTAGTTGAGTGACGAATACATATGTTTCTTCATAATCTTCTCCTATAACCTGAGTGAATCCCTTTACTATAGTTTTGGCCTTTTGCCTCTCCAGTTCTCTATCATCCTTCCATTTTATTGCATAAACCCACTTTGATCTAACTATATTTTGTCCTATTGGTCTTAGTATGACCTCATAAATATCCCTTGCTTTTAGCATTCTTATCTCTGCAGCTATTGGTTCCCACTGTAAATCCAGTCTTCTTATTGTCTCTTTGAATATCTTAGAGATCCAATTTTCACTCTCAACATTGTTTGCTATTGGTCTATTGAGGTATTCAAGGAACTCCTGTAACTGAGTGCTTGGCTTTATAGATCTTTGTGATCTTCTTAAGACAATAGGTCTTTGGGAATCTCACTTGACTTTTTATCTGGTTTCTTTTCCCTGGCAATAGCAATATTGTCATTACTATCCTTATTTAAGTCACAACTGACCAGGGGTCTTGGGGCAATTCTCTGTATCAATGAAAGTATAGGTTCTAGACTTACATTGTTGGGATTTATATATAAATAGGTCAATGTTATCATAAAACATGGCTGGGGTTGGTTGCTTAACCAGGTAAGTTGTTCCCTTCTCAAAGATGACGTCTTGTAATTTAAAAATAGTACCAGTGCTTTTGTCTAGGAGCTTATAACTGTCATGTCCAAAGTATCCAAGCAAAGCAGTTTTAACAAATCTAGGGTTTAATTTGGAGAGATTTAGGTCCAAAGAAATATGAGCATAAAAGGTATAGCCAAAGGGTTGTAGGTATGATACATTCTAGTGTTATCCAAACTACAGTTCAGTTGGGATTGTTTTTGGTTGTTAAGAGTTAGGTAATAGGTTCTGGATATAGACTACTATCTGCATAGCATCTACCCAGTACTTAACAGGTAGGCCAGATTCAGTCATGGCTATTTGGGTTTCATTGAGTATAGTTCGCATTAAGTGTTTTGCCATACTATTTTGTTGATGTACATATGGCATTATGGATTCAAAATTCAAATCCTTTTCATCACAATAGTGTTCTCATGCACTGTTGTGCTATTCTCTGCCCATATCTAACCATACTTATTTCAGCCTTTTTCTAGTCTAATATTCTACCTCAGTATGAAAACTCTTGAAAATGTTCAGATTATACCTGACATGGCCCCCATATATCAATATGTACATGTTCAAGGATTTTCTTTTCCCTTGACTTGTTATCATTGTATAGGTATGTAGTATGTTTGCCATAGATATAATCCTTGCATAATCCACCTATTAATGATTTCTCATAGACATTTAGCCCATCAACAAGGTTCTCTGTTATCATCTAATAAATTATTTCTACTCCAGCATGAGCCAAATGTCTGTGTCATGTGGCAAAACTTGTGGGTTTTTACTTTGATTATGTAGTAAAGGCAATCGGTTATGGTTTGTCTATTTCAACTACATATAGTTAGCTAATACATGTTGTTGAGATTATATCTATTCCATTTTGTATTCTTATAAAGGCTTTGTTTCTCTTGAAGTTTGCCTTTGCTCTCTTAATGCTTAGTTTGGACATCGAGATCAGATTAGATCTAAACCTAGGTATGTATAGGATATAGTCAAAAGTAATTGTTCTCTTTACTTCACCAATGTTTGTCTAGAACTCGATATTCCTCTTTCCAATAACATTGAACATCAACCCTTTTTTAGTGGTCAGTTCAGATAATAGTTGGTTAAAGGGAGTATAGGAAGTAAATAATAATAAGTTAGCAAAGTAATGGTCACTTGTACCAGAGTCAAGAAGTATAAGGATATCAGGTTTATTATTGGAGTCTGTACAGAATTCTAATGGCCTTTTTGCAGATATATCCTTAAGACTTTCTACACCCTTCGTTTTATATGTTTGTCAGTTAGGGTCACTAGAACTGAGGGGTGGTTTGTCATTAGATGTGCAGTCATCATTAAGAGCTGAGATAGCAGGTATCTTGAACTTAGTATCTCCTATAGTTATATAGGCAAAAACTTAGTTGTTGTCTTCATTAGTAGAGACAGCATTTACAGTAGATGATGGTTTAGTACTTCCTTAGTACATGTTTGCTACTGATCCCTTGAATCCACCTCTTTTTCTTCACCTGGCCAGTAGCACACATTAATAGTGTGCTTGCAATGATTACAGTTTGGGTTGGTATAGACTAGGAGACTTTGATTCTTTTTTATGTAAGTATTGGTCTAGAGTGCCATAATAGAATGAGATAAGGATTTGGGATAGTCATCTTTGGTACAGAGCCACCATATGTTAAGCTGTTGGATAGCTTTAAATAGGGGCATACTGTTGTAGAGTAATACTACTGCAGGGTTCTAGGACTTTGGGAGTGAGTTAAGCAAAATGGTTTTGAAGCTGGTATCTGATATCACAATTCCCATAGCATATACTTGGGATAATTTGTTGTGCATAATAGACAAATGAGTAGGGAAGTCATTATTGTCAGCAAATTTCAAGGTTGTGAGTTTATTTATTGTTTGTTGCTGTCATTCTAGTGGTGTCAATCTCTAGGCTATTAGTATTCTTGATATTGAAAGTGAGTAAAGTTTTTGTTTATATATCTCAGGTCTTTTACTCATTCAAAGATAGTTTCTTAGAATTCCATGAAGTCTCTGCTATAGCAGTCTCATCTTTGGGTTCAGCAGTTAAAGTACTAGGCCTAGTAATTGTCCCATCAAGGTATCCATGGACTCCTCTCATTTGGGCCATAGTCCTTATAGTATTGCTCTATTGTATCTAGTTCAACCCATTAAATTTGTCTGATTCATTTAGTTGCAATAGTATAGGTTCTAATATGTTTGCTATTACAGTAATGTAAAAGTTAAGTATGTGGAGTACATGTAGTGTAGTCTGTTTTGGATATTTAAGGATATAGACCCATAACCTAAAAGATAAGGCAACTATACAATAGTAGTAAGTAAAATAGTAAATGTTAGCTACAAGGAGCTTACCTTAAATGATACCTTCAAGTGATCAACTCAGGGACATAGTTAGACTACTCAACTATTATAAAGACATGTGCATGCCAAATGTGTCCTAGTAATGTCTCAGTGTAACATGTCTCTAATGTGACTAAGTAGTATCTCTGAAAAACAAGAGAGAAGAAACAAAACCTGAAGTGTGTAAGTCCACTTTGACAAGAAGAACAACTTAAATGGATTAGCCAGAATAGTCCTTCATATGCTGCTCCTTGTTATATTCTATTATTTTCAAAGGAGGAAAATAGGCAGCATCTAAGAATTCCAATTCATAGTACTCAACTAAGAGAATAAAAAGAGAATGCAAGACAAAGAGATAGAGAGAAATGGGCTTGCTCACAGGTGGTTTCTGATAGATGCTACTATGTTTATTATCTTCATATCAGAGATAGTTCTTAATCACCTCTCTTCTATGGTAGAAAGCTATTTCAGTAGTTTATTGTTAATATATGGGCAAATTGTGAGCAAAAAGACTTAACTGGGCTAGAATACATCAACATACTCTTAGATCTAAGCTCTACTAGGGACTACAAAATGCTGCTGTGCATGATAGGCATAATGGAGAAAATATTAGGATTTTAAGATACAAACTAATTCTTCTCTCTTCTTATATGGGAAGTTCTAGATTTATGACCTAGTTGTTCCAGAATACCATGGCCATTTGCAGACACTTTCATAAACCAGACCTCTTTCTTACTATGACTGCTAATCCCAAGTAGTCAGAAATCCTCCACAGTTTCTTTCCTAGATAAACAGCCATTTATTATCCTGACATTGTATTATAGATCTTTGAGCAAAAGAAGAAAGTACTTCTCAAGCTCATTGATAATGGTTTTTTTGGCACTACTATAGCTCATATTCATACCATTGAGTTCTAGAAGAGAGATCTTTCCCATATTCACTTGCTTATTTTCCTTCATCCTCAATATCATATTCAAGACTCTCATTACATAAACTCTATGATCTTAGCCCAACTCCCTGACCCTTAACTACAGCTACTTCTCTATGCAAAAGTCACCAAATATATGCTACATGATCTATATTTTCAACTTCTTCTTTTTGATTATTATATCAATGTAGAGATCTTTGCTAGATTAGAAACTGTTAAGTATCTAAGCAAGTATATCTATAAGAGTCCTAATAGAGCAACAATAGAAATTAATGGTAGGGTGCAAAATGAAATCAAGGCTCATTTGGATGGTTGGTTTCTATGTTAACTTCTATATACACCAGATTGTCAATGAAGTGTTAGCTAGACAAAGTATGGAGAAGACTCAACTTACTGCTTAGTTTGACTACAACTCTACCTTTGGGCCTTACCTACTGGTAGTTCCCTCAGCACTATATCTGGAATGCTAAAGCCAAGTCATGGCATCCAAGACAATAGGCCAAGGTAATTAATATCATGACTTGGCAAAATGGCTAAGTCATTATTTATATTTCTTTTTTTTTATTTTGGACTTACTACATAGGAAAGAGTGTGGGAAAGTGTCATGTCACAGTGTTATATCACATGATAGGTCACATGATAGGTGTGGGAAAACAGTGCACAAACCATGTAATAGTTGTATAAGTAGTATAGAAAATCTAATGGGAATTCTATTGAGTTCTCTTTGTCAACTCAGACTTGGAGGATGATTAAGTCATTTAGGCTAAGTCACTACAGTCTTAGCAAAATCTAAACCTAGTACCTATGAGAAACCTTGAGTGACAATCTGAGCCTTAAACTTGATATGTTTTCCATAGCTATTGAGCTTCTCTTTGAACACAATGCAACTCTTTATTGTCTTTTTGTCATTAGGTAAGCAGTTAATATACTTGAAAACTCTAGCTTTGACTAATTGATTGTACTTGGACTCAATGGCTTTCTTCCACTGTTTTGAGTAAAATGACAATAGGGCTTCTTTCAACATTCTTGGTTTTGAACTTATAGAGATAAAGGCAAATATAGTATTACTAAGGTTAGTGGATTGATCTTTGGTGCAAGAGGGAATGATAGTATTTTTTTTATAGACTAAGAGGGAAAGGTAGATAGATAACTTTCAAATAAGGCTACTTTTGAAGGATTAGATAACAAAATTGATAGAGAAATACTATTAGTTGATATCACATTATCAACAAGCTTGTTAATGCTCTCTGGAGGAGGTGATATGTTGTTAATGATAGCCAGATCACTTGGTGAGGAGTTTTCAATAAAATCAACATTACAAGAGCTAATTAATTTTCTAGGAGTTTTGAGATCTTCAAGACAATATTCCTTTGACTTATTTGTTTACCACCTAAGTATCCAAACCTTTACTGCTTGAGACTATAACTTTCCATCATATACTAGCTTTGACATATAAGTTTATCTAACTAATTCAAAAATTCACAAGTGGGATACATCAGGTTTCTGTCCTGTCTAGGCTTTAAAGGGGACCATAGAGTCCAAGCCAGAAGTGAGTAATAAGCTTTGAATATGGATAGTATACAGGAATACTTCTCTCCAGCATCTCAGGCTTAGATCAGCAGAGTGTAACATGTATCTGACCATCTTAAAAATAATGGCAATTACTCTTTCAGCAATGCCATTTTGCTAAGGGAGGTAAGATAGTGTTATTTTATGAATAATACCATTGTACTGACAAAACTTGTTCATAGTGAAACTAATAAACTCCAAACTATTGTCGCTTTGTAATCTCTTAATCTTGAACCTAGACTAATGTTCCAACATAGCAATCACATTCCTGACAGTACCTTCAGCTTCCTCCTTTGACTTTAAAAGATATCTAACAGGGTATCAGCAACTGACTTCAACAACAACAAGGGCATAAACATAGCTATCCCAGGTAGGTACTAATATTGAACCTATTAAATTCACAACAACTAATCCATCTTGCTATATTTAGTATTGCTAGTACCAGGCATAGGTTTTTGGTGAGATTTTCCATGAGTACAACTAGTACAAATATGATCATAATCATTAGGTGCCTTGAGATTAAGTCCATTAACAGAACTCTTTTATTTTATCAAGTTAATTGTTCTAGGACCAATATATTCCATTTGATAATGCCAGAGTCTTATTGATCCTTTGTGAATAGAAAATATAGCACAATCAGTATCTTCAGCACAATTGATGAAGTATAGGAAACTACTAGCATTCTTGAGGATAACATGAAATAACTCTTGATCACCTAAAAAGATGACAACTCCATTACTTTGGCTAGAGTAAGAGGCTTTTTTATATTGTAAAACACCTAAGCTGACTAGATTTGCGCCTAGGAAAGAGACATGAAGGACATTTTGGAATATAACAAGAGTAATTAGACCAGATGAAAGCTTGGCTTAGAAGAAAACTGATCTATAACCAATAACAGGTGTGTGATTCAAACTACTGACAGTCACCAACTGACTATCATTAGCCTCAGAATAGCTAACAAAATGCTCTCGTTCAGAGAACATATGAAAGAATGCTCCACTATCAAGAAGAAAACCTTATAAACCCAAACTAGTATTGTTTATTGTTATCTACATCATTCTAACTTCTCTGTTATCTCCCACTGATTAAGATAACTCTATAGCCAAATTTGCTGATCTACCTCTACTACCTCCACTTGAACCATCTTTCTTTTCTTTTTGAGGACATATTGGACTCCAATGACCTTTCTGACTATAAGTGTGACATATATCATTGGGTTTTAGATTGAAGGTCTTCTTTTTGAACTTCTTTTTCCTAGCAGTGTTTCTATAATTTGAAGCTCTCTGTGATTTAGCAACTAGTGCTAAGTGCTCAGTCTTGCCTTTGTTTCTTGTTATATGATCATATAGGCCATTCAAGCTCATTGTTGCTTGAGACAAGGTAAGGTTTAATCCTTTTTTAATAAGAGATATCTTGAGAACATTCCACTCAACATTGTTGTTAGGAAGTGAACAAAAAATAGTATAGGTGAGCACTATATCATCCATAGTACTCTTTTCTTCAACAATTTGACAACAAATATTAATTATCCTTCCAATGTAGTCAGGCATAGGGGTAACACTATCCTAATCTATTTTCTCTATAAGTATATAAACATTGAGGCTTTGTTGGTCTTTGACATTGCTCTGATAAAGAGTATCTCCTTTGATGTAAATAAGTTTGCAACATGATCAGACTGAGTAGAATTAATGAAATTACTCAGTAACCCTATAGTAGCACTATCCATTCACAACTAGGTTTTGTACTACTCTTTTGGTTTCTCCAGCATCGCTAAGTACTATCTATTCTCAGAAGTAGTGCAGTACATCGTTCTGGAGTATACTTCTATTTATTACTCCTCTTCTCTATCCTTTGTCTGTTCTATCTTTGACACCAAGCTAGGAGAGCTAAAGAATGAGTATAGAGAGATCAGTAATCTGCTGCTCTTATCTTGAATAGAGGAAGAAAAAGAAAAAGAACTAAATACCACTTAACTTCTGCATATGTTTCACAAATTCTTGATGATGCTATACTTGACTTATGCCAATGTCAACTTGCTCAATAAAATCAACTGCTTGATCATTTGCAAATCACATAAGTAAAGACAGAAAGACAAAGACAGGTAGAAGAGAGACAGTCACAGCAATGGAGAGTAGTGGAACGGTTAGAAGTGGTACAAGCAGCAAGAAGAGTTGAACTTGCTTATGTAGTTCAAATCAAATTAAACTATAGTGGGATAGAGAAATGAGAATGGAGATGCTCTTGATTATGAAGAATAGCAGAATAGAGAAGGTAATGGGGACCTATATATCATTCCTTCTTTCCCTCTAACCACCACTATGGTTAAATTGAATATTCAGAATAAATCCTATGCTACTAATGCTCGTCCCCCTGGCCCCCAGGCTACTCCTACTAGTGTTGGTAAGTCTCCAGACTCACTCAACCTTATTTCTCGTGCCAGCTCTAGAGCTGGTAAACGTGTTCATCCCAGAGGACACTCTCGTGCTCATCGCACTGTCAGACACTCTTCCAGGAGTGTCTCAGCTGCTGAGGACTTTAGGAAAGCATCTCCTAAGCCCTCTTCTTCCTCTGAGGAGGAGGAAAGTGAAGAGGAGGAGGTCAGTCCTGGTCTCAGGACACCTACTGCCTCTAGAATCATTACAGGCAAGCTCTCTGCTGCTCCCTCTCCCTCTGCTCCTGAAGGGAGAACATATTCTATGAGTTGGGATGACCAAGTTTCTGCTGAGGATGTCTCATGGCCCAAACCATGGAACGGCTGAGTCATCCTCTCTAGTAGAGGGTGGCAGTGCAGTGGCAGGCACCTGTGATGTGACAGGTGACAGTGACACATTAGTCATCCGTGACAATAACAGCTTACCTCAGGTGTCACAAACCTGTGACAAGTAACATTGTCACACATGATATCACACATGATTGTGACTTGTGAGATAGTGAACACCATGTCACATCTTTGTTTGGTCACTTTGGTTATTTAGAGAATAATGCCAAAGTCCTCACCTCGTCTGTATTGCTCGCTTTATTCAGAAGCATCCTATTGGAAGCTGTCCGATCGAGTAGTTTCCTCCTATTTTGGGAGCAGGTTCCATTATGTGGCATCTGTTCCAAACTGTGTCTGCAGCAGGATGGGATCGTTTTAAGGTTTCACCTCAGCCTAACTCTCCTTCACTTGTAGAGGCAATGAGGACTCTTTATGGTCCTAACTTACCACAGGAGCTGTCTCCAGATACTGAGATAGCAGTTGATCAACCAGCAGTGGAGGAAGCTCCCTTCACTACTGTTACTAACAAAAAGCCCAAGGGCAAGGGCAAAGTCCCTCCCTCTACTAACCTCTCTGCACCTTCCCAGAACGTGCCTACTCCTGTTCCAGTGGTGTCGAGAGCGCCTCCTCCACCTCCACCAGCCAAGACGGCTACCGCTAAGCCCACTCCCGTAAAGGTGGCCACCAAACCCCAGGTGCCCAAGCAGGCTTCTAAGTCCTTTGCCCAAGCGGCTCGTAGTGGAAACCCCCAGTCCACTCCAAGGTTTGCTCTGGCCTCTGCTCACCCAGAGTATGAGAGCCTTCTTCGTCTCCATGATATGTTTCCCAACCTTCCTATGGAGAAGGTCCTAGTCATGCACCAATCTGGCTTTGGTGCTAGTGCCTCTCCAAATAGGGGAGGTGCAGTTCATTCTGGTGCCTCAAGGGCACCCAAGATGACAATGCATGGGCCCACTAGGTGCCAAGTGTTGATTCCACTTGACACTCCCACTGCAGAGGTCGTTGTGGCAAATGCTGCTACTGCAGTTGAGTCCTGTAACAGGGGCTTGGTTGAGGCTCACTCCAAACTTAGAGTTGAGTCAGTGCACAAGGCATGGGATGGAATATCCATGTCTACTAACTTTGTTGCATCGGCAGCAGAGTTGGAGGTGATCAAGCAGTGGCTTAAGAAAGTCGCTGGCTTGGCTGTGAGTACTGTGGTAGAGCCTCGGCTGCCACAGTCCAAGTCCTTCCTGAAGATTTTGGATGTTCCCTACTGGGGCAACAACTCTTCGCTTCCTATTACACAGGCTCAAGTTGAGTCTGTGATTGCTAACACTCCTATCTTTGAAGGAGTTGTACTTGCTTCTCGTCTGCGCATTATGAAGGCGTCTCCAAGCTCAGATATGTCTGTAATTTGGATTGACATCTGGGACTCTCAGAAGGGTTCCAAGGGCAAGACCCTTATTAACCGCTCTTTCAATTTTGGGCGTCACACAGCTACAGTCCAGGAGACTGCTATGCATCCTGGGATTGCCCAGTGTTGCAACTGCTGGTGCTGGGGACATCCAACCCATGCATGTCATGCTCAAGGCACTAAGTGCCAGAAATGTGGTGGACCACACAGAGTGGAAAACCACAGATCTATGGCTTGGTGTTGCAAGGCTAATCCCAAGTCCAAC
>Ga0153996_1000514_pt1 | contig 17527 bp, 17 predicted proteins | sample TSNC080MetaG_FD_104728 | JGI IMG/M metagenome (GOLD analysis project Ga0153996, IMG submission 104728) | Attine ant fungus gardens microbial communities from North Carolina, USA - TSNC080 MetaG | ecosystem: Host-associated > Fungi > Mycelium > Unclassified | place: USA: North Carolina, Lumber...
AGGGTTTTTATGCTCTTTTTTTTATACTTTTTTATTTACCTTAGATTCTCAATAGTTTTATTAATACCTTTTCTTAATGAAAAAGGATCAATCTAATCATATTGACTAAGTTGACCCCATTGGTCTATTATATACAGACTATTCTTTTGCCTTATTCTCCAAGGCAGATGATATTTAGGTAATGTATTTGTTGTAAATGAATTTTACAAAATTGTAGGTTAATAGTGCATTTAATTAGAAAGCCTTTCTAACATAAAGATAACATATATTATTTTTCAAGAAATAATGGTAATATCTTCAAAACGAGAAATTAGGAGGATATAGGATGAAAAAAGTTATTGTAATAGGTGGTTGTGGTCATATTGGTACCTATTTAACACCAAAATTAGTAAATGGAGGCTTTGATGTAACAGTTATTAGCCGAGGACAAAGTAACCCATATGTGGAAGATCCTGCTTGGAAGAAAGTAACACATGTTATCATGGATAGAAGTAAAGAGGAAGACTTTGCATATAAAATAGCGAACATAAATGCAGATATTGTGATTGACTTAATCAACTTTGATTGTAAGGATACAAAAGAAATGGTGGAGGCTCTTAAAGATACAAAACTATCTCATTATTTATACTGTTCTTCTGTTTGGGCACATGGTAGAGCGGAATTCTTACCAACAGATCCAAATCAGGTAAAAGAGGCTTTAGAACATTATGGAAGAGATAAATATAGTAGTGAGTTATATTTAAAAGAAGAATATCTTAAAAATAGATTTCCAGCAACTATTATCATGCCAGGGCAAATTTCAGGACCGGGATGGGTAATTATGAATCCAATGGCTAATAAAGATTTTGGAGTTTTTCAAAAGATAGCAGATGGAGAAGAAATATATTTACCAAACTTTGGTATGGAAACTCTTCATCATGTGCATGCCGACGATGTTGCTCAAATGTTTTATAAAGCGATTATTCAAAGAAATAAAGCCCTAGGAGAAAGTTTTCACGCGGTAGCTAAAGAATCGATGACATTATATGGGTATGCGAAAGCAATGTATCGTTATTTTAATAAAGAACCAAAGATTATTTTTATCTTGGGAAAAATGGTGTGAATATATGAATGATGAGAAACAAATTGATGATACATACCATCATATTGCTAGAAGCGGACATTATAGTATTGAAAATGCTCAAAGGCTTATTGATTACTCACCAAAATATACGACATTAGAAACAGTGGAACAAGCGATGGCAAGTTATATTGAAAGAGGGATTATTAAAATAAAGGATGAGAACTTATTTAAAAAACAGAAGAATAGTTAGTCCTATTCTTCTTGAATAATTTGATTGTCAATTTGGCGTGATTCTGTTGATTGTGCCAAATTTACTTTATATTGATAGTGTTTTTGATATTCGATTTTAAAATAACAAGAATATAAAATATCTAAAATCAATGCTACTGATTCTAAAGAAGTAAAAGCGGCAATTTTGGAATATGATTTTTCACGGGTTGTTGTTCTTAAGGAAACATCTGCGAGTTTAGCAAGACTATTTTCACCAATACTTGTAATAGCGATCACAGGCACATGATTTGTTAATAAATATTTTGTAACACTTAATAATTCACCAGATTCACCTGAATAGGAAATACATATAGCACAATCATTAGAAGAAGTCATAGTAGCTTCTTGATACATAGTATTACTAATGGAGTATGTCTCAGCTTTTTTGCCTATATGCCTTATCTTAAAAACAAATTCTTCTGCTTGGAAGCTAAGATTAGAGATTGCAAATACTTTGATTGTTTGGCTTCTTCGCATAATTCCAATAGCTTCTTGTAAGGAATCATGCGCTATAAGAAATAATGTGTCTTTTAAGCTTTCAATCTTTATTTTGGTAATTTTATTTGCAATATTCATAATAGAGTCTGTTGAATTAAATGGTCTATTTGCATCAATTCCTTGAAAATTGGCTTTTAAGTAAGCAATCTCATCTAAAAATACCTTTTTAAATTCATTATAACCACTAAATCCTAATTTTTTAGATATTCTTATTAGGATAGAAGGAGAAGTATATGTATCTGCTGCAATCATAGTAGTAGAATAATTTTTAATTAATTCTTGTTGTTTTAAAATGAAATTAACAACAATTTGTTCACTAGGTGAAAACTTTTGCTTTCCCATTTTTTCTTGTAATAACATTGGACCACCTCAGTCTAATTATATAGAATGCAGATATTTTTTACAAATATATTTACCAAAAATTGGAAATATTAATAAATCTATGATTGTTAATTGCTGAAAGTTATTAGCTATTAATTGGCGAACGATAACTAAAAAATAACCCTTATAAGAATTAAAAAGTATAGATGATATGTAATGGGGAATCTATACTTTTTTTATACCTTAAAACATATACATTAATGAATATTAATAAAAAGGAGGGTTCGTTTGAATAGTAGGGAAAGTTTAAAAGAAATGAGTGAAGTAGAAATCAGTCAAATTAATAAAGATGATTTAGTTGATATATCTAGAGTATCGATAAATATTAAAGATAATCCTTTGATTGGATTAATGCATTATATTCAAGAAGTAAAAAATCCTTATTTATTTAAGGTAGGAAAAATAAAAGTAAAAATTATGTACAATAACGTAGCATCTAAGAAATTAGAGGATTTATTAATTCATTATTTTAAGTCTGGTATAAATAGTAAATATTAAATTTGCACATGTATCTATTTTAAATAAGGAGGAGATTAAAGATAGGAATAGTCGAGAAAAATAACAGAATAAAAGTGGCAGGTTATATAAGATTATCAAATGATGATGGCAATGATTTGTCTTATAGTGTTATTAATCAACAAGCCATCTTATCAGATTATATTAGTAAATTATTAGAAGTAGCATATGATTTAGAATTCTTTATTGATGATGGGATTTCAGGAACAACATCTCTTGACCGTGAAGGATTTCAAAAGATGCTAGTGAAAGTATACAATGATGAAATAGATATTATTATTGTAAAGGATCTATCTAGATTAGCTAGAAATACTTATGAATGCTTAAAATATATTCAAAATGATTTCGTGATAGCTAAGATACGTTTTATCTCAATTTCATTACCTTATATTGATAGTGTTCTTTATCCTGAATCATTAAATTCAATGATGGTACCTATTCAAAGTGCCTTTGATGAATATCATTCTCAATCTACTTCAATAAAAATATTACAAGTATATCAAAGAATGAAAGAACAAGGAAAGTTTTTAGGTGCTTTTGCTCCTTATGGATATTTAAAAGATTCTAATGATAAACATCATTTAGTGATTGATGAAGAAGTTAGTTCTGTTGTAAAAGATATGTATTATTGGAGAGCTTATCAAGGATTAAGTTGTCGAGCAATAGCGGAACGATTAAACCAACAAGGTGTTTTATCTCCTCGAAATTATAAAATATCGCAAGGTTTTAATTATCCTAGTAAATCAAAAGATAAAGGTAATTTATGGTGGAGTGGATCAGTAAAAAATATTTTGTTGGATCAATGTTATCTAGGCCATATGGTGCAATCAAAGTCAAGAAAGCTTAGTTACAAAATTAAAAAGAAAGTTACAAACCCAAAAGATATGTGGATAACCATAGAAAACACACATGAACCAATCGTTTCTCAAGAATTATTTGATGTAGTAGCAAAGACATTTAAAGCTAAAGTAAATGCAGGGAAAAACAATAAAACAGTAGGGTTATTCTCTGGATTAATGGTATGTGCAGATTGTCATAAACGAATGACAAAAACAAGTGCTAAAAAATATACTTATTATATTTGTACAACCAATAGACAAGTATCGAAAGAGGCCTGTTCTAGACATTCGATACGTTCAGATTATTTAGAAGAAGCGGTATTAGAAGCGATAAAAAAACAAATCGCTACAATTATGGATTTATCAAAAATTGTAAATCAAGTAAATAAATCAGCTACTATAAATAGTCAATCAGTAAGATTAGAAAAAAGGATGCAACAAAAAGAACAAGAATATAAAAAAATAAATCGAAGAAAAGACGGATTATATGATGATTACAAAGATGATGTAATCACAAAAAAAGAGTATCTAAGAATCAAAGAACGATATGAGTTAGAACTTAAAAAAATAGAAGAAGTCATAAGAAACATTCAAATCGAAAGAGATGTTTTCAAACAAGAAATTTCAAAAGAAGATGCTTCATTCAACGTATTCTTAAAAGATCAAAATATTAATAAATTAGATCGAGGAATTGTAGTAGAATTAATTGATGCTATTTATGTACACCATGATAAATCAATTACCATCAAATTTAGTTATAGTGATCGTTACGTATTAGTACTAGAATGGATTAAAGAAAACAGTAAAAATAGTGATATATCTATCAATATAAACAATATTGAGTTGCCAAAAACACAGGCAAACTTTATTTAGTAAGAGTGTTGGTTATCAGAATTAGGAGGTTCTCCTCCTAATTCACCAACAGAAGCTACAATATAGCCTAATCCTTGTGCTTCCACTTCACTAGCATTTGGTTCAAATAATGTAACAAAATCACCAGTTCCACCAATAAAAGCACCTTGCATGGCAGCAAATTCAATACTAGTATCAATGGTTAAATCTGTTACAGGATCGATACCATTTTTTCTTAATGACATCTCAAATGTCATTTCTGGCATCCCACCTTTTCTTCCTCCAACAACAGATTTACCAAGCAAATCTTGTAAAGTGAAGTCTTTAATATCTTCTCTTGATACAATAAAAGTTCCATCTTTTTTAGTTAAACCAGCAAATGTTTTTAAATAATCCTTTTCCGTTTGATTATAAATGTAAATGGTGGCTTCTGGACCACAAAATCCAATATCAACATCACCAGATAGAACAGCTGCTGCAACTTTATCAGCACCAGGAGTTAATATGACATCAATGTCTAACCCTTCATCTTCAAAATAGCCTTGTTCTAAGGCAGCATACCATGGTGCATAGAAAATGGTATGTGCTACTTCAGCAACTGTTACAGTTGTTAATTCTGTTGACTTTTCTTTTTTAAATGGATTAGCTAAGATACCAATGATAACTATGATAACCGCAACCACACAAATAATTAATTTTTTCATTTTCTTCCTCCTTCAATCTAATATATTCAAAATGTGTAAATTGGTAGAGATACTTGCCTATATTTTTACGTATTTAAAGTATGTTATGTTTCTATAATTGAAATTATGGTATAATAGCAAATATGTAAAAGAGGAGTGTATTTGATAACGATGAAAAAAGAGCTAATCATAGGTATTATTTATATTGCATTGATTGGAATTGGAGCGAATATGGTTCACTCTGTGACTCCATTATTAATACAAACATTAGGAATTGCTGATTTTTGGTTTGGTGTGTTTTTTGCTTGTATGTCACTAGCATCTTTATTGTTTTCTCCAATCTGGGGGAGTATCTCAGATACAAAGAGTAGAAAACTTCCGCTTGTACTAGGCTTATTTATTTATGCAACTGGTCAAATTGGATTCTCATTTTTTAAGAACCCAGTTTTGATTTGTGTTTGTCGTTTTATCTCTGGAGTAGGGACTGCAGGAATGTTTGGAACGATTTATACATATATCTCTGATTATTTAGAAGATCAAAATCGAACTAGCATGTTGTCGGTGATTGCAGCAATACAATCAGTTGCCACTGCTTGTGGTTATTTAATTGGAGGCTTTATTGGAGATAAAAACTATCTATTAACATTTTATTTACAAGTTGCTTTTATGTGTAGTATTGGGATTTTTGCAGTAATTTTCTTAAAGGATCAAAGACTCAATCAAGATAAAGTTAGTAATGAGGGAACAAAGTTATTTGATATTAATGTATATAAAACAATGATAGTAGGAGTTAGTGGAGTTATCTTTATCTTATTATTAATTGAATCGTATTCTTATAATTCTTATAATTCAGCAATAAGTTATTTTATTTGTACTATTTTATTGATTAACCCAAGTGGAATAGGCTTTTATATGGCTGCAATTGGTCTATTTGGATTATTTATTAATATGATAGTCACTCCAAGATTACGAAAAACAATGAATGATTATGGATTAGCGATTGTCAGTAGTTTATTCGCAGCAGTATTTTTATTGATTGCAATTATGACAACCAGTCATGTCATGATTTCATTGAGTATGATGATTTTATATGCTAGTACAAGAATAATTTTCAAACCTGTATTTACATCTATTGTATTAAAAAAGGAAAAAAATAAAGGAAAAGCATTAGGCTTAATGGCTTCGATGGAAAGTTTAGGGGGAGTGTTAGGATCATTATCAGCAGGATTTGCTTTTAATATGAATCCATTGTTACCATTTGTTTTGGCAACAGGATTGTTGTTTTTATTATTTAGTGGTTTAATTAAAGCAAGAAATAGGATGGAAATTATATAGCTATTAAAAGCAGAATAATTATAAAAATATAAAAACATTACAAAAAATATTGATTTATGTAGCGATACTTGGTACACTATATTTGCTAAATATGGATTTATCCAAAGGAAAAAGTATTGACTCAATAGTGAGCAATGCTTTTTCTTTTATCTGTTAATCAATCAATTCATAATTGAGAAGGTAAAGATAAAATCTGATATTTCACTGATTATCTATGTAGAAAGCGTAGGACCTTTTAAAGTCCTACGCACTTAATTTAAGCGATTATATTTCCGTAAGTGAGAACATTGGTGAAAACAATTGTAAATTGTTAGGTGGTTGTAGTTTGAAGGTAGTAAAATGTTTCGGTGGTTATTAAATATATAATCTGTTATTATTTTTATTATTGATATAATCGCTTTTGTAATGCCATTACAATATACTATATGCTTCTAAATAATTGTAGTTATGTAAAATGCCATACGATAAGAAATATTTTATATTTTTTATTTTTAGTATTTGCGAAATTAGTTGACGTATCAACTAATTACAGGTAGAATGTATTGGTATTCGACAAAAGAGGTAATTATGAATCATACGATAGGAAGAAAAATTAATTATTTATCAAATCAATTACGAAGCTATATTGATGAGCGAGTAAAGAAGTATGGAGTCTATAGTGGCGAGTGTCGTATTTTAATGTATTTAGAGAGAAATGGTAACTCTTCACAAGAAGATATTCGGAAATTCTTAAAAGTTGATAAAAGTGCAACTGCAAGAATCATTAAAAAATTAGAAGAAAAAGAATTGGTTGTTCGCAAAAAAGATATAGAAGATCAAAGAGTTAATCGTTTATATCTTACGAATAAGGCTTTCGATATAATAGAAGATATCCAAAGAATATATAAGGAAAGTTCATTATTTTTAGTTCAGGACTTAAGTGAACAGCAAAATCAACAATTGAATGAATTATTAGATATAGTAGTGAATCATTTTAGGGGGAAAGATGAATGAATGAAAGAGAATTAAAATTACAAAATGGAAAGGTTTCTTCTTTATTGCTAGAATTTTCTATACCAGCTATTATTGGGATGCTAGTCAATGCAATCTACAACATTGTCGATAGAATGTTTATTGGAAATGCTCCAGGGTTAGGATCATTAGGAATTGCAGGAATTACAATTACCTTTCCAGTAACACTTATATTAATGGCATTAAGTTTAATGTGTGGGGTTGGTGGATCGACTCGTTTTTCGATTAGTTTAGGACAACAAAATAATAAAGCGGCTTCTAAATATTTAGGGAACTCATTTATTTTAACTGTTTCTTTTGGGGCTTTATTCATGATATTTGGTAATATATTTATGGAACCAATTTTAAAGTTTTTAGGTTCCAGTCAAACGGTATTACCTTATGCAAAGGAATATTTAAGTATTATTTTATTTGGAGCTATCTTTCAATGTGTTTCGATGGTTGGTAACAATTTTTCTAGAGCACAAGGAAATCCAAAGAATGCAATGATTTCTCAATTAATTGGTGCTGGATTTAATATTGTATTTGATTATATTTTAATTTTCAAATTTGATATGGGTATGGCTGGAGCAGCTTGGGCTACTATAGGTGGTCAATTTTTAAGTATGATATGGCAATTGGCTTTCTTATTTGGTAAAAGAACAATCATACGAATTACACTAGCTACTATGAAACCAGATTTTACATATATTAAATCGATTATTACAACTGGAGCACCAGCGTTCTTATTACAAATAGCCAATAGTATGCTAAGTTTTGTATTAAATAGTTCTTTAGGGAGTTATGGTGGAGATATAGCAATTACGACTGTTGGAATTGTAACAAGTGTGCAAACGTTAATTTTAATGCCAATTACAGGAATTACACAAGGACAACTACCAATTGTAAGTTATAGTTTTGGAGCGAAAAGAATGGATAGAGGAAAAGAAGCGGTAAAATTATCAATTATCGCAGCAAGTGCTTATACAATCGTTAGTTTTATTGTAATACAATTGTTTCCTGGAGCGATAGTATCTGCCTTTAATAATGAAGTTGAGGTAGTTGAATTAGGGAAGAATGCTCTTAGAATTTGGTTCATGGTATTACCTGTCGTTGGAGCACAAATGTGCTGTGCTCAGTATTTCCAAGCAGTTGGTCAAGTTAAGAAGGCTAGTTTCTTAAATTTGACAAGACAAGTTATTATCTTAATTCCACTTATCATTATCTTAAGTAATATGTTTGGATTATATGGTATTTTCTTATCTATACCTATTGCTGATGCTATTTCATTTTGCATTACTGTATTGTTTGCTTTTAGAAAAGAAATGAAACAATTACAACAAGTTGTTACAGAAGAAAAAGAAAAAGAAAATGAAGCAGAAGATTTAGTAATAGAATAAATAAAAAATAAACTAGTTGATAAAAAGAGGAAGGACACTCTTTACATTAACTAGTTTTTTATTTCATTCGCTGATTCCTCGATCTCTTATTTTATGTATTAATCCAATCGCCCAAAAGCTCTTAGTTGCATTAACTTTTCGGTAGCCTTGGCAGCTCTCCACCAATTTTCGCTGATAGCAAAATTTTTGGAATTTGTATACTCGTTGTACCATTCCCATGGGATAGTCCAAACGCTCTTTTCAGGTCTAGTCTTGATAATTGTATCGAGTGCAACTTCTACTTCGAGCTTGTTTTCATCGTAATACTTACTCTTTGGTGAAAGAATAAATTCTAGTGGGTTAGCCATAAAGTTATCCTTTTCTTTCAATATTTTTTCCCGAATTAAAATGGGTACTCTTTCAGATAAATAGGCATAATCAAAGTCATTTGTCATTCCAGCAGCTTCCATATCCTCTAGCAATTCAAGATACCCAAGAATGCCCATATCTCCATGATTTGTCTCAAATTTAAGCCTTTCAATGAGCATGTCAGTGTATTGTTTTGCTGTCTGAAATAATTGTGATGTCGACTCACCAAAGCGAAGAATAAATCCACATAAACTGGCAGTTGTCCCCACATTTTGACAGGCATTGGTTTTTGGATTATAACTCCACCAACACCCATGAGCATATTCATCATTTGAGGGAATCGTAAAAAACCAACCATGTTCTGATTTATATTCAGTGTTTTGAAGATAGTTAAATATTCCTTGGTAGATGGGGTGAGTTACATCAGCAAAGTCTATTTGCCGAAGCATTTTAATGACAATTTGAGCATTGTATGCAGTAGAATTAGGATTCCAATTATCAGGGTCAATCGTGTTTCCAAAACCGCCATCGCTATTCTGATAAGATTGTAGAATAGAAAGGACTAAATCCCTGCTTCCATTTTCAAAATGATATTGCCATAGTGCCAAATCGAGAGGTCTGGCATTTTGATACATCCATACTTTGATTTCTTGAAAAGACTTTAAATCTAAATTTTTCATAAATTTACCTCATATTTTTAATAAGTGTTCTCTTGATATTTCTTTGCTTTCTATCATTATACAAGATGTTACTTCTATAATCAATATAGATTTTTTATCCTTATTTCTGTAGCTGAGTGCTTCAATCAATCAAGTGATTGATCTTTTTTATACATGCTGTGGAAGAGTTTTTCCCCCACCAGTAGACCCCTTTTTTATTATAAAATTTGTAGAATAAACAGGCATAAATGCAGCTAATTAATTGAGCGAATTTGTTTACAAATGTTAATTAGTGAGCTACTATTTGATAGAGACTTTATTTGAAAGGATGATAGTATGAGTAAAGTAGATATTGTTTCTGGCTTTTTAGGTGCAGGAAAAACTACATTAATAAAAAAACTATTAAGCGAAGCATTTCATAATGAACAAGTAGTATTAATTGAAAACGAATTTGGTGAAATTGGAATTGATAGTGGCTTTTTAAATGAAGCAGGAATTGAGATTAAAGAAATGAATCAAGGATGTATTTGTTGTTCTTTAGTTGGTGATTTTAGTGAAGCATTAAAAAATGTGTTAACTGAGTATAAACCAGATCGTGTTATTATTGAACCCTCTGGAGTTGGAAAATTATCAGATGTTATGAATGCCATTAAAAATGTAGAAAAAGAAGTAGAAGCGATCGAACTTAATAGTTTTGTTACTATCGTTGATGTAGAAAAATGCAAAATGTATAGCAAAAATTTTGGAGAATTCTATAATGATCAAATTAGTAGTGCTAATTGTGTTATTTTAAGTAGAAGCCAAAAAATCTCTAAAGAAAAATTAGAGGAAGTAGTAGCAATGATTAGAGAAATAAATCAAGATGCTCGTATTGTTACGACACCTTGGGAAGAAATAGATGGTAAAACTTTATTAAATGCAATGGAACAAACGAAATCATTAGAAGAAGTCCTAATAGAGGAAGAGGAATTATGTCCACATTGTGGACATCATCATCGCCACCACCATCATCATGACCACGAAGAAGCAGAAGAATGTGGATGTGGACATCATCATTCCCACCATCATCATGACCATGAAGAAGCAGAAGAATGTGGATGTGGACATCATCATTCCCACCATCATCATGACCACGAAGAAGCAGAAGAATGTGGATGTGGACAACATCATGACCATCATCATGCAGAAGAAATATTCACAAGCTGGGGTGTAGAAACTTCAAAAGTATTTACAAAACAAAATGTACAAGATATTTTAGAATCTTTATCAAATACACAAGTTTATGGATGTATTCTAAGAGCAAAAGGCATGCTTGAAATTGAGGATGGAAAATGGATTCATTTTGATTTAGTTCCAGAAAATTTTGAAATTCGTGAGGGTACTGCAGATTATACAGGAAGAATCTGTGTTATTGGAACTAATATGAATAAAACCAAAGTAGCAGAATTATTTACAATAGAATAGAGGGAACATTATGAACGAAGTACCAGTTTATGTATTTACAGGTTTTATAGAAAGTGGAAAAACATGTTTCATTAAAGAAATGCTACATGATAAAACTTTTAATGAAAAAGAAAAGAACTTATTAATTGTTTTAGAAGAAGGAATCGAAGAATATGATCAAAACGAATTATTTGATCAATGCCACACAGTCGTAGAATTTGTTACTAAGGAAGCAGACTTTACAACAGAATTATTAAATGATTTAAATGCGAAACACAAACCAGAAAGAGTATTGATTGAATATAATGGTATGTGGAGTTTAGAAAATTTTTTAGAACTTGATGCCCCAATTGGTTGGGTATTAGCTCAAATAGTAACAACTGTTAATGCCATAACATTTGAAATGTTTATCAATAATATGCGTTCATTTATGAGAGAACAATTGTTGTACAGTGACTTAATAGTCTTTAATCGTTGTGAAGAGCCTATTAAAAAATCATTCTTAAGAAATAATGCTAAATCAATTAATCAAAAAGCTCAAATTATTTATGAATCAAAAGATGGTATCATTACTAATTTGGCACAAGAAGAATTACCATATGATATGAATCAGAAAGAAGTAAAAATAGAAGATATTGATTTTGGGATATGGTATATGGATGCCTTAGATCATCCTCAAGTATATAAAGATAAAATTATTACAGTCAAAGGAATGGCAATGAAAGTAGAAAACCATGATCAAACATTCGTGATTGCAAGAAATGCGATGGTATGTTGTGCAGATGATATAGCACCAATTGGTTTTTTATGTTATTTTCCACAAGCACAAGATTTAGCACCTAATGAATGGGTAGAAATTAGTGCGAGAAGTGATGTACTATTTAATGAAGAATATGGTGAAGAAATGCTAGTATTAGAAGTACTGAAACTAAAAGCTGTAGTGCCATTAGAGGAAGAATTTGTTTATTTTAGTTAATGATAGTAAAAAGTGATATCTACTAAAAAATACGATATCACTTTTTAAATTGATGACAATAGTAATTAATCATTTGTACCCATGAAAATGTATTTTATGACTATAAAATTGTAACTTAAGCTTATTGCATTGTTTTACAAACGCGTTTCGATTATATTATGGGTAAAGAGGAGGTAATTATATGGGAATTGGTTTAACTGTTTTAGGAATCGTGTTATCGATCTTTAACATACAACTTGGATTTCAACAAATATTTCCAAAAAGTATTGCTTGTACGATTATCATTTTAGGATTATTATATTGTTTTAAAAATCTTAATAAGAAGCGTTATTTATTTTACGCAGGATATTTCTTTCTATCAATGTTGATATTGTTTTTTAATTTTACTGCTGAGTGGGTGAAACCTATAAATGAAATCCTTAATTATGTGGTTTACTATTTCTTGTTTTCAGCATTTGCTAAGGAGGAACATCATTATCAAAACATCAATCAATACTTGCATATTCTTAAAATAATAAAGGTTGTTACACTGATCTATTTCATAAATATGATATCGTTTCTATTATGTAGTAATCAAGGAATGATAGAACTATATGATGTGTTTGGAACAATTGTCATGTTTTCAAAAATTGTTTTAATCTTTCTTTTGCTTATACAATGCTATCATTTGTATCATATTAATAAACTGATTGATAGTAGTAAGGTGAATGAAATTAAAAGCTTTAAGGAGAGGAGGTTAGTCGCTATTCTAATCATTATTATATGTAGTAGTCTCTTATTTTTGATTCAACAGCCATTTTTCTTTACCGTTAATAATCAATATGCTACTCTTGCATCATTCAAGATTGTTTCTAATGATTTTCAAATCTATATCATAGATGATCAAAGAATAGAGGAATTTAAGATTCCATTTGGAGCAACTGAAAGTACTACATGGTATTCAAATAGAGCATTAATATTTTCAGATATAGTAGTAGAGAATCAAGTAATTAGTATTGAGCAATCTGGTGATACTATTTTATCTGGAGTAGTAATCAAAGAGGAAAACAATCAATTTGCAATAAATTCAGAATATCAATTTATTTATATCGTTGATATTCAATATTTAGACCTAGATATCATCACGACAACCTCAACATATGCTACATCTCAGTATACCGATGCTGATGGAAGTCAACGAATGATTACAGCTGGATATCAGGTTTCTATTGGAGAAGAAGACTATCAGGTAGAATTTACAAATATAAACTTTGATGAATATAGCTATAAAGATTTTTCAACCATCATTGATCACTGTTTTATTGAAGATGGATATTTGATATCCTTGCCAAGGATACAGCTAGGATATTCTTCCTCCTATAAAATTACTAGTTTGACAATTCTAGATAATCAAAAAAATAGTTTGTTTATAGAAGAAAGCAATTTTTACAGTAGAAAAGCAATCAAATTGGATATGTACGATATATATTATGAAGAATTAATAGTATCTCCAATTTACGTTGGTAAAGGGCCTTATAGCATTCAGCTTGAAATGATGAACGAAAACAATGAAGTCATAATCAAGGAATATGTATTGAGTAAACAATGAAAATTATTTGCCAAGAAAAACATCGGAAATATGTTGAAAATGTAATCAAAGATTACCAATATCTAGATGTCGTATTAGTAGAACGGGGTTTATCATTTCATGGTGTTGCTTATATTTTTGAAGTTCATCAATTAGATAAGGTTATTGAGTATTTAGAGGAAATCGTTTCTTCTTCTTGTATTATATATGCAAAAAAGAATGATCGATATTATAAAGTTGATGCTCATTTAGTTGTTTATATAGAAGGATTCTCAAAAGAGGCGTATATTCATACTATCGATACACAATTTGAAATAAAAGAAAAACTATATGAATTAGAAGAAAAATTAAGAAACTATGGATTTATTCGCATTAGTAAATCAATCATTATTAATTGTAGAATGATTGACTCATTTGAACCGTTATTAAATATGAAATATCGTGTTTATTTAAAAAATAATGTAAGTGTAGAAATATCTCGAACATATTTAAAAAAATTCAGAGAGTTTTTAGAAAAGAGGTTTTGATATGATAGAAAAATTAGGTATTCGCTTTTGCCTTAGTTTTATCTTTTGTTGGTTGTGCTATCCTTTAGTTATCAATACTGAATTATATATGTATTATTTATGCTTTTCTATTTTAATATCTTTCATTATTGAAGCTTTATATATGCTATTGAAAAAATATGTGATGCATCTATATCCTATCATTATTATGTTGTTGATAATCGTTACCATTGGATGGTATTTTGTAGGATTCATATTTTATTTAAAATTAATCATATATGCTTTTGTCTGTGTATCTTTTGATTTGTATCGGCAATATAAAATGACAAAGTTATTAGATCATGCCTTACAACAATTTGAATAATTATAAAACAATAAAGGAATAGAACGTAGTAAGAGTTCTATTCCTTTTGTATCAATTAAACAGCTTTCTAGTTTTTTTGATAAATTGTAAATTTGACATCAATTGTTACATCAAGGTTTTCTATTGTATCAATAACAGATCTTCGATCCGATTTTATATGGTAATAGTGTGGAGTCATTTTTATTAAATTTAGACAATCTAGATGGTCAATAATAGTGATTGTGTTTTTTAAATCAAAACGATTCACTTGGTGAAAAGGTAAACGTAAATAGGTATCATCTTTCACATAAATTTCATCGTATAGTAATGATTTAATTTCTATTAGATGATAAGGATTGGCTGTAACATGAATAATAAAACCATCATCTTTTAAAACACGATCTAATTCTTGATGGTTCACAACAGTAAATAGTGCTAGTATAATATCAATACTATTATCTAATAAAGGGATATTTTTAGAATTTCCAACTAACCAGTTTATTTCCTTTGTATACTTTGTAGCCATTTGAATCGCTATTTTTGATATATCAATTCCATAATAGATATCATTTGAATCAGCTAAGCTTCGTAATCGTTGTAAATAATAACCTTCTCCACATCCTAAATCTAAAATGGCAGCTGCTTTTGTGTTTTTTAATGTTACAACACTTTGATTTAATGTATCACTAATTGAATTATAGTAACCTTTATTCAAGAAATCCCTACGGCTTGTTAAGCTATCCTTATTGTCTCCTGGATGATTCGAATTTTTATCAGGATTTAACAATAGATTTAAATATTTTTGCTTTGCAATATCATAGGTATGACGATTTTGACAAATATAAGAATTTCCTTGCTTTAATAATGGTAATTTACATTTAGGACAAGCTAATTGGTTCATAGCACCACTTCCTTTTTCTTTGTTTATTGTAACAGAATTTATATAAACTAGATAGTTATTAAACTATTTTTATGGTAAACTCTAAGTAGGTGGTGATCGTATGATACGAATTGGACAATCGATTGATATACATCAATTAGTTGAGGGTAGGGAGTTAATCATTGGTGGTGTACATATTCCTTTTGAAAAAGGGTTAAAAGGACATAGTGATGCAGATGTATTATTACATGCTATTTGTGAATCGGTGATTGGGGCACTTGCACTAGGCGATATTGGCAAGCATTTTCCCGATACTGATTCAAAATATAAAGGAATTAATAGTATGCTTCTATTAGAGGAGGTGTATTATTTAATGAATAAGAATGGTTATGAAGTTGGAAATATTGATAGTATTATCGTAGCTGAAAGACCAAAAATGGCACCACACATTCAAAAGATGAGAGAAAATATTGCAAAAGCTTTACATACGGAGATAGATAATATAAATGTAAAAGCGACTAGAGGAGAAACATTAGGATTTGTTGGGAAAGAAGAAGGAATGCTAGCTCAAGCTATCTGCTTATTAAAAAAGAAGTAAGAGTTAAGAAAATTACGAGATTTTATTTTAATTAGATGGTATAATTTAAATAATAACTAGGTAAAAAAGGGGAGACAAATATGAAATTATATGCAAAAGTAATTATTATTAGTTTGTGTTTTCTATTTGCTTTAACAGGTTGTTCTAAAGAGGAAGATAATAATTCGAAATGGCAACAAGTGGATGAAGTAGAGAACCAAGCAGGCACAAAATTAGAAATGAATGATTTAGGTAAAACAGTTATGCAGGTTGAAATCAACAATCGAAGTCTATTATGGTTTGCACCTATTTTTGATGATGGATCAATTTTGACACAAGAATTAACAGATACTGAAACAATTTTATATTTGTTTAATGTAGAAACGAAAGAGGAATTACATCTAAATACACTCACGTTTGATAATAGAGACGCTCAAAGAGTGTATGCATATGCCTATCAAGATGATGAAATTATTGTCTATTATGATTATTTATTGCAAGATCTTGGTCAAACACCAAATAAATATTATCTATATCATAGGAATACAATGGAAACGGATGTTATTGATTATCAAGAAAAAATAGAGGTATCACATACTTCTTATTCAAATTATGAGATGAGTAGAATCAAACAATTATTATTCTTTAATGTTGAGGAAGGAGAATCCTTTCGTATATATCAATATAATATTGATACAAAGGAAATCTCATTTGTGACTGATGGGAAACAACCCAAACAGTATCAAGATGAATTACTGTACATTAATCAAGATAATAACTTGATTTCGTTAGCGGGGACGATTCTTAATAGCAATATAGTTAATTATGCAGTCTATGAGGATACGATGGTAATAGTCAAAGAAGATCGAGATAATTATCAAAATTATGCAGTATTGCTTATTGAAAATGAAGTAGAAATCAAATTGTTTACAAAATCAAAAAAAGAAATGTTATCAAATATTACATGTAACAAAGAGTTTGTTTCATGGGAAAATCTAGGGAACGAAAACTATATGTATCATATTTCGAAACTAGAATTACTGCAAATAAAATCGGATAAATCGACAAGTATACAAGTTGTTATTTCTGATGATTATGTTTATTGGGCAGATACAATAAGTAATTCAAAAGATAAAAATGGTGGTACGATAATACTAAATTATTTTAAATTAGATTAATAAAAGAATAGGTTTGGAAAGTATTAACCATAGTTTCCAAGCCTTTTATTTTTTATAAACAGACTAAGTAGGATGAGTGTAGTTGATTTGTTAAATATTGTATGTCAATCAAAAATGACTTTGTCCCGAAAAAAGTTAAACATTAGCACCAACATTTTGACGATGCTTCTGCTTATTAAGATAATTATTGTAAGAAGAACTTTTCCAAGGATGAGACATCGGA
>Ga0153996_1000515_pt1 | contig 17517 bp, 16 predicted proteins | sample TSNC080MetaG_FD_104728 | JGI IMG/M metagenome (GOLD analysis project Ga0153996, IMG submission 104728) | Attine ant fungus gardens microbial communities from North Carolina, USA - TSNC080 MetaG | ecosystem: Host-associated > Fungi > Mycelium > Unclassified | place: USA: North Carolina, Lumber...
CCTGTTTGGAGAGGCACTAGCACCAAAGCCAGACTGGTGCATGGCTAGGACCTTCTCCATAGGAAGGTCGGGAAACATATCACGGAGACGAAGAAGACTCTCATACTCTGGATGAGCAGAGGCCAGAGCAAACCTTGGAGTGGACTGGGGATTTCCACTACGTGCCGCTTGGGCAAAGGACTTAGGAGCCTGTTTAGGCACCTGGGGTTTGGTGGCCACCTTCGCAGGGGTGGGCTTAACGGTAGCCGTTTTAACTGGTGGAGGTGGAGGTAGCGCTCTCAACACCACTGGAGCAGGAGTAGGTACGTTCTGGGAAGGTGCAGAGGGGTTAGTAGAGAGAGGGACTTTGCCCTTGCCCTTGGTCTTTTTGTTAGTGACAGTAGTGAAGGGAGCTTCCTCAACTGCTGGTTGATCAACTGCCATCTCAGTATCTGGAGACGGCTCCTGAGATAAGTTAGGACCATAAAGGGTCCTCATTGCCTCCACAAGTGAAGGAGAATCAGGCTGAGGTGAGATCTTAAAACGATCCCACCCTGCTGCAGATACAGTTTGGAACAGATGCCACATAATGGAACCTGCTCCTAAGATAGGAGGAAACTGCTCAATAGGACGGCTTCCAATAGGATGCTTCTGAATAAAGCGAGCGATGCGCAATACAGACGAGGCGAGGACTTTGGCATCATTCTCTAAATAGCCAAAGTGACCAGACAAGGATGTGACATGATGTTCACCATCCCACAAGTCACAATCATGTGTGACATCAGGTGTGACAATGTTACTTGTCACGGGTTGTGACACCTGAGGTAAGCTGTCACTGTCACTGTCACGTGTGACCAAATTGTCACAGTCACAGATTACTAATGTGTCACAGGAGCCTGCCACTGCACTGCCACCCTCTATTTCAGAGGATGACTCAGCCGTTCCATGGTTTGGGCCATAAGGCCTTAGATTTTATAAACCTTGCCCAAAAGCTAACCAACCTATTATCCTTTGGGTTTTAACATAAGTCTTGATGACTTAGGGTTCCACCAAGTAGATGATAGTTCAGAAAGAACTTGATAGAGTTCTCTATTGTATTAGTATACTATTTATACAATTTTTGCTTAGTCTATGTACTACTGTCTCATGGTCACATGCCTTGTTTTGGAATGTTCTACAATTACATGGTTTAGTCACATAATATGGTTTACTTAAGTTTTCTATACTATTTATGGTTTGATTCTGTTATATGTCTTAAGGTTACAAATCAAATGCACAGGAAATTATTTCCTTTCTGGGCTCCTTATAACATAGTTCCCCTCAAGTTTTCTTGTCCTGAGGAACTTTTCCATTGTTTTCAATTTTCCTTCTATCTTTTTTCTCTTTCCCTTTTATATCTCTTTCTTCTTTATTTATATGATAATTTTGCAATGAATTTTTCTTCTATTGTACTAGGAATTTATTTTTCCCTCTGATTTTTCTTTTGTTAAGGATCTTTTCTACCTCATCCTCTTCTTCTTTGATTATGACTAGTTGAGGTAGTATTTTCTGCTGTTCTTCAACTTGTGACTTGTACAGTTATACTCTACTTATATTAACTACTAGGTGTATCTTAACTATAGTTGATAGGTTAAGCTTTACTATATTACTAGATATTATGTTCTTTATTTTATAAGGTTCTATGAATTGCTTAGTACTTGAGAGTATCTAATCTTTTACCTTATACTCTTTTGCTTCTTGTCACTTTCTATCTGTATATTTCCTTATTTCTTCCTGTACCTTACCCAAGGCTATCTTTGCTTTTTCCCGAATTTTCCTTATTTTTTCCACAAAATTTCCTTTTCTTCTTTCCTTAAATTCTATTCTAGGATCTTGCTCATAGTTGGCCTTGAAAGATGACACTTTTATTGCTGAATGTATTTTGTTGTTATATACAAATTTAGCTATTTCAAGCCAATTAGACCACTGTTTCTGTTGATGGTCTATAAAGACCTAAAGATACTATTTCAATTCTTAGTTTACTCTCTCTGTTTGTCTATTAGTTTGAGAGTGATAGACTGTTGATAGCTTTGTTTCAATTTCCAGGAGTTGGTTTAGCTTCTTTATCATTACTACTGCAAACTATACTTCTCTATCCAATCCAATACTTTCTAGGAGCCTATGTAATTTCCAGATATGGTTCCTGAACAGTTTGGCAAGTCCTTTTACAAATGTTTTCTCAGTTATGGCTATAAAGTATAATATTTTGGTTAAATAGTCACAGACTACTAAGATGGTATTATATTCCTAGGCTAAGGGAAGCTTGGCTATAAAATCTACTAAAATGTGTTCCCATGGCTTTTTTGGGATTGTATTGGACATAAGTTTACCTATTGGTGCCTCATTCCTGTTTTTGTATTATTGACAGGCATCATATTCCTCCATATATTATCCTATCTCCTTTGTTATTCCTGGCTACTAGTAGTTTCTTTCTACTAACTCTGTTATTTTCCATTTCTGTTATAACTTGGCAAAATAGCTAACTTAATATTTAATTTTCTTTTCTTTTCAGATACATGAGCAGATAGTTACTTAAAAGAACATATAGGATAGTAGGGTAGGGTTAAGGTTAGAAACATATATAAGTAGAGTAGAAAATCCAATGAGAATTCTATTAAGTTCTCTTTGTCAACTCAGACTAGGAGTAAATCTAAGTTATTATAGCTAAGATCTTATAATTTTCCTTTATGTCCCTGACTACTTTGGAGGAACAAGAGACTCCACTCTTTGAGAACCTCTCAGAAAACTAGAGCATAGCTCCCAAGACTCAGCACAAACTAGGAGTCGCATTGAACTTGTTTATGCAACTATGAGTTCAATGTATCTCAACACATCTGCTCTTTCCAATCCTAATTCCCTTTGTATATCTCTTGTCTCTCATCTAGTATGTGTTTCAGACCATCTCTAGCCTATATCCATCTGAATGCTGGTAGACTCCAGATCTACGTACTGTTTCTTGGACTTTGCTTTTGCTCGTGGACATTCTCTGCCTACTACTCCTACTTCTCTTGTGGAACTGTGCCTGTTTGATAGAACCTCAAATAATATTATTTCTGAGATAGTATCATTGCCTGTAAAATTCCTCTCTGGTAAATATATGACTCTTGACTTCTATGTCACTCTGCTTGATTCTTGTTGTTCTTTGGTACTAGGTCACTCTTGGCTCATCCACTACAATCTATTAATTAACTGGGTTTCTGGGTCAATATCTTTTTGACCACCATCTTTACTTCAAAGTCTGGCTTCAGTTCCTTCTGTTGAAACCTTGGTAAATTTTCTGTTCTCTCTAGTAGAAAACCCTTTGCAGTCTATCCCATCTGAGACATCTCTGTCTAATCCTAAGTGACCTCACATTGCAATTATCAATGCGCCAGCCCTACTTTGGACCTTGCACCTCATAGGCTCGACAACATTCTCCCTCCAATTCTGTTTCACAATATAGGCCAATTCTACCACTATCTCTGAAAAAATTGACCTCTTTTCTGTCCTGAAGGAATACCATGAGTACACTAATGTGTTTAGCAAGTCCAAAGCAGAAATACTCACTCCCCATTGTCCTTATGACCTGTGGATTGAACTAGAGAAAGATTCTCATTCTCTGGTAGGAACTATCTACTCCTTATCCAAATTTGAACAGAAAGCACTAAAAGAATTCATTGACAAAAACCTGACTAATGGATTCATTTGCTCGACATCTTTTCCTTATGGAGTGCCAGTCCTGTTTATAAAGAAAAAGAATGGATCCCTCTGGCTCTGTGTAGATTTCTGTAGACTTAATAGAATCACAAAAAGGACTGATATCCACTTCCTCTCATCTCTGACCTCTTAGATTCCCCTGGTAAGGCTTGTATTTACACAAGATCAATCTCTGACATGCATACCATTTGGTCCACATTGCCAAAGGGGACAAATGGAAAACCACCTTTCGGACTTGCTATAGAGCTTTTGAATGGTCAGTAATGCTATTCAGGCTAACTAATGCTCTAGCTGTCTTCTAACACTTCATGAACGATGTGTTCTCTGACCTTCTGGATGTGTATGTAGTAGTCTACTTGGATAACATTCTGATCTACTCCGATAATATTAAGCAACACTGGAGCCATATTAAAGAGATATTAAAACGACTTCAAAAAGTGGGACTGTACATAAAAGCAGAAAAATGTGAATTCCATTCAGATTCCATTGAATATCTAGGCTATGTTCTATCACTATCTGGCTTGACTATGTTCAACACTAAAGTGAAAACCATTCAGGAGTGGCCAGAACCAAAGAAAGTAAAGAATATTCAGTCCTTCTTAGGATTTGCCAAGCATTTCATTTTCAATTATTCAGACATAGTCATTCCACTCACTTGTCTTACTAGAAAAGACACTTCTTGGAATTTTGATGACAAATATAAAGGGGCATTTAATGCCCTAAAACAAGCCTTTACCTCTGCTTCTATTCTTATACATTAGGTTCTGGACGTACAGCTCATCGTGAAAACCGATGCCTCAGACTATGCTCTTGCTGCTATTCTTTCCATTACAACTAAAGATAATGAGATCCACCCTATAGTCTCCTACTCCTAGACATTCTCTGCTCTGGAGCTTAACTACAATATCTATAACAAAGAATTACTTGCAATATTTGAAGTCTTCAAAACTTGGTGACACTATTTAGAAGGGTCCGCTGTACCAATCAACATTGTAACAGATCACAAGAACTTGGAATATTTCTCAACAACCAAGATTCTAACACATTGACAAGCAAGATGGTCAGAGTACCTCTCACAATTCAACCTCGTAATTTGCTTCTATTCGAGACGTCTTGGCACCAAACAAGATGTTCTAACTAGACGATGGGACATCTATCCAAAAAGGAGAGATAATGGCTATGCTTCAATGAACCCTCATAACTTCTGTCTAGTCTTTACTCATGAACAAATTGTAGTATCTCTTTAAGCAACTATTCTCACCACTCCAACACTTCACACAGCCACAATATTGGATCAAAACCAGCTCCATTCCAATATTCTAGCAGCACTTCCCTCTAACTCTTCTATCTCTAACTATTTACTTCATCTGGAAGGACGTTGGTCAAAAGATGATGCAGGTTTTCTCAGAATTGACAACAGAATGTATGTTTCAGATCACGTCAACTTATGCCTCTGAGTTCTCCAGTATTACCATGACTATGTCCTAGTAGGATATCTGGGCCAGAATAAGACACTAGGACACATATAGAGATATTATACCTGGCCAAACATCCACAATGATATACAAAAGTTCTGTAAGTCTTGCGTTACCTGTATAAGATCCAAACCACAATGTCACAGACAATACAAATTCCTTCAACAACTCTCTATTCTAGAATGCCTATGGAATTCAATCTCTATGGACTTCATTGAGAAACTCCCTTCCTTCTCTGGTTTTGACACCATCCTAGTAATAGTAGACTGCCTGTTAAAACAAGCCATATTCATTCCTACTCACAACACTATCACTTCAGCAGAATTAGCATGCCTTTTCATCATCTATGTCTTTTCAAAACACAGAGTTCTGTCTCATGTTATGTCTGACTGTGGCTCAGAGTTTGTCTCTCACTTCTTCTGCTCCCTAGGTACCACCCTAGATATGAGATTTCACTTTACTAGTGGATACTATCTGAAGGCAAACAGTCAAGTGGAACAGACCAACCAGATGTTGGAACAGTATCTCTATGTATATTGTAATTACCAACAGGACAACTAGTCAGAACTGCTACCCCTGGCTGAGTTTGCTTACAACAACGCTCCTAGTACTACCACTGGTGTCTCTCCATTCTTTGTCAACAAAGGGTACCACTCTAACCTCATGGTATACCCAGAACAAGATATAGCTTCCTTTTGTGCATGTGAATTCATAGTTGACCTTGATGAACTACAAGGCATACTTAAAGAGGAAATCGCCAAAGCCCAAAGGTAATACCAACCCTCCACCAACTCTTGTTGACAACAACCACCAGACTTCCAAGTCAGACAATCAGTATTCGTCAGATCACAGTATTTCCAGATGACTCACTCATCGAAGAAACTCTTTGAAAAATACCTCAGACCATATAAGATAATTGCTCAGCCTAGCCTGGAATTCTTCATACTCTGCCTTCTGGACACTATGAGAGCTGTTTATCCTATGTTCCATGTTTCTATGCTCAAACCAGCTATACTCAATACCTTCCAGCAGTGTTCCAAACCTCTGCCAGCACCTGTAGTCATCGACAGAGAACTAGAATACAAAATCTCCAAGATAGTTGACTCCAAAATTGACTGCTGGAGGGCATGCAAACTGCTCTACAAGATTATATGGCTGGGATATGAAGATATAGACAACGACTCCAAATAGTTACCAGTAACAGAACTGGAACATGCTAAAGAGCTAGTAAACGATTTTCATCTCAAGTATCCCTCTAAACTGGGACCATTATGACCCTGAATACCTATATTTCACTTTCTTGACTCTATTTCTTTGCATTCAATCTGTTTCAAAAAAAAATAATAATAATGATAAAAATAATAATAATAATGAGTACTTATACACACTTCGGAGTGCAGCTTCCTTTACACTGATTTGCTTACTTGTATTCTGCTCCATAGTTTTTGTTGCAATCTGATACTTGTATTTCAAAAGCAGTCTCTGCTGCAAAATTCACGCATATATATTCCTCCACAGTTTTCCCTTGCGGTAGTCAAATACTTGTATTCTTGCTTCCTCAATTGTTATCACTCACATCCATTTTTTACCCATAGACAAAAAACAAAAAAAAATAATATTCAAGAAAAAAAGAATTACAAAACTCCAGTACCAACAGAAAATGCAACCATAGAAAACTTTCTCTTTTTTCTTGTCAATTCTCTCTACTGTCTCTATTTCTTCCCCTCTGGATGCCAGCCAGGAAATTAAGTCGTCCTCTGGAGTTTTTGACCTTATCCCTGCTATTCTCTCCAATGCATCTGTAACCCTTTTGACCTGAACAACCAACTCATCCATCTTCTCCAACTTTTCTAACACCTGCTCTTTCCACTCTGTGTCTGTCTATTGCTTGGTTTTCCTTGCTCATGCCCTCCTAGCTGTTTCTTTTTTTGCCTTTCTCTGCACGCTATCTGCGTCAAAAGGCTTGCAAGCTGTCTTTGCCCTGGCACAGGGAGAACAAGATGTTGCATTTCTAAAACTAATTTGACCAATGATTCTACTCTGAAAAATATAAAACTTATGGAAGGTTCTGTGGTAAACACAGTATACCAAAATTGGTACACCACTCACAGGGATTTTCTCTACCCATTGGCTCTATTCCCAACTCCTTAGCCATTTCTTTCCTCTCCTGGTATTGTTCCAAAGTCTCCTTGGGAAAATAATGGACTTGTTGCCTTTTTGTTAAAGGAGGAAGGTCAATCAGATTCATCTTCTCATTTGACAGTGGAACTACCACTAGTTCCAGATTCAGCTTCTTCAACCAATTTTTTCTCTGTGCCTACATGACTGCCGCCTATCGATCCACTTCCTAACAAAAGGTATCGTCCACCTCTTTTTGCCTTCGTCGTTTTTGCTCTGTCTTTATCTATCTCTCTGCTTTCTTCTTTTGCTGTCTCTTCTCCTCTGCTTGCCTTTTCACTTTCTTCTCTTGTCTCTTTTTCTCAGCTACCCTCGCCTCTTTTCTTGCTTTGCACTCTGCCTGTTGTTTCTCTTCTTCCTCCTAGAGCCTTGTCTCTGCCTCCTCTCTTTATTTTACAAGCTCCTGCTCATATCTTTCATTGTCAGAGTCTAACATCAAAACAGAGTTGATAGTGTGTTGTGACGACATTATAGTTTAGGATCAAGAAAAAAAACTTCATGAAGCCAGTTTTTAAAACTATAAATCAGATAATATTTAGATTGCTTATGCATAGAAGCTTCGAGGGCTCAGTCTTAAAGGAGAGGTACTGTCATATTCCAAAAATATGATAATTATGTAATTTATTTCTCCTAATAATTCTCCTAAAATTAATAGTGTAGTAGACTACTCTTTTCCTATTCTGGACTTCCTATAAGTACTATATAGTTACAATGTAATTTCTTAGTCTGTAAATTGATGTCATCTGGTCCTAACTCTCTTCTTGTCCATTCCAGATTTCTAGTTCACTTCCTTAGGACCTCTTCTCTGACGACTTTCCTTCACTCCAAAATATGCGACCATCTCATGACTGGAGACTGGGACACAATACATAAGTTGAAGCCAAGGTCATTCATTAAGTTGTACTCTACTCCGACGTCTTTTACCTTCTACTGGAGTCTTCCTTTGGAGTTTACACTATTGTTAAGTAATATTCTCCTCCGACATAGTATATTATTCCATTCCAGAGAGTACTTTTATCTATTACTTCACTCCTCTGTCTTTTGTAATTCTGTCCTTAACATGTTTATACTATAAGTCCAATGTTCTAAGTCTGAGACATTTAATGCATTACTGCATTGTGATGTCTTCATCCAATAGTGTCAACATCTCATTGACTATCCACTCATTATTAGACTATGGCTAATAATAGTTGTAGTCCTACTCAATATTCATAACATAACTACTATGGTACCATTTATTAAATTGCCAATATCTTGGAAAATGCCATGATTGATGCTTTGGTTCTAGGCTTAATAGAAGCCCTTTTCATAATGCTCAGAATAAGTCTAGAACAACCTTGAGGTGATTAATATTAGTGAAGATATGAAGTTCTCAATATTTGTACATAGACATTAATTAATTACCCATAGATAGTCATCTGTCCTTTTCTTAGAACAAAGGACAGCCTCTATATAGTTAAGTTATTGCATTTTAGTAATACAAAGGCACTACCATATATAGAACAATAGGTAGTAGCATGTAATGGCCTATTCTAGTACACAGACCATTACAATTCTATATATAAGGACTTTTTATCTGAGGATTAGACCTTAAACTTAACAACTTCTTTTGTCACTGCATTTTTGAACTCTTCAAAGTATTAAAGCCCAATCATAAATAAGTAAGTGACCATTTGTGATAGTTTGAATGTTATGTAAGCCTACATAATATATATAATTCCTTATTATTCTATGTCTTATTGTTTTGTGTAAAATAAATAGCTGAGATAATAATGAAGTATGTTGTATATTTGCAACAAGTTTCCCCTCATTTTTGTTCTTAACTCAATGATATCTGTCTCTCCCTTATAACTAATTTTTTCTCAATTGACCATTCCTCATCCTTGAGTATCTTTATTTATGCTTTCTTTAATTTCTCTACTGCTCTTACTACCCATTTGTTCTTTTCTTGCATCTTTCTGATTCTCTTTCTCAAGTTTCCTTCTACCACTAGTACTTCTGTTTTTTTTATTCACTTTAGTCTAATTAACATTCTATTCTTATTATTCTTTTTTATCCCCTTTTGCCAATCTGGTCTTCTACTCAACCCATCTGCTTTTCCTATACTTCTTTCCAGTACATATTTAAGTGTAAAGTTGAACTTAGACAAGTACAGTGTTTATTTGTTATGATTTGGCAAAACAGCTAAGTCAATATATATATTTTTTCATTTTTATTATTCTCTTTCTTTTTCTTTTCTTTTAGTTATACTAGGATATGTGAGATGCTAGCTAAGTTTAGGGTTAGTATTCTATATAAGTAGCTTTATAAATCTAACAAAATTCTATCGAGTTCTTCTTGTTAACTTGGATAAGTTCTAAGGTACCTAGCTTAAGGTCTTATACCAGAACTTGATTCTTATTCTAGTGCTGCTCATCACAGAGCCTTGCTTACTCTTTGCTCTCTTATCTTTCTAAGTACCTAAATGATACAACTCAGGACCACTACAATATAACCAGGCCCTAGACTTAAGAAAACTTGTCAATTAGTTAGGGATTAACAGTAGAGATATGGCACCAAGCCTAGTTGCTATTACTAAGACTTGACCTTGCATGCAGAGGAGTAACATCACATCATTAGGAAAACTCTAAATTAGAAATCCTCTCCTTGAGGTGATAGTATAACCATATTATTAGGACAGTAGGTGTCTGGCTAGGTAAAGATCTTGTGTCCTAGCAAATGTAACCATAGTAAGATCAAATCAACTATCAAGGAACAAAGTATAATGTCTCTTCAACAATTCAACAATCTCATAAGCAATATGCTCAATCAACACTGTGCTCTTACTAAACTAAGGGCAGAACTAGAGGGGAAAAAAGAAAGAAAATGTCAAAGTTACAAGAGGTTCAGACACCTGGCCTATAATTGTAGGAATAAGTGTGAAGAAGACAAAAGGAAGGCATTTCCCCAGAATAAATTTGAAGTATTAGCAAATAAAGTGATGAGATGTAAAGTAAGAGAGAAAGTAAAAGTAAAGAGACAAGAGATAGTAAAAGTGAAGTATTTCAAGCGTTAGGGGTTGGAAATTTCAAATGGAAGTGTCCAAACATTGAAATAGTATCACAAATGATCACTTACTGATTTGTGATTATAAATACTATAGCTCAAAGGAGCTTAGAAGCAAAGTTTGGATAGTGACAAAAGATATTGTTAAGTCTGAGATCTAATCCTTAGACTATGAGTCCTTATATACAGAATTGTTAAGGTATAGACTTAGGACTGAAGTTCTAACCCCAACCAGTGACAATTAAAAGGGAAGAACTTGATAAAGTTTCTCATTGTATTTTTACTACTTATAACTAGACTACATAGTCTATGCACTAGAACAAACTATCACATACTACTATCTATTGTTCTACATATAGTAGTGCCTTTGCACTTGAAAATGTAATAACTTAGCCATATAGAGGCTGTTTTTTGTTCTAATAAAAGACAAATGAGTATTTATGGATAATTAATTAAGTTCATATAGAAACATTAAGGACTTTATATCTCCATTGACATTGATTGCCTCAAGGTTGTTTTAGAATGATTCTGAGCAGTATGAAGAGAGCTTTTGCTGATCCAAAAAGCAAAGTATAAATTGTGGTAGTCTCCAAGATATTAGCAATTTAATATGTGATATCATAGAGATTATTATAACGGTTTGTCTTTGTTCTATGACGGAATAGTAACATAGTAGGTAGGAGAACACTTGAGGTGATGATGTAGCAGTGAGAGGAAGACACAAGTCAATGACGTAGTGTAGAATGGAGGCTACAAAGTATATATAAGTAGTTAGTAAGGGTGATAGAACCCTAGTTTTGTCCTGGTTAATAAATTCCTTTCTAACTCGAACACCGGGTTCTAGAGGAGTTTGTAATATAAGGACGAAACTACTATCAAATCAAACTCTATTCTCTAAACCACTATCATGATTCCACTTGCCGTCATTACAGCATTCCTGGGCACTATCATAACCCTCTTCTTCAACTCTCTAGCTGATGCATGGAACGAACTTGGAAGAGAAACCAAAGACGTTTATGCAACGAACATACAGAATTTCATGGAAGAAATCAAGAAGGATTTCGCTGATAAACTGACCAAAAGGAGAATGAAGGAACCTGACGACTTCAAAGGAGGTCCAGATAAAGTCAAGGCTTGGTGCCAAAGAATGACACTGTTCTTCCAAAGTAACAATATCTCAAGAGAATGGGAAAGAATTGAAATAGCTCTTGGGAAGATTAAAGGCGGAAAGGAAAATCAGGCCCAACGATGGGCAGACGCACAAATATGGAAGTTCTTACCTTTTCAAAAAGAGTGGAAAGAAACTAACGGAGAACTTGATATATCAACTATGGTCAACAAGCCCCCATTCGAAACTTGGGAAAGAATGGCTAATGAAATGGCATAATTTTTCATATCAACAGAAACACAGACTCATGTGATTGAAAAGTTAGTCAAATTAAAACAAGAGAACTGACTACTTAAAGACTTTTGGTCTGAATTTGTCACCTGGAAGAAACTGTCTGGTTATAATGAAGTGGCGCTAGTAGGATTGTTTATGAAAAGGATTCACCTAGCACTGGCACGAAAATTAGTCGAGATTGGTCAATTAAGGAATTTGGATCCATTGGATAAATGGTACGAGAAGGCATTGAGTTTTGAGAGGTCAAGAAGAGAAGCAATTAAAGAATTTGGGAGATGTGAGAAAAAAATCAGTTTTGGATATTCCGAGGTGAGACCCCAATGCAATGGACATGGACAGACACAGGAAGATAAGGAAGTGTTATAACTGTGGAGAAACGGGTCATCTTGCTGCAAGGTACTCCAAACCAAGGAGAGAGAGAAGAGAAGAAGTAAAAATGGTGGAGGAGACAAAGGAGGATTTTTCCTTGGGCAGGGAGTAAGCACCAACTTGCCTGCCTTAGTAGACTCAAAAGTTTGATTACCAGATAAAGTAATGAAAGACTTTTTAGACTACTTTGGTGTAAGAAAATATAAAACAAACAAAGGTTACTCAACAGAATGGATAGCAAAGAAGATTAAATAGAATAACAAAGAAGAAGTATTGGGCATACTAAAAGTATGTGCCCATAGTTCAAGGGAAGAAGAATGCACTAAAAAGAAACTAAAAGAGTTAAATGAGATGATGGATGATGAAGTTCTAATGGCTCTTAAGACATTGGAGGAACCCTCGGCACTTAGAAAAATGGGAGATAAACAACTAAACATTCGAGTCAAATTGTCAACAACAGATACTCATAGAACATTTTACAAACAGGCCTTAGTCGACTCAGGAAGCTCAAGCTCATGTATAAGTCAAAAATTCATAAAGGAAAACCTTATCAACACCTGCCAGCTACCGTTTCCAATCATTTGCTATAACGCCAATAGCTCCACCAATAAAGATGGAAGCGTTATGGAAGTTGTCAAAATAAACATGACTATCGGTGATCATCAAGAGTTGATTTAATTATTGGTAACAAATCTCAGTAACCACAACCTATTCTTAGGGTACGACTTGCTACAGAAATATAATCTGACCATCAACTGGAAAGATTCTTCAATAAGTCTCCAAAACTATTGACAATAGTGCAGAAAGATCTATGCTATAAGAGAGCCAGAAGAAGAAATTGAAGAAGAAATAGAGGAAAATGTGATAGAAGATAGAGAGAAAGTGTTATTTGTTAACCTAGAAGAAGAAGCATGGAGAAGAGAAGAACTAAATATCAGGAGTAGAAGTGAAGACCCAGAAGAAGCAGAAGAAAATATCCCCAAAGAATACGAGGATTTCAATGACCAAGTCTTCAGCAAAACCGTCTTTGAAAAGTTACCAGACCGGTCCAAATGGGACCACGCCATTGAATTAACACCAAATGCAATGTTAAAGGACTGCAAAGTGTATCCATTAAACATCAAGGAGCAAGAAGAACTCGATAAGTTCCTCAAAGAACATTTAAAGTCAGGACAAATTTGACCTTCCAAGTCACCATATGCAGCTCCCTTCTTCTTCATAAAAAAGAAGGATAGATCTCTACGACCAGTACAAGATTATTAGCGACTCAATGAAATAACGATAAAGAATAAATATCTGTTGCCATTAATTCAAGAATTGATTGATAAAGTAAGAGGAGCCAAATATTTCACCAAACTCGACATTCGATGGGGATACAACAATATGAGAATCAAAGAGGGAGATGAGTGGAAGGCAGCCTTCCAAACTAACAGAGGTCTGTTCGAACCTCTGGTCATGTATTTTGGCATGTGCAACTCACCAGCGACCTTTTAACTCATGATAGACACTCTATTCCATGAGCTGATAATGGCAGGAAAGATCGTGATTTATATGGATGACATTCTGATCTTCACCCAAATGATGGACAAACATAGGAGTATAGTGAAGCAAGTCTTACAAATACTAGCTGACAACAAATTATCGCTTCACCCAAAGAAATGCAAGTTCCACCAAATGAAGATTGAATACCTCGGAGTCATCCTGTCACAAGATAGCATAGAAACCGATCCCACCAAAACGAAAGAAGTAGCCCAATGGCCAGAACCTCGAGACAAGAGAAAAGTATAATAATTCTTGGGATTTTGTAATTTCTATTGCCAGTTCATACCTGGGTTTGCACAAGTAGCCAAACTGCTGACAGAGTTAATGGGAAAGAAAGTGTGGAAGTGGCAAGAAGAAGAGAGGAGCACCTTCAATAAGCTCAAAAACAAGATGACGAACCCCCCAACACTAGCCATCCCTTATCCCAAGCGAAAGATGTGACTAGAAACTAATGCCTCTGGATATGCTATAGGAGGAGTGTTGTCTCAACAACAAGAAGATAGCTTATGGAGACCTATCACTTACCTGTCTAAGGCAATGAACGAGACAGAAAGGAATTATGAAATCTACGATCAAGAACTATTGGCAATTATGGAAGGACTCAAACAATAGAGACAATATCTTATAGAAAGTGATTAGTTTGAAATATGGACTAATTATAAAAATTTGGGATATTTCAAGAAACTACAAAAGCTCAATCATCATTAAGCTCGATGGACGACAGAACTCCAAGAATATAACTTCCAGCTAGTACACAAGCCCAGAAGCTCTCAAAAGAAAATAGATGTGTTATTCAGAAGACCAGATCATAGCCAAGGAAAGAATGATAATGAAGATAAGATGGTGTTGAAAGAAGAATAGTTCAGGAACATTATGACTCAGGAAGGAGAATTTTGGAAAGAAATAGAAGAAGCAGAAGAATTTGCAGAAGAAAAAGTGTGAGGAGCAGTAGAAAGGTCAGAAGAAGGCTGGAAGAGAAAAGAAAAAGTGATACTATGGAAGGAGAGAATTTACATTCTAGACTTGGCTATGCTCCATGAAGAAATTGTTACTAGACACCATGACTCTGAACTAGCAGGACACCTAGGCTATACCAAGATGCACGAATTAATCACAAGAAATTATTGGTGGCCTCAAATACTAGAAGACATAAAACGATACATTGCGGGCTGTGAAAGATGCCAAGCAACTAAACCCAACTAACAACCCAAGAGAAATAATCTCCACCCTAACAAAATCCCAAGGGGCCCCTGGGAGATTATCAGTATTGACTTAATAGGACTGCTACTAGAGTCATCAGGGTATGATGGAATATTGGTGATAGTAGATCGCTTTTCCAAGATGGCTCATTATATACCAATCAACATGAACATCACAGCACAAGGAGTAGCCAAAGTATTGTGGGATCGAGTCTTCAAGAATGTAGGGATTCCTCAGAAGGTTATCAGTGATTGAGGACCATAGTTCATGTCTAGATTCATGAAAGAACTATGTTGTTGACTCGGAGTGGAAAAAAATCCTTTGACTGCCTATCATCCCCAAACTGATAGACAAACAGAACAGGTTAATCAAGAACTTGAACAGTATTTGAGACTATACTGCAACTACTGACAAAATGACTAGGCAGAATAGTTGTCAATTGCTAAGTTCTCTTATAACAATCGGATTCACTCTAGTACAGGACGATCACCATTTTTAGTCAACTTAGGTCATCATCCAAACATGGGACAAGACATAGGGAAAACTACAGACAACTCCCCTAGAACCGAAGAATTCCTCAAAACAATTAGAGAAATTAGAAACAAAGTAGAAGAGGCATTAAAGAAAACAAATGTGATGATGAAAAAGAAGTGGGATGCTAAGAAGAAGTTAGAGATTGAGCGAAAGAATGGAGATTTAGTATGGTGAATGTGACACATTATAGTATAGATCAACCTTAGAAGAAATTGTTGACCAAACGATTAGGACCCTTTTCTATAATACGGAAAGTCAGCAAATTAGCCTATGAACTCAAAATTCCCTTCACATAGAAGTCAATTCATCCTGTCATCAACGAATTGTATCTCATATCTTATGTGAAGCCTATGTTTGAACAGTAATCCCAAAAATCCAATAATAGAGTCATTAACCCTACCACTCCAACTAACATACAAGAGGTAGAAGAAATACTCAACTCTAGATAGAGAGGAGGTAAACTATAATACCTCATCAAATGGAGGGGTCAACCACTCGAGGAAAGAACTTGGAAAAATAGGGACAAAGTAATTAAAGGAGCTCCAAGATCGTGTAAGGAGTTTCATCAAAAACACCCAGATGCTCCTAGAGTCCCTACTATCTAATTACCCAGAAAAATGTATGCTGATATCACGAGGATGCAATCTTAGGAGGGGGGTAATGTAATAGTTCATCTTCATTCTATGACGGAATAGTGACGTAGTAGGTAGAGGAACACTTGAGGTAATGACGTAGCAGTGAGAGGAAGACATGAGTCGATGACGTAGTGTAGAATGGAGACTACAAAGTATATATAAGTAGTTAGTAAGGGTGATAGAACCCTAGTTTTGTTTTGGTTAATAAATTCCTTTCCAACTTGAACACCGGGTTCTAGAGGAGTTCATAACAATTATCTACTGATTACCTGATAGCTTGGTTAATATTAATTGCCTCAAGATATATCTGGTATCAATCAAAAGGTTTTCTTAAGGGCTTTCTAGCACCATTAAGACTATAGAAACCATTGTGGAGATAAGTCCAAATAAAGTTTGTGACAGATAAAAGAAAAACAAATAAGAAAGAAAAAGATAGCATATATAGTCAGTCTGTGAAAAGTACCATAGAAAAAGAGAAAGCCAGTGCATCCCTTATGAAAAAAGGCACAAAAGCATAGCAGTGTGTAGGATATGCTTCTAAGAAGCATAGTACTAGAAGAAAAAGAATAGAGAACAAAATAGGAGGTAGTTGTCATAACTTGGCAAAATAGCTAAGTCATTATTTACTTTACTTTACTTTTTTTTTTCTTTTGGACTTACTACACAAGGAAAGAGTATGGGAAAGTGTCATATGACAAATGTCACACATCACAGTCACATGTCAGGATGTCACAAGGTCACATCACATAATAGAGTCATATGATGAGTATAGGAAAATAGTATATAGACTATGTAGTACTTGTATAAGTAGTATACAGGAATTAAATGAGAACTCTATTAAGTTCTTCTTGTTAACTCAGACAAGGAGTAGGATTAAGTGTTTACTGCTGATGGGGATGTGAATCTAAACAAGGGTAAATGCAAGGTCAGAGAGATAAAATCTCTAAGCTGCTTCACAGTTATATGCTAACAAGTAGATACTGGGGAGATAAATCAAAGAATAGAGAGCTTACAAAGATGAATAATAGAAGAATATCCAATAGAAACCTAGAAAGTAGAATTGTTTTTAGTATCTACTTGAGAGAACCCTCACCCAGCCAGATCTCAAAGGCATGCATTCATCTCATACTGTAATATTACTGTCCTTACCTAGTCTAGTAGTCTGGCTCACTGTCAATATAGCAGTACTACCTAGAACTCCTGTGCCTTCATGTAAGCTCTACTTTAGCTAACTGTACAACTGGAAGCCTATTCCAAAAATGCATAGCAAGGGTTAGCTCTTAGCATAAGCAAGTGTTCAAGTTCTTCTTGAGGTTGAGTATCTCTTCAAGAGAAATTTTATAGGGTTTTTAACATAAAGCAAAAGTAAAAAAAAACCTCAATCACTCAAATAGCCATTAAGCTCTAGAGCAACAGAGGGAGA
>Ga0153996_1000517_pt1 | contig 17477 bp, 19 predicted proteins | sample TSNC080MetaG_FD_104728 | JGI IMG/M metagenome (GOLD analysis project Ga0153996, IMG submission 104728) | Attine ant fungus gardens microbial communities from North Carolina, USA - TSNC080 MetaG | ecosystem: Host-associated > Fungi > Mycelium > Unclassified | place: USA: North Carolina, Lumber...
CGGCTGACAGCGAAAACCGACCCGGTTTCAGTTCTCAGCCAGTTAGGAATACAGCCTGACGAAATGAAGCGTAATGTGCTTCGGCTCTCCGGCGGTCAGCAACAGAGGGTAGCCATAGCCCGTGCGCTCGCTTCGGATGTAAGAACCATATTAGCAGATGAACCAACTGGAAACTTGGATGAAGATACGGCAGCAGGGATTATAGAGGTTTTGAAAGAAAGTGCACACAAGCAAAATAAATGTGTGATTGTAGTCACACATTCAATAGACTTAGCACAAGAGGCAGATGTTGTCTTTGAACTGAAGAAGGGAGCTATGCAGGTAATTGAACACCCTGAATATATAAAAGGGAAAAAGCAAAAAAAGTAGTTTTTCCTTAACACCAAACTACACAATATCATCTATACATTAGGAGACCCGCCAAATAAAAAAAGTCAGTTTGGCGGGTATTCTTCCATGTTCATTTTTGAAAATCCTCCGATTGACTATTAAGTCGGAGGGTATTTTTATGTTTTATATTCACTATAACGTAGGGAATATTGCTTATTGCTATCAGAATAAACGAATTATGTATCATTCCATAAAAGAATCCTACTATTTTAATAAACACAACAATAGCATTTATCGAACAAGCAGGAATTTCATACGTAAATTCAAAATCATATATGGCTAAAGGGACAAACTTTTACACAATCAGTCGCAGTTTATTTTCATTACCTATGTAGTAATTGTCTATGATGCACATTTAATTAATGATTCCTAAAAGTTATTCTGCAATAACTGAATATAAAACGTCAATTCTATTTCTCGCCAGTTTTTCTTTTTTCTATTTTCGCCAAAAGATAAATGGTGGCCCATCACCGCATATCCCTGACTTTCTCTTAACCATCCAGGCGAAAACAAATAGGTGCCGTTATCTGTTCGATACTTTTCAAGACAGAATAATAAATCATTATAGTCTGATTTTTACATTATTTTTAAACATTTTAGGAGGGGGATCGAAGATTTAAAACATTTAAAGTGGTCTCACGCCACCTAGATATTTTCGGTCGTTTTTACATCGGCACACCATTGAACCAACGGCAATACGTTAGTAATAAAAACTTAAAATTAGCTTAATTACAGTGGCTTTGGGGAATAAAGAAAACCGCCCGTTAGAGCGGTTTTCATTGTATCAAAATTTGTTCTTTGATTTGGCGCAGCAGGAGGGATTTGAACCCCCGCACCACTTTCATAGCCTATACCCTTTCCAAGGGCACCTCTTCAGCCTCTTGAGTACTGCTGCATAGTTGTTATCATAACGCAAAGTATGTAAATTTACATTAAATTTAATAATAATATTTATAGGCTACATTTAAATCAACTGGACCATCAATACCATTAATACTTCCTTCATCACTAAATTGCCAAACACCATAATTAGATTCAAAGTCATTATAATCTATGTAATGAGCAATCCAAATTTCATAGTTTTTTAGTGCTGTTAAATCCAATTTATTACTTAACCAATATTTATTAGCATAAATTCCACAAGTATATCCTGCTTCTTCAATTGTTTCTAAAAAGGCTAAGGCAATTGCAGTTAATTCTTCATTACTTAAACTTGCTTGCTCACTATCTTCCATATCTAAATAAATAGGGTATTCTAACGAATATCCATCAATTAAGTTAAGGACAAATTCTGCTTCACCTTTCGCTTCTTCTGGTGTTAAAGCATGTGAATAATGATAGACACCAACTTTGATATTTGCTTTTGTTGCAGCTTCAATATTGCTAAAGAAATAGGTATCAACTTGGTCAATTTGATTAAGTGAACCAAATCCAGTTCTTATAATTGCAAAATCAACTCCAGATTTTTTGACTTTTTTCCAATTAATTTTTCCTTGCCATTGTGAAACATCAATTCCTTTTTCAATAATCGTAGAATAGGATGAAGATGTAACTTCTTGACTAAAAGGATCTACTTTTTTTTGTGTTAATGAAAATATAACTAAATAAATAATTGAAAATAATGATAATAATCCAAGTAAAACAAACATAACAGGAGGTTTTATTTTAATTTGTTTATTTTTAATTGTTTTTTTAGTGGCCATATCTTTTCCCTCCTAAAAATTATTATAGCATAGCCGACTAAAATTATGTAGAATTTTAAGGGAATTTGACAAAAATTTAAATCGATTTGTTTTCAAACAATCATCTTGCCTACGATGCTTTCGATAGTAAGCAAGATGATGATAGTTATATAAGCAATAATTTAAATGTTTGAAGGCAAGAATGATTTAAAAAAATCGGTTTGTTGCTGATTGCATTCCTTCGCTTCTTCTAAATTAATCGTAAGATGGAAAACATGTCCAATATGAAATTGACCATTTGTGCCAAAATATTGATATTTTGATGGGATGCTTTTTGACTGTAATAGTTCATACATTGGAATAGCCACTTCTTTAAAAGCATCATAATGAGAAGTCATAATAATCGTTGGAGGAAAATTTTGATTAATAGCTTCTAACATTTGCAATTTAGGATCGCTGAAATCAAAATCTTTACCTAGATAATCATATAATAAATCTAAAATACCTTTTAGTTTAATTTTAGAATGTTTGAATAGAGAATGACCACTAGTCGAAATATCATAAATTCCACAATTCAAAGCAATTGCTTTGATTGTTAATTCTTTTGGAATTTTAAAACGAAATAAAGAAGCAAAATATTCATTTGCATAGATAGCACAATAATGACTTAATAATTGTGCACCAACGGAATCACCAACAAAGAAGATAGAAGAGGTATCGAATTGATATTTCTGCTTATTAACTAAAACCCATTCAACGATTTGGTTAATATCTTCCAATTGGGAAGGAAACTTATCTGTAGGAGCTAAATGATAATTAGGATTGATAAATGTAAAACCTTGCTTGGCCATAAAGCATCCATAATGTTTATAGACTTCTTTTGTTCCATAAACATAACCACCACCATGAATGTTGATGATAATTGGTGAGGGCTGAATTTGTGCTGTTGATTGATAAATATCTAATAAATGATAGACACCCTTATTGCCATAGGCGATATCTTCATATCTTAGAACATCAGTCGGTAATTCCAAATTTTTAACTTTGTTTTTATCAGCATACGAACATAATATAGTAAAAAGTTTTCCAGTGACTGACATACATAATCCCTTTCTTTCTATGTATTAATCATAACATAAATAAAGATATTTATTTAAATTTATGGTAAAAAGCATATTTTATACATAAATAGTTGGTTTTTTAATATAGTTTATTTGAAGTTCAAAATAAATAAGCTTTACTTTGAACTTCAAATAAACTATAATATATCCGAATAATTATATAAGAGGAGGAAGTGTCATGACTTTTGAAAAAGTAAAAGAAATAATTGTCGATTCTTTAAATTGTGAAGAAGAAGCTGTCACATTAGAAGCTGATTTAAGAGCCGATTTAGAAGCTGATTCATTAGATGCAGTTGAGTTAATTATGGCGGTTGAAGAAGAATTTGATATAGAAATATCTGATGAAGAATCAATAAATATGAAAACTGTAAAAGATATCGTTGACTATATCAAACAAAATAAAGAATAGAAATGTAAGCCTGGGACTCCAGGCTTCAATTTATTGCGAAAGAAGGTAGTGATATGTGCGAGTATAAACAAATCAAAGATTTGATTCAACTATTTAATGAATCAACAATATCAAAACTAGATTTAGAAATAAATGAATTTAAATTAAAATTAGAAAAAGAAGTCATAGTAAAACAAGAAAATGAATTACTTGTTGATAATATAAATAATCAAACACAATCATCAATCAATAAAGAACAATATTTAGAAATAAAATCACCAATTGTTGGGGTGTACTATGAACAAGCATCTCCTGAAGCACTACCATTTGTAGAAGAAGGAATGATGGTTGAGAAAGGTCAAGTACTCTGTATTATAGAAGCAATGAAAGTAATGAATGAAATTATTGCACCATCTCAAGGAAAAATCATTAAAAAGCTTGTGAACAATGAAAGTTTTGTAGAATATGATCAAGTATTGTTATTGATTGAAGAAGGTCTATAACCATGTTTAAAAAAATATTGGTCGCCAACCGAGGAGAAATTGCTGTAAGAATTATAAGAACTTGTCACGAATTAGGAATTGATACTGTGGCAATCTATTCAACAGCTGATAAAACAGCATTACATGTACAACTAGCTAGAGAATCCATCTGTATTGGACCAGCAAAATCAACACTAAGTTACTTAAATATAAAAAACATATTAGAGGTAGCCTCTAATTTTGGCTGTGATGCAATTCACCCTGGATTTGGATTCTTATCTGAAAATGAAACATTTGCAAAACTTTGTGAGGAATGTGGCATCACCTTTATTGGTCCAAGTAGTGAAGTCATTGCATTAATGGGAAATAAAAAAGCTGCTAGAAAATTAATGTTGGAGTATGGAATACCAGTTGTTCCAGGTAGTAATCAAGAAATAATTGATCCACCTCATGGATTAGAGATTGCAAAAGAGATAGGATTTCCTGTTTTAATTAAAGCCAGTAGTGGTGGTGGTGGAAAAGGTATGCGTAGGGTATTTCATGAACATGAATTTATTGATGCCTATACTAGTGCTCAAAGTGAAGCTAGGGTTAATTTTGGTGATGATGAAATGTATATTGAAAAACTTATTATGAATCCTAAACATATTGAATTTCAAATTGTTGCAGATACGTATGGACATGTTGTTCATTTATGTGAAAGAGATTGTTCGATTCAAAGAAGAAATCAAAAGATGATCGAAGAATCACCATCAAAAGCATTAACTCCTTCATTACGTGCAAAGATGGGTCAAGTAGCGATAAAAGCGGCAAAAGCATGTCATTATGAAAATGTAGGAACGATTGAATTTGTAGTAGATCAACAAGGAAACTATTATTTTATAGAGATGAATACTAGAATTCAAGTCGAACATCCTGTGACAGAGATGATAACAGGAATAGACTTAATAAAAGAACAAATTCGGATTGCTTTTAAACAGCCATTATCATTTACACAAGATCAAATCAAAATAAATGGGCATGCGATTGAATGTCGAATTAATGCTGAAGATCCACGCCATAATTTTATGGCTACCCCTGGAAAAGTGGAGCGTTTGCATCTGCCTGGTGGTATGGGGGTACGAATTGACACAGGATTGTATCAAGGCTATGTTGTTTCACCACATTACGACTCAATGGTACTTAAGATTATTGTGTTAGGAAATAATCGATTAGAAGCGTTGCGAAGAATGCGGAGAGTATTAGAAGAATTAGTGATTGATGGTATAACGACAAATCAAGAACTTCAGTATTTTATATTGCATCATAGCGATTATATTAAAGGTAATTTTACAACAGGATTTATAGAAGAGAATTTAGATGAGTTAGTAGGTGCCATTTATGAAAAATAATAAAATGGAAGTATTATTTCAAGAGCGAAAAGAAAAAATTTCAGTATTTAAAAAATGGAGAAAAAAAGATCGACCAACTAAAAGAAAAGATCTACCAGAAGATTTATATATACAATGTCCATTTTGTAAAGAAAGCGTAGTATCTAAGTTTTTGAAAAAAAACTATTATGTATGTCCATCCTGTCAAACACCGTTAAAAATAGGAGCGTATCAACGAATTAACATGATTGTTGATAAAGATAGTTTTACTGAAATGAATCCGAATTTAACAACCAAAATAAATTTAAACTTTCCAGGATATAAAGAGAAATTATTCAAACAAGAAGAAGCTTCTGGACTAAAAGAAGCTTGCGTTTGTGGTATTGGAAAAATTGCAAATCAAAAAGTTGCCATTGCTGTATTAGATAGTCAATTCTTTATGGGGAGTATGGGGTCAGTCGTTGGTGAGAAAATCACTTTGTTAGTTGAACATGCGACAAAGAAAGATTTACCATTACTTATTTTTAGTGCTTCAGGTGGTGCAAGAATGCAAGAAGGAATGATATCTTTAGTACAAATGGTAAAAACAAGTGCAGCGATTGCGAGATTTCAAGAGCAGGGTTTATTATATATCTCTTATATCACAAATCCAACAACTGGTGGAGTCACTGCTAGCTTTGCAATGTTAGGAGATATTATCCTAGCAGAACCAAAAGCGTTAATTGGTTTTGCAGGACCTAGAGTCATAGAGCAAACGATAAAGAAAAAATTACCTGAAGGATTTCAAACATCGGAATTTTTATTGAAACAAGGATTTATTGATCGAATTGTGGAAAGAAAAGAAATGCGTTCACTACTAACGACATTACTTAAGATGCATTAAAAGAAGGTGAAAACGATGTCTATTGCAAATGCACAAATAAAAATTAAAGAGATTGAATTAGAAATTCTAAAAGTAAAGCAAGAAAATGATCAAATAAATAATCATCAAAAAATACAAGAATTAGAAAAGCAAAAGCGAGAAATCATAATTCACAACTTTACTAATTTATCTAGCTATGATCGAGTAAAATTAGCAAGATTTAATCAGCGAAGTAATATCTATGCCTATATTGATAACCTATTTGATTGCTTTATAGAGTTTCATGGTGATCGATTATATAAAGATGATCCAGCAATTATTGGTGGGATTGCTTACTTTAAAGATATTCCAGTCACTATTATTGGTCATTTAAAAGGAAGAACATTACAAGAAAATATTGATTGTAATTTTGCTATGGCAAACCCAGAGGGTTATCGAAAAGCCATTCGTTTAATGAAACAAGCAGATAAATTTCAGCGGCCTATCATTACTTTTATTGATACGCCAGGGGCATATCCTGGAGATAAAGCGGAAGAACATGGTCAGGCAGAAGCAATTGCGAAATGTTTATATGAAATGAGTTTATTAAAAGTACCAGTGATTGCTGTTGTTATCGGTGAAGGTGGTAGTGGTGGAGCTTTAGCTTTATCTGTTGCAAATCGAATTGTCATGTTGGAGAATGCAATCTATTCTATTTTGTCTCCTGAAGGTTTTGCAACAATACTTTGGAAAGATGCAAGTAAAGCAAAAGAAGCTAGTCAATTAATGGAATTAACAGCGAAAGATTTATATCAAAAACAAATCATAGATGCGATTATCAATGAACCACTAGGTGGTGTACAGGAAAATCCAACGATTGTTATGATGCAGCTTTCACGTTATTTAGATAAAGAATTAAAGTCATTAATGGCTCTTAAGCCAGAACAACTTCAAAGACAACGTTATAGTAAGTTTAGAAAAATGGGGAGTTTTATAGAAGAATCAAAATAAACTTCATGAAAATATAAAGTAAAGGAGTCACGATGAAAGGGATAAAAATTATTGCAACAGGTAGTTATCTACCGAAAGATATCATGAGTAATCACGATTTAGAAAAATTAGTAGATACAAGTGATGAGTGGATTCAAAATAGAACAGGGATTAAAGAAAGAAGAATTGCAAAGCAGGAAGAAACGACAGCAATGCTTGCGTATAACGCAGCCAAAAAAGCAATCGAGAATAGTACTATCAATAAAGCTGATATTGATATTATCATAGTGGCAACCTTCACTAGCAATTATTTAACACCTAGTATTGCTTGTTTGTTACAAGAACAATTAGGATTAAAATCAACAATACTAGCCTTTGATTTGAATGCAGCTTGTTCAGGGTTTGTTTATGGATTGATAATGGCAAATAGTTTATTGTCTTTCAATAACTATCGATATGGATTAGTGATTGGAGCAGAAGTAATTTCTAAAATTATTGATTACCAAGATCGTAATACTTGTATCTTATTTGGTGATGGAGCAGCAGCGACTATCATAGAAAGTCAAGATAACAGTATCTTTCAGCAAGTACATGGAGCAATTGGTGATGATAAAACGCTATATTGTGAAGTCGATAATACAAATAAAAATTATTTAAAAATGAATGGAAAACAAGTCTTTAAATTTGCTGGCAAAGTCGTACAAGCAAGTATTATTAAATTACTTACTGATTCAAATCTAACAATAGAGGAAATTGATTATATTATTTGTCATCAAGCAAATTCTAGAATTATTGATTATGTTGCGAAAGGATTAAAAGCGGATAGGAATAAATTTTATATGAATATTGATAAATATGGGAATACCTCAGCTGCTTCAATTCCCCTTGTCATAGATGAAATGAATCAAAAAGGATTGTTACATCAAAAAGATAAAATTATTCTTGTTGGCTTTGGTGGGGGTCTAAGCTATGGTGGAATTTTAATGGAATGGTAATGGAGGATAGATACACGATGATACATCAATTATTAGGAGTTAAATACCCATTAATTCAAGGAGGAATGGCAAATATAGCAACAGGGAAATTTGCAGCTGCCATCTCAAATGCTGGTGGTTTAGGATTAATAGGTGCTGGAGGAATGGATGCAAAGATCTTAAAAGAACAGATTAATGAATGCAAAAATCAAACAAATAAACCATTTGGTGTGAATTTAATGTTATTAAATCCATACATTGATGAAATGGCAGAAGTAGTCATTAATGAAAAGATTGCTATTGTGACAACTGGAGCTGGTAATCCAGGAAAGTACATGGAAAAATGGATAAAAGCAGGGATCAAAGTACTACCAGTCGTTCCCACTGTTGCTTTAGCAAAACGAATGGAACGAAATGGAGCGACAGCTGTGATTGTTGAAGGTTGTGAAGCAGGAGGACATATTGGTGAATTAACAACGATGGTTTTAGTCCCTCAAGTCGTAGAAGCTATAAAGATTCCTGTCATTGCAGCTGGTGGTATTGCTAGTAGTGCTCAAGTTTTAGCAGCATTTGCACTTGGAGCAAAAGGAGTACAAGTGGGAACATGTTTATTAGCTAGTGAGGAATGTCCCATTCATGAAAACTATAAAAACGAAATTATTAAAGCAAATGATACTGCTACCATTGTCACTGGTAGGATTCGTGGATCGGCTGTAAGAATATTAAAAAATAAGATGGCAAAGCAATATGTCAAGAAAGAAAAAGAAGGAGCTACATTAGAAGAGTTAGAACGTTATACATTAGGGTCTTTAAGGAAAGCAGTTGTTGATGGTGATGTCATAGATGGTTCTTTAATGGCAGGTCAAGTTGCTGGAATGGTTAATCAAATAAAACCAGCCTCTATCATTATAGAAGATTTGTTTAAACATCTATATCAAGATTATATTGCGTTAGAAGGTGAAATTAAGTGGAAATAAAAATTAGAAATAAGCAATTATTAATTCCAATAATTCAAGGAGGTATGGGAGTTGGAATTTCCTTAAGTAAGTTAGCTGGAAGCGTTGCTAGAAATGGTGGAATGGGAGTGTTATCTAGTGCTCATCCAGGATATCGTTGTCATGATTTTTTAAGGGATAGTGTTAATGTTAATATGCGAGAAATGAAAAATGAAGTCATCAAAGCAAAAGAAATCGCAAAAGGGATAGGAATGATTGCTGTAAATGTAATGGTTGCTATTAGAGATTACGAAAAAATGATACGATCCGCGATTCATGGCGGCTGTGATGCTATTATTTCTGGTGCAGGATTACCATTAAAATTACCTGAATATGTAAAAGGGAAAGATATTGCAATTGCACCTATTGTTTCTTCTAAAAAAGCGTTAGCTCTAATTTTACGTCAATGGGATAAAAAATATACGAGAACTGCTGATTTTGTTGTTGTTGAGGGAAGTAAAGCTGGGGGTCATTTAGGTTTTCATAAAGAAGATTTGCTCAATGATACAACAGATTCCTTAGACACTATTTTGGAAGCTGTATTAGAAATCGTTAAAGAGTATGAAAATAAATATCAACAAGCAATTCCTGTGTTTGTTGCAGGGGGAATTAGCACAGGAAAAGAGATCAAACATTATATCGATTTGGGTGCTTCTGGAGTACAAATAGCAACTCGCTTTATTACAACAGAAGAATGTGACGCAAGTAAAGAATATAAAGAAAAATATTGTAATATAAAGAAGGAAGATATTCAATTGGTCGATAGTCCAGTAGGAATGCCAGGAAGAGCCCTTAACTCTTCGTTAATAAAAAGATTAGCAAATGGAGAAAAAATCCCTATCAAGCATTGTTTTCATTGTTTACTACCTTGTGATCCAAAAACAACTAGCTATTGTATTTCTAACGCATTAATTGAAGCAGCGAAAGGAAATGAGGAAGAAGGATTGTTTTTCTGTGGTAGTGAGGGATATCGTCACAATAAAATAACAACAGTAAAAGAAGTAATCGAAGAACTAATGAATGAATGTGGGGAAGAAGTATGAAAATAGCTTTTTTATATGCAGGACAAGGCTCTCAATATGTAGGAATGGGAAAATCAATCTATCAACATTATCCGGAAGCCAAAGAATTATTTGATCAAATTAGGATTGATTTTGATGTTAAATCATGTTGTTTTGAAGGACCAGAAGAAAAATTGAATACAACTGAATATACACAACCATGTATGGTATTGGTTGCTGGGGTAATTAGTAAAGTATTGGAAAATAAGGGAATTATACCAGAACGTGTGGCTGGTCTTAGTCTTGGGGAATATTCAGCTCTTCATGCAGCTGGAGTATTTGATCTACAACTTGCTGTAGAACTCGTAAGATTTAGAGGTCAAGTGATGCAAAATGCTGCTATGGGAATTGATAGTAGTATGAAAGTAATATTGGGATTAGAACGAGAAAAATTAGTACTTGCCTGTCAACAAGCAAGTCAGTATGGAGTTGTTGAAATTGCCAATTATAATTGTCCAGGACAATTAGTAATTGCTGGGGAGGCGAAAGCAGTAGAACAAGCTGCTAGCATTGCTACAACTATGAAGGCTAGAAGAGTGTTGCCTTTAAAGGTAAGTGGTCCATTTCATACCTCCTTGTTATATCAAGCTTCCTTGGATTTGAAAGATAAGTTTAAAAATATAATCTTTAATGATATGAGGATACCCGTTGTATTTAATACAACAGCCTCTTATCTAAAAGAAACTGAGAGTATTCCTGAATTATTAGAAAAACAAGTGATGTCTTCGGTTTATTTTGAAGATAGTATTCGTTTATTGATTGAAGAAGGAATCGATACTTTTGTGGAAATTGGTCCAGGTAAAGTGATTAGTGGATTTGTTAAGAAAATAAGTAAAGAAGTGACTGTATTACAAGTTGAAGATTATGAGAGTTTAGAAAAAGCGGTAAGTGTATTGAAAGGGGAAGATAATGTTTAATTTAAATGGTAAAATAGCATTAATTACAGGGGCAAGTCAAGGAATTGGGGAAGCTATTTGCTTGAAGTATGCATCTTTAGGAGCAAATATCATTGTTAATTATATTGGAGCGAAAGAGAATGCAGAAAAAGTTGCAAAAAAGTGTCATTCTTTTGGCGTGAAAGCAATCATGATAAAAGCAGATGTTTCGAATAATCAAGAAGTTAAAGAGTTAATTCAAAAATCATTAGAAGAGTTTGGGAGAATTGATATTTTAGTAAATAATGCTGGAATTACAAAAGATAATTTAATGATGAGAATGAGTGAAGAAGAATTTGATCAAGTGGTTAATGTAAACTTGAAAGGTAGCTTTCTTTGTATGAAACATACAACTAGAATATTTATGAAACAAAGAAGTGGAAGAATTATTAATATGGCTTCTGTTGTAGGAATTAGAGGTAATATTGGACAAGTTAATTATTCGGCTAGTAAAGCTGGAATTATTGGAATGACGAAATCAATGGCTAGAGAATTAGCTAGTCGAAATGTAACAGTTAATGCGATTGCTCCTGGATTTGTAGAAACAAATATGACAGATGTATTAGATGAACAAGTAAAGAAGCAAATAAAAACACAGATTCCATTAGCTCGTTTAGCAACCGTAGAAGATATTGCGAATGTTGCCGTGTTTTTAGCTAGTGATGAAGCTAATTATATTACAGGTCAAGTCATAGCAGTCGATGGTGGAATGGCAATATAGAAGGAGAACAGATGATGGAAAGAAGAGTCGTAATTACAGGTCTTGGAACGGTAAATCCTGTAGGAAATAATGTAAAGCAAACATGGATAAATATTAAAAAAGGTAGATGTGGAATTGATAGAATTACGAATTATGATACATCGAATTGCAAAGTGAAATTAGCTGGCGAAGTAAAAGATTTAGATGTTTATCAGTATATTGCTAAAAAAGAAGCAAAAAGAATGGATAGATTTACTCAATTTGCATTAATAGCAGCAAAAGAAGCGTATGCAGATTCTAAATTAGAAGAAGCAAAAATTAACCGTGATCGTTTTGGAGTTATCGTATCTAGTGGTATTGGAGGCTTGGGTACCATAGAAACAGAACATAAAAAAGCATTAGTAAAAGGGCATGATCGTGTTTCACCATTTTATATTCCAATGGTGATATCGAATCTTGCAGCTGGAAATGTTGCAATTGAATTAAATGCAAAAGGAGTCTGTTCCTGTGTTGTAACAGCTTGTGCTGGGGGAACAGATGCAATTGGGGAAGCTTATCGTTTAATTAAACATGGATATAACGATATTATTGCAGCTGGAGGAAGTGAAGCGGCAATTACTCCACTAGGTATTGGAGGATTTACATCAATGAAAGCATTATCGGAAAGCGAAGATATTACTAGAGCTTCTATCCCATTTGATAAAGAACGTTCTGGCTTCCTGATGGGAGAAGGAGCGGCTATTTTAATTGTAGAAGAATATGCTCATGCATTAAAACGAGGAGCAAATATTTATGCAGAAATCGTCGGCTATGGAAGTAATTGTGATGCTTATCATATTACGGCACCATTACCTAATGGAGAAGGTGGAGGCAAAGCCATGCAATTAGCTTTGGATGATGCTACTATTAGTTATCAAGAGATTGATTATATTAATGCTCATGGAACATCAACACCATTAAATGATAAAGGCGAAACTGCAGCGATTAAAACTGTTTTTAAAGATCATGCCTATACGCTTGCCATTAGTTCAACGAAATCAATGACTGGGCATATGTTAGGTGCTACTGGAGCTTTTGAGGTGATGATGTGTGTTAAAGCAATAGAAGATAGTTTTATTCCTGCAACGATTCATTATAAGGTAAATGATCCAGATTGTGATTTAGATATTGTACCTAATGTCGGTAGAAAAAAAGAAATTAACTATGCGTTGTCAAATTCTTTAGGATTTGGTGGTCATAATGCATCGATTATCGTTAAGAAATATCAAGGAGAGTAATAGAATGGAATTAAATAGTCATCAAATACAGGAAATTATCCCACATCGTTATCCTTTTTTATTAGTTGATCGAATTACAGATTATAGGGAAGGAGAGTATGCAAAAGGAATAAAAGCAGTCACTGTTAATGAAATGCATTTTTTAGGTCATTTTCCTCAAAAGCATGTAATGCCTGGAGTATTAATTGTGGAAGCATTAGCTCAAGTTGGGGCAGTTGCTATTTTATCGAAAGAAGAGAACAAGGGTAAATTAGTATTTTTTGCGGGAATTGAAAAATTACGATTTAAACGACAAGTAATCCCTGGGGATACGATAGTATTAGAAGTAGAATTAACTAAGCAAAAAGGACCTGTAGGATATGGAAATGCTGTGGCATATGTCGATGGTCAGATTGCTGTAAGAGGAGAACTTATTTTTGCGATTGGAGAATAATGAAACGAATACATTTTGAAGAGATTGATTCAACGAATGATTATGCAAAAAAACACTTAGATGATTTGATGGAAGGATTTGTGATTGATGCTAGCTTTCAAACAAAGGGAAGAGGTAGATTGGATCATGTTTGGAAATCTGAAAAAAATCAGAACATTTTAGCCAGTTTTGTTTTAAAACCAAGCGTAAATCAATCGATTTTACATCAGCTAACACAAGTAATAGCGAAAGCAATCGTAGAGGTATTATTGAGTTATGAAGTCAAGGCTCAAATAAAATGGCCAAATGATATTTATGTAGATCATAGGAAAATTGCTGGTGTTTTAATTGAAACTATATTTGATAAGGATAAACGAAAAGGCGTTGTTGTTGGAATAGGATTGAATGTGTTTCAGCATGCAGGAGTTAACAACGCAATCTGTTTAGATGAATGTGTAAAAGTAAATGATGATTTAGATCTTATTTTGTATAAACTATATCAATCTATTTTTAAAAATTATCATCAATGGCTAAATGGGGAGTATACGCAAATATTAGAGTATTGTAATCAACATGCGTATTTAAAGGATAAGTCAATTGAATATGATAACAAAATTTTAAAAGTAGGGAAGTTGAATCAAGAAGGATATATTCAAGTGATTAATGAAGATTTAACGGAGCAATATATTCTAATTAATGAATTTTCATTACATGCAGAAAAGTAAAAGACGGTGTACTATATATGATATCGTCTTTGTTTTTGCCTAATACGTCTATTCTTTTAAACTCGTCAATCTGTTGTTTGTCGTACTTGGGGGACTTGAGTAAGCTTTGTTAAACTGCTATAATTTAGCTTGATTTAAGGTGAGAACTTATGTGCAAAAGATTTAGCAAGCAGTATTTGCATTTTCTGCCTATCGAGATATATGAAGGAGACATTATGAAAAAAATAAGAATAGGCAGCATTGAGATTTTAGGATATATTGGAATTATTATCTGGGTAGTGGTTGTTTTTCTTAGAGATTATAATGTATCAGATAATAATGTCTATTTGTTTTTTCTTGGAATATTACCTAATTTAGGGGGGGCATGGGCAGCGACCATGTTTGCAAAGTGGGCTGTAATTTTAGGATGGGAGCAAAACCTAACTGTAAAAAAACATTTCATTATTTGTGCAGGGATATTTGCTTTGGCTTTTGGCTCTGAAATGATACATAGTTTATTTTTAAGTAGTCCATTTGATATATATGATATCCTTATCACAATCATTGCTCTAATAGTTATATTTTTTATCCCAATACTTACAAAAGATAGATATTTTAGCGACTATAGTTAGTCGCATTTTCTTTGCTTACGATGTAAATAGAAATACCGCCCTTTAGGGGCGGTTATAAAAGGAAGGTTGGAAGAAATTGATTTTTCTTCCAACCTTTTAATTTCTACTTACGCTTATATAGTTCATTAAGGCTACAACATTTCGTTCATCAATTTTTCCGTAAACAAAACGTTGTCCATATTAGGTTTTTCTTTGCTTTCCACACACCAACAATTAGCCATACACATTTCAACGTATACTAGGCACCGTATATCATATTCGGGAATATTAAGTTTTCCAGAAAGAAACCGTGTTATATAGGTATATTTATCATAAAAGCAAGCATCAACAATATCATCAAATTCATTCAAAATAAATCGCGGAATATCGAAAACAACATCACCTATAACGCCTTTAGGGTCTATTATACGGTAATGGTTGTTTTTATCAAGTAAAATATTATCGTGATGAAGGTCACCGTGCAAAAGCATTTCACCTTGATATTTTTCACAAAGACTAAGACAGACTTGCTCTGCATTCAACATTTTTTCGTATAAATTTTCGTATGCTTTTATCTTTCTCATATATTTCGTTATTCTGATTACCCATTGTAAATATGTTGGATAAATAGTTTTATCGATTGCTTTAATATGCAGTCCGCTCCACAGCCTACAGAACAAATCAAGCCGTTTATCAAAGTTGGGTTCCGCTCGCAATTGCGTACCAGGAGTAATTCGTTCAATCAAAATGATGCCATTTTCAATATTGGACTCATAAACCTTGCAGAACATTTTTCCATTATATTCTTTAAGCGTATGATATTCGGTATCGGTTTCCTGGGATGTATTTTTGATTTTCAATATACACTTACCATACTTGTCTGAAACACACTTGAAAAGACAGTTTATAGAATAATAGTCTATCTGTTCTAAGTCAGATAAGCCCCATAACCCTGTATATTTTTCTATATAAATGAGCATTTTTTCATAAAAATCTGTTCCAAAATGAGCTTTAATTTTTTCTTTATCCATGGGTTCACTCTCACTTAATATAAATACTTTATAAGGTAATTATATCATATTAACAGTAAAAAATACCAGTTGAAAAGATAAAGTAACCCTTTTGTGCATTTGTTTTTTCTTGAGATATTACCTAATTAAGGGGCACCATGGGCAACGACCATGTTAGGGGGACTTTCCTTAAGGAAGTAATTATGTTACAATCAATTTACGAATAGTATTTATATTTTGTGAATATAGCGTTATGCTAAACGGAGGAATAAACTTGGCTGAACTTTGGGATATTCTTGACGAAAACGGCAACTCAACAGGTCGTCTTCACGAGCGTGGCAAGCCTATGTGCAAAGGCGAATACCATCTTACGGTTTGTGTATGGATTGAGAATGACAACGGCGAATACCTTATTTCGCGTAGATCGCCGAATAAACCGTTTCCCAATATTTGGGAATGTACGGGTGGAAATGCGGTTGCCGGTAATGACAGTTTGACTACTGCATTAAATGAAACATATGAGGAGTTAGGTATTATTCTTGAACCACTAAACGGGCGAATGATTAAGCATCAAATACGGAAATGTGTTTGTAACCATTGTTTAGCTGATGTATGGCTGTTCCAGCAAAATGTTGATATATCAACCGTAATCCTTGCTCCTGATGAAACCTGCGGAGCAATGTGGGCAAGAAGTGATGAAATTAACCGTATGATTGACGAGGGAACATTCGCAACGTGGGGATTATTTACTTACATTAACGAATTATTCGAGGAAGTATAAATGACTGATGAATTTCGTGCATTATAAGCATTCGTAGAAGTTAAAAGGTCAGAAGAAATTTATTTTTCTTCTGACCTTCCTTGTGCAACCGTCCCTAAGAGGCGGTGTTTTTTGTGATGTAAGAAAAGGTAGTATCTTTTCTTATCAATCGTTAAAATCTTTTAAGCATTCTTCCACAAAATCAAGGGGATGTTCTGTTCTTTTTGCTACCTCTTCTATTGTCATTCCTTGTCTTGCATATTTTTTAAAGACAGTCGGCATAGATTCACTAACGTTAATTGGATGCTTGTCTAAATCATAAAAACTTATGCTTCTTTGTCCCCAATCATATTCGATTATTTCATGGATGTATTTTAATTGTTCATGTTCTTTTAGCTTATGAATGAAAGCATCGAAATCGTCTGTTTCAAAATATAAAATAGTACGAATGCTATCTTTCATTATATCTTTATCTGGAAAATGAAGAAATGTCGTAATGGTAGATTGCTCTTGTAATGTAAGTCCACTTTGAAATGCTTGGCAACCACCAAAATCGAACTTAATTGTTTGGTCTAATAATGATTCATAAAATTGTCTTGAGAGTTGAACATCTTTCACAATCACTAATGGATTCATAAATATAGTTTTCATATAATAACCTCACATTCCTTTCGCGACAGGCACTTCAAGGCACACATTGGAATGAAAAGCCTTGAATTCCTGCTGAATTTTTCTTATATTTATATTAGAAGGAGTTACACACTACAAAGCACG
>Ga0153996_1000519_pt1 | contig 17443 bp, 10 predicted proteins | sample TSNC080MetaG_FD_104728 | JGI IMG/M metagenome (GOLD analysis project Ga0153996, IMG submission 104728) | Attine ant fungus gardens microbial communities from North Carolina, USA - TSNC080 MetaG | ecosystem: Host-associated > Fungi > Mycelium > Unclassified | place: USA: North Carolina, Lumber...
GTCATTTTTACTTCTCCCTTTTCCCAATCTATTTCAGGGTTATGGGCTGCTAACCATGGCATTCCTAATATAACCTCTGTCTTCCCTAGATTACATACGTCCATTCTGACTCTTTCTACATGTCCTTTGAAGAACATGTTGCACTCTACCTGGTGCGTTATTGCCCCTCCCACATTTACTGTTTCATCCACATTTTTGACTAACAGGGGGTTCTTCATCCTCTCTATTTTGAACCCCTTTTCTTTCGCAAAGGTAGTATCTATGAACAGACCTGTTGTCCCGTTATCTAACAGCACTTTTACTGCCATCCCTTCATAGCTTTCTAACTTCTCTAGTTCTATTTTCATCCACACTTCTCTTAGCGGCCGTAATATGTACCGCACATCTCTTTCTCCCTCAGTGTTTTTGGAAAAATTTAATTTATTGCCCAGGTTTTCTGGGCGCAGTACACTGTATTTATTGTTGAAGGCCAGTCAGGAGCTCACTGTCCTCCATTTTCTTTTGCCGACTCTTGCGGTGTCTCCACTACTCTCACTTTATTTCTCTCCCAACAGTTTCAGGCCATGTGGCCAAACTTCCCACAATGATAACATGTTCTATCCCCTCTTCTTCCTCTATTAATGTCCATTGTGTTTGGGTTTCTCTGTGGACCCAATTGGTTTCCTCCTCTGTTTGACAAATTTCCTTCCCTATTTCCCATACTTGTATATTGGGCTCCTGCCCTCCAGGTTATTTGTCCTCTTCTTCCTCCATATGATCCTCCTCTATAACCTCCCCTTTGCTGCGCATTTCCCCCTGGGTGCGCCGTGTTTCTCCCTAACATCCTCTCCTCTGCCCTGCTTTGCCTTTGATTCCTATCTAACCTCACCGCTCTTTCTTGCCACTCTCCTATGGTAGACAGTGGTTCTTCTGCCTCTGCTAATTTTCTTCTGATAGCCCCATTGAGGCCTCTCTTGAACTCTTCGATAAGGGGTCAGCCCTCATAGCTGCTCTCCCTAGTAATCTTCTTGAATTCTTGGACGTACTTGTTGCATGTCCTTGCTCCCTGCTCTATTGTCCTTAGCTGCTCAATCTTTCTCTCCTCCTCCAATGTTTCAATCATTTCTAATTTTTGAAAACAGCTGCTCAGCTGTTTCTACCTCTAACTCTCCCTTTGCCAACTTGTCCAACAAGTTGTCCTTCTATGCTTCTGCCACTCCTCCCTGTATGTACGATAATACCCAGGCCACCTGGGTCATCGCTGCCTTCTCCGTTATCTTCATTCTAATATATATGCGAGCCACATTAATAAATGTGCTCACCTCCTCTATCTTTCCACTAAAGACTTGAGGTTTTGCGACCTCTACTCTGCTCCCCTGTTGTTGGAGAAGCATGGTGTTAACCTGCTGCTGCAGGGTAGCGATCATTGCAAGGAGTTGCTCCTCATGGGTTGGTGGTAGTTGGTGGGGAGCAGGCGTCTGAGAGGGTTCCCCCTGTTGTTGTGGTTGTTGCTGTTGCTGTGACATATCGTAGGGCAGCAGTGGTGGTGATGGTGAATTGGAAGGGGATGTCGATTCATATTCAGATGATTCCTGATCCAGAGTGACTTCAGGCTACATCTAACAGGGAGCACAATCTTCTTCTGTCTAGACTCCTACTGCCTTACTGACTACTGCCCTAATCAAGAGTAAATGATTGCCCCTAAGAAGGGAACTCCTAAGCTAAGTGGCCTTCTAAAAGTAACCGCCGATCTCCTGCATGTACCACTCACAATGGAGTGCAGCACAGAGCTTATACAGAGAAAAGGTAAAGAACAATATCTGATTGCAAGGTCAGGACTTGAACAGTGCACTAAGACTTAGTGCCCAGTCTCCTCCCTCAGTCTCTCCTGACTGAGAAGTCCCCTTTACAGCTAGGGCCCACTATCCAAGAGGCTTGCAAGTGCTGTGCTCACTAGCAAGGGAGATTTAGAGTAAGTGTGGTGGGGGTACTAGCTTGCAGCACCGGTATTAAGCTAACTGCGTATTAAGCAAGTATAAGCAGGGATCGAGGTGATCAGTGCTCGGAAGTGATATTGAGTTCTTATGTTAAGGACAAGCTCATGAGGAACTTAGACAGCACCTAAGGTGGATGTTCAAGAAGAACTCGATGGAGTTCTTTATTGGATTACTTCTCTACTTATACTATTTCACAAGTGGCTGTATACTAATAGTTCACGATCACATGTCCTTCCAGAATGTTCTACAATCACATGATCTTGTCACGTGATATGATTACCTAAGTTCCCACACTATTTATATCTTGTCTTCATTGTATGACTTGATATTGTGGATTAAGTGTTTGAATGTGTGGGAAATTATTTTCTTTTTGGGGCTCTCATAACAGAATTTGAAGAAGAATATAGTAAAGAAGTTGGATGGGTGAAAATAAAAAATGAAAAAGAAGATAGGAAGAGAGAATTGCTAGAAAAATAGAACAATAAGAGGTTTGATAAGGAATATTGGGGATGATTAGAGAGGAATTAGCAAAAGTAGAAAGAAAAGACAAGGTTGGAAAGAATTGAAAAAGTCAAAGAAGAAACTGGGCAAGGAATAGAAGTAGGAAAGATTAAAGAATGGAATGAAAAAGACAAAATAGGGAACCTACAGGACCCATATGACAAGTTATAAGAAAAGATTCTTAGGACAAGAATTCTTAAGAGACAGGTACTATTATGAGTTGCCTTGACCATGACCAAGGAAACCAGAGTCAAACCAGTCAAGGAATAGGCTTGTAGAATAAATGAGGACAAATAGTATAGAGTATATATATAGTGTATAGAAATTGATTGAGGACTCCATTGAGTTCTCTTCTAACCCAAAGAACTCTCTTGATCCTAACCCAGGATTGAGGTCTTAAGTTAGTTGCTGACAAAAAGACTATTGAACAAATGTAGTGTGAGAGCTAATAACCTCAGCATTTGGGACAACAACTGAGGTGTACATGAGTATGAAAATAGGTATAAGTAGTCTACAGGAACACTAGTAGACTAGCTGAAAATAGGTAGACTATTATAAGGGTCTTGAAAAACAACACATAATGAAGAACATTTACATAACCATGAAACTAGTGCTGGTTTGCACTGTGAGTCCTTATTCTCTACATGCAGGACTACATAATCTGCTCCTGGGATTCAAGAAGTTATTATTCTACTATGTTTTTGCAAAGAAATATCCAAAAACTCATTGACAAAGATACTGCCTGTGATCATATTCTTTTAAGTCTTTTGTTCCTAACAAGTTGTTGAGAAGTACTTTGGACTCTAATAACTTCAGTAGTTTATAAGATTGTGAAGCCCCAATACACAAACTAGCATAAATGAGATGCCCAATTGCAAGAACATAGGTGTATTTGCTCACAGATTACAGCTCCTCTATCTGGACCATATGGCATACCAATTCCTTGCATACCACCCAAAAAAAGCTCTTTTCTATAAACCAAAAGGTACAGCTAAATTGCTAAATAGGTTATCAAAAGAGTTACTGACCTAAGAATATTTCATGGCTGACTGAAATAGATGTTATCTTGCTTTTCTAGAACATCAGTGGTGGCCTTTAGAGTACCCAGAACTACAATTGGAGAAATCTGAAGCTGAGCTTAACCAAGAGGGGTAAAGATGATGCAGACCAACAATAGATAAGCTGCCCAACCAGAAGGAGATAATAAGAGACTAAGCCATTCAGAGGCAATAGATCATATGAATTCAAAGCTCAACCACCATATATTATACCAGACAAAATTAGTAATACATATTCGAACTTATCCGTACTTATTGATTGGTTATTAAGCACTAATTGACTATTTGTGAAGATTAATAGGTGTTTTACTAATTCATGATTGATTTATCCCACAAAGTAAGAATCAGTATCTTGGGTTTTTTGCTGATAGACCGAGGTTGCCGCAGCATCAATTATTTCTGATCAACTCTGTTCTTCTCTTGCTCCTTTAAGAGATATGTTGTGTTTCAGTATAGATACAGAAATAGACTTTATTTTTGTTTGATAGTTTACCCAAGTCTTGAACTCTCTGCCACCTGAGAAAGAAAGTCGTGTGTATCCAGTCTCGCATGTATACTAAGCTGACATTATTTGCACTCGATCACTTTTTGATTGAGCTCTTATACATCATCGGGAAAGTTATTTCCCTACGGTACCCCGTTTCATCTCATACTAGGCTAGTGGAGGCAAATTTCCTCTTCGTCTCCATTGAATCTTGCCTTTTTTTCATGTCATTATGGTTGCTCGGTCCAGCTTGCTCGATAGTGTTCGATTGAGCAAGCGTTCGCGATGTCCTGAACTGTATCGTGGAAAGCTGCACAGAATTGCGGTTTTGACCTTTACTGCAACCAAGTGTGCTCATCGTGCCGCTGACCGGGCTTGCTTCGAAATATATCCGTTGATTGAGGAGTACCATGAAACAATTGCTATACCTGTTGGCCAAAGAATGGTGATGAGCAATGGACAAGCAAGAAAAGTGCTTCAAAAACATACAATTTTCCAATTATATAGCCACTGAAATGGATTTACTATCAGAGAAATATCTTCGTTGCTTGGAATGAGACTTACATTGTTACATTGCAATTGGTATTCTGAAAAGAATAATATAAGGGCCTATCGAAACAATGGAGAAGAACGAGGACATCTTACAGGCTCTTTAACATCGGGAAGGAAGTATGTGAAGACGTCCACAAATGCTACCACGGCTGCATATGACGTGATCAGTATTCCAGTGATTGAAAACCTTCTACATATTCACCAGTGACAGAATTTGTTTCCAGAGTCATCAATAGGACACGCTTCAGCAGGACCAACGTAGAACGGGTTGATTTCTCTTTTCGAAGTTGCGTAAGCTTTCAGAACGCAATGAGCCCAACAGACTGGGTAATTACTTGATACGACACACCAAGTAAGCCATAGATAAGGCGATTGTAATGTCAACGACAGCACTCGCCAGCAGCCACAGCTATGTAGGTCACTTCATCAGATACATCACATCATTCACATGAATGCAGAGTGCTGACCTCTTCAACCCATTTGATTCTCCTGAGCGCAGCTGTATCTACAATGACACTCTGAGAATTGTCAATCAAGATAAATAGTGAAGAAAGGAATAGATTCACATAAATCCCAGCAAACATCCCACAGGCACACGACATGAACGCGACCTATCCACGGACAGATTAATGTCACTGTCTCGAGACCAGTATTGAAAGAAACTTGCAAAGGCTGTAACTGCTGGTATGATTCTCCAATTCCCAAGTCTCCATATTCTCCAACAATATACAATTTGCACGGTGAACATGATGATAGAGTCAAGGAATGGGCCGTCGATGAGTGAAAGGTTGAAATGACCAAACGAGCTGAAGTCGTTGAAGTGGTGGACAAACCAATAGAAAGCATCATCGAACACTATAACACTTTGAATGGTGTCAAGTACGAACAGAAAATGCACTGTGGATAGTTTTGAGTAGGGAGAATGCCGGTCGTCAAATTGCTACACGCACCCACTACTTGAAGCCACTTCCGTTCATTCTTCGCAGTATTGAGGTAAATGACTTTAGAAACAGTGAGGTAATGGATGGTACGATGTCGATGCAAGATAAGGCGTACAATATTGCATTACCAGGATGCCATAGAAAAACCAGTTGAGGACAATACCGATGATCTAAAAATCCGCATGGTCATGGGAACACATAGAATCGACTTATACTAAACCCACCACGGGTCCTGTGCTTGATGATATGTCGCTTCAGCAATTCACTTGTAGGTTGTCAACAAAGCTTACGTTAATGACGCGTTGGCCGGTAGCGGTGTAGGAGTAGATGCCATGAGTTGGGAATGGATATGGTTAGAACACATTTCAGTTCCATTTTATCCATTGCGGTTCGGCTCTTAATCGCGTTACACACCAATCTAATCGAATTTGATCACGACCATGTGGACTACATACGGGCAGTCATTTACTCATAACGTTAACTCCTTATTCTTCTTGGAGAAATATTACACACAGGTCTTCCTCCTTTCCTTTCCGATCGGATGACTTTCGATAGGTTTTTTTGGATATGGATGTTCCATTTCGACAGTCGTGACATACGGTCACGCGCACGCGACATGCTGAGACAAAACTCTGAAAACACGACATTTGTAGGCCAAGAAACGTCTGCGTCTGTCTGCTATGGTGCTCTTCATGTATGTAATACTCAGAAATGGCATCCGTTACGCATCTGGCTCGTGGTTTTCGTTGAAGAATGCGGGCCCTGAGGAAGATGGCAGACGACTCTAAATTTTTCAGATACAGTACTTTGAACACATGAGACCCCTGGCATCTATACACTACATCAGTGAGTCGATGACCCTGACGAGGCGGACACTCAAGTTGTTGGATACCAAATCGTCTGGATATGTCACGCATCACAGTTAATGGTGATGCCACCAGCAATCATATGGCATCAAAGGATGCGACTATATCTATATGTTGACTTGACAGGTGACTTGGCATCACTACCATGTGGCAACTATGATATTGAATCAAATAAACTTATCAAATTGTGATCATGTGGAAAACACTAATTACCCGGTAAATGATACTTTGAGCAATGTCAAATCCTTATTGTTGTAAAATGAAGCAGTTTCATTTTCCTTTATGCATCTCCAAGCTCTCATGTTCTCATTTTTCATTGATTATCTAATCCACACTTAGTAAGCACATAGTTGTACCACATAGTAGAACTTGGAAACTTCAGTTTAGTGTTTACAGAAACTAAAGTATATTTCAATTTTTTCTTATTTGATATAAAGATAGCTTATTGTATCTAGACTTTTGTCTGACAGCTTCTGTCAATCACTGTCTGCAATAAAACTTAATTTGATAGAAGTAGGGCTAGATCCTCGAGCATTGGGTGACTTCCCCTAAATAGTCTGAGAAAATCTGAGATCACAGACTGCTCCATGCCAAGATATCTCAAATTTCAAGATGTCCCAGACTTTTATAGATGTTGTGATCTGAGAGAAATACTAGGCCCTTATCTTTTTGGGTACCAATTATTATCCATAAACATGCTTAGAAGGTGTTGAATTGAATAGAATACATAGGCTCCTCTAATCTCATTCACTTTCATAGATGAATAGTAGATGGCATGATCTGGAATGTAACCATACCACAAGAAACTTCCAAATATAGAATATGGAGAGCAACTGCATTCCATCCATGGTTAACTCTATGATAACTAATAGTTATGTTATAAATATAGCTTTCCTCATATTCAAAATGTAAGACTTAGCAGTGAACACTTAACCCTACTTCTTATTCAAGTTGATAAGGAGAGTTTGATAAAGTTCTCATCTATCTCCTATACACTACTTATACAACTACTACATGGTCTGTGCACTATTTTCCCACACTCATCATGTGACCCATAATGTGATGTGGCATATGGCATTTGTCATGTGACACTTTCCCACACAACTTCTTCCTTGTGTAGTAAGTCCAAAAAGAAAAGAAAAGAAATATAAATAATGATTTAGCTATTTTACCAAGTCATAATACCATCTCCCTCTTAAGTTTCCTCATCCCAAGGACTTTTTTTTACAACTTGTAGTATAGGTCAACCATGTTGCCCATCTTTATATTCTTCTGTTCACTCTCTGATTTTCAATCCCTTTTTCTTAACTTCTTCTTTCTTGATTGTCTTCAATGTTTGTCTTCCTCTTACTTGTTTATCTTTCCATTGTCTCCAATTTGATTCCAATCTTCCTTAATATTTTTTGTTGTACCACTTATCCAACCACCTAAATAGTTTCTTTGCTATAAATCTTTCTGGCAATTCTCCTCTCTTAAATATTTCTTCTTCTCATTCCTGTCTTCTAATGTCCTCTATATCCCATAAATATTCCTTTTCAAATTTTTCAACTACCTCCTTTGCATTTTTCAAGTTCTCTTTTCTCTCCCAAGTATCTGATTCTGCTGTGAATTTTTTCCATCTTATGAAGTATTTGTCCTTCTCCTTTATTTGCCACTTGTGTTATGACTTGGCAAAACAGCTAAGTCATTATTTATATTTCTTTTCTTTTCTTTTTCTTTTGGACTTATGAAGAAGTATAGGAAAGTCACATGATGAGTATGAGGAAGTAGTGCACAGACCATATAGTAGTTGTATAAGTAGTATACAAAATCTAATGGGAACTCCATCAAGTTTTCCTTATCAACTCAGACTTAGAGGGTGATTAAGTCATCCAGGCTAAGTTGCTACAACTTGTTCAAGATTCTTTTAACCTCTCACTCCTCTTCTTCTTCTATTACAACTGGAGCTAGTTGCTCTTTCCTTTGCCCTTCTACTTGCCCTACATATTTCTATATTCTACTAACATTAACTACTGGTGTATTTTTACTATACCAGGTAGCTCCAATTCTATTGCATTTGACAATACAATTTTCTTAATCCTATAAGAGCCTATGAACCTCTTTGTCAATTTTTCTATTCACCTCCCAATCATCTGATATTTTAGATCCTTAGTGCTCATCATTACTAAGTCTTCTACTTTATATTCATTGACTTTTGCTCTTTTTCTATCTACATACTTCTTTATTTCTTTCTGTGCTTTTCCTAGTACTACTTTGGCCTCTTATTTTTGTCACAAATTTCTCTACTCTTTTATATTTCCCCTTTCTCTTTTTTTAAATCCTATCCTAGAATCTTGTCTGTAATTTGCCTTGAAAGACAATGTTTTGGTACTTGAGTGTACTTTATTGTTATAGGCAAACTCTACTATTCCTAACTAGTCTGGCCACTGCTCTTGCCTATGGTCAATAAATATCCTTAAGTACTGCTCTAGTTCCTGGTTGACCCTTTCTGTTTGTCCATCTGTTTGAGGGTAGAATACTGTTAATAATTTACTTTTGATTCCCAACATCCTGTTCAACTCCTATATTATTCCTGCTACAAACTGGGGTTCCCTATTTGAAATAATACTCTCAGGTAATGTTAAGACTCTAAACCTCAAGGTAGAATATGTGTTTCTACTTGAAGCTTATGTCAATACTTGATAACTTCACACTCCTCTATTGAGGATCCAGTTAAGGTTTTTAGTGAAGTTATATTGCAAGTGAGAGTATTAAGAGTTTTAGTTACACTCTGTACTATAGTCCAAAGACTGAAGAGAGTATGGGGTTGCAAGAGTAAGAGATTTACACAAGAACCACAAAAAGAGAGAACTTGCCATTTTTGGTCTTTCTGGACTATATTTAGAGTTGTGACAACTTGAGTCAATGTCTCTAAATAAGTGAGTCCAATGATTCTCCTTTTAGTCCTTTGTATTTAGATCACTGTCTGAGAATTATCCAAGAATTGTCCATCAATTCTTGAAGTAGTCACGTATTGTCACTCTATGGGTGGTAATATTGATAGTCCCATCCTATGTTCATAATAGGTAACCCATGTAACTTCTATATATTGTCTCTGAATAGCCCAGCTAATCCTTTTGCTAATGTCTTTTCTGTGGTAGGAATAAAGTATATCATCTTTGTCAATCTATCTACTACCAAAATAGAGTTGTATCCCTATGCTAGTGGCAATTTAGTAATGAAATCCACTGAAATATATGTCCAAGGTTTCTCCAAAATTGAATTTGGCATTAATTTTCCAGCTGGTTGTTCTGTGTAGTTTTATTCTACTAACATGCATCATATCCCTCTATATATTGCTTCACCTCCTTAGTAACTCCTGGCCACCAAAAGTTTTGAGTGACCAACTCCATTATTTTCCATTGTCCCCATGTCCTTCTACTAGCATATCATGATGTAACCTAATAATTTCTGCTCTTAGTTTGTTGTCTTTAGGTACATAGACTTTTTTCTTCTTATACATAATGCCATCTACTTCTCTCCACTCTTTGTCTCTCAACATTTTTACCCCTGCTTGTTTCATTTCTTCAACTGCCTTTACTACTTTATTGTCTCTTACTTTTGACCATTTTACTTTTTTGAATAAATCCACTCCTTCTATTATAATTTCTACTTTCTCTGTCTTCCTGATTTCTAGCTATTTTGGCTTTACCAATGTCTCATTCTCATTATCTCTCTCCACTCCTATTTCCTAGTCTGATCTCCTACTTAGACTATCTGCTTTTCCCATTCTATTCCCTAGAATATATTTCAGCATAAAATTGAATCTAGATAGGTATAAGGCCCATCTAGCTTGTTTCCTGTTGAATTTTTGTGCCTTCATGAAGTATTTGAGGTTTTTATGATCTATTCAGTATCATAACTTGGCAAAAGAGCTAAGTCATTATTTATATTTTATTTTTCTTTTGGACTTACTACACAAGGAAGAAGTATAGAAAAGTGTCACATAACAAATGTCATACATCACAGTCACACATTAAGATATCACAGGGTCATATCACATAATGGGTCATATAATGAGTATGAAAAAGTAGTTGTATAAGTAGTATACAGAATCCAATGGGAACTCTATTGAGTTCTCCTTGTCAACTCAGACTTGGAAGATGATTAAATTGTCTTAGGCTAAGTTGCTACACTTAGAGGGTAATTAAGTTGTCTCAGGCTAAGTTACTACATCTAGATCTAGAATTTTGTTGTTGTTCCTTTTAGGAAATGCCTCTATATCTTGTTAGTAAGCCAACTTCTGAGCTGGAATAAAGCCAACTGCTCTTTATCAACATTTGACAAAGAGAACTCAATAGAGTTCCTGTTAGATTTTCTACACTATATATACAATTACTATGTGGCTATGCTCTTTGACTCCCATAGTCTCTATGCTACTTGTCAACTGACTTCTTTGCCATATGTTATGACTGTGACTTGTGACCATTTCTGTGACTGCTGTTACCTTTGTGACTCTGTGACTGTCACATGATACTTCCCATGCTCCACCTTAGTAATCTAAGAGAAAAGAAAAGAAAAAGAAAAAAAATATTAAATAATGACTTAGTTGTTTTGCCAAGTTATAACATGTCTCCAAGCACCTAACTATAGCTAACATCTCTTTGTTATATATTTCATAATTTTGTTCTGTATTACTTGACAACTTCAAAATAAAGACTACAGATCTCTACAGCTCATCGGAGCACTTTATTGATAGTACTTCTCTAGTTGCATAGTTTGAGATATTTGTGTCTATTCTAAATTCTTTGTCTAAATCAGAGGCTGCTAACACTGGTTTTGTTATAAAAATCTGTTTGAGCTTATCAAATGCTCTTTGTTATTCCTTCCCCTACTGCCACTTCACATCTTTTCTTGTTAGCACATTCATAAGCCTAGCTATTCAAGCAAAGTCTTTAATGAACCTTCTATAATAATTGGTGAGACCCAAAAACTTCCTAATGCCTTTCATATTCTTTGGCTCTGGCCAACTGAGTACTTCATTCACTTTCTCTTTTTTCATTTCTATTCCATTAGGTCCTATGACAATCCCTAGGAATTCAATCTTTCTCACTTTCCACATATATTTTTCTAGCTTAACATACAAGTTGTTCTCTTCTAACCTCCTTGGTATTTCCTTCATGATTTTATTATGTCTCTTCTCAGTCTCTGTTCCTACCAATATATCATCTACAAATGCAGCAACTTTCCCTTCATTAATTAAGTCTCTCAAGATTTGGTTCAAAGGACCCCATATGTGTTGTAAATACTCCCTTCCACTCATCCCCTTCCTTTATCCTCATATTATTGAACCCCCACTGTAAGTCCATTTTTGTGAATACTTTCTTACTGCCTATATTGTTGATTAAATCCATTATTAGCAGAAGTTGTTAAGATTCTAAACCTCAAAGTTGAATACCACAAATGGTCACTTACTTGATTTGTAATTGAGGATTTGGTATTCAAAAGTGCTTTATAAGCAAAGTTAGACAGTGACAAAAGAAGTTGTTAAGTCTGAGGTCTAATCCTTAGACAGGAAGTCCTTATATACAGAAAAGTGATAGTCTGTGTACTAGAACAGGCTATCACATGCTACTACCTATTGTTCTACATATGGTAGTGCCTTTGTACTCAAAATAGCAATAAATTAACCATATGGAGGCTGTCCTTTGTTCTAATTAAAGGCAGATGACTATCTATGGGTAATTAATTAATATCTATATACAAACATTGAGGACTTCATATCTCCACTAATATTAATTGCCTCTGGGTTTTTTTAGAATCATTCTGAGCATTATAAAGAGGGCTTCTATTGAGCCTAGAACCAAATCATCAATTGTGGCTGTTTTTGAGATATTAGCAATTTAATAAATGGTAACATGGTAGTTACCTGTTGATCTGCTTAATATCTTGGCCAATACTGATTGCCTCAAGATGTGACTGGTATCAATTAAAAGGTCTTTTTAAGGGCTTTCTGTAGTTATTAAGACCATGAGAATCATTGAAGAATTGATGGAGATATAGCCAAATGAAGTTTGTGACATTGAATATGTGTTTCAACCTGAAGCTTATATTAACACTTGATATCTTCACATTCCTCTATTGAGGATCCAGTTAAGGTTTTCAGTGAAGTTGTATCACAAGTGAGAGTAGCAAGACTTCTAGTCACACTCTATACTATAGTCCAAGGACTGAAGTGAGTATAGGATTGCAAGAGTAAGAGAAGTTTTACACAAGAACCATAGAAAGAGAGAACTTGCCATTCTCATCCTTTCTGGACTGCATTTATACTATTTAGGAATATGACTACTATTACTACTAGTATATCTAGAGGTGACAAGTTGAGTCAGTACTCTAAATAGATAGGTCCAATGATTTTCCTTTTAGTTCTTGTCCTATTAATGTCTAGATCTCTATCCAAGAATTATCCAAGAATTGTCTAAGAGTCTAATGTCTTTATCCTTGTCCAATCTGAAAGTCTCATTTGTACAAAAGCTATAAATAGCTTTCATCATCATCCTCTCCTTCTTTCATTAAGATATCATTGTTCATCAATTCTTGGAGTAACCATTTGTTGTCACTCTGTGATTGATAATATTGATAATCCCATCCCATATCTATAACAGAAGTAGGTAGTTGTTTTTCATAGTCTGATCACTTAGACTTCCATTACTATTCTCTTGCTCCCATCCTTCTTGCTTACAAAGAACACTAGTGATGTCTAAGGGAATTTTGATGGTCTGATGTATCCCTTTCTTAATTGATCATTCACAAAGTTCTGAACTTCTTCTCTTTTATTTTTGAATAGAGAATAAAATTTTCCTTTTTATGGTTTGAATGTCTCTATTAGTATTCTCTCTAACTTCACCTTTCCAAACACTTTCCTTAACTTTAGGAATTTTTTGGGGATTATTTCTTTGATTTTCCTATGGTCTACTTTTACTTTTACTTCTCTTCCCTTGTCTTCCTTATTGTCTATTGCCCATCTAACAATTTTCTCTTTTTCTAGTATCACTACTCTTTTCCCTTTCTTTGCTTTTCTATTCTCTCTTTTCTCTATTTTTCTCTAACATAGTGGTGGGCATCTCATCATTTTAACTTCTTCTGTTTCCCAATTGATCTCTGGATTGTGTGCCTACAACCATAGCATTCCCAATATTACATCTGTCTTCCCCAAGTCACACATATCTATTCTTATTCTTTTTACATGATTTTTATAGTACACTTTTACTTTCACCTCATGTGTAATTAATCCTACACTGTTATTTGTCCCATTCACATTTTACATTTCTATTGGTCTATTTAACTTCTGTAGCTTGAACCCATGTCTAGCTACTATCTTCCTGTCTATAAACATCCCTATTATGCTACTGTCCAAGAGTGCTTTTACTATGACCTTTTCATGGGTATCTACTTTCTCTACTCTAATGTTTAGCCATATCTCTCTCAGCATTTTGAACATTCTCCTTACTTCTCTTTGTTTATCCTCTTCTCTAGCTACACCTTTCAGAGCTTCTGTCCATGCACCACTTTGCTGTACTTTTGCCTCTATAGGCTATGCTGCCAATCTCTAATCCTATCATGGCTGCTTCTTCCTAGTTCTGTATTCTAGGCATAGGATTCTCTGTCTTTTTCTAACACTCCTATTACTGTGTCCTTTTGTTCACATCATGTATATTTTACCCTAACTGCTCCTCTTTCTTTTGCTGAGCTTTCTCTCTACCTCCACACTTCAAGACATCAGCTACACCAGATATTTTCTAGCTGTTCTCTAGAGACAAAACTCTGTTTCTAGTTTTCTTGTGTTTTGGTACCCTTGTTATGAATATTGAGTAGGACTATCACTATTATCAGCCATGGTCTGATAACAAGTAGTTAGTCAATGAAATGTTGGTGTTGTTGAATGAAGACATTACAATGTAGTAATAACTCTTTGGAGAAATCTTGGACTATCTTCCTTCTCTATCTTTGGACTAAACAAAATAAAACAATATCAAACTAACCCATTATCAGACTCTGACTCACCTTGTCACCTTTGTCACTGATCTATCACTTAACTAGTCACTTAAAGTTACAAGTAGTGTTACTGCATTGTAACAACTGTTTTATACCTAGTTAGAATAAATACAAACCAAAAAGAAAAAAGAATAGCAAGTTCTCTCTTTTTGTGTATTTCCCCTGTAATCTTACACTAGGAAGACTGGTACTTTTACTGTCTTTGGACAACCTCAAGAGTGCTACTCAAAGTCTCATTGATATCTATCCTCTCTAATATAACTTTACTGAAAACCTTAACCAGATTCTTCAGAGTGTAAAGATATCAAGTGTTAGATATGTTGAATATGTCCTCTGTGGACTATTATTTTGTCTCTTTTTTCTCTCATCATGATCTTCTAATTGATTAGTAAGCAAGTATATCTGCCAGCACAGTTTTCTCTTACACCTTAGTTCTGCACACTACAGACTGAGACTTCATGTTCTAATAGGTTGCTTACTCATCCCACTGCAATAATAGGTTACAAGGTTTTCATCTGGGCCACTGGCCCATCTAGAACCCTCTACTAATTCTGTGTTATTAAGTTTGTGCTGAAGTCAGTTCACTATGCTCCCTTCCTACAATAGTCTGTGTGACAGTAAGTAGTGTTGTCTATCAGATCGCTTTGCTCTCTTCCAACAATGGTCTGTGACATAGTGAACAATATTGTATGTCAGGTTGCTCTGCTCCCTTCCTATACTGATAGTTTATACTGTTGTAGGAAGGGAGCAGAGCGACCTGACTTACAACAGTGAGGCCACAGTCAGCTTGCTTTGCTTACTGCCTGTTCCAATTTATTCCAATTTATCCTAATTTATTTGAATTTCTTCTGAATTTATTTGCATTTTTGAGTGAAAAGAGAGAGTGTGTGAAAAGTTGAACTATGTGTCAGCACCATCATTCCCACATACAATGCAATATACATACTAGATGGACCCCATTGCCTAAACTATTAACAGAAAAGAAGCACAAGAACTCAAGTTATTTTAAACCTTATATCAGACTGAGATGAGCTCAAAACTAGACCGCGTGTATGACATCCCTCATTTGGACAACACGGGATCAAACTACTATGATTGGAAGTACAAAGTCTCAACTGTTCTGTATCTAAGGGGTCTAACTGGAATTGCTAAAGGAACTAAACAATGTCTACCACAAACAGCCCTTGATCCAAAGGACCAACCTGCCACCACTGCTGCTTATGAAAAATGGCAGGCATGCAATTATCAGGTGAAAGCAGAAATTACTATGAACTTGTCACAGGAACTGCTCGGTACTGTTATTCTATACACTTTGGCATTAGAGGTATAGAATTACTTGGAAGAGTGCTATGAAGGAAAGGAACAATATATGATGGTTCAATTACTTGGAGACATCTTTAGGTGTACCTTCCTTGATACTGTTCCAATGGAAAATCAGCTTAGTCAAATGCGTTAAAAGGTTCATAGACTCAAGGTTCTTGGACATGATCTAAAGGACTCCCTCATTGTAGTAGTAATGATCGTGTCGCTGCCAGATTCATATGTCTCACTTTGACAACATCTATACATAAAGAAGAAGAGCAAGCTAATGATGGAGTTTGTAACAAAACAGATCTTGATGGAAGAAAATTCTTATGACAATGCTTCACATGTCACATTGATAGAAGATGGCAAGGAAAAGAAGCCTTCTCAGGGTCCTTCTACTGATAGTGATATGAAGAAGAAGAACATGAAGTGTCACTACTATAAAAAGAAGGGACATGTCAAATTAGAGTGTAGGAAGTTAAGGGCCAATCAGGCAGCTGGGACAGTTTCTGAGAACAAGAGAGTGGAAGGATCAAAAACCCAGACTACAAAGGTTATTGCAACCACTGAAGAAAGCATCATTTATCTTTTTATGGTATGGGAGGCAACCTTAGATCTAGCAAGTAGATGGATCATTGACTCAGGAGCAACATCACCAATGACATTTAGGAAGGAATGGTTCATCAACTATTTCCTATTCAGAACACCCATTTCAATTGGTTTAGGCAATGACAGCATCATCAAGGCAGTCAGATCAGGATTGGTCAGGATCTCAATGACAGTTGATAGAACATCAAGATTGTTTGAAATCTAGGATATATACTATGTCCCAGATATGGGAACAAACAATCTGCTGTTAGTCACTTACATAGTCTAAAAGAGATACACTGTCAACTTTGGGACAAACATATGCGAGATCTTAAAAGCTGAATCAATTATTGGAAGAGCCAAAAATAGGAAGGGAATGTGGGTCTTAGATGGCAATTTTGTTGTGTTCAATCCTCATGTTACATATGTTATAAAGGCGTCACTCAGTATATGACACAAATGACTTGGACATACAATGACGCATTCTGTCAAGAAGCTCCTTGAATCATCAATAGTGATAGGAATGAAACTTATAGATGATGGCATAAATCATACAGATGGTGAATGCATAGCATGCATAAAAGGAAAGACAACACAGAACATGATTCCTAAGAAATCTGATGTGGAAAATCCTAGAAGATTATATAGGATCTATTCCGATGTCTGTGGACCTTTTGACATTGAAGGCTATTCCTGAAGTCAATATTTCATAACGTTTGTCAAATCAAGCCTGCAGAATGTGGGAGCAGCTTGGCGGACTAAAATCGAGCCTGAACACAGAACACAGAACATTATAGTCTGTTCTACCTTCATATTAAGAGCAGTCGGCGATGATCGGTCTGTACACAACACCACTAACTTATCATAGTCTGGTAGTCTCTCTGTCCATCTTTTTACTTGCTTGGTCGAAAGGGATGGCTAAATTCATCTGAGTGGAAATAGCTAGGCAGACCTGCTTGTCTCTCCAGCCATCGATGGGCTCGCCCTCTCCAATATTCGTAGGTGCAGTCCAAATTTCAACGTAGGTCTCATGCCGGCCTCGGGGATGGCCAATAAACTTCCCAGTGGAGTAGAGTCCGACAGTGCGAGAGGCATGGAATTCCGATGGCCTGGGAATTGGAGCTTTGAATTCTATTGA
>Ga0153996_1000520_pt1 | contig 17421 bp, 20 predicted proteins | sample TSNC080MetaG_FD_104728 | JGI IMG/M metagenome (GOLD analysis project Ga0153996, IMG submission 104728) | Attine ant fungus gardens microbial communities from North Carolina, USA - TSNC080 MetaG | ecosystem: Host-associated > Fungi > Mycelium > Unclassified | place: USA: North Carolina, Lumber...
AATGCCATTGCCCACATCCTTTACGGCGGCAACACGCTCCTTGCCCATAAGGTTGGGGCAGGAAAGACTTTTGAAATGGTAGCCGCCGCACAGGAAAGCAAGCGGCTCGGACTATGCCAGAAGTCCATGTTTGTCGTGCCAAACCACCTCGTAGGTCAATGGGCATCGGAATATTTGCGGCTCTACCCCTCTGCCAATATCTTAGTGGCAAGGAAACAGGATTTTGAAACCGCAAACCGAAAGAAATTCTGCGGCAGGATTGCCACAGGCGAGTACGATGCGGTCATCATTGGGCATAGCCAGTTTGAAAAAATACCGATGAGCATAGAACGGCAGTATCAGCTTTTAGAGCAGCAGCTTGACGATATTGAGCGTGGCATTGATGATATTAAGGCTTCGGGTGGCGAGCAGTTCACGGTCAAGCAGCTCATGAAAACCCGAAAGGCAATCAAGTCAAAGCTCGACAAGTTCAACGATACTAAACGCAAGGATTCCGTTATCGACTTTGAGGAGCTAGGCGTTGACAGGCTTTTTATAGATGAAAGCCATTTTTACAAAAACCTCTACCTCTATACAAAAATGAAGAATGTGGGCGGTATTGCACAGACCGAAGCACAAAAAAGCTCAGATTTATTTATGAAGTGCCGCTATCTGGACGAAATCACAGGTAACCGTGGTACAATATTTGCAACGGGAACGCCGATTTCAAACTCAATGGTGGAAATGTATTCCGTACAGCGGTACTTGCAGTATGACACACTGGTACGGAACGGCTTACAGCATTTTGACAGTTGGGCATCAACGTTCGGTGAAACGGTCACGTCCTTGGAGCTTGCCCCGGAGGGTACAAACTACCGAGCCAAGACACGGTTTGCCAAGTTTTATAATCTCCCAGAGCTGATGAAGATGTTCCGTGAGGTTGCAGACATCCAGACGGCGGATATGCTAAAGCTGCCCGTGCCAAAGGTGAATTACCATAATATCAAGGTCAAGCCAAGCGAAATCCAGAGCGAAATGGTCGCTTCCCTTGCCAAAAGAGCTGAAAAAGTTCGTGCAAGATTGGTAGAGCCAACCGAGGATAATATGCTCAAGATTACCAATGACGGACGGAAACTGGCTCTTGACCAGAGGATGATTGACCCCATGCTGCCTGATGACGAGGACAGCAAGGTCAATGCCTGCGTAAGCAATGTTTACCGCATCTGGGAGGAACACGCCGATACGAAAGCCACGCAGCTTGTATTCTGCGACCTCTCCACGCCGAAGAATGACGGTACGTTTAATGTTTATGACGATATGCGGGAAAAGCTGATACAGCGTGGCATCCCTGCGGAACAGATATGCTTTATTCACGAAGCGAATACAGATGCACAGAAAAAAGAGCTGTTTGCGAAAGTCCGAAGCGGCGAGGTACGTGTCCTGCTTGGCTCTACGCAAAAAATGGGTGCAGGTACGAACGTGCAGGACAGGCTTATCGCCATTCATAATTTGGATTGTCCGTGGCGACCTTCTGACTTGGAACAAAGGCAGGGACGGATTGAAAGACAGGGAAATATGTTCCCAGAGGTGGAAGTTTACCGCTATGTGACAGAACAGACCTTTGATGCTTATATGTATCAGATGGTGGAAAACAAGCAGAAATTCATATCCCAGATAATGACGAGTAAAAGCCCTGTCCGTTCTGCGGAAGATGTGGACGAGGTTGCCCTGTCTTTTGCCGAGGTGAAAATGCTTGCCACTGGTGATGTCCGTTTCAAGGAAAAGATGGATTTAGACATTACAGTATCCAAACTCAAGGTACTGAAACAAAGCTATCTGAGTGAACGATACGACTTGGAGGATAAGGTTATCAAATACTATCCGAAAGAAATAAAAGCATATGAGGAACGCATTACAGGCTATGAAAGCGACTCGGCTCTTATCAATCAGCATAAGCCGCACGGTGACAAATTCTATCCCATGACCATAAACGGTATGACCTATACGGAAAAAGCGGATGCAGGACAAAGACTTCTTACCGTTTGCAAGGAAACAACATCCCCACAACCTGTTATGATTGGCAACTACCGTGGATTTAAAATGGAGGTTTATTATGATACGCTTTATACAGAATACCGTTTAAACCTCTGCGGTCGGATGAAGCACCAAGTATCACTTGGCTCTGACGTGTTTGGCAACCTTACCCGCATTGAAAACGAGCTGTCGAAAATCCCTGCAAAATTGGAAGCGGCAAAGGTAAGAAGGGAAGAAATTGCTTCACAGATGGAGAACGCAAAAGTTGAGGTTGAGAAGCCATTTGCCTTTGAAGAAGAATTGAAAACGAAGTCTGAGCGGTTGAACGAATTAAACATTGAACTGAATTTGGATAAGAAAGAACCTGCCGCTTTAGATGCAGATGTAGAACCGGAACAGACCGAGGACACGCCTGTGAAAAAATGTGAAAACAGAGAACGATAATCTTTTTTGCACATTTGAAAGGTTTTGTTTTGGGTAATATAATGGATAACAATGAAAATAGGAGGTAAGATTGTGCAAGATAAATTCAACTTTGAAACCTTTCTTGATGTTTATAGAGGTGAGTTTGACGAATATTTGAGCAGCTCTATCGTAGATGTCTACGCCACTCAACGGCATAAAGAAATCATAAATGAACAGGATATGCTCTATAAAAAATATCCGAAGGTAAAAAATGTAATTGATATGGAGAAACCAAATGAACTATCCAAAGAAGAATGCACTGCATTGATTAGGGTCTACAAGCTAAAAAATGAGCTTATTGCTATTGAAATGCAGGATGTCTATTTTAAAGGCTGTGGTGATTGCGTTGGATACCTCAAAAAAATAAAATTGTTATAAGAGAAGGCGGTATTGGTGTAGAAAACCAGTGCCGCTTTTTACATGTTAATATTTTTTTAAAATAAACCAATGAAAACTATTTTTTAAACAGCTTTTTTAAACAATGCGTTTACAGTATTGCAAATATCAACGAAATAGTTTATAATGAAAAACAAAAAATTGATGGAGGTGTGATATGACAACAACAGAACAAATTAAAGTGCTGTGTGTAAGAATGGATATCAGTATAGCTGAACTGGCAAGGCGTATCGGGCAATCTCCACAGAATTTTAGTGCAAAACTGAAACGAGGAACTATCACTGACAAAGAGCTCGTAAAAATTGCTGATGTTTTGAATATCTCCTATAAACAGTTATTTACACTACCAAATGGGGAAAAAATAGAATTAGGAAACGGAGGAAATGCATAAATGGCAAAGCTAGAGATACAGGAGAAAGATGGGAAAATCTTTTGTCCTTTAAAAAATGCTTGGCTTGTAGCAAAACCAGAAGAAAAAGTAAGACAGAAATATATTACTATCCTTCATAATGAGTATGGTTTTTCATTAGAACAGATGGCTCAAGAACTAAAGGTAAACAATTCATCACGTGGTCAGGGAAAAGCCCGTGCAGATATTGTTATATGGAAAAGCGAGCAAGATAAAAGAGATGGTAAATCAGCTTTTATTGTTGTGGAGTGTAAATCAGAAAATGTTAAGGTTCGTGTTGAAGACTACTATCAAGGCTTTAATTATGCATCATGGGCACATGCTGAGTTCTTTGTAACTACAAATGAAAAGGAAACGAAATTTTTTAATGTAGATCCGACTTATCTTCCACAGAAATTAGAAGAAGTTGTTGCGATACCTACATCGAAGGATGTGGATAATGCAAAAAAAATTGAGCAGATAAAAAACCAGACGAAGACCTTTACAAGAGAAGAATTCACTAAAACATTGAAAGCTTGCCATAATATTATCCGTAACAACGATAAATTGTCTCCAGAAGCTGCATTCGACGAGATAAGTAAGTTGTTGTTCATGAAAATTCGTTTTGAGAGAGATAGCAAAGGTACTAAGGTTTTTACCAAAAAAGAGTATGAGGATGCATCGGAAAATCATGAAAAAAATGTTAGACCAGGGTTAAAAGGAACAGAATTATTTTTACTATCATATATGCAATTTTTGTTTAGAACCACGAAAGAATATTTTAAAGAAGATAAGCTATTTGAGGATAAGGATGAAATCAATATTCGTGAAAATAGTTTTATTCAGATTCTTGAAAAGTTGGAAGCATACAATTTATCTGATACACAAGATGATGTTAAGGGTATCGCATTTGAGCAATTCCTTGGAACAACATTTCGTGGGGAATTAGGACAATTTTTTACGCCTCGTACTGTAGTAGATTTTATGACTGAAATTCTTGACCCACAGGAAAACGAAGTGATTTGTGACCCGACTTGTGGTTCTGGTGGTTTTTTGATTAAGGCTTTTGAATATGTTCGAGATAAAATTGAAGAAGATATTCGTTTAGAAAAAGAACGTATTAGAACAGCCATTGAAGGTTTTGATTATGATACCGCTTCTGAGGATGAGCAGTTAAAACGAAATGCAAAAATTGAAGATATGCAGAATGCACTTAATAGTGAGTTAGATACTCAAGTTGAAGGTAGTCGTATGTATAAACTATCCCGCAACTGTATATATGGAACAGATGCTAACCCTCGTATGGCTCGTACTTCAAAGATGAATATGATTATGCATGGTGATGGTCATGGTGGAGTGCATCATCATGATGGACTACTAAATGTAAATGGCATCTTTGAAGAAAGATTTGATGTTATACTTACAAATCCACCATTCGGTCAGAACGTTGATAAAAATCAATTGATTACCGATGCTGATAAATTTTTTGATGAAGAAATGAAGAAAAGATATAGAAAAAAATATGGTAAAGCTTACGATGAAGCTTTAAAACAAGTTGATAATCATATTGGGAAAACACTTTTATCTTTATATGACCTAGGAAGTGCTTCCACCCTTACAGAAGTATTATTTATGGAGCGTTGCTTAAGACTCCTTAAAAAGGGTGGACGTATGGGTATGGTATTACCAGAAGGTGTTTTAAACAATAAAAATCTACAAGTGGTCAGGGAGTACTTTGAGGGTAGAGCAAAGTTAATTCTTATATGTTCAATTCCACAGGATGTATTTATTGCTGCTGGGGCAACTGTAAAGCCTAGTCTCGTGTTTATGAAACGCTTTACAGATATAGAAGAAAAAGAATATGAAAGATGCAGCTTGGAAGCGTTGGAAGAGTCGACGGCTATGCACAAATTAGAAATGGATAATATTGATGCAAATTACAATAGGTGTATCAACTTATCCGACTCACTTAAACAGGATTTAAAAGACACAAATGCACTTCTCAGAAAAGCAAAAAATGATAAATCTAACAATGTAACCAAGTACGAGAAAGAAATTTTAGCAATTAAACAACAGCAAATCGGCAATAATGCTGAAAAGAAATTGCTAGAAAAGGCAAAGAGAGATTTGAAAAAAACGATTGAGGAAGATGCAAAACCGATTCTCAAAAAGAAGTTTGATTATGATGTTCCCATTGCTAAAGTTGATGATGCCGGTATTACTACAACAGGAACAGCTTCCGATGGAAATCAGCTGCCTACATTAGTTTCCGAATATCGTAGCTACTGTTCTGATGTACAGCTTTGGAATATAAATATTGATAGCTTCTCCTATGTTTATAAGTTAGACGGATATTATAGATTATCAGGAAATCAGGAGGTGAAATTAAATGAGCAGTAGTTTATTATCTGCTGTTTCATACACTTTATTTGATACATGGGATGTGAAACAGTTTTTCAAAAAGACATTTACTTCCAAGTATCCAGTAGAGAAATTAGGCAAACATTTAGTTCATCAAACAACCAAAGTACAACTATCAGATTACGCAGATAAAGAATTTACGATATTGGGTGTTTCTAACAAAATAGGAATGTTTGATTCTGAAACGGTTATAGGCAAAAAAATTAAGCAAAAATACCACATTGTTAAAAATGGATGGATTGCGTATAACCCATACAGAATAAATGTCGGTTCTATTGGAATCAAGTCGGACAAACTAAAAGGAGGATATATTAGTCCGGCATATGTAGTATTTAGCTGCAAAAATTCGTTATTACCTGAATATCTTTGGCTAATTATGAAAAGTGATTTTTTTAATGGAATCATCAGAGATTCAACAACTGGTACAGTAAGACAAACCTTGAGATATGATGTTCTTGCTACACTAAGTATACCTGTCCCATCCATTCCAGAACAAGAGCAAATACTTAAAGTATATCACGATATGTTGGATGAAGCCGAAAAGAATAGACAAGATGGCGATAATTTTGGTACCAATCTCCTTTATGATATTCAATCTAAAGTATCTGATTTAAAGAAGAAAGATTTAAAACTTAAAGAAACCACATCTATTATGCAAACAGTATCTTTTACATCAACAAAAAGATGGGAAGTTGGATATATACTTAAAGAGGGGCTTTTAGAATCGATTTTCAGTAGTTTTAGATACCAAAGCTATTGCATATCACAGCTTCAAACCGAATTTTTATTTGGTCTTTCTATAAAAGCTTCATTAACACAAAAGACAGGCATGATTCCTATGCTTAGAATGCCTAATATTGTTAATGGAGAAATTGACTGCACTGAATTAAAATACTTACCATATAAAGATGCTGTAACTGCTAAAGAGCCACAGAAATGGTTATTGAAAAAAGGCGACTTCCTTATTAATCGAACTAATAGCAAGGAGCTTGTAGGAAAGTCTGCAATATTTAATCTGGATGGTGATTACACATATGCCTCATATGTAATCCGTTACCGTTTTGATACGGACATCGTTATTCCAGAATATGTAAACATTATGTTTATGCTTCCTATTGTTAGAAAGCAAATTGATGCAATTAGCAGACAGACTGCTGGACAGTGTAATATAAATAGTGATGAGATTGGTGCTATTCAAATTCCCGTTCCTGACATACCGAGGCAAAAGAAAATAATACAGCAATTTCAAGATACTCAGGCAAAGATAAAAAAATTAAGAATGCAGGCTCATAATAGCATCAATGATGCAAAAAACTATATTGAAACAACTTTATTTTCTCTACCCTAATTACTCTAAGTCCCACGGTCGAAAGAAGAGAATTTCTCAATAAGAATAACGTGATATGGTAGCATGGTGGATTTTACATAGCCGATTGGTTTTCAAACACGAAAATCAGTCGGCTTTTTCTATTTCAGGAGGTGATTTTATCAAATGAGAATGAACAAGCCGTATGTGGAGCTTGCCCCTGCGGTGATTGAAGAAGCAAGACGAATGGATTTGCTGACCTACCTTAGAAGCTACGAGCCGGATAACCTTGTACGTATGGCAGGCAATGTCTACTGCACAAAAGAGCACGACAGCTTGAAGATTTCCAACGGCAAATGGTACTGGTGGTCAAGAGGCTTCGGCGGTGTTTCGGCTCTCGATTATCTTATCAAGGTCAAGGAATATGACTTTGTGGAAGCCGTGGAAACTATCACAGGCAAGGTCGGTGATTGGATACCGCCACCCCCTACGGTCAAGGAAACCGAGCCAAAGCCGTTGCTTTTACCATCGAAAAACAAGAGCAATGAAAGGGTCATAAATTACCTTTTCGGGCGTGGCATTGACTATCAGCTCATTACGGAGTGCATTGCCGAGGGGATTCTCTATGAAAGTGCCGACTACCACAATGCTGTTTTTATCGGCAGGAACGAGAACGGCATACCCAAATATGCCGCCTGCCGCAGCACCATAGGGAGCAGTTTTAAGGGGGATGCCACAGGCAGCGACAAGCGGTACTCCTTTCGGCTTTTGGCAGAGCAGCCCTGTAATTCACTGCATTTGTTTGAAGCGGCGATTGATGTACTGTCCTATGCCACCTATTTGAAGTGTGAGGGGAAAGATTTCCGAGCGGAAAACCTGCTTTCCCTTTCGGGTGTATATCAGCCTAAGAAAGAGATAAAAGACAGTAAAATCCCTGTTGCCCTCTCCACTTTCTTGAAAGGAAACCCGCAAATCAAGACCATCGTTTTGCATTTGGACAATGACAAGACAGGTCGGTTATGTACCGAAGCCTTAAAAGAATTGCTTCAAAAAGACTACAAAGTTGTTGATGACCCACCGCCTGTCGGTAAGGACTTCAACGATTTTTTGTTGTCCTATTTAGGGATGGTGCAGAAAAAATCCCACCGTGAAAGGGGTGATGCCCGTTGATTGCCTGACCCATTTTTAAGAGAAATCCACCCTGATACACAAAAATTTAATATCTGAAAGCGAGGAAAACCCATGAACAAGTACGAAATAACCCTGACCGCACAGTATGAAAAGACCGTTACGGTATCCGCAAAAACGCCTGCACACGCAAGGGAAAAGATAGAAACGATTCTCCTTGATACTGACCTTATCGACTTTACAGACGAGGATTTTGTCTGCGGCGAAGTGGATATTTGTGATGTTACCGAGTGCAAGTGCTGCCAAAATACCCCTAACCCAGAGGATGAGCCGTTCCCTGAATGTGCGGATTGTTGTTATGCGTGTCCGAAATGCGGTGCGTGCATGTGCGGCGATGCGGACTGACGTAATGTCTTACCAAGCACTGAATTTGGCTAACCAAATTCGCTTGTTAGGGGATGCCCCTAATACCCCGTGAAAAGAAAGGAGTTTCAAGAATGAGCGAGTTACTGTTTTTTATCATCGGTATAATCCTTGGCAGCCTAATCGGTGTCATGCTGATGTGTCTACTCCAGATTAATAGGCTCTATGGGAGGGAGGATGAGCAAAATGCGAAAACGAAATGTACAGATACTTTTCCGTCTTGATGATGCGGAAGCCGAATATCTGAACAGGCTTGTTAAAAGGTCAGGTCATTCCAAAGAAGCATTTTTAAGGGCGGCGATACAAGGCTATCAGTTTTGTGAAAAACCAGACCCTGAATTTTATAAAGCTATGCGTGAGCTGAGTGGTATTGGCAACCGTATCAATCAGCTTGCGGTCAAAGCAAATGCACTTAATTTTGTAGATGCCCCCATGCTTTCGCAGGAAGCAAAAAAATGGCACGAGCTTCAGATTGACATCCGCAAAAAATACCTGCTCCCGAAAAAGGTATCGGATAATGGCAGTATGTGAAATCTGGGATGTGCGTGGCAGGCTTGACCATCCGATAGATTACGCTGAAAATCCTGAGAAAACAGCTAACCCCAAATACACCGAAAGCGACCTGCAAGCTCTGGGCGATATAATGAGATATGCCACCAATGATGAAAAAACGGAAAAGCAGTTTTATGTGTCAGGTGTAAATTGTGATACCGCTACCGCAAGGCAGGAAATGATGATTGCCAAAGAGCAGCACCGTGACCAGAGCGAAATTGTCTGCTATCACGGCTACCAGAGTTTTAAGGAGGGCGAGGTCACACCTGACATGGCTCATGAGATTGGAGTGAAACTTGCACAGGCAATGTGGGGCGACAGGTTTCAGGTGGTGGTTGCTACGCACTTAAATACGGATTGCCTGCACAACCACTTTGTCGTGAACTCCGTTTCCTTTGTGGACGGCAAGCATTACCATGACAACAAGAAAAATCTAAGGCTGTTACGCAGCCGTTCGGATGAGCTGTGCCGTGAGTATTCATTATCGGTCATAGAAAACCCGAAAGGCAGGAAAGTTCCCTATGCACTTTATCAGGCTGAAAAGAAAGGTCTGCCTACCAGAGATAATGTTGCTAGGCAGGCGGTGGACGAAGCAATCAGCAAATCCTTTACGTTAAGGGATTTTGACAGGATGATGGCTGAAATGGGATACCGATGCAGCTTTGACCCCAACCGTAAATACTGGACGATTATCGGGAAAGGTTGGGAAAGACCGAAGCGGCTTTACAAGCTCGGAGAGAATTACACCAATGAAAGGATACTGGAGCGTATCAATGAAAACTCCTATTCCGTAAAGTTCAAAGCATTTGCCGAGCCGAAAAAAGAATACAAGGTCTTTCAGCTCAAAGGGTCGTTATCGGATACAAAGAAAATCGGCGGCTTGCGTGGTCTGTATCTGCATTACTGTTATAAGCTCGGCATCCTGCCCAAAGGCAGGAAACAAAATTGTGCAAGGCTTCACTATCTTTTAAAAGATGACCTGATGAAGATGGATGCTATTACCAATGAAACAAGGCTGCTCTGCCGTTGCCATATAGACACGGTGGGGCAGCTTTGCTCATATAAATCGGCTTTGGAAAATGAGATAGAGGGTCTTATCTCCCACAGAAAGGAGCTGTACTCCAAATCCCGTTCTGTTTATGTCGGGGAAAAGAAAACGGAAATAAAATCGGAACTCTCGGATATTTCAAAGCGGCTCAAGGTTATAAAGAAGGAGGTCAGACTTTGTGAAGGTATTGCTGCCCGTAGCGGTATACTCAAGGAAAAATTAAAAGTCATACGGGCAGAAGAACAGGAAATCAAACGAAAGGAGTTGAAAAAAGATGAACACAGGCGGCGAAGCGGCAGAACAAATCGTCCGAATGAGTTTGGAGGGCGTTGAGGTTGCCGCAAAAATTACAGGTGCAGGGGCAAAGAATATTGCCATTCTCCTGTATTCTATTTTGAAGCAGCAAGGCAAAACCAAGGGCAAGGCACGGCTTACTTCCATGCTCCGTTCGGGCAAGGAGTTAAAAGTATTCACCGTAAAAAAAGAGGATTTGAAAAAATTCACACAGGAAGCCAAGAAATACGGCGTGCTTTACTGTGTTTTGGCAGACAGAAAGAATAAAGACCCGAATGCAATGGTGGATGTAATTGCAAGAGCCGAGGATGCATCGAAAATCAATCGTATCGTAGAGCGTTTCGAGCTTGCGGCGGTTGATACGGCAACGATTGTGAATGAAGCGGTAAAAAGCAAAGAAGATAAAACCCATAAGGCAGAGCCTGAAATTACAAAGCCTGAAAAGAGTGAGAAGGATACGCTGCTTGATGAGCTTATGGGAAAGCCGATGCAAAAGGAGGACAACGCCCCTGCAAACCCCACGGTGGCAAAGACAGAAAAATCCCCTCAGTCCGAGCCTATCTCAGAGAAGCCAAGCAAATCCGCAGAGGGGACTACTATGACTGATAAGAAACCATCGGTCAGGGAGGAACTGCGGAAAATTAAAGAAAGTCGTAAGGAGCAGGAAGCGGATGCTCCTGCTGTGGAAAAGCCTTCGGCTGACAAGGGTAAGAAGCCTGTTGGCAAGACGGAGCATAAACAGCCTGCCGTTCGGAAGAAACCCCAAAAACAGAAAGAAGCGAGGTAATGGTTATGAGTATTTATGATGTATTCAATGGCAATAAGCCATTTGACAAGGCACAATGGGCAGAACAGAAACAGGCTCAGAGAAAGGAAGCCTATGAGCTGATTGATAATACCTGTGCTGAAATGGCGGCAGACGGTAATGCGTTCAGACAGTACCTTGAGGTGCAAGGACGTTTTGACCGTTATTCTGTGGCTAACGCCGTTCTGGTGTCGGCACAGATGCCCGAAGCCACACAACTGAAAGATTATGGTAATTGGAAACAGAACCGTATCTATTTGAATAAGGGTGCGGAGAAAATTGTCATCCTTGAGCCAAGCAAGGAATATACCCGTGAAGATGGCACAAAGGCAACTTCTTTCAATGCCAAAGTAGTTTATGATATTTCCCAGACCTCCGCAAAGGTAAGGACGGACGGTGCGGAACAAAAAACCATGCGTGAACTGGTATCTGCTTTGATTGATGCAAGCCCCGTACCATTTAAGCCTATGGATGACCTTGAGGTCGCTGCTTTTTATGACAGCTCACAGCAGATGATTTTCGTAAGGACGGATTTGAATGAGGAACAGCTATTTGTAGCCATGTCAAAGGAGGTTGCTGCGGCAGTCTATGATTTTAAGTATAACGAGGGCAGGGATGTTTCAGACTTTAAGTCTTTTTGTGTTGCCTATATGGTAAGCAGCAAATATGGCGTGGATACGAAAGGCTTTCGCTTTGACAAGCTGCCAGAGGAACTATCATCGTTAGAGCCGCAGGCTCTTAGAGGTGAGCTTGGCTCTATGCGAGATGTTCTTAGCGAAATTAATTCCGATATGTATAAGAGCCTTGAGAAAAATAAGCCTGCAAAATCCAAAGGGCAGGAACGCTGAACGGAGGTCGTATAGATGAAAGAAGAACGTTACCATCTGGCACTTGATAAATATGACCAAAAAATCGTAATCAATGCCTTAAATACCTTGAGGAACAATCAGGTCAGGGAGGAACGCCCCACCGACCCTGTTGACGATTTGATTATCAAGGTTTCAAATGCCCCTGCAAAGAAAGTCAAGGTTGCTCCTTGTAAGTGTAATGAAGAAAGATAATGATTTCAAAGCAACCCTTATCCTTTCGGCGCTCGGCATCATTCCTGTGGTGTGGCTTGCTCTGCTGACAGCACCCTATGTCAGCGGCGGTCTGGTAGAAATCGTGCGGAACTTGACCGCAGCGTTAAACAATCCATTTTCCTTTGAATGGTGTGGGGACAGCATAAGAACTGTCTTCATTTTTATTTTAGCCTATGGACTTGGGATTGGCATCTACTTCTCCACACGCAGGAACTACCGCAGGCGGGAGGAACACGGGTCTGCAAAATGGGGCGATACAAATGTACTGAACAAAAAATACAGGGATATGAGCCGTTCGGATAACAAGCTCCTGACCCAGAATGTCCGCATTGGTCTGGACGGCAGGAAACACAGAAGAAACTTAAATATTTTAGTATGCGGCGGAAGCGGTTCAGGTAAGACACGGTTTTTCTGCAAGCCGAATATCATGCAGTGCAATACTTCCTTTGTGGTGCTTGACCCAAAGGGTGAGATTATCAGGGACACGGGACACCTGCTTGAAAAGCAGGGATATGAGGTGCGTATACTTGACCTTATCAATATGCACCGTTCCCACTGTTACAATCCGTTTGTATATCTAAAGAATGATAATGATGTGCAAAAGCTCGTAACCAACTTGTTCAAAGCGACAACGCCGAAAGGCTCTCAAAGCAATGACCCGTTTTGGGATACGGCAGCTTCCATGCTATTCCTTGCATTAGTATTTTACCTGAAATATGAAGCACCGCCAGATGAGCAGAATTTCCCGATGGTGATGGAACTGCTCCGTGCAGGCGAAGTCCATGAGAACGATGACGGCTGTATCAGTCCCCTTGATGAGCTATTTGACCGTCTGGAGCAGAACAATCCTGAGCATATCGCAGTCAAGTATTACAGGGATTATCACTCTGGGTCTGCCAAGACCTTAAAGAGTATTCAAATTACTCTTGCGGCACGGCTAGAAAAGTTCAACTTGGAAAGCCTCGCAAGCCTTACCGCCACGGATGAACTTGACCTGCCCTCTCTGGGGGAAAAGAAAGTTGCTTTATTTGCCCTGATACCAGACAATGACAGCTCTTTTAATTTCCTTGTGAGCATACTTTATACGCAGCTTTTTCAGCAATTATTCTATATTGCTGACCATAAGTATGAAGGAAGCCTGCCTGTGCATTGCCACTTTGTCATGGACGAATTTGCGAATGTGAGTTTGCCTGATGACTTTGACAAGATATTATCTGTCATGCGTTCCCGTGGCGTATCGGTTTCTATCATTTTACAGAACTTGGCACAGTTAAAGGCTTTATTTGAAAAGCAATGGGAAAGCATTGTGGGCAATTGTGACGAATTTTTGTATTTAGGCGGAAACGAACAATCAACGCACAAATATGTCAGTGAGCTGCTTGGCAAAGAAACCATTGATACCAACACTTATGGAAAAAGCACAGGGCGTAGCGGCAACTATTCCACCAATTATCAAATATCGGGTCGTGAGCTGATGACCCCTGATGAAGTACGTATGCTTGATAACCGCTACGCACTTCTTTTTATTCGTGGGGAACGACCTGTCATGGATTTTAAGTTTGATATTTTAAAGCATCCAAACCTTTCTATGACCGCAGATGGCAAAACACCATCCTATATGCACGGTGAGCCGACACAGGCGGTTGCAACTATTGTATTCGACAGGAACATTCCAGAGAACGCTGTGGAGTTTAAAACTGTCAGTACCCCGTATGAACTTCTGTCCGATGAGGACTTGGAAGAAATATTTAAAATCTAAAGGAGGATTTATCGTATGAAATTTTTCAAGAAAAGCAGCAAGGAAACACAAAAGCTCCCTATGGGAAGAAAATCAAAAAAGATATTTGCCCTGTATGCGGTACTTGTACTCTGCCTGATCTGTTTTACCACAACAGCCTTTGCCACTAATGACCCGATTACCGTAGTCAACAATTTATCCAACTTCATCTTCGGGCTTATCCGTGCAATTGGCTTAATCCTGCTCGGCTTTGGAATCGTGCAGGTAGGTCTGTCCTTAAAGAGCCATGACCCAAGTCAGAGAGCCAACGGTTTCCTAACCCTTGCTGGCGGTATCATTATCACATTTGCAAAAGAAATCCTGACCCTGATTACAGGTTAATGACAAGGAAAACGGGAGCAGATCCGCTTTGCGGGTTTGCTCCCGAACTACCTTGACTATATTTCTTTGCCTGTATCGTTGAGGGTGAAAATACCCTCGAATGAAGCATTACAAGCTTTTGCGATTTGGTGTAAATCGCTTTCGGTTAGATTATCACGTTTTAATTTCATGGTTACATTTTGCCTTGTGGTTTTCGGCTCTATTTTATCGGCTAAGTCAGAAATTGTCATATTTCTTGCCGCAAGTAACATTTTTACCTTTGTTGCCATTGCCATATAATCACACTCCTTTTAGCAATTATATAGGAATTACTTACTAAAAGCAATCTGTGTTTTTCTATTTTTAAGCGTAAAATTAATTTGCACAATTGAAAAAAGAAATGTATAAATTTACAATGTTAATCAGTTAATTACATATTGTAACTTATGAATTAACAAAAAAATATTTAAAAAATAGGAGGTATTTTTATGGCAAACATGACACGAGATGCATTGCGTTCACTAATTGGCTCAAGAGTAGATATTGCTTTAGAACGGCTTGAGGAAAAACTTGAGTATTTAAAAATCTGCAAAAAACAGGAAGAGTCTGGAGAAATAGTTGAAGAATTTTATCAACAGTTTGAAAAATCAGACCGCATTACGATTCGCCGTCATTATGAGAGTGAAGTAGAGAAAACAAACCTTGAAATCAAAGAAGTCTATTTACAGGGTTTACGGGATTGTTTTAAACTATTTGCCTTTTTAGGTGATGAAGAAAGGGAGATATAATTATGAGCTACATTACAGAAATATTTGAAAGATTGAACATTCAGCATATACGAGAATTTTTATTGCATGGCTGTGATGAAATCAACGCTGATTCTAGGTCATATGTGGAACGACTTGAAACGCCGGACAATGTGATGAGAAATATGCTACACTGCAAATTCCCTGAAGAGGAAGAATATGAAGAAGTGACAAACAAAATTTATGATTATGCAAGTGCTTGCGAAGAGGTATATATGGAAATTGGCTTGCAATGCGGTGTTATCTTGGCTATGCAGATTGTGGCGAATACAAAAGTACCGCCGGACAATGAAAGGCGTTAGGTGAGCGGATATGAGCAAATCAAAAGGAAACGGCAGACACAAACAGACTGTTCGCTTTCTGAAATGGATAGAGCGTTATTCTGGATGGTGGTATCTTATCTGCACGCCAAAAGACGAACATATTAACCCCGCTATCATGCAAACACTGATTGAACAGCTTGCGAAAGAACAATTCTATGAAATCATCTTCGTTTTGCTCATGGTACACAGGGAAGAGGAATTTGTAAAGAGTACAGGAAAAGCTATGTTTGTGGAAATGCTAATTGCTGTATGGAACGCAGGAAAGAAAGAAGAATTTATAAAAAATCTTATAAACCACTTTGAATAGTATTGATTAAGGATTGCCACGGTAGTCCTTTTTCTTTTTCAGCAAGTACATAGCACCAAACGGCAAGTCGACACCGCTTGGTGCTTTTAATATATACAAAACTAAAAAAATAGGAGGTGTTAGATGTGTCGGATAACTGGGTAGTCCAGAATTTAGAGAACGCCCTTAGAACATGGAACGAAAAACTGGCGGAGATTTGGCAGCTTATCACTCAATCTCCGGAAGAATTTAAAGGCGGTACTATCTGGAAAGCTATCTTAGACATTCATGGAGCGGTACAGGCAATTGGGCTTGCCCTGCTTGTATTATTTTTCGTAGTCGGTGTGATGAAGACATGCGGCAGTTTTGCAGAGGTGAAAAAACCAGAACATGCATTAAAACTGTTCATTCGGTTTGCACTTGCCAAGGGAGTTGTAACCTATGGACTGGAACTCATGATGGCTCTGTTCAATATCGTGCAAGGCTTAATCAGCACCATTATGAAAGCAGCAGGCTTCGGCTCTGCCACGCAAACCGTATTACCAAGTGAGGTTGTGACCGCCGTTGAGGATTGCGGATTTTTTGAGAGTATTCCACTGTGGGCAGTCACTTTAATAGGTGGTCTGTTTATCACGGTGCTTTCGTTCATTATGATTATGTCAGTATACGGCAGGTTTTTTAAATTATACCTTTATACGGCGATAGCCCCTGTTCCGCTATCGACCTTTGCAGGGTCGCCAAGCCAGAGCGTTGGAAAGAGTTTTATCAAAAGCTATTGTGCCGTATGCTTGGAGGGAGCAATCATTGTGCTTGCCTGTATTATCTTTTCGCTCTTTGCTTCATCGCCGCCCGTAGTCAATCCTGATGCAGCGGCAGTCACTATGGTATGGAGTTATGTAGGGGAACTCATTTTCAATATGCTCATTCTCGTAGGAGCTGTCAAGATGGCAGACCGTATTGTACGAGAAATGATGGGTTTATAAAAGACACCAACGTAAAATTGGTGTCCTTGTTTTAGAGCTGTATTTGTTGTCCTGTTGCTTTATCTCTCATATGTCCATTTTCATCAAAGGCAACGGTATTAATATCAATCCCAATTTCTCTTGCTTTTTGTATTTGCCAGTTGATGTAATCGGTTAAAGCTTGTTCACTTGTTCGCTTATCAGACTTGTTTTTGATTGCCTTTATAAACGAGTAAATCCAACTAAGTGCGACCAGTCCAATTAGTATGTATAATCCGTATAAAACCGACTGCTCATTTTGTGTTGTCCAATCTGTAAAAAATGTGCTTACAACGGCAGCTAAAAAATACAAGATTGGTAATGTCAATCGGAGCTTTGCTCCCACCTTAAAAATAAGAGATAAAATCACTAACAGGATAGTAAAGCCTAATGAAATTATAGCAAGTGTCATATGCAATCATTCCTTTGTCTTTTTCTTTTATTATAGCAGAAAAAAGTCAAAATACAATTCTACAATACAAAAAGGAGGTTAAGTTTTTGGAAGTTAAAATCAATAAAGAAATCCGTAACTATACGGAATCCATGTTTTTCGGACTGTCCATGCGGCAGTTCATTTTTTCTATCC
>Ga0153996_1000521_pt1 | contig 17419 bp, 19 predicted proteins | sample TSNC080MetaG_FD_104728 | JGI IMG/M metagenome (GOLD analysis project Ga0153996, IMG submission 104728) | Attine ant fungus gardens microbial communities from North Carolina, USA - TSNC080 MetaG | ecosystem: Host-associated > Fungi > Mycelium > Unclassified | place: USA: North Carolina, Lumber...
AGCCTGTTTGCTAGTGATACTTAAACACACTAGTTTAGCTCCGATCCTGCTGACCCTGACACTAGGGATGTATATAATGTAGAACATCCCTCCAGGAGCCTCATCCTAATCTCTGAGGATTCTCCTGGAGGTGAGTTGTATCATAACTACTAAGCGTAATATTAACTGAGGATTCTCCTGGAGTCTGATGTCCCAGTCGCCCTTACAGGAGCATGACTTGAGACTAATAAGGTGTCACAACAAAATGAATTGAGCACAGGGGAAAAGAGGGAAAGACAAAAAGACTTGATTAAACTGTAACTATATTCCCATATTTATATGTAAATATCTGAAACAAATGCTCTGGAAAATGGAGTTTCCAAGACAACTTGATGTCATTTCATAACAATGATATCACTCTGCAATATAAGGGAGGAAGTAGAGAAGATAGAAGATATAGGAAGTATGGATGGTTTGGTGTTAGGAACAGAACAGATAGAGGACAGAGTAGAGGAGTAATAGATAAAAGTATACTTTAGAACGATATGTTGTACTACTTCGGAGAATAGATAGTACTTAGCAATAATGAAGAAACCAGAAAGAAGACTCCAGTGGACAAACAAGGACGTCAGAGAAGAGTACAACTTTGATGAACGGCCTTGGCTTCAACTTATGTATTGTGCCCTGGTCTCTGGTCATGAGTTTGGTCACTTATTTCAGAGTATAGGAAAGTCGTTGGAACAGAGGTTCTAAGGAAGTAAAATAGGCACCGGAGTGGACAAGGATAGGATTAGGACCAGATGACATTAATTTACAAACTGAGGAAATATGTTGTAACTACTCAGTACTTATAGGAAGTCTGGAATAGGAAGAGAGTAGTCTACTATGCTATCCTACTAATTATAATTTCAGGAGAAATATTAGGAGAAATAAATTACATAATTGTCAGATTTCTGGAATATGACATTTGGGCACATTGCCTACTGCTGCAATAGTAGAAAATAGTGGGAGGAGAATGAGGAAGAGCAGAACAGATTTATGGTGTTGAGCAGTTGGGTGATGTATGCTAGGTAAGGGGAAAAAATTGCAGTATGGTCCTGTGGGACAAAAGCACAGTAGCAAGAGGTTATGAGATGCTTTAGATGTAGTGGGATGGGGCACTTCAAATAAGAATGCCTGAATATTAGAGTAGAAAAGGCAAGGAGAAGAGGAGAGAAGGTGACATATGTGACAATACCACAAAAGGTATAGCAGAATAGACCAGTGTGACCCCAAGGGGTTACTACTACTTGAATAAAAGAATAGTCAAGGATGACTACCCACTACTACTAATTTCTGACCTCATTGATACCATAGGAACAAAAGATGTATTCACAAAGATAGACTTAAGATAGGGGTACAACAAGGAAGAGAACAAATGGAAAGTGGTATTCATTACATATATAGGAGTATATGAACCTATAGTAATGTACATGTTACAATTGACCTCATGTTATACAGGTGTTCTTCATAACACTTAGGCATAGACTACTTCTTTTCCTTTATGACATCATATATATAGTATGCCTCACTGGTAGGGCATGTTCTTTACTCAGCAGACCTCATATCTGCCATGTACTTTCTTTATTGTATCCATACTCCTACCTCATAGTGCATAGGTATATATAGTAGTAGATACTCACTTGTATTCTCTATGCTTTACCAATTGTATCATTTCCTTTCTTTACTCTATAACTCATCCTCAAGTCTTTATTGAGTGTTGTAACAGTACAGTAGCTTCCAAAACTAACTAAATATTTAATGTTTTTAAATTAATCATCTAATACCACTAAAGGTATGAACCCTAAAACTTTAAAATGAGATATGTTATACTAGAATCAATTACCTAGAGATAAGCTCATAAGTCATGTGATCTGCATCAAAACTGCTTGAGTAATAAAATTATTCAAATAATATAAAACATTTGGTTGGTTTTGGAAGCCTACTCTAATTTACTATCTGTTATGAGTTACCTCAACCATAACTAAAGAATATGACATAGACTGGAGTCAAACTGGTAACTGATGGACACTTGTAGATTAAATATGGACAAATAGTATAACTTGTATATATATAGTATAGAACAATCAATCAAGAACTCCATTGAGTTCTTTTTTAACCTTAAAGAGTCTACTTAGTGAACATTGAGTGAGACTACAGTTATTATCAGCTATGGTCTAATAATGAATGGTTAGTAGATAAGATGTTAGTGCTATTGGATAAAAACATTACAATGCAGTAATGCATTGAATGTCTGGAGATTCTAAACAAGTATTGGATTCTATGGCATAGACAGGACTCTTTGGAGAAATCTTAGACAATCTTTCTTCTATTCTAGGACTGACTGTCACTTAACTAATCACCTTAAGTTACAAGTAGTGTTACCACATTGTAACATTGTCACAGTATCTAGTTAGGATAAATACAGACCAGAAAGAGAAGGGAATAGCAAGTTCTCTCTTTTTGTATTCCCTCTGTAAAATCTTACTCTAAGAAATCAGTACTCTTTCTTGTCTTAGGACAATCTTGAAGGGTGCTACTCAAAGTCTCATTGACATCTCTCTTCTGATATAACTTCACTGAAAACCTTAACTGGATCCTCTGATGAGAAGCATAAAGATATCAAGTGTTAGATATAGGCTTCAATGTCATGACTTGGCAAAACAGCTAAGTCATTATTTAATATCTCTTTTCTTTTTCTTTTCTTTTAGTATCTGATTATTATTTTCTTTTCTATTTTCTTTCTTTTATTTTCTTAATCGATGGACACGCAAGAGGAAAGTGACTCATAAGGAAGCATGGGATTATAGTCAGGGTTAGGGTTAGCAAATGTGTATATATAGTGTATGAAATCTAACAGAAACTCTATCAAGTTCTCTTTGTCAATCACTGAACAAAGAGCAGTTGGCCTAATTCTGGCTTGGAGTTGAGCTGTCTGACATTCAAGTTAAAACACATATTCAACTATAAGATCTAGAGTCTTAATACCTCCCTCTCAGGTTCAAAGTAGTCTATCCAAGATAGATGTTGACCTACCTTCAGTGACAAACATATTTATTTTAGGGGAATCAGCCAATGCTGATGATGTAGTATCTCTGAAAAGCTCTGAGGATTAGGGCTTGAATAATCAAATTTCTGGATATGACCTATATGTGCATTCCTCTACTATCTTCTATCTGTTAAGACTCTAGACCTTACAGTCAAATATGTGTTTCAACTAAAAGCCTATATCAATACTTGATATCTTCATACTCCTTCACAAAGGGTCTGGTTAAGGTTTTCAGTAAAGCTATATTGTAATTGAGAGTATCGAGGCTTTTAGTCACACTCTGTATTATAGTCCAAGGACTGAAGAGAGTATGGAGTTGCAAGAGTAATGTCATGACTTAGCAAAATACCTAAGTTATTATTTATATTTCTTTTCTTTTCTTTTCTTTTTGGACTTACTACATAAGAAAGGAGTATGGGAAAATGTCATATGTCACATGTCACAGTGTGACATCACATGAATGGAGTCACATGACAACTATGGAAAAATAGTACATAGACCATGTAGTAGTTATATAAGTAGTGTATAAGAAATAGATAAGAACTCCATTGAGTTCTTCTTGTCAACTCAGACTTGAAGGGAGTTTAAGTTGTCTTGGCTCAAGTCTTACAAGTAAGGAGTTTTATACTGTCACAAACTTCATTTGGCCATATCTCTATCAATTCTTCAACAATTTCTATGGTCTCAATGGCGCTGGAAAGCCCTTAAGAAGACCTTTCAATTGATATCAGTCACATTTTGAGGTAATCAATATTGGCTGAGCTATTGAGCAAATCAGTAGGTAACCACCATGGTACTACTATTAAATTGCCAACATCTTGAGAACCACTACAATTGATGCTTTTCTTCTAGGCATCAGAGAAGCCCTTTTCATACCACTCAGAATGAGCCTAAAAAACATCAAGGCAATTAATATTTGTAGAGATATGAAGGCCTCAATGTTTGCACATGGACTTAATTAATTACCCATAGATAGTCATCTTTTCTTTTCTTAACACAAAGGACAGCCTCCATAAGGTTAAGTTATTGCATTTTCAAGCATAAAGGCACTACCTGTCATGACTTGGCAAAATAGCTAAGTCAATATTTATGTTTCTTTTCTTTTTCTTTTCTTTTCTTTTAGATTATTACTAAGATGGAGCATGGGAAATATTATGTGACCAGTCATAGAGTCACAAAAGATGTGACTGAGATCACAGAATAGTCATATCATGGTCACATCACACATAGTCACAAGTCATGGTCACATCATGTGACAAAGAAGTCAGCTAATGGATATGAAGACTGTGGGAAACAAGATACATAACCACGATAGTAATTGTATATATAGTATAGCAAATCTAACGGGGACTCTATCGAGTTCTCTTTGTCAATCGCTGAACAAAGAGCAGTTGGCTTTATTCTGGCTTGGAGTTTAGCTTTCTTACACTATCATATGTAGAACAATGGGTAGTAGTATGTAATGATCTGTCCTAGTATACACTTTCATGTATATAAGGACTCATAGTCTAAGGATTAGACCTCAGACTTAACAACATCTCTTGCTACTCGTCTAACTTCACTTTTTTGAGCTTTTTGAATATCCAATTCACCCATCACAAGTTAGTAAGTGGCCATTTGTGATATACACAAGAACCACAAAAAGAGAGAACTTGCCATTCTTGTTTCTTTCTGGACTGTATTTATACTATTTAGAAATGTAACAACTGTTACTACTAGTATAACTAGAGATGACAACTTGAGTCAGTATTCTAAATAGATGAGTCTGATGATCCTTCTTTTAGTCCTTGTCCTATCAATGTTCAGATCATTGTCCAAGAATTATCTAAAGATTATCTATGAGTCCAATGTCTCTGTTCTTGTTCAGTCTGAAGCTCTTGTCCATATGAAAGCTATAAATAGCTTTCATTATTGTATTCTTGGACTCTGGTGTCTTTGCCCATTTCACTCCTTTCAAGTTTGACTTTGTCTCTATGACTCAAGGAAATTATGGTCATGTTAAGACAATCAATTCTAAAGCACCTTTTCTTATGGTTGCTGTAGAAACTGTTCTTATAGAACATAAAATCATTGATCCTAAAGACAGGACAACTAGAACTGCTATCTCTAAACTATGGCCAGTATACTGTGTTTCTGGTATAACTATGCACCTTTTCTCTACTGGACAGTTATTTCAGTCTGGATTGAGTATAGAAAGCACAATGGATGGTTCAACCTTTCATAACTCATCTGGTGATATTGTCCTCTCTGCTTTACCTAATCTTTGGGGGAACATCCAGGTTATAAGAACATGTATCATTAAGAACAATATTCCTAATCTTATAAGCCTTGTTACAAGGCACCCAGATTATGAGACAATTTATTGTCAACTTGGGCATATCTCTGATAAAACCATGAAATATGTTCTAGACAATGTTGAAGGTACTAAGAAGATCTGCTTTCCTAACAAGAAGCATGTATGCTGTGGTTATACTTTAGGAAAGCTGTACTAGTATAGTTTCCCAGAGAACTCTAAGCATTCTAGTAAAACTCTTAGATTGATCTATTCAGATCTCCTTGAGCTCTTTACTTTATCATACTCTAAGTATAAGTGGGTGATTGTCAGCAACTGATTGTAGAGCTGGGAAAGCCAACTGCTCTTCAGGGTTAGAAGAGAACTCGATAGAGTTCTCACTCGATTTTTGCTATACTATTTATACATATCATATCTATTTGTCCATGTTATAATTACAAGTTCTTTTCCCTGTCCATCACTTTTTCTTCCCATGTTACCTGTCAGTTTGTCTTATTAACTGATTCTGTTCATCACTCACCCTATTAACCATTCTCATGATGTCATAGATCAACTCATGACAGTACCCCCCCTTTAAGATTTTTTGTCCCAAAAAATTCTTACAACTCTTCATAAGGATCTTTTATATCCCCAAGTTTATCTTCATCTTCCTCCTATTTTTCTAGTCCTTCTTTCCTTCTTTCCTTCTGAACTCTTTTTCTTCTTCGTCTTCTTCATTAATTCTTTCTAATCTCTTCTTTCCTTTCTACCTTTGCCAATTTCTCTCTAGCCTTCCCCAATATTCTTGATCAAACTTCTTATCATTCCAGCTATACAACATCTTCACCATATACCTACCCAGCAATTCTCCTCTTTTTTCTTCTTCTACGGTTCTCCTTGATTGCCCAATGTTCTCACTGTATTCCTCCTCGTTTTGTCCTTCTACTTGATCCTTGTACCTGCGTACTCTACTGACGTTTACTACTGGATGTATTTTTACTGTTGTTGGTAAATCCAGTTCTATTGCATTTGCTGAAATTATTCCTTTTACTTGGTAAAGTCCAACAAATCGTTCCATCAGCTTTTCCAATCTCCTTCCTTTCATTTGATACTTGAGATCTTTTGTGCTTAACAGCACCCAGTCACCTACTCAATACTCCTCCACCTTGCTTCTTTTTCTATTGGCATATTTCCTCATTTCTTCTTGGCTCCTTTTCAGTGCCACCTCTGCCTCTTTATGCACCTCTTTCATTCTTGTTATAAAATCTTCCACCTTTTCAAATTTCCCCTTTTTCCTCATCTCGAATCCCATGCATGGATCCCATCTATTATTTGCCTTGAACGGTAATACTTTCATACTGGTTTGCACTTTGTTGTTATATGCAAATTCTGCTGTCGCTAACTAATCTGGTCATTGTTCTTGTCTGTGATCGATGAACATTCTCAGGTACTGTTCTAAGTCCTGGTTCATTCTCTCTGTTTGCCCATCTGTTTGTGGGTGGTAGGCTGTCAACAACTTCATATATATTCCCAGCATATGATTTAACTCCTTCATCATTTCTGCTGCAAACTGTGCCCCTCTATCCATTATAATGCTTTCTGGCAAGCCATGTAGTTTTCAGACATTATCTTGGAATAATCTTGCTACCCCTTCTGCTAAAGTCTTTTCTGTAGTAGGCACAAAGTGTGCCATTTTTGTCATTCTGTCATATATTACCAAGATGCTGTCATATCCCTGTGCTAGTGGTATTTTCGTAATGAAATCTGCCAATATGTGGGTCTAGGGTTTTTCTGGTTTGGCATTAACTTCCCTGCAGGTGCCTCTGTACGATTTTTATTCCTTTAGCATGCATCACATTCTTCTGTGTACTTTTTGACTTTCTTTGTCACTCTGGGCCACCAAAAGTTGCTGGTGACCAATTCTGTTATCTTCCACTGTCCTCCATGCCCTCTCACTAGTGTATTGTGGTGTAGCCAGATTACTTCTGCCCTCAATTTTTTATCTTTTGGTACATATACTTTTCCATCCCTAAGCATAAGTCCATCTTCCTCTCTCTATTCTTCATCTCTTAGCATCTTGACCTTTGCCTTTTTCATCTCTTTCACTGTTTTGATCACTTTGTCATTTTTTGCCTCTGATTTCTTTATCTTCTCCAAGATATCTACTCCGTTTATTACTATCTCTGCTACTTGTGTGGCTCTAACCACCAACCATTCCTTTTTTACTAACATCCTATCTTTGTTATCTCTTTCTACTCTGATTTGCCAATCTGGTCTCCTACTTAGACTGCCAGCCTTTCCTATGCTGCTACCAGGTACATGTTTGAGTGTGAAATCAAATCTAGATAGGTATAGCTACTCTTATTTCTTTATCCAAATCAGGTGCCACTAATACTGGTCACGTTGTGAACACCTTCTTTAACTCTTTGAATGCCTCTTCCTGCTTTTCTCCCCAATTCCACTTTTTGTCCTTTCTGACCAGCTTGCGCATGGGCTTTGCTATTTTGGCAAAATCTTTGACAAACTGCCTATAATAGTTTGCTAGTCCTAGAAACCTTTGCACATCTTTGACTGTTTTTGGCCTTGGCCATTCCAGGACTTCTGCTACTTTCTTTTCTTGCATTTTTATCTCTCCTGACCCCATTACTAATCCTAAGAAGTCAATTTCTCTTGTTTTCCATACACACTTCTCTGGTTTTATGTTAAGGTCATTTTCCTCCATTCTCCTCAGTATTTCCTCCACTATCTCATTATGCTTCTTCTCATCCTCTGTCCCTACCAATATGTCGTCCATGAAAGTGGCCACCTCTCCTATATTTATCAAGTCTCTCAAGATATTGTTCATTATTGCTTGAAAGGTTGCTGGCGAATTTGTAAGGCCAAAGAACATTACAGTAGGCTCATAAACCCCTAGATGTATTGTAAACACTGCTTTCCATTTGTCTTCCTCTTTCATCCATACATTGTTGTATCCCCATCTTAAGTCTATTTTTGTGAACACCTTTTTTGTTCCCATGGTATCTATGAGATCTGAAATTAAAGGTAAGGGGTAGTTATCCTTGATTGTCCCCTTGTTTAGGTACCGATAATCTTGTACCATCCTTTTCTTTTCATCCTTCTTTTCCACAAAAAAGACTGGTGAAGTCTGTGGTGATTTTGAGGGTCAAATGTACCCTTTTCTCAACTGTTCTTCTATGAACTCTCTAACTTCCTCTTTCTCCTGCCTCAACATCATAAACATTCTTTCTTTCCTCAGGACAAAATCTTCTTTTAAGTTTATTGCATGGTCCCAAGGTTTTCTTACCGGTATTCTTTCCAACTCTGCCTTCCTGAATATTTTTAGCCACTTATGGAACTACTGCAATACCATTTATTTGACTTTCTCTCTATTTAGTTTGATTTCTTCATTGAACTCTTCTTTTATTGACCACTCCCACTCATCTCTATCTACTTGATCCACGTTTCCAATTTTCTTTCCTATTTTCTTCCTTCTTTCTATATCTTCCTTTACCGCCAGGTTTCTTTCGCATAATGGTGGGCATTTTGTCATTTTCACTTCTCCTGTTTCCCAATTTATCTCTGTATTATGTGCCTGTAACTACGGTATGCCCAGTATTACTTCTGTCTTCTCTAAGTTATACACATCCATTCTCATTCTTTCTACATGGGTTTTGTAGAAGATGTTTACTTCTACTTGGTGTATAATTTTTCCCCTGCTATTTCCTGTTCTATCTACATTTTTAACTTCTAACAGCCTTGCCAGCTTTGTCATTTTGAAGCTGTGCCTTTCTGCCATTCTTTTATCCATGAACATCCCTGTAGTGCCACTATCCAAGAGTGCCTTTACTGTGACCTCCTCATGGGTGTCAATTTTTTCTATCCATATATCTAGCCAAACTTCTCATAGTATTTGGAAGGTTCTCCTGACCTCCCTTTGGCTATCTCCCTCTTTTGCTGCACTTTCCAGTTCTCCTGACTGTGCACTGCTTTCTCCTCCCTTTTTCCTCTACATCCACACCAGCTCAGACTTTCCTACCTTCTTTCTACAACCACTCCTTGCTCTCTATTCTTTTCTATGTGGCATCCCCTTTTTCTACATTGACATACTAGGTATGTCATGACTACTTCTGGGGTATACCACCTCCACTCCAACAGTTGTGTATCATGACTTGGCAAAATGGCTAAGTGTCAAGGACGGAATCCGGAGGAACGGAAGTGAAGGATAATAGAGAGAAACTATACTCCGTTCCAGAGTAAGGTACAACGTCGGAGGAGAAGGTACTTAGCGATAAGAGAAAGAAGGCTCCGGCGGTGAGACAAGGACGTCAGGGCGGAGAGCGACTTATTGAACGACCTTGGCTTCAACTTATGTGTTGCGCCCTGGTCTCCGGTCGTGAGGTTGGTCGCGTATTTTGGAGTGGGGGAAGTCGCCAAGACAGAGGTCCTAAGGAGTCGAGTGAAGGAGTCGGAATGGACAAGAGGAGATTAGGACCAGATGACGTTAATTTACAGACTGAGGAATTACACTGTAACTACTCAGTACTTATAGTAAGTGCGGAATAGGAGGAAAGTAGTCTACTACGCTATCCTACTATTATTAGAATTATTAGGAGAAAGAAATTACATAATTATCATATTTCCGGAATATGACACTAAGTCATTATTTATATTTCTTTTCTTTTCTTTTTCTTTTGGACTTATTACACAAGAAAGGAGTACAGAAAGATGTCACACAAACCAAGTCACATGACAACTGTGGGAAAGTAGTTCACAGACCATGTAGTAATTGTATAAGTAGTATACAAGGAATACATGAGGACTTTATCGAGTTCTCCTTGTCAAGTGCTGATAAAGGAGCAGTTGGCCTTATTCCAGCTCAGGAGTTAGCTATTCTGACATTGTGCCTCCTCTGGGATGCCTTTACAATACACCTCTGCTTATATTCTCAGTTTTGCTACTGAGGTCCTCCCTTGTTTCTGCTGTACTTCTCCCTTTGTAGGGTGTACTGCCTCCTCCTCTTCTGCTCGCCTTAACCTCCTTTCCTCCCTCATCTTTTCCCATGATGGGCATTCCCTACACTTGTGCCCCTTTTCTTCACACTTAAAGCATTCCACTCCTGCTCTTCTTGTTTCCTATACATTCTACTTTATAGAGTGTGCTGGTTTCTTTCTCTCTTCCTTTCTTGGTGACATTGCTTCTCATGCCACCTGTTCCTGCTTTCTCTATGGACATTCCCTACAACAATGTTTCTCCTTTCTGCACTTAAAATAGCAGACTATTTTTTCCACCATTTCTTTTACCTTCTTTCTCCTTATTTCTACTCCACATCTCATTACTCTACTGGCCAGTACTTCAAACTTATTATGGGGAACTGGCTTCCCTTCTTCTTCCTTCTCCTTCCTACAGTTGTGGACCAGGTGCCTGAATCCCTTGCAGTACCAACACAACTTTCCTCTCCTTTCTTCCAACTTTGCCCTTAATTTAGCGAGGGTATGCTTTTCTTTGAGCAAGTTGCTCATTAGTTGTTTGTATTGTATTTGAGACATTGTGTTGATATCTCAGGGAGTACGGAGTTAATGTTTTTTGATTCTGCTAATTACTACGTCTGCTGGGGCACAAAATCTTCATCCAGCCAGAGTCTTACTGCCCTACTAACTACTGCCTTAATAATAGGGTTATACGATCACCTCAAGGAGAGGATCCCTAATCTAGATAGCTTTCTAGAAATAACTGCCACTCCTCTGCATGTACTTGGTTACAATGGACTACAGCACGAGGTTTCTATTGTGAAAGGCAATACAAGTATCCTAATTTAACACCACCCAGTTGACAGGTCAGGTCTTGGAAGCGATGCCTGGGTATGGTACTGTTCTGCCACTGATAGTCCCTAACTGACTATCAAGTTCCCTTAAGCCAAGGGCCTGGCTATGTATGGAGGTAATCAACAGTTGCAATGACCACCGATCAAGGGTTGATAAGAGTGAGAGTAATAGATTGAGCAAGGTCCAAGGTATCTAGAAGTGTAATCGAGTTCTACTGTCAGTGACTGATTGTAGACCCAGACAAGTCAACTGCTCTTCAGGGTTAGAAGAGAACTCAATGGAGTTCTTGCTCAATTTCTGCTATACTATTTATACATATTGTATCTATTTGTCCATGTTATAATTACAAGTTCTTTTCCCTGTCCATCACTTCTTCTTCCTATGTCACCTGTCAGTTTGTCTTATCAATTGATCCTGTTCATCACTCGCCCTATCAACCGTTCTCATGATGTCATAGATCAACTCATGACAGTGATTACATTCCTTGATGACTATTTCTCCTATTGCAGAGTTGCTTTTTTGTGCAAAAAAACAGATGTTACAGAAGCAATTAAAGCTGTTTCTAGCTATGGTCAAATATCACTTTCTACTCTGTTAAATGCCTGTATACTAATAATGGAGGAGAGTATATGACATCAGAATTGCAATCCTTTCTACATGAACAGGAGATTGTCCATGAGACAAGTACATCAACAAAATGGTTGAGCAGAATGGTTAAATAGGACACTGCTAGAAAAGGCATAATCTATGTGACTTAAAGCATGTTTACCTGACTCCTAATGGGAGTTTGTTTTTGCAACCACCACCCATATCTATAACTGTACTTCCATTAAACATCTCAAATGGAAAACACCTCAGGAGATCTTCACAGATGAGAAACCTAAAATATTGCACCTCTATATCTTTGGTTGTAGAGCATACATATATCTCCCCAATGAAGTTCACACAAATAAACTTACACTGTGCTCTGAACTGATGATATTTATTGGGTATAAGGATAATGGCTACAGGTTCATTTGCTATACACAAGGGAATGTTATATTCTGCTCTACCCAAGCCATCTTTGATGAAGGACACTTTTCTAGATGTCTATCCTCTCATCCCAGAGAGAGAAGGCCCCCTGATGGGCTAACCTCAGAGATGGAATTGTTAGCACCTGGACCTTTTGGTGTAGATGAACCTGCTCCAACACCCTTTCCACCAACACTTGTATATCCTAGACCCTCTACTCCTCCAATCCCTCCTAATCTGCCAACTCACTCAGAATCTTCATCTCCCTCTCCTCCACTAATACCACCTAAATGGTCCTTAGTGTGAAGATTGAAGAGGTCAAAGATGTTAAAGATAAAGATGTTGAGATGTGTTCCCTAAGCCCATCTTCTCTTGCAACTGGTCCCTCATAGTACACCCTTTCTCAGGTTCCAACTATGATACCTCAAAAATGAGGTAATGATCCACAGCCAGAAGAAGAAGTTCCTCCTCTGAGATATGGCTTGAGGAAATCAATCTATGAGACTAGAGTCCCTTATAGAGAAGGCAATGTATATGGAGAGGATTACCATCCCATAGATATCTTGAGGTACCCTGAGTGGCAATGACATCTTGGTGAGGCTGATCCAGATATAGCATGCAGAATACTTGAGAATGCTTGCAGACACATTCAAGTGTAGCCTGATACTATTTCAATTGGAGGAGTATAGTATTCATACAGTCAATGGGACAATACTGTTAATATAAATAGAATCCTCTATGAAGTTGACTGGGTAGGACAATGACCCATCATAATTGACATAGAGGGAAATAGGATAGATGCTACACCCCTAGCAGGTAAGTCAGCTACCACAGCTATTACCAATCATATGGTATACCTTGCAAGAGAAGGGGGAGCAAAGCATATTTGCTTTCTCTTAGAACTAAGAGCAACTGAGACTCATTTTCTACCAAAAACCTTTAAAAATGTTGCTAAACTACAAGCTAACTCTAAGAAAAGGTAGCTTGAGTCCTCTCTTGAGAAGCTGAAATCACTCAAAGACAGAGATGTTTATGAGATTGTAGACCTTCCTAAGAGAAGAAAATCAGTCAAGAACTGCTGGGTATTTAACATCAAGCCTGATAATCATTATCAATCTCATCTTGTTGCTAAAGGATTTTCTTAAGTTTGTCTCAAACTTCATTTGGTCATATCTCAATCAATTCTTCAACAATTCACAAGGTCTTAATGGCTATGGAAAGCCCTCAAAAAGACTTTTTGATAGATGCCAGTCACGTCTCAAGGCAATCAATATTGGCCGAGATATCAGGCAGATCAACTGGCAACCACTATGGTACCATTTATTAAATCACCAATATCTCAAAAACTGCCATGATCGATGCTTTGGTTCTAGACTTAGCAGAAGCCTTCTTTATAGCGCTCAGAATGAGCCTAGAACAACCTCAAGACAATGAATATTAGTGGAGATATGAAGACCTCAATGTTTGCACATGGACTTCATTAATTACCCATAGATAGTCATCTGTCCTTATCTTAGAACAAAGGACAGTCTTCATAAGGTTAATGTCACAGTTGTGCTATGGACTAGTAGTCACATACTGTATGGTTTACCACTACACCAAAAGGGCAATGTTAGCAAGGCTACTTGCTAACAAGGGTCTAGCTATTTATGTAGTTCATTGAACAGGTATTTTGTTATACCTCCATGACACTATTTAGTAGTCACTTTTCTGTGACAGTTAAGTTATCACTATTTACAGCCCAAATGTACTACCATATGTAGAACAATAGATAATAGCATGTGATGATCTGTCCTAGTACATAGACCATCACAATTCTGTATATAAGGACTCCCTGTCTGAGGATTAGACCTCAGCCTTAACAACTTCTTTTGTCACCATCTGAACTTTGCTTATAAGCTCTATTTGAATATATTTTCAACTCAATCACAAACAGTAAGTGGCCTTTTGTGATAAAGTTGAAGGCATTAACTTTGATGAATTATTCTCTCTAGTTGTCTGCTATGAAATTGCAACTACTTCTTGCTGTTGCTGTACTTGAGGATTTGGATATCCCAAGTGTTGACATAAAAACAGCCTACTTATATAGTGATCTGGATAAGAAAATCTACATGGAGCAACCAGAAGGTTTCAGATTACCTGGAAAAGAAAACAAAGTCTAGTCACTTTGCAAAGCATTGTATGACCTTAAGCAAGCTAGCTTATCCTGGTGGTGCACAATGACTCAGTCAATGCTTGCCCTAGGATTTAAGAGATATAAATCCAATGCTGGTATATATCACTATTATGACAGAAAGACTAAAGCACTTGTTATAGCAATTGTCTATGTTGATGATGTTTGCTTTATGGGTACTAAATATTTCCTGCTCCTCAATGAGTTGAAGCAGAAATTTATGGCTAGATGGGAGTGTTGTAACCTTGGTGAAACCATAGAGTTCCTAGGTATCACAAACTTTATTTGGACCTATCTTCACTAATTCTTCAATGATTTCTATAGTCTCAATGGCTCTGGAAATCCCTTGCAAAAACCTTTCAATCAATACCAGTCATGTCTTGAGGCAATCAATATCAGCCAAGATATCAGGCAAATCAGTAGATAACCACTATAGTACTGTTTCTTAAATCACTGATATCTTGGAAACTGTTGTCGCAGCAAAATGAATTGAGTGCAGGGGAAAAGAGGGAAAGACAGAAAGACTTAATTAAAATGTAACTACAATCCCATATTTATATGTAAATATCCGAAACAAATGCTAGAGTTTCCAAGACAACTTGATGTCATTCCATAACAAGAATATCATTTCGCGACAACTGTCACAATTGATGCTTTGCTTCTAGGCTCAGAAGAAGCCCTCTTTATACTGCTCAGAATAAGCTTAGAATGACCTCAAGGCAATTAATATTAGTGGAGATATGAAGTTCTTAATGTTTGCACATGGACTTAATCAATTACCCATAGATAATCATCTGCCTTTTCTTAGAACAAATAACAGCCTCCAGATGGTTAAGTTATTACTATTTTAAGTACAAAGGCACTACCATACATAGAACAATAGGTAGTAGCATGTGATGATCTGTCCTAGTGCATAAACCATCATAATTCTGTATATAAGGACTTTCTGTCTGAGAATTAGACCTCAGACTTAGCAACATCTTTTGTCATTGTCTAAACTTTGCATTTTTGAACTCTTCAAAGTATCAAAGCACCTATTACAAACAGTAAGTAACCATTTGTAATACTAGGCATGTACATAAGCCATGATCATAAAAATAAAGATATTTATTGATCAATGTGAGTACTTAGAGAAGGTGCTGACACACTTTAATGTTGTGACTAATCCTACTCATACTCCACTGCCATCTGAGTTTAGTGTTAAACCAAATGAAAAGCAGTATAATCCCAAATTTCACCAAAAGTACCAATAACTAGTTGGTTCTCTAATGTACTTGATGATTAGCTCAAGACTAGGTATTGGCTTTGCAGTTGTCAAGTTAGCTCAACAGATGGCAAACCCTTCTAACAATTATTATTGAGTTGGGTTATACCTCTGTAGATACTTGCTTGTTACTTGCAGATATCAGCTTGTCTATAATAGATTAAATAATGAATCACTTGTAGCATACTCTGATTCTGATTGGGGCCAAGACCATGAGCATCACAAGTCAACTACTGGCTATTTTACTATGCTAGCTCAAGGAACCACTTCCTGGTTAAGTCGCAAACAGAAATCAGTAGCCCTCTTCTCTACTGAGGCCAAGTATATAGTACTCTCTGATTATAGTTGCTAACTTGTCTAAACATCAAATCTCCTAAGTGAGATTAGTTTTGATATTCCTGTCCCTCATCTCTATGGTGATAACCTTGGATCACTCTTCTGGAGCACTAACCCAGTGCAAGAAAAAAGGTCCAAACACATTGATATCTGGTATCACTATGTCAGAGATACAATAGAGGATGACAAAATCAAGCTATACCACATTGATGGAGCCAGAAATTCTACTGATATCTTGACTAAGAACCTTGGCCAAGTACTGTTCCATCAATTCTGTCCACTCCTTGGTTTGGAGATTCTATGAACTCTCCTTTTAATTTATATTGTCACTCAATGACTACTACTTTGAGTAAGGGGGAGTGTTAAATTAAATGATTATTGTACTGTGTATTCATATACAAGTTGTGCTTACATAAGCATATTTGCTTCTTTGTCTCAACTACCATGTCACAAGGGCTTCTCTGCTTCTCTCAAGATCTCTCCTTCCTATTAGGCCTTCTATCAATACTTGTTGGATAACCCAGTGAGTAGGCCATTATTTGTCCCTACTGTAATTGCTGCTCTCTATTCTTCTAACACTCACTTAGCCTGGATGACTTAGAAACCCTCCTAGTCCAAGTTGACAAGGAGAACTTAATAGAGTTCTCATTCAATTTCTGTACACTACTTATATACCTTTTACTATTTACTTCTATTTGTAAAGTCCCATGCACTCCAATTCATCCAACTATCCTGCATGTCTGATCTTTAGAAACTAAAAGAAAAGAAAAGAAAAGAAATAATGAAAATAGAAAAGGAAATACTTAACTGTTTTGCCAAGTCATGACAACCAATGTCATTTGTCTCTCACAACTTTGAGTCTGGCACAAAATACTACCTCTCTTTTAAGCTTACTGTTGGTGAAGGGCCCTTTGACTATATCCTCACAAAACCTAGCACAATGCTGTTAACTGCCTTTACTACCATGGAATCGTCTAGAGACTGCAAGTACATTTGCTTTCCCCTCTCTCATCCCTCCTCTCTCTACCTACTTGACATACCTGAGAATATCCCCCATTGCTTCAATGACCCAAACAGTGACACCCTCATTGTCAACTTTGGCATGTGAGTCTTTCATCTATTTCTGCTCCCTATCACAAAAGGTCACTTACTAATTTGTGATGGTTAATTTGATACTTGAATAGTTCAAAAAAGCGAAGTTTAGACAATGACAAAAGATATTGTTAAGTCTGAGGTCTAATCCTCAGACAGGGAGTCCTTCAATACAAAAGGGTGATGGTCTGTGCACTAGAACAGATCATCACATGCTACTATCTATTGTTCTACATATGGTAGTGCCTTTGTGCTGTAAATAGTGATAACTTAACCTTATGGAGGCTGTCCTTTGTTCTAAGAAAAGGACAGATGACTATCTATGGGTAATTAATGAAGTCCATGTGCAAACATTGAGGCCTTCATATCTCCACTAATATTA
>Ga0153996_1000523_pt1 | contig 17319 bp, 18 predicted proteins | sample TSNC080MetaG_FD_104728 | JGI IMG/M metagenome (GOLD analysis project Ga0153996, IMG submission 104728) | Attine ant fungus gardens microbial communities from North Carolina, USA - TSNC080 MetaG | ecosystem: Host-associated > Fungi > Mycelium > Unclassified | place: USA: North Carolina, Lumber...
ACTGAAAAGGCAGTAGCAGACATGACTATGGAGGAAGCTGCTGATCATGTTATTACCGATGATGCAGATTATACGAAACTACCTTACAAAGATTTTGTAGATGAGGAGATTGGTAAACAGGTATGCGAAAAATACAACCTGGATTATGAAACAATTAATCTCACCGATATGTCAGATGAAATGCTGGATTATAGTGATGCTTTAGGACTTGCAGTAAAGTCGGGTGATCAGCCTTTATTGATTGAAGCGGATCACACTGCTATAGAAGATATTGAAAAAGAATCGCTGGAGATGCAGCTGAATGAAGGATATGCTTTTGGTGAAGCGGATCGGGTAATCAAAGAGTATTGCGCATCAATTAATCTCAACCCGGAAAACAGTAAAATAAAAGATTTATCTGCCGACCAGCTTTTTGAAATATGTAAACTCAGCCGCGAAGCTTCCCCACATGGTGATGAATAAAAGGAGCGTTTCCATTGGCCAATATATTAATTGTTGAAGATGAAAAAGGAATTAATGAGCTAATAAGCCGAACATTAAAAACTACAGGACACAATAGCTTCCAGGTCTATACAGGCATGGAAGCTTTAGCCGTTTATAATAGCCAGAATCTCGATCTGGTGTTACTGGATATTAACCTGCCCGATACAAACGGATTCATGCTTGCAGAACGGCTTAAAAGTACTCCGGTAATTTATGTTACCGCAAGAGATGAAATCAGAGACAGAATAAAGGGATTGACCGGCGGGGCAGAAGATTATATCATAAAGCCTTTTGACATGGAAGAACTTTTAGCAAGAGTTGAGGTGGTTTTAAGAAGAAGTCAGAAAGCGGCTAATCTGATAAATATCGCAGATGTACAGATAAATATCGGGAAGCGTGTTGTAACAAAAGGAAAGAGGGAAATTAATCTCACGAGTCAGGAATATGAATTGCTTAAGTCATTGGCAATAAACCGGAATATTGCTTTATCCAGAGAGAAACTTCTGGATATTGCCTGGGGAATGGATTACTATGGTGATTGTAGAACAGTAGATGTGCATATCCGCCGGCTGCGAAAGAAACTAGAATTAGAAAATCATATTAAGACTGTATTCAAATACGGTTATCGATTGGAGATATAGTTATGCAGTTGTGGAAAAAAAACTATATTTTGACGTTCATAATGTTTCTGGTTATATTTAATATTGGTCTGTTTTTTATTACAACGAAATTTTCTGAGAATGAATTGCAGCGGGAAGTGGAAACAGCAATTACAGAGTACGAAAGTATCGTCTATACTTTTTCAAATATTTATGCAGATGATCCAAGTTCCCGTTTGATTGACTATCTATCCTCACAATATTCCAAAGATCAGATATACCTCAAAATTTACGATGGCAATAGCCGGATAAAAAGCACATTACTTTTTGATATGATTCAGGAGAACAATAAGATAAGCATAGAAAAAATGGCAGGCAGCAAATATATATGCATTACAAATTACTCCCGAAACAGTCCTTTACAAATAAGCTTTATGAAAGATTTATCGTTCCTGAATCAGAAACAGCAAGATCGGCTCCTAAGTACTCTTTCTGTCGATTTTCTATTGTCCTTATTTGTCGGTATTATGCTTTACATTACGATGAAACAGATAAATAAACCGGTCTCAAATATATCGCATGAACTACGCACCCCTTTAACAAACATACAGGGTTATGCTCAATATCTGATGACCGTGAAGACATCGGAAGAGGAACGTTTTTTTGCTTCTGAATACATTCTCAAAGAAGCCCGTAATATGCAGGAAATGATAGATAAACTGTTAATTATGGGAAATATCCGCGAAGGTGAAATAAAAAAGTCAAAAATTTTTATACAGCGGCTGTTTGAAGAACTGGCCGAAGAATATCCCAATTTACAGATTCAACCTACAGCGCGATATATATATGGTGATAAGATGCTGATAAAAACATTAATGCGAAATTTAATTTCTAATTCGGAAAGATCTGGCGGAGAAGTGATATTACATGCTTCAGAAAGCAGCATTATTCTTGAAAACAGAGATGATTATATCGATAAGGATATATTAAAAGCCCTCAATAAAAATCTTGCTGTAAAGTCAGAAAATATACATGGATATGGACAAGGCGTACACTTATGTCATGAGATTATGAGGCGGCATAAGGGAACGCTTATGTATGAGTCTGGACATAAAAACGGGACAAAGGTAAGTATTTTATTTTAAATAATAAAATCGGAGGTGATAGTATTATTACAAAAGAATCCATAAGGGACTACCGTAAAACTAGCCGGGTACTTATAAGTGATTTAGATTTTGTGTATCTGCTGCCGCATCCGGCGCTGAGAAACTGGATTTCTAATTATACAATTACCTTTCCGGGCCCGGGAATGATGTCTGATCAATATTCTATTGTTCCTCATGCCAGTTCAACGCTGGTTTTTGCCTGTGATGAAAACAGCATTTGGGGCAATTTGTTTGGCCCGATAACGAAGCCTGTTTGCGTGGGGCGAGAAGCTAATTCTTTCCGTTTGCTTTTTATTGTCGAATTTCAGCCGGCTGGTTATTATGCTTTTAGCGGAATGCCTCAAAAAGAGCTGAGTGATATTGAACTTTCATTTGAACAAGTGAATCCCGTGCTTTACAGACTGATCGCACAGCGGCTGGAAACGTCAGCCAATATTGATTCCTTTGTTGCAGACGTGGATCAGCTATTAATGGCACACCTGAAAATTTCTTATTATCAGCAGGAGTTTTCCCTCACCAATCGGATGATTGTAGAAAGCAGCGGATTGCTTTCAGTAAAAACACTATCTCAAAATGTCTTTTACAGTGAGAGGCATTTGAACCGCATGTTTGATAAATACATGGGGGTTAGTGTAAAATCATTTTCACGCCTTGTGCGCGTGAATAAAGCTCTCAGCCTTTTGCAACGCCCCAGTTTGAGTATTATGCAGGTATGCCTGCAAACGGGGTTTTATGATATCCCCCATTTTATTCGTGATTTTAAATCAATTTGCGGTATCACTCCGCAGGAATATCGGAATAACATGTCCGATTTTTACAGTGAGATTGCAAAGTTCTGAGTTACAATGAAGAAAAATTGTAAAGGAGTGGTTATATGCAGTATCAAGGTACATTGCTTTCCGTTAACGATATGGAAAAAGCAAAAAAATTTTACGAAAACGTTATGGAACAAAAAGTATTGATGGATTTGGGGGTACATGTATCTTTTGAACGGGGGCTATCCCTGCAATCCAATTATGAAGAGCTTGTCGGTGTGGAACTGCCGATGCAGGCCCGCTCAAATAACTTTCAGCTTTATTTTGAAGTGGAAGATTTAGAATGCTGGGAGGATAAAATAACAAAAGCGGATATGGAATTTATTCATAAGCCTAAAGAATATCCATGGGGTCAGCGAGCCATGAGGTTTTATGATTGTGACGGGTATATTATTGAGGTGTCTGAAAGCATGGTAAGTGTCGCAAAGCGTTTTCTGGCACAAGGCCTTAGTGTTAAAGAAACGGCAGAAAGAACGATGTATCCTGTTGAATTTGTGGAAAGTATCCTGTAATCTTATGCAAGAATACTGCACTGACATTTTAAATGCTGGTGCAGTTTTTTGCATAAATGCATTAAAATGAGTGACAGGATTAAAATTCAGCTATTATTCTTTAGGATAATGTCAAAAGAATAACGTTATAAAGTTGACAAAGCGGCGGCGCGGCGTTATCATGATCATATTATGACCGAAAGGGGATATCGTATGAAAATTAAAGCGGCTGTTGTCCATGAAAAAGGAGATCCATTTGTTTTTGAAGAGGTAGAACTGCAGGAACCAAAAGGAGATGAATTGCTTGTGCGTGTGGTAGCCAGTGGTATTTGCGGTACCGATGAAGGAGCGAGAAGCGGCGAACTGCCAGTGTCATTTCCATCGGTATTCGGCCATGAAGGTGCCGGAGTTGTGGAGAAAGTAGGAGCCTGTGTAAAAGAATTTGAAGTAGGGGATCATGTTGCGTTTTCCTATGCATTTTGCGGTATATGTGATTGCTGCCATTCCGGTGAGCCGGCGCATTGTCAGAATTTTATGAAGATCAATTTTGGCGGTACATCCAGTGATGGTACGACCAGAATAAAACAAAATGGCAAAGATGTTGCAATGTTCTTTGGACAATCTTCCTTTGCAGAATATTCAATCGTCCATACCAACAGTGCGGTGAAGGTTGATAAAGATATTGACTTGGGAATAGCGGCACCTTTAGGATGTGGGATACAGACTGGAGCAGGAACCGTACTAAATACTTTGAGACCGAAGATTAGCGATACTATAGCTATTTTTGGATGCGGTGCGGTTGGATTGAGTGCTTTAATGGGAGCCAAAGTTGCCGGGTGTGAAAAAATAATAGCTGTTGGCGGAAATGCACAAAGCCTTGAACTGGCAAAGGAGCTGGGCGCTACACATACAATCAATCGAAAAGATGTCGATGATATTACGGAAGAGATTAAGGCAATTACCAATGGAAAAGGGGTAAATTTTGCAGTAGATACAAGTGGATATGGTCCAATGATTGAAAAAGCGATTAAATCGCTAAGCTGGCAGGGGATAATGGCAGCACTTTCGCCAAGCGGGAAATTGAATGAATTTAAAATTGGTGAAGATATCTTGATGGGTATGAGAACTATTAAAGGGGTAAACGAAGGTGATTCTGTAGCAAAAGTCTTTATTCCGGAATTACTGGAATACTATAAAAGAGGTGAATTTCCAATAGACAAACTAATCACTTATTATGAGTTCGAAGAATTGGAAAAGGCACTTGAAGATTCCAATAAAGGTAAAGTTATCAAGCCGGTTTTAAGAATTTCAAAGCAATAATTTATTGAAAGGGGCTATTGCAACCTGACTAAATTCCAAGTCAGGGAGTGAAGCCCCTTAACTAGCTGGCTATTTGGAGTAGCAGTCCTGAGAAAATAAATAAACAAAACAGTGCATGGGGCATATAATAAAACAAATTATGTAAGGAGCCTTATATGATATATCAGAATAATATATCACATGTTATCCGCAAAGGCGATAATTTATATCAGCTATCCAGATATTATCACACTACTGTCCCGGATATTCTTGCATTGAATCCATGTCTTACCTCATACAATCTGATACCGGGAACATCTATCACTATAAATCCCGGTCAGCAATTTACAATGCAGAGTTATTTTAATCCTTCGTTTTATTTCAATTCAACGGAACAGATTACTTTAATAAACGATATGCGTGAGGTTTGGATACAGCACGTTTACTGGACACGTATGCTGTTAATTAGTATTGCTGACCGGTTGAATGATCAGCAATATGTAACCGCACGGCTCCTGGAAAATCCAGCGGACATTGCTAATATATTTGAGAGATATTATCCAGTGGAAACTGCCGGTACCGTACAACAACTGCTGACCGAACACCTTCAGATAGGTGCGTCTTTAATTACAGCATTGCGAGATGAAGAATTAGCAAAGGCAGCAGATTTAAACCGGCAATGGTATGTGAATGCGGATCAGATGGCAGAGGCATTCAGCTCTATGAATCCATACTATAACCGGGATGAAGTGCGCATGATGTTGTATAAACACCTTGAACTAACAACAGATGAAGTGAAAAATCGGCTCGCCGGTGATTATCCGGCGGATATTGAGTCATTTGATAAAGTAGAAGCAGAAGTTTTAGAGATGGCAGATTATTTCTCGCAGGGACTTATAATACAGTTTCCACAATTATTGTGAAAGATATGGTATAAAAAGCAAATAGCTGGTTTTAGCAACTGCATCACCTTTTCAATGGGGATGCAGTTTTTTGTATGACTGCTATTTTAAGTTATCGTAAGCTATTTTGCATAATGTTTGCCGATAATTAACAAACTATCCATAAATAAGAAAGATATTTAGAAAGGGGAACACGTGAATGAGTGTGGCAACATTCAAAGGCGGAATTCATCCATATGATGGAAAAGCGTTTTCTGCAGATGCCGAAATCATACCGGTGAATGGCAGGAAAGAATTTGTATTTCCCTTGCTGCAGCATATTGGCAAGCCGGCAGTGCCGGTGGTCGATATCGGTGAGCAGGTTCTGGTTGGGCAAAAGATCGGAGCAGCGTCAAGTGGTATTTCAGCCAATGTCATCAGTTCTGTTTCCGGGGTGGTTACGGCCATAGAAGAGCGGCTGACACCCAGAGGAGAGAACATCAAGTCGGTTGTCATAGAGAATGACGGCAGGGATGATACCATCGAAGGCCTGGGTGACGATAGATCGCATGAGTATCTGACGAAAGACGAGATCAGAGATATTATAAAAGAGGCTGGAATTGTTGGTATGGGAGGAGCAGGATTCCCGACACACATTAAACTAACTCCGGAAAATGAGGCGGAGATTGAGTATATCATCGTCAACGGAGCAGAGTGTGAACCCTATCTTACATCTGACTACCGGCTGATGAAAGAACGTTCACAGCAGATTATCGAAGGGCTAAAGATTGAACTTTCGCTGTTTGATCATGCGAGGGGAATTATTGCTGTAGAGGATAATAAAGCAGATGTGATTGAATTGCTGGAAAAATCGTTGGAGAATGAGCCGAATATTGAAGTACAGAGGCTGACGGCTAAATATCCTCAGGGGGGAGAGCGGGTGATTATTTATGCCGTAACCGGGAGGAAGATTCATTATTCAATGCTGCCGGCGGAAGTTGGCTGTATTGTTACTAATGTGGGAACAACTGCAGCCATTTATCAGGCGGTGTGTAAATCGACGCCGCCAATATCTACGGTAGTGACCTTTTCTGGCGGGGCAGTGGCTAAACCGGCCAATTTTGAAGTCAGACTGGGATGCAGTATGGCCGACTTAACTGCGGAAGCCGGTGGTTTTCACGATGATCTGGAGAAAATGATCACCGGCGGGCCGATGATGGGAGTGACCCTGGATACATTGGCAGTACCTGTGATCAAGACTTCTTCTTCAATATTGGGTTTTACAAAGGATGAATGCTCTGCTTATGAATCTAACCCATGTATCCGCTGCGGGAGATGTTTGAAGGTTTGTCCGTCACATATAGTACCGCAGCGCCTGGTGTTGTTTACGCGGGAGAAAAACTATAAAGCCTTTGAGAGAGCGAATGGGATGGAATGCTGTGAATGCGGCTGCTGTTCCTATATTTGTCCGGCTAGAATTAAGCTGACTGAATCTTTCAGTGAGGCCAGAGAGATAATCCTGAAGAAGCAGAAAAATATAAACAGGGGGGAGAGGTAAAAACAGTGAATAAATTAAAAGCATTAACATCTCCGCACGTACATGCTGAAGATTCAACCAGAAGTATTATGCTGAATGTGGCCGTGGCTCTTTTGCCGGCGACGTTTTACGGAATCTACCAGTTCGGTATAAAAGCGTTTTTAATTATCCTGACAGCAATTATTGCAGCAGTTTTGACAGAGTTTACGTATCAGAATCTGATGCGTAAAGAAGTTACTGTATATGATGGCAGCGCGTTAGTCACCGGACTGCTTTTAGCTTTGAACCTGCCACCGAATGTTCCGCTTTGGATTCCCTTCCTGGGAAGTATCTTTGCTGTATTGGTCGTAAAACAGCTTTTTGGCGGAATTGGACAGAATTTTATGAATCCGGCGCTGGGAGCCAGGTGTTTTTTACTGATTTCATTTGCCGGCAGAATGAGCACTTATATTTGGGATGGAGTCAGCGGAGCAACGCCGTTGGCTGAGCTGAAATCAGGGAAAGCGATCGATCTGGCGGCCATGGTAATTGGCAGAAAGAGCGGCTGTATCGGCGAGGTATCGGCTGTAGCAATTTTGATAGGAGCCACCTATTTATTGGCTAAAAAGGTGATTACAATTAAGATTCCGGCATGCTATATCCTGTCCTTTCTGCTATTTATGGTCATCTTTGGCGGCCGTGGCTTTGACCTAACTTATTTATTGGCGCAGTTATGCGGTGGCGGCTTATTGCTGGGAGCATTTTTTATGGCTACCGATTACTCCAGCAGTCCGATTACTTCCAACGGCAAAATTATCTTCGGTATTTTTATCGGCATTATGACCGGTATTTTTCGTATCTGCGGCAGCTCAGCTGAAGGCGTCTCATATGCCATTATCTGCGGTAATCTCGTCGTTCCTTTGATTGAGAAAATAACCTACCCGACAGCATTTGGAAGGGAGGTTGTCAGAAATGGAAAATAAATCGAATTCTGTTTTTAAAGATATACTCATTTTGTGTTTGATCACGTTAATCGCCGGAACAGCTCTTGGCTATATCAATCAACTCACTCAAGGGACCATTACAGAACAAAAACTGTCGGCTAAGGTGGAAACATATAAGAAGTTGTATTCAGAAGCGGAACACTTTCAGTATGATAATGAATTGAGCGATCAGGTAAAACTGGCAGATAAAGAAATTGGCAGTCTTAATTTTGGCAATGTGCATGTAGAGGAGGCTGTGCAGGCTTTGGACAACAGCGGTAACGTGATCGGCTATATTATATCGACTACGACGGGGGACGGGTATAATGGCGATATCGCGGCAGCGGTGGGGATTGCCTCTGATGGTACGGTCATTGGCGTGGAGATGCTGGAAATCAACGAGACGGCAGGGTTGGGCAGCAAAGCCAATGATAAGGATTTTAAAGAGCAGTATGCAGGTAAAAAGGTCGAAGCATTCAGTGTATCAAAAGATGGTAATAGCGCTGATAATGAGATCGAGGCTATCAGCGGTGCAACAATAACTTCCACAGCAGTGACGAATGCGGTTAACGCATCTTTATATTTTAAAAATAATTATATCGGAAAGTAGGTTAGGGGAAAATGAATCGATATACGGAGAGAATTTATAACGGAGTTATCAAAGAAAATCCGACGCTGGTCTTGATGCTGGGAATATGCCCGACGCTTGCGGTGACGACATCGGCATTTAACGGATTCGGTATGGGGATATCGACGCTGGTCGTATTGGTGATGTCAAGTTTGTTCATTTCACTGCTGCGGAACGTCATTTCTGACCGGATCAGGATTCCCGGTTATATTGTAATCGTCGCTTCTCTTGTGACCGTAGTTCAGATGCTGTTGCAGGCATATATTCCGGTATTATATGAGGCGTTAGGAATCTATATTCCTTTGATTGTCGTAAACTGTATTATTCTTGGCCGGGCGGAGTCTTATGCTTCTAAGAATACAATTATCCTTTCGATCCTCGATGGGACCGGGATGGGATTGGGTTTTACCGCTGCATTAACAATTATCGGGATGGTTCGTGAAATTATTGGTGCCGGTACTATTTTTGGTTTTCCGCTCAATCAAATCTCCCCTTTTTCCTTCGAGTATGAACCTGTTTCAATCTTTGTTCTGGCACCGGGAGCGTTTTTTGTGCTGGCAGGGCTGACGGCGGTACAGAATAAGCTGATGCTGCCCAGTGCGACCAACGGTAAAGCTAGAAAGACTAAAGGTCGTGCAAAGAAGGGAGAAAATGAAGAATGAAAGAATTACTGTTGATATTAGCGGCCAGTGCCTTGGTAAATAACGTAGTGCTGAGTCAATTCCTCGGACTTTGTCCGTTTCTCGGTGTTTCCAGAAGAATCGAGACTGCAGCCGGAATGGGCGGTGCGGTTATATTTGTTATCACCTTAGCTTCTGCTATTACCAGCCTGATCTATAATTATGTTTTGATCGTATTAAACTTAGCATATCTCCAGACTATTGTCTTTATTTTAGTGATTGCAGCACTGGTGCAGTTAGTGGAATTGTTTTTGAAGAAACACAGCCACAGCTTGTATAAATCGCTGGGTATATATCTGCCTCTGATTACCACCAATTGCGCGGTACTCGGCGTAGCCTTAATTAATGTTCAGAGAGAGTATGGTTTTATCAAGAGTGTGGTAAATGGATTCGGAACTTCTTTGGGCTTCACTGTAGCTATAGTGATTATGGCAGGAATCAGAGAACGGATCGAAACCAATGAAATTTCGGAATCCTTTCAGGGGTATCCGATTGTACTGATTACAGCAGGACTGATGGCCATTGCATTTTTCGGTTTTTCCGGAATGCTGTAGGAGGGGAATCAAATGAATATTACAGATATAATAATTGCGGCAGGAGTAATGGGAATCATCGGTTTGCTGGTGGCGTTACTGCTGGTGGCGGCCAGTAAAGTGTTTGCTGTGGAGAGCGATGAGCTTGAGAGTATGGTTCGGGAGCGGCTGCCTGGTATCAACTGCGGGGCATGCGGTTATGCCAGCTGCGGTGCTCTGGCGGAGGCAATTGTAAAAGGTGAGGCACCGTCCAATGCCTGTTTAATAGGAAAAGCTAAAACGGCTCAGGCGGTAGCCGAAGTGATGGAAGAGAGCGCAAAGAAACAGCATTATTAGGCGATGAAAGAGAGGAACAATATGAAAAAAGGCAATGTGAGAAACGGCATTATCGGATTAATCATCATGTTAGTGTTATCCGGTGTTGTTGCCTATGGATCAGGACCATTATACAAGGTTATTGAGCATCTGAAAGGCGATCGTACAAATGAAGCGGCGGGCGGATTAACTGACGGTATCTATGAGACAGAAAGTACTGATTATGACGAAAAAGGCTATAAAGATACCATGAGAATGGTTATAGCGGGCGGCAAGATCACGGAACTGGTCTGGGATAATGTAGACCGGGAAGGAAAGAGTAAAGCGCAGGCATCTTTAGATGGTGAGTATGTTATGACCGAAGAGGGGCTGACCTGGGCTGAACAAGCTGAATTGCTGTCTGATTATGTGATCAGTGAGGGTACTGTCAAAGATCTGGATATGGATGATGATGGGAAGACTGATGCCGTTGCCGGGGTCAGTATCAGTGTTAACGGTTTTGTAGAACTAACGGCTGAATTGCTGGAAGAGGCCGGACAGAGTGCAGGCGGTACAACTGCCGCCAGCGGCTTAAAAGATGGGACTTATCAGGCGGAAGGAGCAGATTTCGATGAAAAGGGATATAAAGATACCATGAAATTGGTTGTGTCTGATGGTAAGATTACCGAGCTGGTTTGGGACAACCTGGATCAGGAGGGAAACAGCAAAGCGCAGGCATCTTTAAACGGCGGGTATGTCATGACGGAAGATGGGTTGTCCTGGGCCGAACAAGCAGAGCTGCTGGCTGATTATGTGATAAAAGCCGGGGATGTCAATGGACTGGAAATTGATGAAAATGGGAAGACCGATGCCGTTGCCGGAGTCAGCATCAGTATTAATGGGTTTATAGATTTGGCTGAGAAAGTTCTGGAACAGGCCGGCGGGTCAAATAAGCATGCTTTGCGGGATGGTAGATATCACATGGAAGCTCTTGAATATGATGAAAAGGGATAGAGTATGTGATGACGGAAGAGGGGTTGACATGGGCAGAGCAGGCGGCCCTGTTGACTGATTATGTGATTAAGAGCCAAACACTCAGCGGATTGGACATGAACGCTGAGGGAAAGACTGACACCATAGCCGGAGTCAGTATAAGCATCGATGGCTTTGCAGATTTGACCGAAAGGGCTTTAAGAGCAGCAGGCAGTATTGACGGAGAATCAGTTGAATAGAATTACTCGGCAACCAGGTCTGCAGCATCGTTTGAGTAGTGAAGTTCGCCGTCGGAAGTGATAAAGACAGCATAGGTATCGGGGATGGAATTTATTAACTCCAACCCCTTTTCCAACCCCATGACAAAGCAGGTAGTACTCAGACCGTCGCCATCCACCGAGTTTTTAGTAATGATTGTAACCGATATCAGATCATTATCCACCGGATAACCTGTTTCCGGGTCCAGCAAATGGTGGTAATTAATTCCATCTATTATTTTGTTGCGTTCATATACACCGGAGGAGACCACTGTAAAATCACTGATACTTAGGATACTCACTGTTTCTGAACGTTCTTCAAAGGGTTTCTGCAAGCCTATTTTGAAAGGCCTCCCATCTGGTTTGTTCCCGATACATAATACATTTCCGCCCAAGTTGATAATACCGCTGGTTACGCCACGGGAAATCAAGAATTCCTTTATTTTATCGGTAATATATCCCTTGGCGATAGCCCCCAGGTCAATTTTGGTATCAGGGGAGAGAAAGGTGATTTGGTGATTCTCTATCACAATATTGCGATAATCTACATAGGAAATTTTCTCCTTGATTTTGTCATCAGACGGAAGGACAAACGGATCAGCAGTAAAATCCCAAAGGTTGGTGACCGGTTCCAGAGTAACATCAAAACGTCCGCCTGAGAGTTCACTGTAGTATAAGGATTTTTGCAGAATCTCCGCCAAATCAGCATCTAAATCGAAGCTCTGGGTGTCTTTGCTGCGGTTATTCATCCTGCTGATGTCGCTGGTGGAAATTGTGCGGCTGAAACGTTCTTCAAAGACTTTGCATAATGCTAAAGCCTCATCGATGAGAACCTCATTTTCCTCGCCGTAAAGAGTGATCTGAACGACCGTATTCAACATAAAAGATGATTTGGTTATTTCGGCTGTATCTGCCTGACAGCCGGTGATGAAGAGAGCAGCAAGATTCAAAAGAAAAAGAGAAAACAGGTATTTCTTGGTGTTTTGTTGTTTTATATCCATATCAATCTCCATATTTATCCGGTAATCTACTATTATCATATTAGCAGATAATAAGCCTGTTTGGATAGGGGGACGAACATTCCAATATCAGCACCTTTTTTTCATGTTCTGTTCATTTTAATCGTGTATACTATTTTTAGTATGTAATTTTTTATTAAAAAGGAGATGAATCATGCGTATTTTAGTAGTTGAAGATGACCGGGATCTTAACCGCATTATCGTGAAGAAACTGAAGCTAGAAGGATACAGCGTCGATTCTTGCCATGATGGAGAAGAAGCGTTAGATTATATTTCTATTACGGCTTATGATGCCATTATTCTTGATATTTTAATTCCGAAGAAAAACGGCTATGAAGTATTGTCACATATACGCAAGAAGAAAAAGCCGACAGCGGTTCTTTTTTTAACCGCCAAAGACGCACCGGATGATCGTATCAAGGGTTTGGATTTAGGGGCCGATGATTATTTGATTAAACCCTTTCATTTTGGTGAACTCACGGCAAGGCTGCGTGCGATGATCAGAAGAAGTTATGGTACCACAAGTAATCAACTGCAAGTTGCAGACTTAATCTTAAATTCTGATGCTCATACCGTAACGAGAGCGGGGAATATAACTGATCTTTCGGCGAAGGAATTCTCAATGCTGGAATATCTCATGCAAAATGAAAGTATCGTACTTTCGCGTAAACGCCTCGAAGAGCACTTATGGGATTTTGAATACCAGGGGGCATCCAATATGATTGACGTTTATATCCGACAGCTCCGTTTAAAAATTGACCAGCCTTACAAGACCAAACTAATTCATACGATACGCGGCGTTGGATATGTATTAAGAGAGGGGCGCGGGGAATGAAATTTCTGACCATCCGAATGAAAGTGACTCTTTGGTATGCCTTTTTTATGCTCGTTTTAATTGCGGTCAGCCTTGGGCTCATCAGCGAATTATCGGTGAAAGCAATGCTGTCAAATCAAAAGGAACATTTAATTGAAGCGGTTGCCGACGGAATGGATGATATAGATAGCCCCAGTCGCTTTGATTATTTTGACAATGGAGTTTATCTGCTGATATATGATAGAAATGAAACATATAACGGAGGAATTATGCCGGACCATTTTTCAGTTTCACTGCCGCTGCTTAACGATTATGTTCAGACGGTGGAGATCGACACCCGGTTTTTCTATGTATATGATAAAAAAGGTTTTGATCAAACGGGAACAGCTTATTGGATGCGAGGTGTTTTGCCGTATTCCGATTCCGATCCTATAGGAACATTTATTGTCTCTATTGCCTCGGGATTCCTGCCGCTCTTGGTTTTACTAACTTGTGTGATTGGATATTTCATTACCAGAGGAGCGTTAAGACCGGTGAAAAGGATTCAGGAAACTGCTCAGAGTATTGCCGATAACGATGAACTTTCTCTGCGCATCGGCCTTCCGGAAGGTAAGGATGAGATTGCCAGACTGGGGAAAACAGTGGACTATATGCTGGATAAGTTACAGCGAAGTTTTGAAAAGGAAAAGCAATTTACCGACGATGTATCTCATGAATTACGCACACCGCTGGCGGTGATATTAACGGAAAGCGAGTATACTTTAGAGCATGTCCGAAGTCTTGAAGAGGCGAAGGAATCAATGATGGTAGTCAATCGGCAGGCAAACAAGATGACCGGGCTGATCAATCAACTGCTCTTTTTTACCAGAACAGATAATGGCTCTTTTGCGCTGAATTATGAAATATTCAATGTTTTGCCGGTGGTTTCCGAATTGGCAGAAGACTATCAAGGGTTAACGGCAGCAACTGACATTGCCATTTCAGTCATATATTGTTCCGAGATGAATTTGAAAATCGCCGGCGATAAGATGTTGTTTGAACGATGCCTGACCAATATCATTCAAAATGCGGTAGATTATAGTAAAACCGGAGGCCATATCGATATTACAGTCTCACAAAATGAAAGCTACCTTACAATTGCAATATCTGATGACGGCATCGGTATTCACGACCAAGATCTAACAAAAATCTGGGACCGCTTCTATCAAGTGGAAGCATCCCGGAATAAACAGAAGGGAAACGGTATGGGGCTTGGACTGGCAATGGTAAAAACAATCGTGGAAAAACATGGTGGTTATGTCACTGTGGAGAGTGTGCCTGATAAAGGCAGTACATTTACGTTGTTTTTTCCTTTGGCAGATAAATAATTATGCATTCATCTTCTTTTCATTTTCGCTCGCTATAATTAATTTATAAGTGCACTGAGAGAAAAGGAAGGAAGTTATCATGTATCAAAAACTTATTATAAATGATATAAAAAAAAGCAAATTAATCACGCTTACCGTGACGATATTTATCATGGCTGCGGCAATGTTTGCAGCTCTGGGGGTATCGATGCTTGTGAATTTGCTTGGGGCTATGGACAAACTGATGATGGATGCCAAAGCACCCTATTATTTACAAATGCACTCTGGTGATATCGATCTGGAGAATCTTGAGCAATTTGCTGCCAAACATGAGGAAGTCGAAGCCTTTCAAGCCGCAGAATTTTTAAATATCGAAGGAATGGATATTGTTAATGGAGAGAAATCCCTTTCTGATAGTGTTCAAGACAATGGAGTTGCGACTCAGAATAAAGAATTTGATTTTCTTTTAGATTTAGACAATCAGATCATTTGGCCCAAAGACGGTGAAATTTATGTGCCGATATATTATATGACGGAAGACTTTGCTGAAATTGGCGATACTATAGCGATACATGGCGTATCATTTACTGTTGCCGGTTTCGTGCGGGATGCTCAAATGAATTCGGCACTGTCATCATCAAAACGGTTTTTAATCAGTGAAAATGATTATGAACAGTTAAGAGAATTCGGTAAACTGGAATATTTGATTGAGTTTAGGGTCAGTGATCAAGTGACTACCGCGGCTTTTGAATCGCTCTACACCGCAGCAGGACTTCCGGCAAATGGACCATCTGGTTCTTATGGGCTGGTTAAAATGATGAATGGTATATCTGATGGAATTATGATTGCATTGCTAATGCTGGTGAGCCTTCTGATTCTGCTCATAGCCTTTTTAAGCCTTCGTTTCACCTTAATCTCTAAGATGGAAGAGGATTATAAAGAAATTGGTGTATTAAAAGCAATTGGTCTTCGGGTTTCAGCAATAAAGAAATTATACATTGTAAAATACAGTATCATAGCAGCCACAGGTTGCGGACTGGGTTTTTTGGTATCTCTTCTTCTGCAAAAGCCAATGTTAACCAATATCCGCATTTATATGGGCGTTAGCGGAAAGGAGCTGTTAGGCATCATATTGGGACTGTGCAGCACGGCAGTTGTTTATGTTATTGTAATGTCATATGTAAATGGTGTGCTGAGACGTTTCCGCAAAGTATCTGCGACTCAGGCGATACGCTGCGGTGCCGCTCTGGAACAGGCGAAAGTATCGAAAGGTTTTTCACTGGCTGATAATCATTTGGTTTCATCCTCTGTGTTTCTTGGGATAAAGGATGTATTTGTCCGAAAAAAATTATATCTTATCATGCTATTTGTTTTAGTTATTTCCTGTTTTATTATGGTTGTGCCGCAGAATATATACAATACCGTTAGGGCTAGAAGCTTTATGACCCATATGGGAATTGGAGAGTGTGATATCAGACTGGATATACAATTGGCGGACCAGATCCCGGAGAAGACAAAAGACATTGGGCAGAGCCTGTCTTCGGATGAAGATGTTGAACGATTTAGTGTCCTGACTTGCTGGATGTTTGACATGCCACTATCTGACGGCGGTATCGGAACATTAAAAGTGGAGTTGGGTGATCACTCACTATTCCCGCTTACGTATGATAAGGGAAGAGATCCGCAGCAGAATAATGAAATCGCTCTTTCAACTTTTAATGCAGAAGAATTGAAAAAAGATATCGGTGATACTATTGTATTGGTGGTTGACGGACAGGAAAGAGAACTTACGGTATGTGGCCTGTATTCCGATGTTACCTATGGGGGATTGACTGCCAAAGCGACATTTCAGGCGGAAAGCAATAATATAATGTGGGCTAAGATACCGGTAAAGCTTAAGGATATTTCAACTACAGATGTAAATATAGCAAGTTACAAAGAACAGTTTTCGTACGCCAAAGTTTCAAAAATTGATGATCATCTGGAACAGAGTTTTGGAACCGCAATGGATATGATACAGACAGCTTCTTTTGCTGCGATCCTCGCTTCTGTACTGCTGACGGTTTTAATTACATTGCTGTTTATGAAGATGATAGTGATAAAAGACCGATATCAGATTTCGGTTCTAAAATCGCTCGGATTCACCACCAAATCGATCCGGCAGCAATACATGGTACGCTCTGGCGTGGTTCTTATTTTGGTGCTAGTGATTGGAACGGTTGCGGCAAATACATTGGGAGAGCTGATAGGAGGAGCGCTGATAGCATCCCTCGGCATATCCGGTTTTCACTTCAATGTAAATTGGTTATTTACCCTCTTGGTATCGCCGGCGGTAATGGCAGTTTGTGTTTATGGGGCTGCCAGGCTTGGGACATCAGACATAAAAAGCATAAAAGTATCAGAATATATTAAGGAGTAAGAAAACTATGATTACAGGAAAAGAGATTATAAAAACATTCGGAACGAAAGAAGAAAGAAATAACGTTTTGAATAAAGTCAGCATTACCATCGAAGAAGGAGAG
>Ga0153996_1000524_pt1 | contig 17318 bp, 15 predicted proteins | sample TSNC080MetaG_FD_104728 | JGI IMG/M metagenome (GOLD analysis project Ga0153996, IMG submission 104728) | Attine ant fungus gardens microbial communities from North Carolina, USA - TSNC080 MetaG | ecosystem: Host-associated > Fungi > Mycelium > Unclassified | place: USA: North Carolina, Lumber...
GAATGGCGGTACACCGCCAGAGGGGCAAAGCCCCTATTACAACCTGCAATTACTGTGATTCTGAAGGCTCTTTATGAGCTGTTTTTTTTACTCAGGATTTTCATATATTACTTTACAATACCACATTCCAGCTGTTTTCTTTCTTGTTACATCTCATCTCATATATTGCTTATTATATAACAAGTTGTCTAAAAAAGGAAGAATAACTGGCAAAAAATTACAGCTTAATTTTTGACAGGAACTGGCTTCGGGCCGCTTCCTGCATATTGAGATTCTTTAGTTTTTCTACATTCTTCTCGGGAATCCAGGCTTTGTTGGCATTGTAATAAAAGTTGAGCTGCTTCCAGTATTTCTCCGGATACAGGAACAGATAATACAGGCAGGCCCGGTCGTCCGCTTCCATGGGCAGCACCTGATTGTAGCTTTCAATCATGTCAAGGCCCAGCTGTTCATTCCAGTTATACTTCTCCATGACTTTTCGCATAAAGTGGTAAAAATCCCGCATTTGAATGCCGCGGTGCATCTGGTTGAATTCGATGAAGGCAACGTCGTTACTGCCTACCAGGACATGGTGTTGGTTCAAATCTCCATGACACAAAAAAAGCCGGTCCTGCTCTTTACTTTTGCTGAGTAGTTCCAACCCCCGCCGGGCTTTCAATGCCTGTTCATAGTAGGCTTCAAAATGCTGGATCACACAAAGTTCAAATTCATTTTTTTTGCGTTTGTTGCTGATAAAGGTTCGGGTTCGTTTCATTTCCCGGGTATGCCGCTGCATCTCTGTTTCCAGGTCAGCGGCAATCATGGAGCCGGCATCCCATTCTTCCAACCAGGGGATCCGCCGCATGGCTTTGTGCAGTCTGGCAATGCGGGAGGCCACGAAGAGAATCTCGCCGCTGTCCTTGATGTTGCATTCGCGGTCGGCATACCAGTCTTTCAGGATATATTTGGTACCGTCGCCGCCGATGGTAATCAGCTCACCTTCCTGGTTGCGCACATATTGGTCAATATGCTGAACATGCTGGCGTTTTAAGCCCTGCATGACACTCTCCTCAAACTCTAACCGTTTTAGGGTGCCCCGGTATTCTTTTAATAACTTCAATCCGTCAGATCGCTGACAGATCCATGCACCACGTCCGCGGCGGACCTCCAGCGTTTCCCCTTCATAGTGCTGTAAAACTTCTAAATAATTGTCGTTCACGTCCACCCCTCCACTCTTTTACGTTAGCAGCTATTTCAGCATATGAAAGTGGGGGTGGGATTATGCAAGACAGTCACAGAATGAATCTCTTCATTAGTACATCTTTTTGATTGTCCGCAGGATATTCCAGGACGTGGGCAAGCATTTGATTCAAAAGAATTCCGATTTCTTTGCCGGGTTTTATGCCGGCAATGATCAAATCCTGGCCTTTTATGGATAAGTCTTTCAGGTTTAAGCAGTCGCCGCGGCGGCGGATTTCCCGGGTATGGTGTTTGATCTCTTCCTGATATCCGTTTAAAAGGATCAAGGCATCCCAGACCTCTGCTTCCATTTGGCTCATGGCCTTGCGAATCGCGGCAGGTTCCGGATGTAAGACAATGCCGGACCAGGTTACCAGGGTTCTTGCTTTGGCGATGGTGTCATTGTCCAGTTTTAAATCTTTTAAGATAGAAACTGCCTCTTCCGGGCTTACCAGACGAAGGAATGCGGCCCAGCGGATGTATTTCTCGGCGGGGAGAGCTGCTGGAATCGACAGGCTTTGGTAAGGTATTCCGGCAAACGACGGGGATACATAGGGGCTGATGCCGGTGGTGTAGACCGCCTTCATTTGTTCCGGATGGCCGGATAAGAGAATTTTGCTTAATTCGGCCTGAATCCGTTCTTTGCTGACTTTGGCAATGCCCGGGGCGATGATGGCAATGGCTTCCCCGGTTGCCTTGTCGATGGTGAAATTCAGTTGGGCGCTGAAGCGGATGGCACGCAGAATTCGCAGTGCATCCTCGGTGAAGCGTTCCATGGGAATGCCAACGCAGCGGATGATACCTCGCTCCAGGTCCTTGATACCACCAAAGGCATCGACGATGCCGGTTCGGTGGCTGTAGGCCATGGCATTGATCGTAAAATCACGACGTTTTAAATCTTCCAATAAATCCGAGGTGAATTCCACCGTGCTTGGGTGGCGGGCATCTTCGTATTTGCCGTCAATCCGGTAGGTAGTTACTTCACAACCACTCTTCCCCGTCATGACTGTGACGGTGCCATGCTGAATTCCGGTATCAACGGTACGCCGGAACAGGGCTTTTACCTGCTCCGGCTTGGCGGAGGTGGTGATATCCCAGTCCTCCGGTGAACGTCCCAGTAAAGTATCACGCACACAGCCGCCGACAGCATAGGCTTCAAAACCGTGACTATTTAGTTCTTCGATGATCTGTTCCACCTGGGGCGGAATTTGTATCTGCATTCTTTTCCTCCTTTCCTTATTTTTGCCCTGCTTTTTGGGCATCCAGGTATACCCGTAGGGTGCTTCCTTATTTTTGCCCTGCTTTTTGGGCATCCAGGTTTGGGACCGGTCCGATTAATATGCCCGGCCCCAGTATACCATCTTCGCGGCCGGCTTGCCGCAGCAAATACATTGCTCTGACAGCGTTTCCTGTTTGAACGGCATGCAGCGGGAGGTCGCTCCGGTCAATTCTTTGATCTTGTCTTCACATTCCTGACTGCCGCACCACATTGCTTTTACAAAGCCGGGCTTTTCTTCGATGATCTGAGTAAAGGTGCTGAAGTCGGTTGCTTCATACGTATGTGCCTCCCGGTGGGCTTTGGCCCGTTCCAGCATTTCCATCTGTATGGTATCTAAAAGCTCGCCGGTTCTGGCCACAATCTCATCCAATGATACGGTGATTTTTTCATTGGTGTCGCGGCGGACTAAGACGGCCTCGTTATTCTCAATGTCACGCGGGCCGATCTCAATACGAACCGGGATTCCGCGCATTTCGGACTCGCTGAACTTCCAGCCCGGACTCTTGTCGGTATCGTCTACTTTGACACGGAAACAGGAAAGAACGGTGCGTAGTTCATTGGCCTTGTCTAAGACGCCTTCTTTCTTCTGCTGGACCGGAATGATCATCACCTGCGTCGGTGCAATCAAAGGCGGCAGAACCAGACCGTTATCATCACCATGGACCATGATGATCGCGCCGATGATCCGGGTGGACAGCCCCCATGAAGTCTGGTGAACATATTTTAAAGTGTTGTCCTTATCGGCAAACTGAATGCCGAAGGCCTGGGCGAAGCCGTCGCCAAAGTTATGGCTGGTGCCGGACTGCAGAGCTTTTCCATCGTGCATTAATGCTTCGATGGTATAGGTAGCATTGGCACCGGCAAATTTTTCTTTGTCGGTCTTCTGTCCGCGGACCACCGGAATCGCCAGAATTTCTTCACAGAAGTCGGCGTATACGTTCAGCATCTGAATCGTTCTCTCCTGGGCCTCCTCGGGTGTAGCATGAACGGTGTGGCCTTCCTGCCACAAAAACTCACGGGAGCGCAGGAACGGTCTGGTGGTCTTCTCCCAGCGGACTACGGAACACCATTGATTATATACTTTGGGCAGGTCACGGTAGGACTGCACATCTTTTGCGTAGAAATCGCAAAACAAAGTCTCGGAAGTGGGACGGACACACATCCGCTCCGGCAGCTCTTCCAGACCGCCATGAGTTACCCAGGCAACTTCCGGGGCAAAACCTTCCACGTGGTCTTTTTCTTTCTGGAGCAGACTTTCCGGAATGAACAGAGGCATGTATACATTCTGCACACCGGTTGCTTTAAAACGGCGGTCCAGTTCCGCCTGGATATTCTCCCACAGCGCATAACCGGCCGGTTTGATGACCATGCATCCCTTTACGCTGGTGTAATCACACAGCTCTGCTTTTTTTACTACATCCGTATACCACTGGGCAAAATCTACGTCCATGGATGTGATTGCTTCTACTAATTTCTTGTCCTTTGCCATGACAAACTCTCCTTTAGCTATTTTTATTCTTTCTTATATAACAAATGCAGGAAGCAAAAAGTCACCCGATCCCTGTCTGCTTCAAACAGGGACCGAATGACCAGAAAAATCTTCGGCGGTACCACCCACATTAGCTCTCTGACTGCTGCCGGCAGCGTTCAGAAAACTCTCTCTTTTTTCCGTTAACGCCGGAAACCACGTCCTATTTTCATAGGCCGCTCCAAGGTAGGTTGGGCTGTCAGTGACACCGGAATCTCGCACCAGATGATTCCTCTCTGTGGGTGTATCTCAGCTTAATAGTCCTCTTCATCGCCATTCTTTTCCATATTTTCGGTTGTATGGTTGATTCTACGGTATTTTTCCTCATTTGTCAAGAGCAATGATGGCAGCAAATCCATGATCAGCAGCAATCCGATGGGGCCCAGCAGAAATCCGGCAATGCCAAACAACTCAAGACCGACATACATGGAGATCAAAGTTTCCAGCGGCGAAAGCCCGACCTGGTCGCCCATCATCTTGGCCTCAAGGATTTCCCGCAAAAAATAACAGATCAGATAGATGACCAGCAAGGCAAATGCTTTCCCCCATTGCTGCTGAATGCAGGTAATCACAATCCAGGGAATCAATACCGTGCCGGTACCAAAGATCGGCAATGCGTCCAGCAGGCCGATTCCGATTCCCGCCAGAAAGTAATAAGGATTTTTAAGCAGCCAGAAGCCGATGATGCAGATAACGCTGGTAATCAGCATGATGATTCCCTGGGTTTTTAAGTAAGCATTGATCACCATTGCCAGACGTTTGGAAATGATGTCAAATTCTTCCTGATAAATGGAACGGCGACACCGTTTTTTCCAGATATCAATCTCTTGAATGATCAACGCAGTGGAGATAATCAGAATGATCAAAAATACCGTAATCTGAATCCCTGCTTTAAGCCAGGTCATGGAATTTACCATGACATAAGGCATGGCAGATCCTTTCAAGGACCGAAGCAGACTCTGGGTCATATCTCCGGCCAAATGAACCAGGGCGCCATCCTGCATATAAAAGGTCCCTTCCAGCTTATGGCAAAGCTCTGTCATCTGGACTTCTGCCGAACCGATCCAAACCGGAATCTGTTCAATCAGCAGCCCCGCTTCCATAAGCAGCTTCTTTCCGGCAAAATAAATGACGGCAGTAATCACCGCCAGAATCCCCAGCAACTCTACGACGCCTACAGCACCTGCCGGAATTCCGTAATATTTCCCCCGGATCAGAACCCGGCATCGGTCGGCCACCCATTTTGCCGACGGCTTCAACATCCAGGCAATGAGATATGCAAACAAAAAGGGAACTAACAAGGGCAGCAGATAACGGAATACTCCATATACTGCCCCTGCAATTCCCAATATTAAAATGGTTTTCTTCAGTTTCTTATCCGGTTTACCCATGGTCTCACCTATTTCTGTTTAGTACTTCATTTGTACAAAACTTATTGTGTCCTGGGTGACGGAAATTATTCTTTCAATTATTGACAATCTTTTCAAACAATTCTAAATATCTCTCCTGCCGGCTGCTCCTGGAATGTCACGGTTTTTCCCGTAACCGGATGGACAAACGATAATTCCCAGGCAGCTAATGCGACGTGAACAGATGGGTTGGAATGGCTAAACGCCGGGTTGTACTTATTGTCTCCCCAAAGCGGCATTCCATGGCCAGCCATCTGGACCCGGATCTGATGATGACGTCCGGTCAACAGCCGGATTTCCATCAGCGTCAGCATTCCATATGGTTCCACTTCCCGACTGCTTCTTATTACATAGGAAAGTTCCGCCCGTCTGGCACCGGCTGTCCCCTTTTCCACAATCCGGGAAAGATTGATTTTCTCATCCTTCAACAAAAAGTCCACCAATGCACCTGAATTATCCACAGGTTTTCCACAAACCACCGCAAGATACTTTTTTCTCATCGAGCCATCGGAAACCTGCTTACTAAGCGCGGCCGCCGAACGTTTTGTTTTAGCGTAAACCAAAATGCCGCTGACCGGCTTGTCCAGCCTGTGGATAACTGCCAGGTATGGCTCACCTCCCTTTGGGGATAAATTGTGGATATGTCTTTTGATTTCGCTAACCATGTCGGCAGCAAAGCCCCGGCTGCTTTGGGACTCCATTCCCACCGGCTTCCATACTACGATAACTTCCGGATCCTCGTATAAGATGTTTAACATATGTTTTATTTTTCCTTTCAGAAAATGATTGCATTTTTTGTTCAAAAGATGTATAGTATAGTTAACGGCTATACATAGTTTTCAAAACTACATGCGATGGTTTTTTAAATCATTTGACTGTCAAATAACAATTCAGCATAAACAGGAGGAATCACCATGATCTCTAAAATTAAAGATCCCGGCAGCGCCATTACCCATTTTATCGGAATGCTGCTGGCATTATCCGCTGCAACCCCACTATTAATTAAAGCTGCCCGCACACCTGGATATACTCATGTACTGGCACTGGCAATCTTCATTGTCAGCATGGTCTTATTATATTCTGCCAGTACCATTTATCATACCCTGGATATTTCGCCCAAGGTCAATCAGATTTTGCGGAAAATCGATCATATGATGATTTTCATCCTGATTGCCGGTACTTATACGCCGGTCTGTATGGTGGTGCTTGGTGACAAAACCGGTTGGTCGCTGTTAGCGCTGGTCTGGGGCATTGCCATTGCCGGAATTGTGATCAATGCATTGTGGATCACCTGCCCCAAATGGTTCTCTTCCCTTACTTATATCGCCATGGGATGGGTGTGTGTACTGGCCTTTAGCAAGATTGTTGCCGCTTTACCGGCAAGTGCCTTTGGCTGGCTGCTGGCCGGCGGAATTATCTATACCGCAGGCGGCATCATCTACGCATTAAAGCTGCCCCTCTTCAATACCCGCTATAAGTATTTCGGTTCCCATGAAATCTTTCATTTGTTTGTCATGGGCGGCAGTTTCTGTCATTATGTCATGATGTATGCGTTTGTCGCATAACCATTTGCTGTCGGCATAGCTGACAGCTACAGGTTATTAATCGAAACGGCTCCCTGTACGCTTTCCCAGTCTTCCTGGAAATCATCAACTGCTTTTTCTACGGCTGCCATCGTAAAACAGGAATGCAGCATGGACGGCTGCACCGTAACTGTCTGTGCGCCGGCAAGAAAAGCTTTATTCACCTGCGCAATATTTTTAAAGCTGGCCGCCAGAATTTTACAGTTGGAATCATGTTCTTCAATCATCTGGCGGAAGGCAGCGATACAATCCGCAAAGTCGATCTCCAGATTCGCCATACGGTTGCAGTAAGGAGCAATAAAATCAGCCCCCGCCATAATTGCCGCAAAACCTTGTATCTTGGTGTAAATCGCCGTAGCGGTCACACCAACACCTCTGGCTTTTAACTGCATCATTGCTTTCAACCCTTCTTCCGTGGTCGGTATTTTGATAAAAACTTTATCATCCACATTCTTTAGGATCGCGTCAGCTTCTTCTATCATTTTATCCGCCCCTGCCGCCAGTATCTGTACGTGTAACGTTTTCTCCATCCCGATGATATTGCGGATTGTCTTTAAATGTTCAAAGAATTCAATCTTGCCTTCGGCTTTCAGAATACTGGGATTGCTGGTGATACCCGTAATCGGGTAATACTGGCTATACTTTTTTATTTCTTCAATATTCGCTGTATCGAATAACAACTCCATCTTATTTCCTCCCTTTTCTGGTTGATTATATCACTTGTTCGGTTCTTTCAATGATATCGTCCTGGGTCTGTTTGGACAACACATGGAAGAAAGCACTGTAACCGGCGACCCGGACAATCAGGTCGCGGTGTTTCTCCGGATGGGCCTGTGCCTCCAGGAGGGTTTCTCGGGAAACCACATTATACTGCACATGATAACCATGCAAACGGTTAAAGAAGGTTCGCAGCATCGCAATCAGCTTCACCTTATCCTCTTCTTTTTCCAGTACCTGCGGCGTTACTTTTTGGTTCAGGAGGACACCGCCGGTAATTTTATCCGTCGGCAGTTTGGAAACACTCTTGAAAACTGCCGTGGGGCCATTTTTATCCATTGCGTGGGCCGGCGAACAGCCTTCTGCCAACGGTGTTCCGGCATTTCTTCCATCCGGTGTCGCCATGGTCCCCTGGCCTTGCCCCACATTCGCAGAGATACTTGATGTTCCGGCATATCGGATCCCGCCAATGGGGCCCCGCTGATATCTGGTATTGGGGTAGTTTTGAATTTCATCAATATAGATATTGTAAGCATCGACCACTAATTGGTCAACATAGTCTTCATCATTGCCGTATTTTGGTGCGTCATTGATCAGCATCCGCTGGATTGCCTTGCCCTTCTCGCTCTGGAAATCTTCCATCAGGGCCTCCCATAATTCTTCGCCGGTTATTTTCTTTTCTTCAAAAACCAGCTTTTTGATCGCCGCCAGTGAATCCGCCATATTGGCAATTCCAACCTGTAATCCGGAGATAAAATCATAGACAGCGCCGCCCTCTTTCAAGGTTTTGCCACGGCCGATACAATCATCAACCAGGGCCGAGCACAGAATATCGGGAACATCTCTTTCCAGGGCTAAGTCAATCGCATTCTCAACAATCACACTCATCCTTGTCAATTCCCGGATCACTTGATCCCATGCCGATTCAAGCTCGGCATAGGACTTCATATCTTGGAAGTGTCCGTATCCTTTTGCAAACCGCTTTCCGGATGTGACATCAACACCATCGTTCATGGCTGCCAGTAAAATTCTGGGGAAATTCAGATAGCTCATACCCGTGCAACGATACCCCCATTTGCCGGGCACCGCTGTCTCCACACAGCCAATCGCACTGTAATCATAGGCATCTGCTTCTTTTACGCCCCAATTGATAAAGGAAGGAATAATAATTTCATCATTGTTAAAAGCCGGCATTCCAAAGCCCAGCTTCATCACCTCGATACATTCATTCATGAAACGATGATCCAGACCGGCGTGATACCGGACGGTTAAGTTGGGCTGCGGCAGCTTTGCCTGGGCCACACTGCGCAATACCAGATAAGATAATTCATTGACCGCATCTTTTTTATCCCGGGTCTGTCCGCCAATGGTAACGTTTTGATACATTGGGCTGCCGGCACTGCTGGCCGTATGTGTCTGGCTGCGAACTTTGTTGATGGTCAGGGTTTTCATCCACAGATTGGTCAGCAGCTCCACCGCACCGTCCCCGGTCATCCGGCCATGGTCCAGGTCAGCCTTTAAGTAGGGATACATGTATTGATCGAACCGCCCATAGGATAAGGAATGTCCATTTGATTCAATCTGCAGAATCAATTGAATAAACCAGACGGACTGCACTGCCTCCGGGAATGTCTCCGCCGGCTGATAAGGAACTTTTTCGCAAATTCTGCCGATCTCTAAAAGTTCCGCCTGCCGCTTCGGATTGGCCAAAACCGCCATTTCCCTGGCCAGCTTCGCGAAACGTCCGGCATATGTTTTCACGGCATCGATCACAGTCAGCACGGCATTATAAAAATGATATTTATCAATATTTTCCGGCACTGTTAAATCTAAGTTTGCTTTCTCTCGCCGGGTTCTGTCTTCATACCCGATCAGTCCTATTTCCAATACTTTTTGATATTCTACCGCTAAATGAGCGTCACCGGCATTGAGTTTGCCTTCCATACCGAAGAATCCTGTTTCCATAAACACGCTGACTTCGTCCGGCAGCAAGGCTCCGCCTTTTGCCCGCAAGTTATTATTGTCCCAGAAACCGGCAATCGAACGCAGGTCTTCCTTCGTCTGCTCGGTTATGTAAAATACATCCCCATCCCGTTTCTCAAATAAATCTAATTCTTTCATCACAAAATCCAGGGTATACTCCGGAAAAATCGGCGCTGCCCGGTTGGAAGATGCCTGGTTGCCGACAATCATCGTCTCATCTTCAATGTAAATCGACATCTTTTCCAGAATATTTTTCAGCATCAACGCACGCTTCATGACACTTGTCTGGTTCTTGTGCTTTTCATAGCTTTCTGTTGCTAATAAAGCCCGTTCTGCACAGATGATGGGTTTCGTTTCCAATACTTCTTCGCGAAAATGATTCATCCGTTTGGTTAAATTCCCAAAATGGTTTGTTTGCATCATCATTCCTCCGTTTTCGGTTGATTAAGAGTACTTTCATAACTGTTTATAATATAACATTTTTCTTTCATAAAGTCAATGTTTGTATTTCTTATGAAAGCATTCCCTTTATACACGGAATCTATTTACTTTCAGCAACATATATGTTATATTCTTTTTATATTAAAAAAAGCGAGGCGGGGAAGATGAAAGCAACCATTTTTAATATTCAGAAATTCAGTATTCACGACGGACCGGGGATCCGTACTGTTGTATTTTTCAAGGGCTGTCCCCTGCGATGCCGCTGGTGTTCCAATCCGGAGTCACAAGTGATCCATACACAGATTCTGTGGGAGCAGGAAAGATGTATTGGCTGTAAAACATGCGAATCCACTTGTCCGGCAAAAAGCATCCGCTTTGTTGACAACCGCTTTACGTTCCAGCATAAAACCTGTACCGGCTGCCTGGAGTGCATCCGGCAATGTCCGGCTAAAGCAATGGAATATACCGGAAAAAACATGACTATTCCCGAAGTGATGACGGCAGTAAAAAAAGATATTGATTTTTATGAAGAATCCGGCGGCGGTGTTACGCTCTCCGGCGGAGAAGTCCTGATATGGCATGAATTTGTCACCGAGGTGTTAAAGGAGTTAAAACAGGAACACATCCATTCGGCATTGGAGACGACCGGTTTTGCAGTCGAATCCGTCTTTCAGAAAGTTGCCGGACAGGCAGATCTCCTGTTATTTGATATGAAGCATTACAGTGACCGCAAGCACCAGACCTATACCGGTGTTTCCAATTCGCTTATTATCAAAAACATGACCTGGGCCGCAAAAAAAGGGATTCCGACCATTGCCAGAATCCCGGTAATCCCTGATGTGAATGATTCTTTAAAAGATGCCGCCGCATTTTGCCGGCGATTAACAGAAATCGGTATCCGACAGGTCCATCTGCTGCCATTCCATCAGTTTGGTCAAAAAAAGTATGAACTTCTGCGAAGCGATTATGCAATGAAAGACACGAAGACACTTCATCCGGAGGATTTAATTGAATATAAACAGATCTTTGAGTCTGCCGGATTTGATGTCACGTTGTAATTATTCTACGATCGTTGTCTGAATATGATACTGATCCAGAATTGCCTTCGCCTCCGCCGGTATTTCTGAATCGGTAACAACACCGGCAAGCTCTTCAAACCGCAGCTGCATGACCACACCAAACTGATTGAATTTGCTGGAATCGGTCAGCAAAATCACATTCCGCGCCGACTCGGCAAGAAATTTCATTGCTTCTGTGCGCATCATATCACTCCCGGAAAACCCGAATTTCGGATCAAATCCATCGGTACCGACAAATAGTTTATCAACATGAAATTCTCTGGCACAGATCCTTACCAACGGCCCCACCATCACCTGCGACTTCTTTTGATATTCCCCGCCCAGTAAAATCACACGGGAGCTGCCATTTTCACGAACATAGCCGGCGATAAATGCTGAGTTGGTGATAATCGTAACATCTTTATCGCCGCGTGATAACTCACCGGCCAGCAATGCACAGCTGGAGCCGGACTCAATCATCACCGTCTCCCCGCTGCTCACCATCGCCGCCGCGGCTTTCGCAATCCGCACCTTTGTTTCATATCGCACCGACAGGCGGTTATTGATGTCATCCTCATTGCACTTTACCGCATAACCGTGTGACCTTGTAAGCAGGCCCTTGTCCTCTAACTGATCCAGATCCTTGCGGACCGTCACCGACGATACACCCAGCATCTCCGCTAAGGCATTTACCTCTATTTTTGCTTCTTTATTGACGATATCAATGATTTTCGTATGCCGTTCATTCATAGTTGCACCTCCTGATGTTTTCAAGTATAGCATAAGGAGTTTACGTATGCAACTGCGAATGAAAGGGGTTGATTTTTCCGACTACAGAATTTTCAGTAAGCCATTAACAATATTACTACATTGAACTTTGAAATCTTCCACTTTTATTCTATATTGCTCGGTATTAATGTCATGTTTGTTCAAAATTTTATTGTCCAGTCCATTAACTGGGATTTTTTCACTTTCAGAAACCACTGATAATTGGTTGTAATCCGGAATATTGGCTATTCTATAAGGCGATTGACCCAGGAAAATAGCAGCGAAGTCTCTTGGCGTTAATGCCATTCCAAAACTGTTTAAGTCAGTAGCCAAATCGATGGCATATTTATTTAGTTCATTCATTCTTTCCCCAAACCGCTGGGATGATTTTGTATTTTCTTCATCTTTTTTTGAATAAGGTCTGTAATTTTGACAAACTATTCCCAATAACATCGGCAAGTTTTTGATCTTTCTACTGAAAACATCAAAACTTGATAGATTTCTATTCCACCGCCTGAAAATTTCATTTAGGTTCATCAATGCCTGGCGGCTGAATATGCTTGGATTTACAGGCACAATAAAGTAATCCGAAAGCATTAAAAGCAACTGATTGGTAGCCGACAGTGCGGGTGATAAATCAATAACAACGCAATCATAGTCCTTGCCAAGGTTGTGCAGAGCTGTATATGTTGATGTTGGTACATGACTCAACGCATTGATGCCTGCTATAGACAAAGAAATTGTTTCTTCCAGTTCAGCAAATTGGATTGAGCCCGTCAGCAATTTCAAGTTTTCTTTCTTGTTGTACAGTTGAATTTCCGGTTGTTGTTGATTTGGGGTCGGCTGTAAATAATATGAAAAATACTCATACACGTTGTTTTTCATGAAAAAATCCGGATTATATTCCAATGAAACCTGTTGTTCATCGTCATATAAGTAATTATCATCAACAGTAATTTCGGTCAAGTTGCATTGTGGATCAGCGTCTATCATCAAAACATGTTTTCCTGCTGTGCTCAACCCCCAAGCGACATTATATGCCAATGTAGTTTTACCAACCCCTCCTTTATGATTAAAAAAAGTAAGGATCTTAGCCATACTGTTTCCTCCCTCATAATTAATATAGTCATCCATTTAGCACTATATACTATATTAACACAGATCATAAAAAACTAAAAGAGTTAAAACAGGAACACATCCATTCGGCGCTATCCTTATACTCCGACAACACCAACAACCGTTTTTCCGGCTTTTGCTGTCTCTCCCGGTTTATAACTAATCTGCGGCAGCTGACCGACTTCCACCTTCGCCTGGAAACCCTCGCCTTTTAATGTAACCGTATCAATACCGATGCGCAATTTCACCTGATACCGGTGATACTACAGTTCCACTGTAATCTCACCGTTTCTGACTGCTTCTACATACTCTTCCAAATCACTCTTGATAATTGTCACCTGGGGACCGTAAATAACCTGGATACCTCCACCTTTTTTCACCAGACCCTTGGCGCCGGTTGTTTTAAGGATCGCCTCATCTACAAGCTGGGAATCCTTCACGGTACATCTGAGTCTGGTTGCACAGCAGTCAATATCAAGCAGATTGTCTATTCCGCCAAGTCCCGCCAAAATCACTGGTGATACGGTATCCGGCACTGCCTGACCGGAGCCACCGCCTGAACGCTTCTTATTAAAATCGTCTTTGGTATAAAGCTGAATGGCATCATCGCCATCTTCACGGCCCGGTGTCGCAAGATTAAATCTGTTGATACAAAACTGAAAGATCAGATAATAGCCAATAAAATAGAGGATATAAATCGGAATGATACCAATCCAGTTTGTCTTACCGTTACCTTGCAGCGGACCATAGAGAATAAAGTCGATCAATCCACAGGAAAACGTTGTTCCAATGCAGACATTAAAGATATGTGTCAGCAGAAAAGATAATCCTGCCAATCCACAATGCAATACGAACAATGCCGGTGCAACAAACAAAAAGGTAAACTCAATCGGTTCTGTAATTCCAGTCAGAAATGAAGTCAGTGCTGCCGATAACATCAAGCCGCCGACAATTTTTCTCTTTTCCGGTTTGGCGCAGCGATACATGGCATAAGCTGCCCCTGGTAATCCCGCCATCATGAAAGGATATTTTCCCGTCATAAAGCGGCAGGCTTCCACACTGAATCTGGTCGTTTCTGCTGATGCCAGCTCAGCAAAGTAAATATTCTGGGCTCCCGCTACGGTAATACCATCGATGATTGCTGTTCCGCCAAGGCCAGTCTGCCAGAATGGGATATAAAAAACATGATGCAGACCAAATGGAATCAGAACCCGTTCCATAAATCCGAAGACAAATGTGCCGGCATAACCGGAGCCAGTCACAAGTCCGCCGATTGCAAAGATTCCGTTCTGAACCACCGGCCAGACAAAGAAGCATATAATTCCAACAAAGGTATATGCCACAACACTCAGGATCGGTACTACTCTCACACCGGAAAAGAATGATAATGCGGATGGCAGCTGCTGTTTATAAAAACGGTTATGTATGGCTGCCACGCCCAAACCAACCACAATGCCGCCGAACACCCCCATCTGCAGGGATTCAATGCCACAGACACTCGTCAGCTGGCCACTTAGGACTTTTTCCGAATAACTGCCGTCAGCCAGCAGATAACCGGTCAGCCTAAGCATTGCATTGACAGATGAATGCATAACAAAAAATGACACTGCGGATGCCAATACAGCAACTGCTTTTTCATTTTTAGCCATGCCCAGTGCCACCGCCATCGCGAAAATAATCGGCAGATTCCCAAAGATGGTACTGCCAACTTGTGAGAAGATCACCATCAAACCATTCAGAATCGTTCCCTCCCCTAACATCCGTTCCAGATGATAGGTGGAAATTGTCGTTGCATTTGTAAAAGATGCTCCCAGACCCAACAACAGCCCTGCAACTGGCAGAATTGATACTGGTAAGAAAAATGATCGTCCAATTTTCTGTACTGTAGCAAATACTACCCCCTCGCCTTTTTTCTTTGTCATACTAAACCCTCCTTGTTTTCGTTTGTAAAATCAAACTTTTCGTTTGTAATTATCTTATATTACCCACTTCAGCATGTCAATGATCTTTTTATATGTTATTGGCTAATTTTTTTCATTTGAAATCAAATTGGCTATTATACGTACAATAACTCTTTTCCTTTGTTCGAAGATATGCTTTGGGTAATCTGGCCTGATAACATAATTTACGCTGGAAATTTGGCATACTTCATGGTAAAATTACAGGAATAATGTACACAGGACTATATTGTATATGGAGGCGATAGAACATGAACCTGTTTGAAACTAAAACCATCATTAGTGAACATTCAATAAAGGAACTAAAACTGTATCTCATACCGTCACGACAAAAGGTTCCTGTAGCTTTAGGCATAATACTATCGATTTATGCTTCGATCTATTTTTGTTCGGCATTTTTTATCGTACTTATTTTTATATTTATTTCAATAATTCCATTTTCGATAAAGCAAAATATAAAGATGATGATTAAGAGAATACAGGAAACGACAAATGCCAGAGAATACGAATGCACAACGTCATTCGGTGACGAAAGTTTGACGGTGATAAATCATTCGACAAATGGGATTGCAAATATTTGTTATGATAATATTCATAGGTTTGTAAAAACAAATAATTACTATGTTCTTTTTACCAAGGCGGAGCAGTTTGTATTTATAAACAAAAAAGATATTGACCAGGCGCAAAAGAAAGAGGAATTTTTCAGCTTTATCGAAAGCCATTGCAAAAATCTCAGGAACACGAGAAAAACGCGAATAATACAGATTGTTTTGATTTGCCTTGCCTGCATTTTTGCAGCTATTATGTATTGGGAGAATGGACGCACCATCTTTGAAAGCCACGCAAAACCTTCAGAAGCGGAATTAGAAACAGTCCATGAGATCATCGCTTTTGAGCAGCAAAAACTTGCCGAATGCAAAGAACTCCTTGCACGTTACGATGACCGGGCACAGGAACTGGGAATAGAAATCAGGCCGGTTTTGCACCAAACCCGCGCAGTAAATCATCAGGGGCTGGTTGAAGAACATGATCTGCAAAATGAACTGTGGCTGCCAAAATATTATTCAAGCCAAATTATCTGCTATATTTACAAAGATGGGGAGATGTTGAAAAAGCGGACGTCAAACAGTTCAACGAGCTATTTTGTGACGATATTCTGGCTGGTAAACGCAAGGAAAAATGATGACATCGTCGAATACAATGAAAGCCCTTTCGATAGCTCCTATACGATGTTTGATTTAACCGTTGATCATTTGTTAAAGCAGGTGTCCGACTTTCTCCAGAACTAACTGCTTTGGCATGTTAATTTACATGTTAATTTGCATGTTTCCTATTGACTATTTTTTCTCCTGTGCTATACTGTGATAAAGGAGGTATGCTAAATGACCAATATAAAACCCATATCCGACTTAAGAAATTATACGGAAGTATTGAAAGAAGTATCGATCGGAAACCCAGTTTATCTTACAAGAAATGGAAGGGGAGAATTTGCTATCATGAGGATTCAGGAATATGATGAATTACGCGCAATCAAAGAATTATATACAGCATTAGAGAAAGGAGAGACTTCTGCGAAAGAAAACGGCTGGATATCAGCTGCGCAAGTAGAGGCAGAATTAGGTCTATGAAGGAAGTTAGTTATTCACTACCATCAACACTTCTGCAATAAGCAATCCAAACCAATCCGCCAAACCCAACCGCCAACAGAATCATCAGCATCAAATACGCAACTGCCGCCCCCGGAATTCCCGCCGCTTGTACCATAACCGGGCAGAGAAACCATGCCACAATGCTAACCAACGCATAGACAACAAAGATCGCCTTTTGTTTTCTCATAATCACCAGTACATAATACATCAGGTTCAAAAACGCATAACAGCTGCCGCCCGACACAATCAACACAAATGCCAGATGATGACCGGTCAGCTTCCCACTATAGGCGCTTCCCAACAGCATTTCCAAAAGTTGTAGCACCGACTTTCCCAGGATCACCGTACCCCCGACAGCCAGCACCGACAATCCGGCAATCATTCCACCAAGCCGAACGATCTGACTCTTCAACGCAGAAAATTCCCGATCATTCCACTGTTTTGTCATTCGCGTTAAAAATGGACGAATCACAAATCCAGCCACCAGGTTAATGACCGAAGTAGGCATGAATATCATATTAAAGTAACCGGAATCTGCATCCGTCAGATAACGGTCAATTGCATACTTTGAAGCACTAAAGATATAAAAATCCAGGAATACAGAAATAAAC
>Ga0153996_1000525_pt1 | contig 17301 bp, 17 predicted proteins | sample TSNC080MetaG_FD_104728 | JGI IMG/M metagenome (GOLD analysis project Ga0153996, IMG submission 104728) | Attine ant fungus gardens microbial communities from North Carolina, USA - TSNC080 MetaG | ecosystem: Host-associated > Fungi > Mycelium > Unclassified | place: USA: North Carolina, Lumber...
TACGTTCAGCGTTGCGCCGCTTACGGTTATGCCATAAGTAAATCTCACGGTTACGCGTGCGCCGGTGGCAAGCGTAAATCCCGTTATACTCACCGTCTTTGCGACTGTAGCCGATACCGTACTGCACGTTCCGTAATGGATTCTGTCCACAGAGCCGTCTACAGTTATCCCCTCTATCGTCCTGGCCGTCTGCCATTTCGTCGCAGTGCCGGCATTTCCCGTTATATTCGTCGGCGCGACTGCATTATTGGCTACGTAATCTTTTATTTTTGTCCACAGCCTGTTCAACCCGTTATTATCCATGTATCCCATAGGCGCCCCCTATACGCATATGGCGTCGATTTCAGCATTTGTCATGGACGTGACTGTAAAGATTTCACCCAATGGATCCCATTTGGTTCCATCCCACGCAACGTTCATGCCTGCGCCGCCGTAAGCGGATGCGGTCTCAATGTTGTAGACATCACCGGCCGTCTGCCCGCTCGTTGGCAAACTGGTTGCGGTTGAAACAGATCCTTTATATTTATACATGCCTGCAATGTCAGCTTTTTTAGCGTATGTGTTTTCCACCCTAGTCTCGACGTTTGCGTTTGCTTCGCCTACATAAGTCGCAATTGCCTGACCACTTACAATGCTCCCTAAAGACGACGTATTAAGCACATCAGGGACAGTCTTCCATTGCGCCGTTCCGGGAGTTCCTCCCCAAGTAAGTATATTTCCCGCCGCGCCGGAAGCCGGGATATGCATGTTTCCCGCCGAACTTGGATGCACGTATTTATTTGCACCCTCCTCTACCCCGTCCAGTTTGGTCTTATCCGTTGAAGACATTAGGCCGTTTGCCGATTGCGTGGCGGCGCTGTACGTCGTATCCTGCGCCGGGATGCCAAGCGCCGTAATATCCGCTTTTGCAACAGCAGTTGTCGCGCTTACATGACCGGTGCTGTCCACCGTCGTTTTATACAGGCCGCTTGCTTTTGCGGTATAACTCGGATGCGTATATTTGTTTGCTGTTACCGTGCTCGTAACAAGTGCTTTTACCTTTGACCATAAATAAATCGTGCCGTCTTTATCTAAAAATCCCATATCTTTCCTCCTATTATTTGCATATCTCTTCTAGTTCCGTGTTTGTAATCCGTGTTGTCGCATATTCTTCCAGCCCCCTTACCTGTGTTGCATTTACGCTGTTTATCTTCGCTCCGATAATGATGCCGTTTCCAAGCAAGATATTGCTCGTGGATTCGGCGGCTGCAAAAAGTTTTTTTTGCATTTCTTCAAAACTTAACACCGTATTGGATAATTCACAGGTGTTTTTTCGTGGATTTTCTATGTATTCCACTGTTTTTACAATTCTTTGCTTTTCGCATATGTCCATATCACTATCAACCAGCGTAATGACGTCGCCAATCCCGTACTGCAAAGCCGAATAATTGGAATTCATGTTTGCCAGGTCTGTTATTTTCACGGAATACGCTTTTCTCGGCTTCGACAGTTCGTTCAGCTTATACTCTGCGTCCTCTTTTAGCGCCCGAGCGTCATCATAATTCTGGTCCTCCCAAAAGATCGGGATGACTTTGCTTGAATATTGATAATTCTCTACATAATCCTTTCCGTTGTTTACCCCGGCAATGCCAAGTCCGTCTTGACCGATCGGGATAATTCTCGTGCAGTAGTCGTATGAATCCGAGGAGTCATTAAGTTCCACTAGGTTTAGTTCCCTCATGAAATAAACCCCTTTGTCTGCGCCTAATTTGTTTCTCAAAGATAATCTCCTGTTTATTGTGTCATACTTCCTTTCGCAGCCAAACGCTTCACATATTTTATCTATTATATTTACGGCGTTCACATTGGAAAGGATAATATTTCTTTTCTTTCCGCTGGATATATCTGTGTCTACTACCCACCCCGTGTCTTTCAGGGCTTCAGCGGCACATTCCTTTGCAGTCACGTTTGCTGCATCGAACTCGCTGAACAGCTTACTTTCCAAGTCCTCCAGATTTAACCTTGCGACAACGTTTCTGAATCCCTGGCTTCCTTCCGTGTTCTCCTTGATTACAAACACATCATTTTCCGTCCAAACATAATATTCATTTTTTACTGCATGCTCTGCTTCTTTAGGGTAGCTGAAATAAAGCGTTTTATCTCCACTGGCCAGCACGCTTTCAATTCTTGCGTCTTTGTGGTTTTTTATCCATCCGATTTCATTGTCTCCTGTGTTGCGCAATGTAAAAATCATCTCCGACGCCCCCCTTTAAATAAAATGCGGCTCATATCTCACGTACAGCCTTGACCCTTTCAATGTTTGCATCGCCTTGCATTTAATTTTGTTTTCTCCCGGCAGCAGACTCGGAAACCCTGTCAGGGTAACGCAATATGGCTGATATGGAAGGATTTCACCTCCCTGGACGAATCTCACGTTCCCGTCTATCCCATCAATTTCTATATAATTCACAACGTTCGATATCGTATTAATCTGAATATCCTTTGCTTCTCCCGTGAATCTGTTTCTGTCAAGCCCACTGATTAAAACATATTTCAAATCGATATATGACGCAGCGAATATCGCCGGCGACGTAAGGGTGCCTTTGTTGTTTATGGTTAATTCGTTTATATAATAACCATCTTGATAATATTCGTTTTGATTGTTGAATTCTAAGTATACCCTATTACCATATTCATACCCTATTAATTCCAGGGTGACTTTGTGGAATCTGGATATTGCCGCTTCGACGTGTTCCGGGTTGTTTAACACGACTTTGAAGTGATTAGTAAATCCATCCAGGTCTACGACCGCCGGACTCAAAAGACTTGACACAATCCTATTTCCTCTATCCCAAATTTCCTGTCGGCTCCCACCTTTTATGATTACGGTTACTTTTATTTTTTTCATTCCGACGGTCCCGGGAAGTAACAGGGGGGATGTCGCTCCATCGTTCCAAACGCTTGTATTTGTCACGTTCCCGTACCCCATTGCCACGTGCCATTGCTTGGCCCCGTATTGCGAAATATCCACTCCGTTAATTTTCATGTTCTCAACCTCCTGCTCATCATGGCGAATTGGTGGCTCATATCCGCGCCCGTTTCCCCTACCAGGGTCCCCGTGTCCAGCACCAAGTTTTGCCTTTCCGCCAGGTACGGAAGATACTCCGCCATAATCTCCATCATCTGCCCGAATAATCCGGCAAGTGACGAATTGTCTACGTTTACGGTTGTCTGCCGCATCGGTGCCGTGGCTGTCAGATTGTTCAACGCTTCAATTCCTGCGCCGCCATTAATGTTTTCGCTATATGCCGCCAGCGTTGCGCTCTGCCTTTGAAGCTGCTCCTTCGATTTATCCAGCAGGTCGCTAATCATTTTTGTGCCCGCTTTCGCTGCGTCCGCAGTGCCCTCTTCGATTCCTTCGCCAACTCCGGCCGGTATCTCAAATCCAACGTCTTTTTTAAACAAGCGGCTTGGGCTATGAATGTCCGCAGCGTCCGTCATGGCTTTTTTAAGCGTGTTTATAAACGTTGTGGCAGAAGATTTTATTTTCTTCTTATTTACCAGCCCGTCAAGGATCCCCTGCAGCGTGTCAATCCCTATCGTCTTTCCTGCTGCCGGTAATTTGCCAAGCGAATTTGTGACAGTCGTATTGACGGATTTTAACTCTGTTGCGGTGCTTTTCTTTGTTGCCCCGCTCTTTATTCCGGAAATCAGCTTTGCGGTTGCCGCCTCTCCCAATGTTGAAGCCTTGCTTGCAAGGTCTTTCAGAGGCTTTTCAATTGCCGCCGTGAGTTCTTTCGCGGCTTTCTCATATTCAGACTTGTATGTGTTAAGCTGCCCTTGCGCCGTTGTCTTCAACTCCTGGATCTGTTTTTCCGTTTCCGTCCGCATGGATTCCATGTCTTTCACGGCCTGGGAATTGGAAAGGTCCGTTTTCTGCTGCCAGAGATCGTTGTATTCCTTTAATTGTTCGCCCGTCAAAGAATTTAGCGCGTGGAGGGAGGCGGATGCTTCTGGTCCCATTTCCTTCAATTCCTCAAGAAGTTCATCAGACAGGATTTTCTTATTCTGGAGTTCTTCAATTTGGAGCTCCCAGTCAGCGTATCCGGCAACTTGAGTTTTCAGGTTGTAGAGAAGCGTTTCACCGCTGGCTGACGTGCTTTTGAACCGGTCAAATAAATTGAATGACGAATAGATTGATTGCGCACGATCCTTTACGGCGTCCTCGTAGGCATCCGTCAGATCCTTGATATCGCTTGTAAGCTTATCCTGGACTTCCTTGCAGTTATCATAATATTCCTGGTTTAATGACTCCTGCTGCTCCTTGAGGCTTTCCTGAGCTTGAAAATATTTCTGATCTGCTTCTATACGTTCGGCGGTGCCCTTTTTATATTGCTGTCTGACGATATTCCAGTAATCAACTTCTGCTTTTGCAGACACCTTGTAATAGGTTTTGTACTGCTCTAATCCGGTACCGGACAAACCAAACTGCTTCGCCGCCTCTTTTGCCTGCTTGTCAGCTTTTTTGTTCGCCGCGGTTTCTTTTTTGATATCGGCATTTATTTTCTTTATTTTTTTTGCCGCATCTGTATATGCCTGGCTTCCTGAATTAACGTGCTTTTTAACCTGCTGCCAGTAGTATTTCTCTTGTTGTAGGCTTATCTTATTTCTTGCTTTCTGGTTTTCGATGTAAGATGTTGCGGCTTTTGATACTTCTGAATAATACGCTTTCGCATCTTTTTTAACGGTCTCCTTGCCCTTTTTCGTTGTTTTCGATACTCCAAAGGCACTATTGATTTTCTTATTCCACTCTTTGATATAAGCGTCGCTTGCTGTTGCATTTTTCATGGCTGACTTGTAAGATGCCGAATCATTTTTCACTGTCTTTGCTAATTGCTTCCAGAATTTCTTTTCTTCTGCAAGGCTAACCGAGTGGGTCCTTTTGTATGCCTCCATCCATGCAGCGGACTCCTTATACACATCGCCTGCCATCTTTTTCGATATAGACACGGCATATCCAGCTTTATTTTTGATTCCGATACCCATGCCCTCACTGATATATCCACCAAGCTTTTTAAAAATCCTGCTTGGGGATTGTATTTCCAGTTCATCAGTTGTACCATTTATGGCGGCTCTACAGAGATCTGTTATACTTGACACAACATTTTTCTTCCCGGCATCAATGCCGAGTGCCATACCTTTTGGTAGCATGATGCCGATTTCGTCCCTGAATAATTGTGACGGCGATTTTATTTTCCCTTTGTCTTTTGCTGCCTGCGCCGCATCCGTAACCATCCTGGCTGCCGCATTTATAACTTCGCTTCTTCCGGAATTAATGCCATCCCTGACGCCTGCCGATATATTGTAGCCCACTGACCTGAATTCGCCGTTATGACTGCCGGCTGCTGCAACTGCCGCTTGCGCTGCGCTGTTCACGGCTGACGATACCGTACCGCTGCCACTGCTAACGCCTTGCCCCTGCTGTTTCAACCACTCAACCCCGGATGTCATGAATTGCCCTTTAAAACTGTCCGCTTTCGCCTTTGCTGCCTGCGCTGCCTTGCCGGCCGCACTTACAACGTTTCCTTTGCCGCTTTCCATTCCTGCTGATTGTTGTTGCAGCCATTCCAGGCCGGATGTTGCGAAGCCATCGTTTCCTTTTTCCAGCTCTGCGGCGATCAGCTCGTTTAGTGCCTGGATTGCCTGGATTGCCGAACTCCCACCCGCATCAATGCCGGCCTGCAACTCCGCCGGAATTTCAATGCCGAGTTCGTTCATTGTTGTCGATAATTCACCTGCCTTTGCGGATATGGCTTCATTGACCTGTGCCGCAGCATCCTCGGCCGTTGTCGTTCCGTTAGCGATGCCTTCCGCCAGCCCTGCCGGTATTTGCATGCCGCATTCTTTCGCTGCAAGCACCAGGCCCTCCGCACTGTCGCTGAACGCCGTCTGCACATCCGCCAGTTTTTTGGACGCTTCCGTCTTGAAATCCATCGCATCGGCATAGGCTTTCGCTATCTCTTCAAACTTGCCGTTTTCTTTTCCGAGTTCATTTACCAAGGCCTGCACGGCGTTCGCTCCCTGCGGACCCAGGTCAATCAGATAGTCAAGGAATTCCCGGGACATTCCGCTTCCGGCCTGACCGGCCAGGATCGTCATGTTGTCTTTCCAGTTTTCCAAGCCCCTTAACTGGGATTGCAGGTTTTCCAGCATTTTTTCTGCCGTGATTTCCTGCCCGCCGTTAAATTCATTGAAAGCGGATATGGCGCCGTCAATGCTTTGCTCGATAGAAGACCGCGCTTCTTCGTATTTCTCTTTTATTTTATCCGCAAGCTCTTCCGCCGCCTGCGCCGCTTCTTTTTGCGCCTCTGTCAATTCCTCTGTGACCATTGCGGATTCTTCCGTTGCATCCTTCGAGAGTCCCAGTTTCTCTGTCAGCGATTCCTGGACATTCCCCATCTCCTCGATCTGGGCATTGCAATCCGAAACAATTCTTTCCTGATCCCCTATGGTTTTATTGAGGGTTTCGGTTTCATCTCTCAACATCGTTGAGTCGCTTGCAAGTTTTTGGATATGGAAATCCGCATTAATCACTTCATCCGTTGTCAGTCCAAATTTCTTCGCTACGGCTTCGGCGGCAGTCCACATATTTTCGTAACCGGCTTTGGACATTTCCATATAAGCCTTTGATAGTTTTGCCGCTTTCTCTTCCGCTTCGTTTGCGGCATCCCTTAACTCCTGCTGCTTAATGAGTGTTTTTTCAAGCAAAACCCCCGCTTCCGCCTGCTGCTTGATGGTTTCAGTCAATTCCTCTTCCATTGCGGCCATCACTGCTTTTTGCTTCATGGACTCAATGCAGGCGTCCGTTGCTTCCTTCTCCCCGATCAGCGCGCCGGTCTGTTCGTCTATCGCAAGGCTTAACTCCGGCATTGCTTCATTTAGTTGGTCAACCAGCGCTTTCATTTGCATTTTCTTTGCGGTTGAATCATCTTCGCTTTTCGCCAGATCGTACAATTTATTGGACATGATTTGCAGGGAGGCGTAATTTGACTCTACGCTGCCCTTATTTTCTTCAAATGCATTCCGACTTTCCTTTATGCTGTTTTTCAGGCTGTTCGTCTCTTTCGCAAGCGCTCTCGAGGTTTCCGTCTGTTTTTCCATCTCGGTCTGCGCATGTGGCATTGTCTCCGCAAAAGCGACTACCGCCGCGGTCAATCCGACAATGGCAGTGGCAACTAAGACAGCCGGGTTGCCTGTGAGCGCGGCGTTAAATGCCTGTATGGCCGGCGTTATTGCTTTCACAATCGTAAATCCTGCAAAGGCGGTAACAAGCATCCCGAGCGCCGCGGTCAGCGCCGTGACCGCGCTTACCAGCCAGGGATTTTCTTTCACGAAATTAGTCGCCCACTCAAATGCATCCGCCCCTGCTTTTTTCATTTCAACCAACGCAGGAGATATTTGCTCCCCTATTGCGATTTTAAGGTTGTTTGCAGAATTTTGCATTTTTTGATCTGCAAACTCTGCCGTGTTGGTCATCTTTTTATAATTCTCTTCCGTTGCTCCGAGCGAATTCTGCATCTCAGAGAGAACGCCATTGAACTTGTCCGCGCCTGCATTGTACAACGCTAAAGCCCCTACGCCAGCCTGCGAACTGCTCCAAAGGTTGGCGAATGCGGTTGAATTCCCATCGCATTTATCACCGAGGATTTGCAGCACGTCCCCGAGCGACATGCCGCCCTCCATCAACTCCGTAAACGTCTGCCCGGTTTCCTCTTTCAGTGTCTTTGATGCTTTGCTGCCGTTTTTCGCAAGCTCGCCAAGCATTGCGCTGATATACGTGGTCGCTATCCTTGTTTTCACGCCATTTGCGGTAAGCACGGCGTATGAGGCAGATAAATTGTCCATGTTGACGCTGTAGGCGGCTGCCACCGGGATAACCTTGCCTATCGTTGCCGCTAACTCGCCAACGGAAGTTTTACCCAGATCCTGCGTCTTTACCAGTTTGTCTGATATGGATTCCGTGTGCTTTGCGCTTAATCCATAGGCATTCAACGCGGTTGTCAGAACGTCAATTGAAGTCGTGGTATCTGTGAACCCGCCGACAGCAAGCTTATTCGCTTTTTCCACCATGTTCACTGCGTTTTCGGTATCAACGCTTGCCGAAATCGCCTGGTATGCCGATTCCGTCAATTCTTCTGCCGCTTTCCCGGTATCCCCCGACAGTTCCAGTATTTCATTTTTCATTTTCTCAAGCGGCACTTTTGTTTCGTCCGCAATGGTTGAAAGCTTAGCGACGCTCGTCTGGAATTTATCTGACGCTTCAACACATTTTTCCAGGGATTCTGTAATTTCATCAACGCTCTTTTTCACTCCCGACGCAATCAAGGCTTCTGCCATTGCATTCACTGAATCTTTTGCAGTGTCACCCATCTTTGACGCGCTGTCGCCGGCCTTGTCGGTTTTTTTCCCAAACTCATCAATGCTTGTGGCGCAATGGTCGGCAGCCTTTTCCGCTTCTTTCATGTACGCCGCATTTTTATCAAGCTCCCTGCTCGCCTTGATCGTCTGCGCTTCTGCGGTATTTAATTTTGTTTCCCAGTCCATTATCCGGTTACCGGCCGTTTCGTAGCTCTTTTCGCCTTTTTGGATCGCTTGCGCAAGTTCATTGACTTCCTTTTCCTGTTTTGCCAACGCTTCCGAAGAGGTATCGGAGGATTTTTTCATTTCCTCCATTTTGGCTTTTGCGGCCTCATGTTTTTGCTTTAACTGGTCAAGGCCGGTTCCAACCTTGTCATACGATTCTTTTGCATTATCAAGGCCGACTTTTGTCGCTTCCACTTTTTGTTTTTGCGCTTCCAGCGTCTTGCTTAACGACTCATGTTTCGCCTTTAGAGCCTCCAAGGAATTAGCCTGGCCGGCAAACGTTTCTTTCAGTAGCCCGGTCTGCGACTTCAGATTCTTGATTTCCGAATTTATTGACGTGACCGCGCTCTTAAATTCCTGTTCCCCGTCCAACTTTATCCCGGCTTTAATGTCAAATTCTTCTGCCAATGTTGTCACCTGCCTTTAAAAAATAAAAAGAGCACCCTGTGAGGATGCCAACGTTTACGCTACGGTAAATCATCTATTGTTGTTTCTTTCTTTTTTAATCCGTTAAGTTCCTGATACTCGTTATAGATCAGGAAGAACTTACGCAATGTCATGTCAAACACTTCCCGTTCCGCATAGTTCAATATCTTGCAGCCTATATAAAGAATGCGGGCAACATTTATTTTTGCTGCCCGCTCTGTGCGTTTGGGGTTTCGTCTTCGTCCGGTTCCGGAAGTGACGCGCCATAGGCGTTTAACATTGCAAGGGTCACCTCGTATGCGTTTTCTTTCGAAACAAGCCATCCGGCTTCTTTCTCGGTGTATCTTTTCAAACTGCATTCGCCGTCTTTGTGTTTCAGACGATCCGCTTCGTCATTAAGCAGCGCGGCAAGCACAAATTTCATTGTGCCTGGCATCTTCCGGTCATCCGTAAGTCTGTCCATTATTTCTTCCAGAGGCGCGTCAAAATGCTCCTGCACTTCATCAATCACGTTGAGGTCAAACAGCAAGCGCCGTTCAACCCCGTCAAGCATTAATGATTCCCCGGCGGGTTTTAAATCGCTCATCCTGCACCTCCGGCTGTAATTCCGACTTTTTCATTCAGCCAAGCCTTGGCGGCATCTAATTCGTCAAAGCCGCGCACTTCCTTCCAGTCCCCGTTTTCCAGCGTGAATAAGTTTCCTTCCAGCGTGGTATGCGCAAATGTTACGCTTTCCTGCTTGGTCGCGTTTTCATCGTTTGGCTCCTTGAATTGAGCCTTATGATAGAATTTGACGGTGTATTTATTCCTGTTATCTGCTTTTGATTTCCCAACGGCACCGATTCCAAGGAATGGCGCCACATCATTCGCATTACATTTTACGCTGTCCTTTGTTTTATCATGCTCATGCCCCAGCATCCTTGCATAGTGTTCGTTTACCATTTCGTTTAATTCTACCGAGACCGTGCCGCCAGTTACCGAGTTGTCCGTTTCCACGGCTCTATCGTCGCCATAATCCTTAACGTCGGACGTGGTAGGGCTTCCGTTGAACGTTGAGGTGGGTCCCAGGTAAAAACCATTTGAATAAGTTCCGTCAGCTTCGTTTAAGTCTCCTAATACTACATACTCTAATCCTGTTTTTGCCATAATTTTTAATCCTCCATGATTTCCGTAATGCTGCACGAGATTATCACGTGCATGGTTTCGGTTTCTTTTTCATATAAAATTTTTGTGTATTTGATTGTAAAATCTTTTGACAGGAGCAGTTCCTGCACTTCATTTTTTATTTTCCGATAGTCCGACGTGTCAGGCGTAAATATATGAACCTGCCAGCGGAAGAGTTTGCTTTGCGGCCTGTTATCCGCATAATCTACCCTTCTTTCATCTTCATCGTTTAGAACTATGTACTCCGGTTTCTTTCCTTTGTACCCGTTCCATTTTACCGGCAAGCCGGCGCCTTCGATTGTGTGCTGTAATAATGCGTCCGCGGTCAACCTCCCACCTCCCGTTTAAAAACTTCCATCATTTTTGCCCTGACCATTGGCGCGGCATTTAGTACCGCCGTGGTTAATATCGGGGTTGCCGGCCGGCCTTTGACGCCGTATTCCAGCCACGCCATTTTTTCCATGTTCCTGATGCCTTTGGAGTCTTTCCCTGTAGGACGGACGCAAATATAATGCGCCCCACCGGGTTCCATCATTGAACCGGTTTTTTTAATCGAAGTTGCCATGTCGCCACTTTCCCAGTGCTCGGAGGCTCGTTCTATTACTTCTTCTTCCAGAATTCCGACACTTTCCTCTAACATCTTCGGTGCCACTTCATCAAACCTTCCCATCCGGTCTAATTGGGCTATCAGTTCATCCAAACCATGAATGTCAAACTGCGGCATCGGAAACCCTCCTTTGCCGGGTCAGCTTCAGCGAAACGTCGCTTGCCTTTGGCATCGTGTCCATGATTTCCTGCGCCTGCTTTATTTCATAAACTTCAGCCCCGATCACGATAAAATATTCCGTCGTAAGCCAGGGCTGCAAAGGGATCCGTATCAGCTTGTCAAGCTGTACTTTCGCCGTCATAGCCTCGTAAAAGCGCGTCACGCCGATGGTTCTTTTTTGAAATCGCACTTTTGCCACCACGTCCCCCGCATTTCCATCATCGTCAATGCAGTGTATGGTACATATCCCATCGTTAAATGTCTGAAACATACCCTTGCCGTTCGGCGTAATCATGTGCATCCACTCCTATCCTAAGCATGATCAACTCAGATTTAAAGTTCTCTTCGAACAACTCAAAGACACCATTATCGACATACCTGCAATAATCAAACAGCAGTTGACGGGCGGTATTCTCCGCCTCATACTCCTGCTGCTCCCCTGCAGTGTTATCCAGATACCTTTTACCCCTTTCAATTATCCCGGTGATTTTCTTATCCGTCTCCGCATCTTCGTAGGTGATATCCAGATAATTTTTTACATCCTTTAGCAATTCATCCATAGGCCATACCTTACGCCTTTGCTTTTGTTACTACCGGGTTATCCTCTGTGTTCGTGATCTCAACCCTGAGAGATATCGGTTTCAATTCAGACAGGTCTAAGTAAATGAACGCATTGTTATCCTTCGGTTTCCCCATGCCATACATTTTGGTCAGGTATACGCGGTTGTCTTCAAGGAACTGGTATTCATCGGAATACTCGATCTTTCCGGAAGAACCGGCGCCGATACCCATAAAGTATTTTTTAGCAAGCCCAAGTATTGCCTCGCCCTCTCCCAGTACCGCCGACTGAACCGGCTTTGTCGGATACGGGAAAATATTGTTTTTGTAGTTCCCGTCCGCACTCCTTACCGTAGATGCGGGTGTTACTTTCTGAATATAGTCCACCGGGTTCACTACCAGCATAACCTCAGGTACGGCACGATAGCCGCCAAGCGGCTTCTTTGCCAGGGGCGCCACCACTGCGCAATATTCTACTGGATCAAAGCTTGTTAAAGCGACTTTTGTTTTATCCTTGTAGACTCCGGCAGTGACGGCACCGTCCAGGTCTTTGCACATGCCAATCGGCTGGTTTTTCCCTGTCCCCTTCAGGATTCCTTTTTCAAGTCCGCCAGCTGACGCCTCGGACAATATAATGCGTACGTAATTGTCCAGCCATACCGGGCCGAGTGCAAGCATATCCTTTGACACCGGGATAAATGCGCTTAACTTGGCAAGTGTCATGTCCATTGTGTCGATCTTGCCTGACAACTCCGTCGTGATCGCGGTCGTAAGCGCGTCCCATGTAGCAAGGTCAATGTTATCCGCATTGACGATCATTTTGATTGCGCCCTGGCAGTTGATGAAATCAATTTCACTCAACAATTGATGCGATTCCTGCATATCATTGATGACTTCATCCATGATCGTTTCCGGCATCGCTTTCTGGATGTCAATAAGCGCCTGTTTCGGATTGGGTGACTTCATGGCGTCAATCCATGACTGGTAAAACTTTGTTTCTTCACCGGTCAGCTGTCGGATGCCTCTGGCTGCCAACACTGCGGAATCTTTCGCCTGCCTTAGTTCCCCGTACTCCTCCATGATGCGTTCTTGTACGCCATCCGCAAACTGTGTAAATGCCTCTGCCATTGCATCCTCATTGTTGTCCTTCAATGCCTGTGACAGCGACTGCATAAGCTGCATGTTCTCCTGTTTCAATAAATCTGCACTTTTCATTGTTTTGTTCCACCTTTCTTATTTGTGAATGCATTAAAAAAAGCCCCCATCATTGTGAGTAGCTTTTCATTGCCTGGATTTTGTGGTTCCGGCTCTGGGTCCGGTTCCTGCTGCTTTGGTTTTGGAACGAATTGTTTCATTTCCTCCCGGAAAGACTGCTGGTTTGCCAGCTGCTGCCGCAATTGTTGAATTACGATGGCTGACTGCTGATTGATTTTGTTCTGGTCTGCCTGGTGCGTCCCGATTTCATCACAGAACCCGTATTCCAGGCACTGCTCCGGGGTAAGAAACGTTTCCTTATCCATCATGTCCGAAAGCTGTTCTTCAGTCAGATTCTTTGCCCTTGCCATGTATATCTTGCGGTTGGACTCCATTAATACGTCCAGGTCATCCGCGCATTTCCGCAAGTCTGCCGCATTGCCACAAACCTCCATCAGCATGTTATGTATCAGCATGGATGTCCCTAACCCCATTATAATCTTATCACAAGCCAGGCAGATAACGCTTGCGATGGAATATGCGAAACCGTCCACATAACACACTTTGTATGCCTTGTGCTGTTTTAAGAGGTTATAGATAGCAACGCCTTCTTTTACTGAACCTCCGTTAGAATTCACATGCAGTTCTATTGTGGCATCTTCCGGAATATTCATTAACTGATCTCTGAAATAATTTGCGCTCGTCTCTGAATCGTCATAACTCCATGTTTCCCAGTTGAAAGTGCCGTAAGCCGTCACATTATCATAAATGTACAGTTTATGGACGTTTGAATCCGCAAGCTGCTCGAATCGGAACTTTGTCACATTACTCTTCACTATGTCTCACCTCCTTCCAAGTTTGATATATCTGCATAATTCTTAGTCATAAAGTGTTTCTTTGACTCTTCTGTATTCAATTCTGCATCTCCAACTTTCTTCAGCAGGTCATCAATGCAGTACATGCCGCTGGCAATCAATTTATCAATCTTTTCCGCAATATCAAAAATATCAATATGCATTACGGTTGTGGTGTCTATTTTGATGTAGTTCCCTTCTAAAACTTCTTTTTTCCCATACCTTTTCCGGTTAGTCTCAGTCCCGATCATTCCACAGATTGGGTCAATGCAGAAAGTTAGGAAGTTTTTAGTAATGTCTTTCACGTCTGATATATCACCTTTAAGCAAAGACACCGGTATATTTAAAGCCCGTGCGACCGTCTCCACAATTTCCCCCGTGATGTCGGTAATGTCCTTCATCTCGGAAGTGGATTTCTTGCTTTGTTCCGCTGATTGCTTGCTATAGGTAAATCCATCAAAAAGCGGCAGCACTGCGCTTCGGCTGTTGAAAAACCTTTTAAACCGGTTGTTCAGTAAATCCTCATACACTTCCTCAAAAGACTTCTCCCCGAACTTTTTCCCTTGTGCAACTGCATCAATATGCAGGGTTCCTTTTTCCCCTCCGGCTTTTTCGTATTTGTCTATGGCGTCCGTCAAAATCTCGTTGTAGCCTCTGCACAGGTTTGTCAGGAGCCGCCTTATATTCTTGTTGTTCAACTGGAAGTGCAGCACTTCCGACATGCGGAATGTGCGGTCATAGGCGAATCCTTTACGGGTCACGCCGCTGAATATTGTTTCTTTCAATGCAAATTCTTCTTTGAAGAAACCTTCTGCAATGATAAGCTGCCTGTTGCTTTCCACTACTAGGCATTCATTTTCATACAATAGCTTTGTAACCAGCTCCTGCTTGAATTGGCTTGCGTTCTGGTTTACATTCGGCTCAAAGTTCCACTTGTAGTATTCCTCCCCCTGGAACTCTTTCCCCTTCCGGAATGTCTTGAATTCGCATTTTGATATGCAGTTCGCTATCAGGTTTATGGCAGCATGGATCGTGAACTCTTCAATGATCAACCTGTCAAGCCTTTCCTGGTCTACGTACTTCTCTACCGTTTCGGAAGATATCTCTACGCTTTTCCCTCCGAGCATCTTCCCCTGCAGCCAGTTCCAAAAACCCACATGATCGCCCCCTTTCTTAGTATGTGTAGACGCCAAAATCAATGTCGTAGCTGATGTCTTCCGGCAGTTCTTCCTCTAATGTCATTGTGTTTACGAATGCCATAAACCCGTCAGTCTTACGGTAATTCGGTTCAATTTTTCCATAAGTTATATTCCCATCCTTTTCTATTTTTTTTGTATTCCTTGTATACCAGCGCATGATTGGAACGTCTCCAAACGAAATCATATGTTTTAAGAAAGCAGAATTAATAATCGGCGCCGCTTTCATAATGTCGGACGGACGCACCAGTTTAATGTTTTTCTTCTCAAATGCATCAAACCCTATTTTCTTAAATGCAGAATTTAATAGGGAGTACCGGTAATTATCAATTGCAATTTTCAAAATGTTATATGTCTGCCCCATCTTTAAAAACCAGTCAGTTACTATTTCCGGCGAGATTTCCACATCGTCTACAAAAGTGAGATGCCTCAGTTTTTCCCACTCTTTAAGCGGCGGCTTAATCCCTCTTAAATCTCGTGATTTACTGCAAATGAATGTATGGTGGATAAAATAGTATTTGCCGTTTTTTCTGAATAAAAGCCCGACCCCTATAAAGTCATTTGTTTTCGCATAATCCACGCCGCCGATACAATTCATCCCTAATAAATCAGGCATCTCCTGATTCGTGGCTAGTATATCCTCCCACGTGGCAACTTCTACTTCTTTGTTCCCGATCGGGTAGTTACAACGCTTTGCCATAAACTCTGAAAAATAATCCTGCTTATACGGCATGTCGATAATCTCTTTTTCAATTATCCTTTTCAAGCTAGGGAAGTCGTTCAGACTCGGGATCGCCTTTACCAGCTTGTCCATCTGGTTCCATTCGTCCTCTGCTTCAATCCTGCACCAGAATACCAGCGTCCTGTTCAGTGGGTTGTATTCCTTTAAGATTTCTCTGTTCTGGTCTTTTTCCTGATCCAGTACGGCACCGCGGATATGACCGTCTGTTGTGATTGTTATGATGCGCTCATGCCCCACCTTTCCAAGACCGGACTGCAGGGTGTTCATGTTTGTGCTGTCTGTGTACTCGTGCTTTTCATCAAATATGATACAGCCGGTTCTCTTGCTGTCTTTGCCGTGCTTTGAAGACGTATTGAACCGTAAAATCGAATTTGTCTTTATCCCCTTGATTTCCTCTTTGGTAGCATAGTAATTACTCTTCAATGATTTTTCATATTCTGCTTTGATTGGTTTTTTAATTATCCAATAAACATCATTGAATGACGTCATGGCCTGCTTTTCGGCATTGGCCAGTATGTCTATGTTATATCCCTGTATCCCGTGGTATGGTGACATGAAATAAAAGCAAAGGAATGATATAAAACCGTTTTTTCCCGAACCCCTGCCGACCATGATGCGTATGTCACTGAAAACGATATCGCCGTCTTCAAAAAACACGCCGGCAATCAAGGCAAATAAAAATACCTCCCATTCAATCAGCTTGTATGGAAAGTATTTCTGTAGTGATAAACCCTTTTCAATTTTATCATTATCGACATATACATCGTCCCTTTCCAACATCGGAATGACAATGTTGTCAATCATCTGCTCCTGCTCAATGCAGTGCTCTACTTCATTGTTTTTGATCTTCTGAATATACGGGTCAATGTACGGGCTATAATTCCTCAAATCCACCACCGCCAGACTCTGCCGGTTTCAATCCCAGAAAGGCAAGGATGCTTCTCATCTCCTTTGTGACCTGACGCTTTTCCTTTAGCAAATCAATGTCTAAATTCACGCTTAATTTCTCGTTTATTGTATCTAAATTACTATAATACTTCATATATTCAGACACTTGGTCTTCGTAATATTTTTCTTTCAGCCCAAAGTCCTCTAACGCCTTATATAATGCGGCTTCCGTCTTCTTTTTATCAGCCTGTTTTTTGTTCGGACGCGCCATGTTTTCACCTCACTTTCTGGGATTTTTCATTTTTTAAAAAATCTCCGGATACGAGAACCCCCTCGGTCACGGACCCCTTAGAGTTTTTTCATTTTTTTGACCCGGGGGTGCTGCACCGGCACATTTCCTAACATTACACCGCCGTTTCACAGGCTCACCACCTCTCTTCATTCATAAAACCTTTCTTTTTATGATGTTCATCATAGTGACACTTGTCGCAGATCGGCTCAAGGTTACTATCCTCCAATGCTAATTCTGGATGCTCCCGTAAATATTTCTTATGGTGCACCGTCCTTGCCTTGGTTACCTTGCCCTTTGCTTTGCACCTGCTGCACTCATAATGATTTACTTTTAATATTTGCACATTCTTTCTGCGCCACAGTGGAGACGTATAGAACTCATGCATGTTATTATCTTTTATAAGTTGTTTAATCCAATTTAGTAACTCCTCTGTCACAGGCATCCATTCCTAACCGCATAACAAAAGCACCCGACCGTAGTCAGATGCTAAATAATATTTGAAAAATGCAAAATAATAGTTGACAACCACATATATACGTGGTATAATTTAATCATAGAAAGGAGGTGAACAAAGTGAGTGTACTGGACTACATAGTAAA
>Ga0153996_1000526_pt1 | contig 17267 bp, 16 predicted proteins | sample TSNC080MetaG_FD_104728 | JGI IMG/M metagenome (GOLD analysis project Ga0153996, IMG submission 104728) | Attine ant fungus gardens microbial communities from North Carolina, USA - TSNC080 MetaG | ecosystem: Host-associated > Fungi > Mycelium > Unclassified | place: USA: North Carolina, Lumber...
ATGCAGCGCCGCTTTTGCCGAACCTATCTGGATTAAAATGTCCTCGCAGGATTTATCATCTTCAATCATCTTGAGAATCCCGCGAACCTGCCCTTCAATTCGCTTCAACCGTTTGGTTACGGCATCAACATCCATACATTGTTTCATATCACTATGGCCTCCTTTATCATTTAACGTATACCCCATGCCCCTACCCCCTATTATATGCGGTGGGAATATGCATGTCAATACCGTTATACAATTAAATAGTCAGCCAATAACTTGAACCGTCTTTTGTTCTATCCATCAAACCATACATGATTAAGTACCTGCGGACAGCGCTATAATCATCATAAACAGGTTCCAAAATCTGATTGACTTCTTTTTCCGTATAGCTTTTTCCCAACTCAAATTGATCTGCAATTTTTGTTAAAATTACAACTTTATTCTTTTCTCTGGGAGAAAATTCTCTTAATTTGAGTGGATTCAAACTTTCGAAAAAGGTATTTAAAATATGCGTCTTTTCCTGTTCGGTAATCACATAACGGTCATCATAATATACTGCGTGATTATGAATAGGCACCATCGCCTCTTCATTCGCTGTCCAATCTTCAAATACATTCTCAAAGACAGCCAAATAAAGTTTGGATTGCTTTGCTTTTTCTCTGAATGTAAACTTCTGGTGTCTTATTGTAGAAGGTGACACACCAAGTTTTTTCGCTATTTCGCGATCCGTCATACCGGAATGAAACAGGGCCAGTAATTCCTTTTGATTGTCGGTAAGTACATTATATTTTGTGTCCGAATTTATCAGCTGCATCACATTCCCATCATGCTCCGCTTCAATATGTTTCGCAGCAGCATGTTCAGGCACATAAAAATTCTCGCCGATCGAAAAAACCTGCCCCATTTGAAATGCCTTTTCACAATAATTGCATATATAGGCATCTGTCTCTTTGTCGAAGTGATAACCTTTTTTGATTTCACTTAATGTAAGTCTGCCATAATCCATTTTGATAATCCCCCTTTATAGTTTTAATAAACCTATTATATATTCGTTTACCAAAACTGTCAACATCGCAATTGAACCTAAGGCAGTTTTTCAATAATTTTCCGGCTGTCCGGCTCACCCGTCAGCCTTTCCTCAAGCTCCGGCATCATTTCATAACGCTTAATTGATAAGGATTGAAGTTTCTATTGACACATTTCTTATTGTTACCTATAATTACCTTAAAGGCAACGATAAGGAGGTATTATGGATAAAGATTATTATACCGTGGAAAGAATTTCCGAATTGCTTCATATTCACCCAAAGACGATACAACGATACATTAGAGAAGGTAAACTGCGGGCAGCAAAGGTTGGCAAGAGCTGGCGCGTCAGTGGACATGATTTAAGCGTTTTTCTTAAGGGTTCTGACATTGGCGGCAATGATTCCAAAACGGAACGTAACATCACAGCCTCAGCCGTAATTGATATTTCCACCAACGGGGCTGAAGATGTGATGCGAATCATGAATGTTCTCACTGCGGCAATTGTTTCTAAACCGCCCGAATATTCAAAATCGACGATACAATCGCAATATATTGAAAGCGAAAACATGATTCGGGTTACGCTATGGGGCGACATTCGTTTTATGTCATCGATTGCAGAAATGATTCGTGCAATATTAGAGTAACAAGTATAAAATGACAGGAGTGATTATAATGAAAAACAGTGTCTTTAAATCCCCGGAATGGCGCGACAGAATGCGTGCTTATTATCATGGCATACTCAGCACATTCCCATTTGAGCAAAGATATGTAGATACATCTTACGGGCAGACGTTTCTGTTAGCCGCGGGGCCGGAATCCAGTCCCCCGGTGATTCTGATCCACGGCTCTAACAGCAACAGCGCGTTTTGGTTTCCGGAAATAATGGCCTTATCCGCACAGTTCAGGGTATATGCCGTTGATATTATAGGGGAAGCCGGAAACAGCGAAGAATACAGACCGGACCTTGCTACAAACGACTTTGCGTTATGGCTGCGAGATGTTTTAACCGCGCTTGGAATCGAAAAATGTGTTATCATCGGAAATTCCCTTGGCGGGTGGATGTCATTAAAATTTGCGGCAACATATCCCGAATGTGTTTCAAAGCTTGTTTTAATCGCCGCTGCAGGACTTGCTCCGGTTCATCCGCAATTTTTACAAGATGTACAGGATACACGGCAAGATGATGGGAGCGTACCAATAACATCGGATATTATTGGAGCGTCGGACATTCCAAAGGAAGTTCTGGAGTTTATTAATTTGATGGCTCAAAGCTACAACCCGATACAAGAATTGCCTTTATTCGATGACGGTCAATTATTAAAGCTCAATATGCCTGTTATTTTTATTGACGGTGAAGATGATGTGATTATCAACGCAAAAGAATCCGCACTAAGACTTTCACGCCTTATCCCGTCAGCCAAAACTCATTTAATTCCAAATTGCGGGCATGTGATCACAAACGCCATGGAATATATCTTGCCATTTTTGAACGAAAATAGTGCCTGACGGGAAGATTGGCGCGGACAGCAAGCGTCCGGGCGGGGCGGGGTAAGCGCATCCTCACCCGCCGCCTTCACCCGTCAGCCTCTCCGCAAGCGCCAGCATCATCTCATCCGTAACTGATGTTTTAAGCATAAAATTTTGTAATTTGCTTTCCCACCTATCCCAAATCTTCGTTTTCATGTGGCTTCCTGAAACCTGGCTGTTATTCCACCCGGATTCCATCTCACCACTTGTCACTATGGCGTTTACGGCGATCGCCCAGCCTTCTGTCACGGCATGCACGGCCGCCGCTTCTTCCATCGTGACAGAACGCCCGTGTTCGCTAAAGTACTTCTGAATTTCTTCCACTGAAAAGGCCAGGTCATCAGCCGTAATAACAGCACATTTTTCTTCGCCCGTAACAGCGATGTATTTTTCCGCAATGTTATTGCAGGTTATGATTACCGCCACAAAGCATGCGGGCAGCCTTTTTTGTACAAGAAGGCCGGATTTTCTGATTTCCTCGTCGGTTACGAGGTGCATGTTGTCAAGTACCACGGCGTATCGTTTCCCGTCAGGCACAAATTCCGACAGCAGGCTGATCGTATGTTCCACCGGTGATGAACTGAACGAAGGGCTTGTCAGTAAATTTACCATCGCCATGTTTTCCGGCTGAACCGATACTATGCCGGTACAGAATAGTTTATAGAAGATGGCGGGCGTGTTGTCATATTCATCCAGGCTGATCCAAATAGGCACATAATCAGAATTTTTAAGCCACAACAACGTGGAAATGGTTTTGCCATAACCTGCAGGCGCGGAAACATAAATTACGCGTTTGCCTGCTTCCTTGTGGAACAGATTTAAAAGCGCGCTCCGGGGTACACATGCCTCCGGTAATTTTGCGGCGGCAAATTTTCCATTTAGCAATTGTGTGTTATTCATATTATCCCCCCTTTTGGGATTGCTTAATCTTTTGTCAACCCCATCATAGCAAATTTCTCTGCTGTTTTCGATCATTTTTGCGCGAACCGTAGTTTCCCTGCGTAAACTGGAATTACACAGCCAGCTGCTCCGCGATTGCTCCGTAATGTTTGGCGTTGCAGCGTTGACTGTTTCCTCCTGTGATTTTAGTGTATGGCATTTTTCCAAAATAGCAATGGGTTTGGCCTGAACAGGAAAAAATGGGATAGCCTGCCATATTCTTTCTGCACCATGAGGAAGCCCGCGCGAGATTTGAATTATTAACACTTTTGTTAATAATCTAAAAAGAGAGCGGCTCTGATGTTTTCATCAGAGCCGCTCTCTTTTTATTCTCAAGCCTTCGCGTGAAGGTTCTTTTTTCATAAGACACTTTTTTTTCACAAGAAACATCACAACGTCCGCCCCCATTCCGGTTAATTCTAAAACAATTGTGATACATTTCCATTATACTATAAAACCATTCCCCTGACAACAACGAAAAATTGACCGGCTTAACCCCCGCCACGCAAAAAAGTGAGGATAATCGACGTGCCTTTCCCGGCCTCACTTCTGGCCGTGGCGCTGCCGCCGCAGCCTTCCATAATACTCTTGACGATATACAATCCCACACCACTGTCGCCGCCGCTCCGCGCCTTTGATACTTTATAGAACCGCTCAAAGATATGGGGCAGGTGCTGGTTGGCGATGCCTTCCCCGGTGTCGGCGATGATAATGTCCAGATTTTCCTCCCGCACCTCGACGCTGACAGTTACGCCGCCTGTTTTCGTGTGCCTGGCGGCGTTGTAAATGACGTTGTCGAACACGCTCCATATCCTTTCAGGATCGGCATGGATTTTGACGCTCTCATGGCCTGCGGCGACATCCTTGATTTCAAATGAAAGCCCCCTGCTTTCAAGAAAGGATTCATATTTCTCCTGTGTCTTCGGGAACAGAACCCGCAGGGATATCCACTCCGGCTTATACAGGCTCTGGCCCGATTCGATGCGGCTGATTTCAAAAAGGTTCTGCGTGATCCGCTGCAGGTCAAGGCCCTTGTCATACGCGATGCCGATACACCGCCGGTACTCTTCCAGACTGGGTTCCCGCTCCCGCTTCGTCAGCTTTTCCAGATTAAGGATCACGGTGGTGAGCGGTGTTTTCAGGTCATGGGAAATGTTGACCGTAAGCTCCTTCATGGCCTCATTGGTGCTTCGCAGCTCCCGTGTGCGCTCGTCCACGATGCGCTCCAGATTTTCGTTTGTTTCCTCCACCACCTCAAAAGCGCGGGCGTAGCTTTTGGAGAGCACAAGGCTCTGCGCCATGATCATAAACATATTGGTTAAAAGCCCCGTCATAAACAAGACATTGTCAAAAAAGTATTTGGATATATAACCCACCACGGCATAAATCAGCAGGGCAGCGAAGTAAAGCCGCATCCCGCCGCCTTGTTTCAGCACCGGCGACCGCGCGGCCCTGTAAATGGCAAAAAACATAAACGGCATGATAGCAAGCGTGACGATCACCGTCGCGTAAGGGGCGTTCAGCGGCATAAACGCAAACAACAAAGCGCCCGGCAAGGCATAAGCCACCGCCCAATATCTGTACTTGCTAAGAAATTCCCGGTCAAATACAAACAGCGTAAAGATTATGATAGCCGCGCCGTGCAGAAAGAACAGAGCCATAAAAAGCCTGATACCGGACATGTCCATCGGTATCCACCCAAAGAACTGGTTGATCCCGTTTGTCTCGACTAAAAACCTCATAAAACACAGGGTGCACAGCAAAGAGAAAAAGAGATACACCTTCTCGCGGCGGCGGTGTACATACAGCGCCAGATGATAAAACGCCGCCATCAGGATACCGCCCAGCGCGATGCAGTAAAGCGCCCGCGTACGGTAGAAGTACGCGAGAACGCTGTCGCTTTGCCCAAACAGTAAAGGGATGGTCAGGCTGCTCCGCATGAAGTGATAGTTGCTCACCTGTATGACAAGCTCGACCGTTCCATTTTCGGCGCGGACAGGCAGGAGCGCGTTCTCAAACAGTGGGCGGCCTTCCGCCCGGTTTTCCGACACCACGCCCGCGCTCCGCATGAACTCACCGTTCACCCATAGGCTGTAGGCGCTGGATATCTCCGGGACGTAGAGCATAAACTGTCCCGTGTCATCTGTCCGGATGACAAGCCGGTAGGTGGCACAGCCGTTCAGCGAATGGCTTGCGTCCTCCCACGCAGAGGGTATTTCTATGGTTTCGGTCTGCCCGCGAATATCTTCCGGCGCTATCAGCTCGCCATCGTGAAATTGCCATTCGCCGGTTAACCGGTAAAGCCGGCCTTCCATGTCCTCGCCGGTCAAATCCATCCCGCCGTCCACAGCCGGCACGGTCGTTTGTCCCAGCGGCAGGCACATAAATACCAAAAGGATAGCGAGAATTATGAACATGGCGGCGATAAGAAGAAGGTTGGGCAGATAGACGGTTCGTTTTGCGTTCATAAATCACCACCCTCCGATTCGGGCCGGGGCGGTTCCAGATCATAGTCCTCAATGAGTAGAATTTTATTCAAACGCGGATTCCTCCTTTTGGGGGCGGCGGTTGTTCGGTGCCCTTTGGTGACAGGTACCGAGAGATCTATTTTCTGAACGGATAATAATCAAAAATACTCTGTATTGCATCTGTTATATTCATAACGTCTTCCATTTTCAATTCTGTTAACTTTTTATATCCTCGAACCCGTAAATCTAATAATTTCATCTGCTCACACAAAACGATTCCGCCCTGCATATCCTTTGCAATAATCGGTATATGTAATGGATCTGCAGATGCATTTTTCAAAACAGGGCATGCAATAATCTGTTCAGCTCGGTTAAAATATGTTTTACTCACAACCAATATTGGAGTATTAATTCTTTCAACTGAAAGAACATCCCCTTGTGCAATCTCATCCATCATATTTTACCATTGTTCCCTTCCATCTGCTTCTCCCCAGGCGAATTCTTCATAGGGGCCTATTTTCCCCTGAAATTCTGCAGCTCTCTCCTCTAATGTCTTATGTTTAAATGTCTTAGATAGAATTATACTTCCATCCTTAGTCTGAACATCAAGAAAATCGTCAACACGGACTCCAATTGTATCTAGCAATTCTTTTGAAAATCTTACACCTTGGCCATTTCCCCATGCTTTTACCTGTGCTATCATAATTCCATCTCCTTTCGTTTATACATAGTATATACCATTGATTCTAAAATATCAATCCTTATTTCGATTCCTGATCCCATGAACATTCTGTGGATACCCGGATAGCTCTGCTCCCCGATTCGGGCCGGGGCGGTTCCAGATAATAGCCCTCGCCGTACCCGGTTTCAATACGTCCGATTTGTTCCTCCGCAAAGCCGATCTTGCGCCGCAGCTTCATGACATGTACGGCCACCGTTCCTACATCCGAGCCCGGCCTCCACAGCCGCTCCAGTAGCTCTTCTTTGGAAAACACCCGGCGCGGATTCTCATGCAGCAGCAGGAACAAATCAAATTCCTTTTGCGAGAGGAACACGCTCCGGCCACATGTCTGTATGATACATGCCTCGTAATCAATATGAACCCCGCCGTCCTGTGAAGGGGCGCGCCGCTGGCTACTTCTGATCCGTGCGTGGATGCGGGCGGTTAGTTCTTCCAGGCTGTAGGGCTTGGTCATGTAGTCGTCGCCCCCTGTCAGCAGACCTTTGATCTTGTCGTCCACCTCGTCCAGACAGGAGAGGAAGATGATGGGCGCGTCCGTAAGCGCGCGTGCCGCCTTGCAGACGGCGTAGCCATCCATATCGGGCAGCAGAATATCCAGTACGATGCAGTCGTATTTCCGCGATTTCAACAGGGCGATTGCCGCCTTGCCATCCATCGCAATATCAACTTGATAACCCTTCCCGGTCAGATAGTCGCGGTTGGCTTCCTGTATTTCGGGGTTGTCCTCAATGAGTAGAATTTTATTCATGCGCGGATTCCTCCTTTTGGGGGCGGCGGTTGTTCGGTGCCCTTTGGTGTCAGCCACAGGTTATATTTATTACATTATTTCCATTATATTTCTTTTTATTGAAATAAGCAAGAATGAGTTTGCCGGCAGGTACGGGAGCTTATTACAGCAATAAACGAAAGTGCCAAAGCAGGATATGTAATCCCTTGCCTTGGCACGTCTTATTGACCTGAGAAAGATTATAGAATATCCATTGCCGCACAAAACCCCTCGTATATGGCCATCTTGACAGTTCTGGCCTGTCGGCTGTCACCTGTAACCACAAAGCATGGGCAGCAACCTTCAAGCATCTTCACCGTTTCAATGTTTGCCCGACTGCCGCAGCAGTACAATAAAAGATCAGCCTCCATAAACTGTAATGCTTCATCCTTATCCACATACCTGACGCCTTTTTCGGTAATTTCTGTTATCTGAACAGAGCAACAGGTACCGATACCCGCTTTCTTCATCCTGGGTAGCAAGGCCATGCGTTGGGACATTTCCGAGTCTTTGCACACATCATCCCTCATCTCCAGGATATCAACCTTTGCCCCCCATTCGCTGGCAAAAAAATATCCACTCTCGCATCCGATGGCGCCGCCGCCAATGATGACCACCCTCCGGCCTTTTACTTCTTCTGGGTGCTTATAGGCATACAGCGCGTGTCTGGCGAGTTCTATACCGGGTATGGGCGGTGCAAAAGGATGAGAGCCCACAGCGCAGATGACTGCATCGGGCTTCATACACTCCACTGTTTCCCGATTAGCTTCGGTATTTAGCCGCACATCCACTTCGGAGTATTTGCAACGAGCAATTATAGCATTTCGGAACCGAAGCAAGGATTCCTTGTCGGTATCGATTTCGGTGAACCAAAGCTGCCCTCCCAGCATATCTGCTTTCTCCAGCAAAGTAACCTGATGTCCTCGCTCAGCAGCAGTGACAGCGGCATACATACCGGATATCCCGCCACCTACAACCACTACATTACGCTTGCCCTTTGGCTTGGGTGCCTGTCTCCAGCGCAGCTCACGCTGTCCCCATGGATTAACAGCACAGTGCCACAAAGATGGAATCGGACGCTTGTCAGGGTTGGCCGCCAAAGGGTTAAAGCAGGAACAACGCAGACAGGGAGCAATGGTATCTTCTCGTCCCATCAGCGTCTTGTTCACAAACTCCGGATCAGCAAACTGCTGGCGCCCCATAGCCACAAAATCACACTTGCCGGAGGCAATGGCCTCTTCAATCTGCATAGGTGAATTAAAACCGCCAACAGACACCACGGGTATTCGGACATGTTTCTTGATTGCTTCAGCCAGGTCCAGGTTACAGCCATGCTTATCGAACATAGATGAAAAGGCCTTCGTATTGACATGATCCTGATAAATGCCGGAGGTAACATGGAGCAAGTCAACATAATCCTGAATGATTCGGGCAAATTCAATTCCATCCTCCAGCGTCATGCCGCCCTCAATGCGTTCAGAGCCAGACATCCGGTATTCAATCAGGAAGTCGTCTCCACATACCTCTTTCATTCTCTTGCACAGTCTGATAGCAAAGCGAGCCCGATTTTCCATGCTTCCACCGTACTCATCTGTACGAAAGTTAAACCGAGGAGAGATAAACTGATTTAAAAGCCAACCATGTCCACCATGTAGATTAACCATCTGGAATCCCAGTGATTTACACACCCATGCCACTTCTGCCCATTGTTCAATCGTTCTGTCCATCAGATCATAAGTCATCTCCTCCACTTGAATCCCATCTTCACGAATAAAAGCGGATGGGCCGATGGGATTTTTATGTCCTGGGATAGTATCTGGGTGATTCATAGCACCAACGTGATTAAGTTGGATGGAGGCAACAGCGCCGTGGGCACGTATGGCTTCGGTCAGTACCATAATAGATTCCATATGGACGGTGCTCATGGGTTTTTCCCACACATTCAGTCCATGCTCGTGGCGCCATGAATACTCATGGTCGATAAAACATTCGGTTATGGTGACTTCGGCAAAACCACCTCGGGATTTTGTTTCGTAAGCGTCAATACCTTCCGGCGTTGGATATCCGTGAGCTACAATCCGGTTCGTGGTGATAGGGGAAGCAAAAACCCGATTTTTAAAAGTTATCCCCTTAATGGTCATGGGGGTAAACATATGGGGATATTTTGTACAGTCCATTATCATTCTCCTCGTTTTTGAATCCGACAGTTTTGACAGCTCGGCTGCCTGGGAGGTTAAATTTCAGATGCCACGGCAAAAGCCTGACGCATGGCATTTTGAACCGTAGCAGGCTGTTTGCAGTCTCCGATCAGATACAGGCGATCTGCTGTGCCATAAAAAGACAAGCCTTCATCCCGGCAGGACTTCATTCCCGTGGAAATCACTACTGTATCCGCAGAAATAGTTTGTGCAAGACCATCCGCATCCTCATAGTCGACCCCATTTTCGGTAATGGCGGTAACTTTAACTCCAGTTATACTATGAAAGGTATCAATTGACTCCCAATATTCTTTAAACATGGAACGAAAGTGCATAATCGTGGCATCCATTGCCAGCTTAGGCCGCATTTCCAGTACTGTGACTTCTCTGCCAGTTTTTGCAAGATTCATACCGGCTTCTACACCGACTTCGCCACCGCCAATAACTACCACATGATGCCCTGCAATATCCGGATTCATCATAGTATTCACACCGGTAACAACATTTTTGTTCTCAATGCCGGGAAGCGGTGGCAGCGCCGGCACTGCTCCCACTGCCGCAATAACCGAATCATAGCTTTCCTTGGCAATCATTTCTGCTGTTGCCCTTATATTGAGCTTAACATTAATGTTCCGTTTATTCACCTGATAAATCAAATAGTTCTTAAAATCCTTAAGCGTCCATTTAAAATCCACGTAGTCGGAATGGCGGATCATTCCTCCCAATTCACTTTCTTTTTCATAAAGCGTTATGTCATGCCCTCGATCACATAGATCAATCGCCGCTTTCATTCCCGCAGGTCCACCACCAATAACAGCTATCTTTTTGCTGGAACCGGGCTTACTTACAAGCATATTAAGCCGATGTTCAAGCCCCAGTTGGGGATTGACGGAGCACACTGAATAAAAGGGATCATTGGGGCCTCTGCCATGGCACTTATTACACCTAAGGCAGGGAATAATGTCATCAGAACGTCCTTCATAGAGTAATTTTCCATAGTCAGGATTTGTTATCCATGCCCGGGCCATAGATATCAGATCCAATTTGCCTTCGGAAAGCGCCTTTTCAGAGGTTGAAGGATTATGCCATCCGCCTACTGTAGTAATAAGAACCTTCGTCCCTTTTTCTTTGATATATGCTGCCTGTCGTAAAGTTGGAGTCTCTTCAGGCTCGTAATTAGTAGGATGATTCCCGTCTGCATCACTGGCACGAATCTGCGCGATATCCACATAAGGTTCACACATGCGCAAAAATTCCACCATATCATCAAGCGTATAACCGCCATACTTATCTTCCTCGCCGGAAATCAAAATTTCCAGAATAAAGTTTGGGCCAACTGCCTCACGAATCTTTTTCAGCACCATAAGCGGAAAACGAGCCCTGTTTTCCAGGCTGCCGCCAAATTCATCCGTGCGGTGATTCGTAACAGGTGAAAGGAACTTTGCAGGCATTTGGCTGCGATAACACATATGAATAGAGGCCATGTCAAACCCTAAGAATTTTAGAATTTTGCATTGATCCGCATAACTCTCAGCCACTTTCTCCATAGTTTCAACATCCATGGCCTTTACCTTTGCACGGGCAAGCTCAAAATATGCTTCCATTTCTTCCATCGTAGGGTCAAAAAGAGGTTCCATCGGATTATCCAGCTGAATATATTCAAGCGTTCCCTCGTCCATAGCATTTTTACGGCGAAGTATTGGATACTTATTGCCGGCCACAAAGAAACCCATACCAGCTAATGAACCATAATAGTGAATCGCATCTGTAAGTTGAAGCAGATAATTCTGGCATTGTGAATCATACAAATCAAAATCCGGAAAATGGCCGCCATCCAGCTCCATCGGCATATGCTTGTCTTTATTAAAGTCATTGATGCCCATACAGGTGACAATGGCTGCTCCGGCCTTAGCTCTATTTGCATAGTGGTAAATAATACCGTCTGCCGGATGCCGTTCCGGACCTTGCAGAAAATGTGGCAAAGAATTTGATGAGATCATACGATTTTTCAAAGTAAAACCTCGAATCACCATTGGTTTAAGCAAATTATAATACTTAGTCATATTTTTCCTCCATTTATCTGTAATAATAAATAAGCAAGGCACCGTCTGGACAGGGCATATCAGACCATAGCCAGCGACGGAAACAAAATACATATCAATAGAACTGCCAGCATACCAAAGAACACATAAAGTACAGTGGTACGGAATATCGGGCCATATCCTTCCTTATGTGTTAATCCACAAGTTACCAATGCGGAAATAACTGCCGCATTAATGGGGATGGTATCCAATATAGAAATGGCAAAACAACCTATTCGATGCATGGCCGCAGGAGTAATGGCAATCTGATCAACTAGCGGCATAAAGATCATAGCTGATAATTGAATACCAGCAATTGCGTTCCCAGCCAGGAAACCAGAAAAAGTCGCAGAGATAACATAGCTCAGATACGACGACGTGTTCAATGCCAGATCAGTCAGGACGTCGTTTAAATAAGCAAAGCCATTGGTTCCCTGAATAACAGTGGCAAGAGCCATTTGAATAGCCATAGGAATAAATATAATTCCACCTTTAGTAATACCTTCTTCAACAAGGGACTTATAGGGGGTTATTTTTGCAGTAGGTGTAGCGATATAGTTGTACATGAAAACAGCTGCAAATAAACTGCCTGCCGTTAATGCGAGCACCACATCAATACCAAAAATCATATTCAGTAGCGCAACGATCAACAAAGGACAAAAAGCAATGGCCGCATTAGGTAATCTCTCTTCCGTTGAGGCGTCACCTAATTTGATAGCTCCACCGGGTGTAAAATGCTCATCCCTTTGTTCTGCTTTCTTTAGTGCAGAATAAATGTAGACACAGTCGCAGACAAGAATTACTGCGACCCCCACCAGACCGGGAATCAGTGCTGCTGTGGTGGCAGTACCGCCGAAGAACATAGAAGCTAAAATATTGCCGCTCAATAAAGGTGTTCCTGGACAGCATGTCGCAGTGGTCACACCGGCTAGCAAGATTGCAGGCAATAAACGGCGTGGAATATCATTTTGGCGGAAAATTTCCATTCCAATAGGCAGCAAAGTAAACACACAGACAAAAGCATCCAATCCACCAAAGCCAAAAATAATGGCAACTAGCATGAATACATAAGCAGCCAACAGTTTACGAGCAAAACCTCGTCCACGTTCAACAAAAGTAGTTGTCAAAAACTTTGAAATAGAACGGGCGGCACCGGTCTGAACAATAATCTGGCCGAATAAATTTGCTGCTAAAAACTTTAGAAAGAACATCGATACAGCTGATTGTATTCCGGTAAGAAACAAGGCTGTTTCATTATTTGTTCCACTAACTATAGTAGACACAATATCCATGCGGCTGACAATACATACTAATATTGCTGCCAGCATCATGCTAAAGGAAGCGTTCCACCCTTTATAAACTACATATATAACAAACGTCAATGGAATAAACAAAAGCAATAAATTAAGCATAAATAAACCCTCCATTATCTTTCGCATTATTGTTTCTTTTCCCACTTAGCCTATCAGGTGTATCCTCAATCACAACTACACCTGATAGTTCTTCCCCTTCAATCGTTCCTGTAAGCTGAAGCTGTCCAGGTCCAACACTTAAATTAATCTGAAAGTAATTTTTATTCCAGCGTGCATGGGTGAATAGAATCGGCGGCTGACCGTCAAGTGTATTCAGGCTGCCTTCCAGCTTGCCGCCTTCCCGGGGGTCAAGTATGAGCTCATTTTCTACTGTCCACGCAGGCAGAACCATGACAATGTTATATGTACCTTTGATATTCACATTTCACACCTCCTCTTTCAGGTCATCGAAATGATTTCAGAAATAGAGATATTGGGTTTGCCATCATAGGTCATAAAATAATCCTCAATAAAGTCGGAAATAAAGATACGTGCCCGGGTCTCTTCTCTTGGACCCGGTTTAGCCATATGTTCATAGTGAAAGAAATAGCTGCCTGGTTTTTTGGTTCCATCTGCCATCTCATAAACCACTGCATCAGTTACATCCGCTTTCGGTAAAGTGTCGATATCCTTACCGGGAACAAACATCGCCGGTGGCTTAACGCCAGTTTCTATACCTGCGGGACCTGTTTCACGTCCTGCACAGCTAAACTTCCCAACTACATTTACACTGTGATTTGTCAAATACAGCTTCATTAATTCCAGTGTGGGTACTGCCTCCCGGGTACCGTAAAAACCGCCGCCATAAGTTGTAAACACAATGCCCATCGGCCATTTATCTCCTCGGTTAAGCACTCCTGCATAAGGGGCGCGTTCTCTTCTCCACTGGGCGCCTTCCGGCGGAAGGGCACCTTCAGCGGCATCATTTCCGGTGAGGTTACTATCCAGCTTGGTCTGCACCTTCTTTTCCAGCTTGCCATCACCACCAAAGCTAAATGCCTTTATCACTGCCTGGAGCGGACCACCGCCTACTATCGGGCTCCCCAGGCAGATTACGTCATAGTCATCAAAATATAAATCTTTCTGGAGCGATGGCCAATCCATTTTATACTTTAGCTTTATAAAAGAGACATCCCAGTTATAAGACTCAAAAGTTTCTTTGAACCATACCGCTACTTTTTCAGTATTACAGGTCATCGTTGCATAGAGAATCAATGCGCGTTTTTTATTCATTTTAATACATTGCCTCCTGTACTTTATTTATTGAGAATCAGTTTCTCTTTATGCTTAGTTTAATTTTTTTAAAGTAATAAGTCAAATGCAAAAAAAGCGACACTTGCATGAGTTTCACGAATATGTTATAGTCATACTTAAAGAATTATTCAGAGGTGGCGCGATGGAAATTACACAGTTACACTATTTTAAAATCGTTGCAAAATATGAAAGCTTTACAAAAGCTGCAGAAGAGCTGCATATTACACAGTCAGCATTAAGCCGTTCTATTTCACAGCTTGAAAAGGATATTGGTCTGCCATTATTTGCACGTAAAAGAGGCGGTAAAATCTCGCTGAACCATGACGGTATTTTCTTTCTGAAGCATGTTATCCAAATTTTAAACACTCTTGAAAATACAGTTGCCTCAATGAATGAAATAGCCGGACTGGAACGGGGCATCATCAACATTGCCCTGGCGGAAACTATCTTTATTAAAAATGTAATTTATCAATTTCTGGTGGATTACCCCAATGTCCGGCTAAATTGCCGTCTTCAATCCAACGAGCAAATGGTAAACTGCCTGAAGAACGGCACCATTAATTTTGCACTCTGCAAAACACCCATTCCTGATCCTGACTTAATATGGCAATCTTTATTCACTGACCGCATGACCGTTGTTGTCCCTTTTCATCATCCGTTTGCCGAAAAAAAGAGTGTCTGTCTGAATGAGTTAAGGCAGGAACACTTTATTATCAGTAACCTGGGCTATGATATGGACAGTGAGTTTTTAACAATGTGCGGCTTGGCCGGATTTAAACCTTATATCGTTTATGAGGGCAGCGGTGAAGACCTTTGCGGATCACTGGTACAGCAGGGAGTCGGGATTATGATCGTGCCATTCTCCGTTTCTCTGGGTGTACAGATGATGGGCTTCGCCAAGGATGCTGTCGTAAGCATTCCACTATCCGACGATTTTGCACGGAGCGAAATCGGGATTGTCATAAAACGGGGTCAATTTCAGTCGGAAGCAGCTTTGTTATTATATGAACGAATTGTTGAATTTTATAGTACGCAGCGCGTTTACAATCATTAAAAGGAACGGACTGTTCAAATTCATAACAAAAAAAATCGAAAAATAGAGAAGGACGAACAGATAGGGAAGTATATTGATAAAATCGGGGGAAGATATGAGGTTGTAGAAGATTGTCATCTGAAAGGCTTTTCGGTGCCTGACCCCATGAACATTCTGTGAATGAATTTGGTGAAAGGCACCTTAGTACTCATTACTCAACAAAAAATCTGCTATGTGCATTGTTTTGATCCCTTGATAGTTTCCGTCAGCGAAAGCATCTGTACGAAGAACATATTTAGGGTAATTGTCTCTAATGTCAAGGAGCCTGCCATATTCTCCCAGCTCCGTTTCGGGGGACCCAATTTGCTGTGTTACCTGAATATATAACTTGTTTTCTTGCCTGGCAGCGATAAAGTCAATTTCCATATTATCCAGTTTACCAACATAAACCTCATAACCCCGGCGCCGCAATTCCAGATAGACGACATTTTCAAGCATCGCCGCAACACTATCCGGCGAGTAGCCCAATACGCTATATCGGAATGCCGGATCGGCAAGATAAAACTTTTCTTGCGTTTTCAAAATCTCTTTCCCCTGCACATCATACCTGGAACAGCGGTGAATGATATAGGCACTCTCCAGCTTTGTAAGATAGCTGTAAACAGTTTCATTATCAATGCTCCGATTTTCGCTTTTCAAATATTTTGATATCGACGAAGCCGAAAAAGTTCTGCCAATATTATCAAACACAAAGCGGACGATGCGTTCTAACTGGTCTACTCTGCGAATTTGATTGCGTTTTACAATATCGGTGAAGATTGTTGAGTTATAGATATCTCGCACAATGGTATAGGCATCTTCAAAAGAATAGTTTTGTAAATGTATTGCTGGAAATCCACCATATCTTAGATACTTCACAAGCTCCGAACGGGTGTCTGACACTTCTGTAAATGCTTTACGGAATGTCAGATACTCTGCGAAGGAAAGGGGATAAATACGAAATGATACATATCGCCCCGTGAGGTAAGTGGAAATTTCCGATGACATCATTCTCGAATTAGAACCCGTGACGTAAATGTCTACATTGTAATCTGTCATTAAGGAATTAACAACTTTTTCCCAGGCTTTTACTTCCTGTATTTCATCCAGGAACAGATACGTTTTATGATCTTGTGAAAGATGTTTTTTAAGTTCAGCAAACAGCGCTTTGCTTGTCATGATATCCTCGTGCTCCAAGGAGTCAAAATTATAATGTAACATGCGGCTTTCTTCTACGCCGCGTTTTTGCAGTTCCTGCATAAGCATTTTCATTATCGTGGATTTGCCGCAACGGCGGACACCGGTTAGTATTTTTATAAATGGTGTATCTACATAGGATATCATCTTATCCATATAAAGCGGTCTTTCAATCATGATTACCACCTCCATGTTTAATAGTATACCGCAATTTAATCAAAAGTAAAACAACTTTTACGGTTATAATCGCAAAAGATTATCGTTTTCCCATCAGACAGTCTGGTATTTTCTCTGAGATCAACAACCCCGCCAACGTCAATGCCGTGCCTAATGCCGACATCCAGGTAACCCTTTCGCTTAACACAATTACAGAAGTAACTACGGTAATAACGGGAACCAGATAAATATAAATACTTGTTTTTACCGCTCCCAAAATCTTTACCGATAAATTCCAGGTAACGAAGCATAACGCAGAGGCTCCAAACCCAAGAAACAGAATGTTCAACAGGTTGACCGGCTGTGCAAACCGGTCTAGCCCCCATTCAAAACGGAACGGAAGCAACACCGGTATCATAAAGAGCAGGCCATAACAAAATACTCTCCTTGTCGTCTGTACGATGTTATACCCGAATTGGCTTATTTTCCTGGAAAGGATCGA
>Ga0153996_1000527_pt1 | contig 17267 bp, 12 predicted proteins | sample TSNC080MetaG_FD_104728 | JGI IMG/M metagenome (GOLD analysis project Ga0153996, IMG submission 104728) | Attine ant fungus gardens microbial communities from North Carolina, USA - TSNC080 MetaG | ecosystem: Host-associated > Fungi > Mycelium > Unclassified | place: USA: North Carolina, Lumber...
AACATCTCATTTTTGATTTTATTTGCGTATGTATTCATCATATCACCTCCTTCAAACAAGAGGCTTCGCCACAAATTTTTAGAGGTTTGTCAATAGTTTATCTGAAAATTTTCTGTTTTTCTGTAAAAAAAGAGCAGGGTATGCATTTTTCTGCATACACTACTCTTTACAGCATCTTAACTTAATGACATTGACATCACTGGGTGTGCCCCTTTCGTTGTTTGATTAATTCTAATCACTGATCTTCGTATAAGCGATAAAGGTATTTCCGCTGGCCCCCGCCATCTCCTCCAGTGTCTCCGTAGCTACTGTAGACTGGGTACCTGAAGACGGATCAATATAGGTCACCGTCTTATTATCAAAACCGACCAGCAGGATAGCCTGGTTATCCCCGGTGACAGCAATCACCGGCCGGCCTTTCGCCACTGCATAAATAGCCTGATCAACCGTACGTCCCGTCAGATCCAGAGCTTCTCCGCCGGAAAACTCATCCAGAATATCCATAGGTGACTTTCCGGCTTCCAGCTCTGCCGCTGCATCGATGCTGCCGCCTTCATACTCGACGATTTTCCGCAGGCAGGCGGCCAGAGCAGATTCCCCCTCTTCCGTATGAAATGCACCAACATTCTCATTAAGATAACTAAAATCACGCCCCAGCTTTTCCCAGACATAAGCCTGGCTGGATGTCACAGCCACACCGGCGAGTTCCGCTGCCCGCTCCACCGCATAACCGGCTTTACTGTATACGTCCTGAAGATCACCGTATGCATAGACAAAGTATTTCCCACCCGTCTCAACCTCTTCCAGTTTCAGATTGGCAGAGCTCTTGAAGACAACCTGTTTGGGTTGGAGCAATTTTACATTTTGATTATCCACTCCGTTCTGATAGGTCAGCCGCATCTGAGTTTTTTTAAGCTCGGTTACATAAGATTCCAGATAGATATTACTGTCTGCCTTTTCTTCGTTACTGGCGATATAATCCGGTTCAGTCGCAGAATAAGCAGATCCGTCTTTCACCGCCCTGTTTAGCGTAACCAGTCCGCCCTCGACAAAGACGTCGAGCAAGTAGACATTTTCCACCTCATAAGTCTTGAGGATATTTTTTTTGCCGTCGGTAATCTCCAGCTTATACATCGGCACAATCTTTTCCCCGGAGATGGTCGTCCCGACATCCTCCTGTCTGGCCACACCATATACAAAATCATCACCGACAAATCCCAGCGGTGTAATGCACTGATCATCACTGGTTTGAACTTCGTACCTTTTGCTGGTCACCAGATTAAGCACGGCTATTTCCTGAGCATCTTCTGCACTTCCATCAACCTGATAAGCAAACATATGCCCATCCTGCGAACTGACATACTGGCCTGCTGCCATATCCTCCACCAATACCTCTCTGGTGTCTTCATCCAGATTGATCTCATATAAATCTCCATTCAGGAGGATATGAAGAAGTTGATTGTCATTATTATAATAGACCATCCGCTCCTCATCTTTCTGAATGATAGAATAAGATTTATTACTCGGTATAAAGGCCTTTTCTTCCACCGCATTCTTTTCACTGTCAAAATAGTAAATGGCAACTCCGGTCTGCCCTTCATGAATCCCCCGGTTCATGTATCCCGAAACAGTAAAGGTAGTACTGCCGTTATCCTCCACCGACACCAGAGTTACCTGATGCTGATCGTAGTAGTAGCGGATATCGCTGGTTTCCTGTCCGCCGAAGCTGAATACCAGGGAAATCTCACCATCTTTTTTATTATAGCTCCAAAGTTCCCGCTCCTGTACAAATGACACCATGGAACCTTCTTTATCGGTCATATAATCAACCTTACCATCCGTGATCCCCAGGACAATCCCCTTTGAATCCACCACTTTACCCGAGCCGTTAAATACTTGATTCATGGTCCGGTGATAATCGAGAATATATACCTGCGATCCTCCGTTTCTGACCCGGAAGAACTCGCTGATATTATAAATATCGTATTCATTTCCCTCGCCTTTACAGCTCACCTGATAATTCAGCTCAACTGCTGTGTAAGTGGAATTGATTTCCTTTATGTTCCAGGATGGTTCCCCGATTACCGCCGGCTCCAAATTCCCCCAGGATATATTGTCGAAGTCAGACTGAATGGTAACCGTCTGAAAAGTTGAGTTATCCGCCGAAGAATCGGGCTCCATATTATCCTTATACTCCGCAGCGGCAGCTTTATCAAACTCAGCATTAAAAAAGGTCTGGATATAGGCAAGGTTAACCCCCGCGTTCATCGGCTCTGAGTCGACAATCCGGGTATAATAATAAACCTCAGTATCATCCTCCAGCCGCAGCGTTACCTTAAGCACCTTTTCCGAGCCCAGCAGATTCTCCTGGTCAAACTGCAGTGTAATTTCTTTGCCCGGTTTTTCGATTGCATCGTTATACAGAACCTCTTTGCCATCCAGTGAATAGACCTCATACTTGCATAATTTTACCACTGCAACGCTGTCGTGGATGTTCATCCTGACTTTATAGTTGGAGATCGGCGTGATAGTATCGCGCATCGTCGGAATATCCATATCTTCAATATAACCCATCAGGGGATTAACGGTAATATCCCCGGTCATAAAGGAAATATAAGGAAACGTCGGACTCTGAATATCCGCCGTCATATCTGTGTTTTCTCTATTTGTAATATAACTGAAACCGATAACCGCTACAATAAAAACGGCCAGCAGTATTCCGCATCGTATTAATACCCTTCTCATCTATACTCCTCTTTACTGCTGCAGCAACTTTCCCAGCGTCGGTGAAATGTGGAGGAATTCCTCACATTCCTTTAACGCCTCTTGATTACTTCCTTTTTTCCCGGTCTTAACCGCCCGGATCAAAATATTCTTGGGGGTGTGTTCCATGTCGATAAATTCCAGAATCTGCGTATCGTATCCTTCCCCCTCTAAGTACCGGGCCCGCACCGCATCGGTGACCAATGCCGCCATTCGCTCCTTAATCAGCCCGTAAGCCAATAGCGGTGACAGTGTATCATTAGCGATCTGCCCGTTGACCTCGTGCTGACAGCACGGTACGGAAAGAATCACCTTTGCCCCCCATTTAATCGCTTTATATAAGGCATGATCGGTCGCCGTATCACAGGCGTGGAGGGTCACTACCATATCCACCCGGTCAAACCCCTCATAGCCGGCGATATCTCCCACCTGAAAGGTCAGCTTCTCATAACCGTACTTCTGTACCAGTACCCGGCAGTTTTCAATCACTTCTTTTTTCAGATCCAAACCGATGATGCGGATGTTATAGCCTTTCATCTCATGCAGATAATAATACATGGCAAACGTCAGATAAGATTTACCGCAGCCAAAATCGAGAATGACATTTTCCCGCTCTTTATCAAGCTGCGGCAGAATGTCCTCGATAAACTCCAGGAAGCGGTTAATCTGACGAAATTTGTCGAATCTTGATTTGACCACCTTACCTTCATTTGTCATTACACCCAGATCCATAAGAAAGGGAATGGCAGTCCCCTCCGGCAGGATATATTGTTTCTTCCGGTCATGGGACAGATCCGCTGCCACCGATACAGCACTGCGGGTCTTCCGCTTGACAGCCGCTTTTCCCTTCTTACTGACCAGAACCTGATAACTGCACGTTCTGGTTTCCAGGTTCAACTGTTTAAACCGCTGCATGTACTGATATATTTTCTCTTCCGCTTCGGCCGCCGCACAATTGTAATGAAAGACCTGCCTGCCGCGAAACTCTTCACATTGGAACAAAAGGCTGCCCTGATGGTCGACCGGCCGCACCTTTACCTTCAGAATCCCGTCTTTATTGCGGGGATTGCTGATAACTGCATTTAATAAATCTATATTCAAACTCTCCGTTAATATCCTTCTGAGCTCTTCCATGCCTTTCATCCTTCCTGCATGTATTCTCGTGTTCTATTGTAAGCCCTGTGCTCCCTAAACGCAAGAAAAGGTTCAATAAACTGAACCTTTTCTATCATATAATTACGGTGTATTACGCTGTTCAGACGCCCGTGAAAAACGAAGGATCACCTTAAACAGGTCGCCATCAATTACGATCTTAAACTGGCCGCCCTGCAGCTCGGTCAGGCTTTTGGCAATGGACAGCCCCAGTCCGCTGCCTTCGGTAGTCCGCGAATCATCGCCCCGGATAAAGCGTTCGGTCAATTCATCGGGACTGATGTTCAGTTCATTGGCGGAGATATTTTTCATGGAAAAGATCACTTCGCCATTCTCTATATACATATCACCGTAAATTCTGGTTCCGTTCATAGCGTATTTCGCCGCATTATTAAAGATATTTTCCAGAACCCGCCACATCCGGCGTCCATCCACCCGGATTAAAACCGGGTCCTCAGGGAGCTTCATGATAACCTGAAGCCCCTTTTCACTGAACCGTTCGGCAAATTCGCCATTAGCCTGGTAAAGCATTTCCACCAGATCTACATTCATAAACTCCAGATTGACATTGCCGCTGCTGACTTTCGATGCCTCTACCACATCTTCTGTCAGAGCCTTCAAACGCTGTGCCTTGGACTCCAGCACATTTAAATAGTTCTTAATCTTCGGATCTTTAAAGTTCTCCCGCTTAAGCAGGTCCACATAATTAATGATCGATGTAAGCGGTGTCTTAATATCATGAGAAACGTTGGTGATCAGATCGGTTTTGAGCCGCTCATCCCGCATGCTTTTTTCCACTGCTGCATCCAGACCTTCACCGATACGGTTAATCCTCTCGGCTATTTCCTTATATTCACCGACCAGACGATTGACCGGAATTTGATAATTTATCTCTCCTTCTGCGATGCGCCTCAGCCCTGTCCGTACTTTCTGACGGGACATCGCTTCCCTGATCAGATATATAAAAGCTGCTGCTTCCAGCACCAGTGCCAGAAAGACCGGGAAGGCACTGAACGATCCCAGCGCAATCCAGTGAATAACTATGAATCCGGCTCCCAGTGTAAGCAGTTTCCAGGTACTGTGCCACGACCGGAATACCGCCCTTATAAACTCCCATACCATTCCGACATGGCCCCACAGCCACCGCAGGATACTGTTGCTCCACACCGTTCCTGCTTTGATCCGCCGCACAAGACTTAAATATCCGGCCAGGAACAGGGCACAGGTAATAACACCCATGATCGCAGCTGCCGCCCTATCGCTACTATTAGTGCCGGTAAATGGACCGGTTTCAATAATAAACCACATCATGAACACCCAAGCCGCAATGATCAAGGCTGCAGCCAGCTCGGTTTTCCATTTGTCAAATTTATTCAGTACCAGACCTTCCTCTGTCCGTGTACGACCGGCGATAGCGGTAAGCCAGATCACAGCCAAAATAAACACGAGAAGCGATCCGACAGCTACCACAGGATTGTACTTCTGGTAAATCTGATGGTAAGAATAATAGACATCCTGAACCGGATAAGTTGTATCCACTGCCGCTGCATAAACATAATCGTTAAATTCAGTTGCCTTCATCCTCTGCTGCCAGGTACTTGCATTTGCAGCTGCAATATTCGTATCGAAGTCGGCGAGAATGGGGCTTACAACCACATACTTGCCGCTGTTTGCCATTTCTTCGATATTCCTTTCATACGCACCGTAGTCGGCATAAGCCTGACGGTTGGTGTATATTTTCCCGGCTTCGGTATCCACCAGCAGGAATGCAAAGTTTGAATTCCCCTCCTGCAGATAATCATAACCATTGATATATGATGTGTAATAATCATAGTATTCCCATATACTCGATTCCAGCATATCAATAATCTCCTGGAGTCTGCCATTCCATTCCGTCTTGGAATTAACTATGCTAAGCAGATCAGCATCTCTGACTTTAAGATACTCCTCACCAATAGAGCTGTAAAACTCCCAGTAATTTACATAGGCTGTATCTCCCTCCTGATTCAGGAGCTCGCCGCCGTAATACATATACTCGCCATACGCTTCATCGCTGCTCATCACACTTTCGGCTTCAGCTGCCACTTCTTCTTGATTATCTACAGATTTAAGTTCGCCCGCAGCAATTAGTCTATTAAATTCATTGTTTTTATAATAATCATAGGTCCCATCCGGTTTTTCACAAACTATAAAGCTGATTGAACTATCATATATATTACCTTCGCCCCATTCGATCAGGTCTCCCAGCCGATACCAAATACCATTATCATCCTCCGGTATTTTCTCTGCCACCTCATCGGTCATGATATTGACCATCTTATCGGGATTGTATTTGCCGTCGGTCTCCAGAATCTGCTGATGCTTAACTGCATATAAAGCATCATGTGACATATCCTGAACTTCCTGTTCAAAGCCTTCCGTATCCTCATATTCTTCAGCCCCTGATGAACCCAGCAGCACATCAAAGGAAACATTATGATACTCGAACAGCTGCACGAAGGAAACCACTGCAATCACTATCGCCACATGGGCAAGGCCAATCAATATCCCCTTACAAACTCTTGATTGATACCATTTATTCATAGCTTATCCTTTCTCAAATTTTTCTATTTTATAACCGACTCCCCACACTACTTTCAGATAACGCGGCTCCTTCGGGTTAATCTCGATCTTCTCGCGGATATGGCGAATATGCACCGCAACCGTATTATCGGCACCGATAGCTTCTTCATTCCATATATTTTCGTAGATCTGTCCGATCGAAAAAACTCTGCCCTGATTTTTAACCAGCAGCAGCAGAATATTATATTCTATCGGTGTAAGTTTAACCGTCTCGCCATCCACATTCACTTCCTTTAGTTCGTCATCGATGGAAAGTCCGCCGGCGCTGTACAGCGATTGCTTTTCCTGAACTGTCGTACTGCCCAGCTGGGTATAGCGCCGGATCTGTGACTTTACTCTGGCAACCAGTTCCAGCGGATTGAACGGTTTGGTCACATAATCGTCGGCACCGACATTCAGGCCCAGAATCTTATCGACATCTTCTGATTTTGCCGATAAAATGATAATTGGAATGCTGTTTTCTTCACGAATCTTCAGCGTCGCCCGGATACCATCAAGCTTCGGCATCATGACATCGATAACCAGCAGGTCAACCTGCTCTTTCTTCAGCAGTTCAACCGCCTCCATTCCGTCATAAGCTTTTATGACGTGATAACCTTCCTGTTCCAGATAGATTTGAATTGCTTCAACGATTTCTTTATCATCATCACATACTAAAATGTTAATCATATTTATCACCTCCCTTATAGTATACAGCATATCAGGCTTTTTTTAAGTCTAATTGGGTAATTTCTTAAGATATTTTAAAGGATTTATGGCAATACTAGAAAGAGTTATTTTTGTAGGAGGCGTATAGCATGAAAAGAATGTTTTGCTATCAATGCGAGCAGACAGCCGGCGGAACCGGATGTACAATCACCGGCATATGCGGTAAAAAACCGAACGTCGCCCGCCGGCAGGATGAGTTAACCTGTGAACTGATCGCCCTTGCGGTGGCGGCCGGTCGAAAGGGCGGAACCGATTCTGAGACGGTTGACTTAATAATAGACGGTTTATTTATCACCCTGACTAACGTCAACTTTGACAATGAATTTATAGAAGCTTTTACTGAAACGGTAAAAAAAACCCGTGTAACCTGGGGCGGTAAACGCGTCCTGCCGAGGGAAGAATTATTTCATAACAGTACCAATCTGATTTCCATGCGCTCTACACTGCTTTTCGGTCTGCGCGGGATGGCGGCCTACGCGTACCATGCCAGAATACTCGGTCGGCGCGAACCAGAGGTAGACTCCTGGTTTATTAAGGGGATGGCGGCCCTGATCATTGACCACGATGCTGACAATTGGCTGACCCTGCTGCAGGAATTTGGTGAAATCAATCTCAAATGCATGGCTATGCTGGATACCGCCCACACCGAAAGCTACGGTGATCCGGTCCCGACAACGATTCCTCTGACCATCGAAAAAGGACCGTTCATCGTCATTTCCGGCCACGATCTGCACGATTTGCAGATGCTGCTGGAACAGACCGAAGGAAAAGGTATCAACGTTTACACCCATGGGGAAATGCTCCCCGCCCACGGCTATCCGAATCTAAAAAAATATCGCCATCTCAAAGGAAATTTCGGTACAGCCTGGCAAAACCAGCAGAAAGAGTTTACCGCTATACCCGGACCGGTACTCTTTACCACCAATTGTCTGATGCCCCCCAAGGCTTCTTACAGCGATCGGGTCTATACCACTTCCGTAGTCGGCCACCCCAAATTGAAATACATCGGCGAAGATCAAAACGGCCATAAAGATTTTTCCCGGCTGATCGAGCATGCTATGAAACTTGGCGGTTATCAGGAGAAACAGCAATTTACCGGCATTAACGAAGGTACCTCGGTAACCACCGGCTATGCCCGCCAAACCATGCTGGACAGCATACCGGCTATCGTCAGCGCGATAAAGGCCGGTGAAATTAAACACATCTTTCTAATCGGCGGCTGTGATGGCGCTGCTCCCGGCCGTAATTACTATACGGAATTCGCCCGTCAGACCCCTCCCGATTCAGTAATCCTGACTCTCGCCTGCGGAAAGTACCGGCTCAATGATCTGGACCTGGGAATGATCGGGCCCTTTCCGCGGATTCTCGATATGGGGCAATGTAATGATGCTTACGGGGCCATCCGGGTGGCTCTGGCGCTGGCCAATTCCCTGGACTGCAATATCAATGAACTCCCGCTGACTTTTGTTTTATCATGGTATGAACAGAAAGCGGTCTGCATTCTGCTGACAATGATGGCACTGGGGATCAGGGATATTTACCTTGGTCCCAGCCTGCCCGCGTTCTTTTCCAAAGATGTGACGGACATGCTGGTAGAGAAATATGAACTTCATCCAATCAGCACACCGGAACAGGACCTGGCCAGGATACTGGGACAATGATTTATCTGCTGTTTATCCATATCTGGATAGCCTTCACCAGCATACTCGGTTTGCTTACAGTGCCATCATGAACCGTGTTCCAGTACTTCTGCATTGCTTTTATAGTTGCCGGACCAATATAGCCATCCTGTTTCGCCCCGACCATCTTTTGAATCGACTTCATCAAAGCCGATCCCGTTTTCGATGGCTTTTCCTGCCAATCCCAGCCGGCCGCCAAACCGGGATTGGCACTTTTATATGCTAAATACTGGTTAGAGACTACTCCGTCCCGCACCGTTCCCAATATCTCCTGCAGCCTTTTTGTAGTGGCTTGTCCCCATAGCCCGTCCACCGTCAGTTCTCCCGCTTCCGTTTTACTCCCGCCTGTATTGCTGCCAGTCGTATTCTGTAAAGACACGGTTGAGTCACTGAGCGTATCTTGTCCAATTTGAGATTGAAACTTCTTCCATAATGAAGTGTCTGAGCCTGCCCAGCCGGTCCAGCCCGGACATTGCTTTGAGCAAACATCATAATGCCGGTATACGTTTTCACCAGCTACGCTGTATTTCTTCATTAGCGCTTTTGTCAGCTCCACAGTGTTGGCAAATGTTTCACCGGCAATTTTCCCATTATCGGAGCACATCTCAATACTCAGTGAGTTGCTGTTTGTCACCCTGCCGAATAAATTGCCCGAGCCGTAGTTTTTACCCACGGCCCAGGCTGTATTCTCTTCCGCAACCACCTGATAGACAGTTGTTTTATCGACAAAATAATGGGCGGAAGCACTTCGGTTCACACTTCGGAAATAGCCGGCATTGTTTTTAGCAGTGTCGGTTTTATTTCCGGTATAATGCAGAACTATATATTTCCGGCCCTTGTTTCCTTTAGTGTAGTTTATTGTTGTAAAATCTTTTATCAGTTGATAGGTCATAAATTCTTTCCTCCCAAAGTTCTCTACAAAAAATCATTTTTCTGGTTTCGCTCCTGATAGAGTTCTTTTAAATATTTTGATTCTTCTACCATAACACCATTGACAAATTTCTTACTTTCAATCAGCTCTTCGTATTCAGCGAGCTGGCTGATAACGTGATGCCACTCTTCTCTGGTGTGCTGTCGGCCATTTTTGCAGCTATTGGAAAAATCTAATATATTCCACCGCATATCATTGGTCACCTTATTGTCCAGATCCCTTTTGATACACATCATATCTGAAGTCAGATCGTCCAGCTGTTTCTGCAGATGACCGCTAAGCAACTGGCCTAACCATTTTATCAGCTTAGTCCAGGGATCGATTTTTATCGGCGTTACCTGTACCAATGTTATTCCGCCAAGCAGTATAAAACCTGGATTACTCTTGATAAATTCCCATATACTGGCTAATATATTCACATCAAATGCCTCCTCACAATATCAGAGTCCGCATAATTAAGCGTCTTTCTGCATTTTTAGTCAAACGGGTACCGGCAAACCGCTTCACTCCTTGCTCATAACGGAAGGGGGAAAACAGTTTTCCCCCTTCCGTTTAGATAATTATTCGTTTGTGAAAGGATGCCATACCCCTTCTGTATTAGTATATGCATTTTATATATGTTGGGACCTTTTGCCGTTATTTCTGTTTCTTCTTCTTAATTTTCTTTTTCCTTATTTATCATTTCATCGGTGATGGCTAATCCTTTTATTAATATCGGTGGAACGTGATAGCCCAGCTCTACCATGTTTTCGAGGATGCTGCGCATTTCATTTACGATCAGACAGGCTAAGGTGAAGTAGCCGATCATCTGGAGGAATGATAGGTCAAGGCCCAGCAGCTCCTCGCCCATTCCCTGGAATATGCCGCCGGCCAGAAAAGCTATGGTAATAATTACCCAGTAACCGGTTTTTTTTATGATCCCCCGGAGGCCGGCAGCACTGGATTCCTGTTGGAGCCGGTGGGCTTTGTACCAGCCGGTTAGCCAGTCTAGGATGTTGAGTAGCAGGTAGGCGGCGAATATGTACCAGTAGGCGCCTAAAAGGGCGGTTAGAGTGGTTATTATGGCACCGGGGATGGTGGTGTATAAATTTAAGTATTTCAATAAATAATTCTCTCCTTTTATTGTCATATCATTGAATTGTATTGCTGAATCGTTAAATTACTATTTACGCAACCAAATAAGTACACGATATATACACCGTTTCAGTCGACGTTATTTGCCCAGACATTTGACTATTGCGATTATTAGTTGCTATAGTTCCAGCAAATGTTTGTAATATATTTGATGCGATATTGACACTAGAGGACTTGTAAACCTGCATACCACATGTCTGCCGAGAATGGGCGGTGACTGGTAGGCCGCTGAATAATGTAGTAAATACATCAGTTGTCGGTAAATTTTCCCAGTATATTGATCCTTGAAAATAAAAGCTACATACGCCATTGCGTATTTTATATGTTAACGATCCAGATTTTATATATTCTGAGTTAGTTGCTGTGCCTGTTTGTATCCCATGTGCTATATCCCACGGACTAGGCGACCAGTCAGTTGCTTTGTTACCAACTTCCAGTTTCATTCCGCAAAACTCTATAATGTTTATGCGCGTTCCTACAATACCAAAAATTATATCAATTAGATTTACTTTTGGATTAACGATAAAACTATATTTCTGCCACCCCTCCGTAAGCGTAAGCTCTTTTTGTACCCAACCACTTGCTGACGTTCCCTGCATTAGTTTAAAATAAGGATCACCACTAATCAACCTGGCATAGCATGACATAATATATGTGCAATTAGTATCCAAATGTATTGTATATTGCCTTATGCCGCAATCTCCAGCAGTCGAGACTTTAGTAACGCGATAGCCGTAACCGATATCAGGATTTGGCGCATCAGTTATTGCTATTATCTGTGCACTTCCTGTTGCGGCAGTACCACTATATCGCCACGCACCTGCAGACCATGTACCGGATGCTGTAATTTCTGTTCCCGTATTCGTATTTCTTAAAATATTCGTCCCGCCCGGAAACAGATTCTCTAAATTCTCATTTAGTTCATCTACTTCCGATTGCTTTGCTATATCCCACGGACTAGGCGACCAATCGGTAGCCTTATTTCCTAATTCTAGTTTCATGCCACAGATTTGAACATTTCCAGCCCCAAGGCATTCAAATTGGAATTGATATGCATTAGCTGCCGTCATAGAAGTAAAATAATATTTTTTCCATTCTGTCGTTAATGCCCTTGTTTGATACTGCGAAGTATAGCTGGATGCATAAGCATATAGTCTCAATGTTCCGTTGTTATTCGTGCGCGCATAGCAGCTCATAGTATATTCACAACCCAAAGGAAGTGTAATATCTTGTCTGATACCAATATTTCCGCTTGTAGATGTAATACCCCATCCATGTACAACGTCTGGATTCGGTGCATCTGTTATCGTTAACCTTTCTCTCTTCCCGGTACCAATAGATGATGTTCTCCAAGTACCCGCGCTCCATACCCCAGTACTAGTTAAGGCAATATCAGCATTTGTATTCCTCAAGATATTTGTACCGCCCGGAAACAAGTTCTCTAAATTCTCATTTACTTTACTAATACTGTTTTCTAAACCATCCACCATTTTCAATGCTTCATCTAAGGCTCCAAACTCGTTACTTGATAACATAGACGATGCTGACCTCAAACTTCTTTCTACTTTTAATCCAAATTCAAACGTTGTTACTATATCACTTCCAGATGTGATACATACCTGGCAACTTACAAGACCAATAACTGCTAAAGTTTGGGTAGTTAAATTGACAGTAATTGTATTATTCTTAATTGTACAATTATTATATACCTCACTACCATCAGGCTTTAAAGCATAGAATCTTGCTGTCGCATCAGATGGTATGGTCATATCTACTATTACAAAGTCAATACTTCGACCTGAATCTGCTTGTACTAATGGAATTTTATTATATAAATTTTTACTTGAGACTTTTAACTCAATCGTTTTTAATACTTTCATTCTCTTTTCCTTTCAATAACTAATATCTTCTTAAAATTACTATTAGACTAATAATTAATATCTACATCCCAACTGCGAACCACGTAACAGCAGTTGAATTTGTATTTATCCGCGTTAAGTAAACCGAAAATCCTGTAATACTTTCATTCCCGGCGCAGCAACCTAGTATTGCTGTGCCCGGCCCTGAACTTCTAGCATTTGTAACAACAACTGGGATATAAGTAAATTTTATTGGAAATGTTACAGGAACTGCAGTAGGTGTATTGGCCACAGTTGGGGTGACATCTACTGTACCCCAACACATTTTTAATCCATTTTCTAAATAAGTGTAACCCGTTCGAGCAGCAGCACTATTCACCCTTAAACCACCTGCATCCCACGGACTCAGCGACCAATCGGTAGCTTTATTTCCTAACTCAAGTTTCATACCATGAATCTGAATTGTCCCGTTTGTTGCCCCAGTAATTCCAAAATGTAGATTGGTTGACGTTGTTGCGGTTGGGACAAATGTGAGGCTATACCTTTTCCACTCGGAAGTAAGAGTAGAGCCTGATGATGCTGTGCCATACTGCATTAACAATGCAGGGGAGCCATTTGCAATACGAGCGTAACACGATAATGTATATTGATAATTTGCATTTAGCAAGACCGTGGCTGGAAATTGCTGATAAATCGTAAGGGCACCAGTTCCACTTGTTTTAGTTATTTCAAATCCATAATTTATATGAGGATTTGGTGCATCTGTTATAGCTATTCTTATTCTTTCACCCACCGATGCTGTAGTGTTTCCGGACCACCCACCAGCTAAAAAGGTAGCTCCAAGCACACCCACAGCAACATTAGAATTTGTATTTGTAAGAATATTAGTCCCACCAGGAAACATGTTCTCTAAACTCTCACTTAAAGTAGAATCTAGTATATCTACATCTATTTGATTTGCCTTCTTAGATAAGTTCTCTTCTAAATCCTTAATACTGCTGTTCATATTGTTTACGGTTTTCATTGCCTCTTCTAATGCTCCAAATTCATTACTTGAAAGAATGGCTGATTCAGAAATTAAATTCTCTTCCACTTCAAGCTTAAATCTAAATGTTGTAACGATATCATCTCCTGATGTGATACGTATCTGACATTTTATAATCCCTGACACAGCTAGCGTCTGGTTTGTTAAATTGACCGTTACTATATTGTTCTTTATTATACAACTATTAAATAATTCAGTTCCATCAGGTTTTACTGCATATAACCTTGCAGTCGCACCAGTCGGTATCTCCATGTCAGTTATTATAAAATCAATACTTCTCCCAGAATCCTCTTGCACTAGGGGAATAGTATTAGTTAAATTTTTACTAGTCAGTTTTATTTCTATCGTTTTTAATGCCTTCATTCTTTTACCTTTCCTTTCTATAAAACCATCATCTTGTTAATACCCTATTGCAAGCCTGCTAATAGAACGTGCCGAGGTATTAACTCTTGCAACATATACAGAATGGCCACTTGTAGATTCTCCAGTTATTCCTAAGCTAATTAACTTGTTCTCACCACCCTAGAACGAATTTTAGGGATTACCACGCCAATACTTTTAATTATAAACGAAAAAAATACTTTGTCTCCTGTTGAGCTATTTACAGTAGATGGTGTAATATTTGCTACTTTACAGCGCATTTTAATCGATTTTCAAAATATGTATATCCAGCTCCTGATCCAGCATTACTAACACTAAGATTACCTGCATCCTATGTTGAGGAGGACCAATCTTTTGCTTTATAACCTACTTCCACTTTCGAGCCGCAAACTTGTATATTGCCTTTGCCCTGACAATCCGGCAGAATCTGCAGTAAAAGTAGATTTTAGTATTATAAAAGAGTATTTTCCCATTTATCGATAATTGTATAAAGTTAACCAGTTCATCCTTAAATGCCATATCATTTGGTGATGGGGGCCAATACGTTGCTTTGTTGCCGCCCTCCAGTTTTTCGCCGCGGATTTCCACCTCTCCTAGAGTATTATCCATTCCCCAAAATATGTATCCGGTAAGAGTAGATATAAATGTTAATTGTTTTTTAACCATTTCATATCTGTTATTTATTGGCGATTATATTTATATCCACCAGCAGTTCCATTTTGCAGTTATATTAACGGAGAGCTTAATATTCTTCAAACATAACAGGATATTGTATACTCTTATCGGATGGTTAATGATAAAAAATAATCTAGCCTCAGCATATTATATACTGAGACTAGATATAAATTATGTTTGGTTCTACTCAATGGATTAATTCATCAATGTTATTACTTTCTTACATAAACCGGTAAAGCAACATCTGTAGTAATATTTGTTATTACTGATAATGTAACCGTTGGTGCAATGTTATGCATTCATTAGTATTAAAAGACAACTGCACGTTGGTGCGCTCCCAGCAGTAACCAAAGTGTGTTTTTAGATCACACAACTTATACCACCTGATACATCAATGCAGATTGTGTCTGGCTAATTTCATGGACTATGCTATCCATAGTCCAAATCACCACACTTCTAGTGATAAGGGAAGTCGTTACCGAGCGAATGCATATTCCATCAGATTTATCTGAATTAAAAAGTGTTCTATATCCAGATTGTTATATTATGTTTCAGTATGTATTAGCATATAACAGTTTAAAAATTTAGGGTTTAGCTGCCGAAGAGGTTATACCTATACATCCCCCCGTTTTTTTACAATAGAGGTATTTAGATCATTATAATCAAGCTTTGTTATTAATTTTCCGCCTTAATGAAGAATACCAAACTTGCCACCTCAACATTTCCTACATGTAGCACAGTCATTATATGTCTTTGTTGAACATGGGTTTAAAGCGTTTATTTTTTGCGGTTAAGACTTCTATGCCAATAGCTATTAATACCTTCATACCTAGCCTACTAATCATTTATTAAAATCTCCTATTCGCATATCCTCTTTGCATCGCCTTTATCTCCCAGAAAAATACTGTATCTGGCACACCCGATACAACAAACGATTCTTCTTTTCTGTACTCCAATTTTACTTCCCCCGCTTCTGCCTGTAAGAATACTAAAAATCCCCCCTCTGTTGCTCTTATAAACCTTTCGTCTACTTTTATTTCTATTTTTCCGTTTCTTTGGATTTTACCTATTCCCATATCCCCGAAGTATGCTTGTGGCATTTCGTAGGCATTTAAAAATAAATTACCATATTCCTCAGTTGCTATCACTCTATTTTTTCTTCCATATACATGCAGATCATTATATATAACTACATCTTCCGATTTAATAACAATATTGGCATCGTTTGCAATAAAAAATGGCGTACTATTACTAGATAGTACAATCGAACCCGGATAAAAAAGTGCAGATTCCGTTGCACTGTAACTAAAAAGCCCGCCTGCGGATAAGTCTATTTCATAATTATTATATTTTAGTTGTATAGCACTGTAATTTGCAGATGATGTATTTATTTTTATAGTTCCACCCGTAATCTTTGCGCTGGATGTTTCTATACCATTTTGATCAAGCTTTGTTACTATGTTTCCATTTGCGTCCAATACTTGCATTGCTCCATTTACATCATTACTTCCGCCGAGTTTCAATGTACCACCTTTTGCATAGGTGAAATTAATATATAATTCCCCATTATCCATATATATCCCTTTTAATCGGCCATTGTCAGTTAATTTATTGAATACAACTTCCTGGGTTAAGCTTGTAATATCATCAACTATTGTAACTGATTGCACATCAAGTTTAGTAGTTGTACCTCCCGCCGCATACATTGTACATTTTATCGTTTTAGCACTTGTACTGGGTGTATATATTTTCAATGCTTCGTCGGAGTTAGAAGTATATTTTGTTATCCATGTTATACCGTCCCCACTTTCTTCTATGACTAATCTACCGCTGTAATCATTTTGTATTGCACTTTGTCCATCTCGATAGTAAGCGTAGAATGTTACTTTAGGTGGTGTATATATTCCTGTTTCTCCTCGTGTTATAGTTACCGCATCAACCTCTATTGCATATATTCGTCCATCAGTACCTGTAGTACCTTTTTTATTCTTTGATATATCAAATCTTCTAGTAATACTTACTCCAGAATATGTCACATGGAAGTCTAAATATCCCGTATCTGATTCCATATTTGAAACTCTATATTTTTTCGCACCTGAATTATAGATTCCAGTAATCCCATTACTCACCTCTATTTCGCAAGTTACATTCGGGTTAGAAGTAATATCTGTATTCCCCCAAAATATCTGAGCCGAACATTCACAACCAGAATAGTTTCCATCATTTCCGTTTTCATCTGTGGGAACTGCGTGAAATTCATTTGACAATATAACATTTATTACTCGACTTTTATCTACTTCTTTTCCTGCCATTTCAGA
>Ga0153996_1000530_pt1 | contig 17214 bp, 21 predicted proteins | sample TSNC080MetaG_FD_104728 | JGI IMG/M metagenome (GOLD analysis project Ga0153996, IMG submission 104728) | Attine ant fungus gardens microbial communities from North Carolina, USA - TSNC080 MetaG | ecosystem: Host-associated > Fungi > Mycelium > Unclassified | place: USA: North Carolina, Lumber...
CGGTTTTAAGGATTACTCCGCTTGCTTATTAAATCGGTATCCTGCGCCCCAAACGGTTTCTATATACTGCGGATTGCTGCTGTCGTCCTCAATCTTTTCGCGCACATGGTTGATGTGTACTGTTATGGTGGCGCTGTCCCCTACATAATCATATCCCCATATTTTTTCAAAAAGTTTTTCTTTTGAAAAAACAATGTTGGGATTTTCCGCGAGAAACAACAATAATTCAAATTCCCGCCCGGTTAATTTCACCTCTTTATCCCGGACAGAAACTTTGTAGGCTTTGGGATATATGCGAAGATTACCGGCAGCAATAAACTTATCTATGTTTTTATCCGCAGTTTTCCCGTTATTATTACCATTTGTAAGCCTGTCATATCGTGACAGATGTGACTTTACCCTTGCCACAAGCTCCACCGCGTCAAACGGCTTAACGATATAATCGTCCGCGCCAAACCCAAGCCCTTTGATTTTATCGGCTGTTTCCGTTTTGGCCGTAACCATAAGAATGGGAATATCCATTGAGGAACGAATTTCTTTGCATAACTCATATCCGTTTTTTCCCGGTATCATTATATCCAATATCAATAAGTCGTAACGCTTTGCGCTTAACATTCCAAGTACGGAATTTCCGTCGCCTGTAACATCCACTTCCATACCGCCTATTTCCAAGTAATCTTTTTCGATTTCAGCTATTTCCGCGTCATCCTCCGCTATTAAAATACGTTTCATATGCTGTCCCCCTGTTCTATTGGCAATTCAATGACAATGGCTAACCCATTATCATTTTCCGCTGAGATTTTCCCGCCGTGCGCGGTAACAATCATTTTTACGATAGATAGGCCAAGACCGCTTCCGCTTGCCGGGTTACCCCTTGCCTCGTCACCCCTGTAAAAGCTGTCAAACAAGCGGGATATTTGCTCTTCTGAAACTCCTGTTCCATCATCCTTTATCCGTATAAATATGCTGTTTCTCTCTTGATATAAAGTAACGACTATACAAATCTCCTTGTCCTTGTTGTGCTTTACGCTGTTATATAAAATGTTGGATATTACCCGCCGCATTTGTTCTCCGTCAAGTAAAACCTTTTGCATCCCACAATCACTTGCCAGATTTATTACGGTATGGTTATTCCGCAGATCATCTTCCAACGAGTCAAGCAAAGTAACGATATATTTTTGAATAGGTATCGGCTTGAAATTGAACGGAAGATTGCCGGTTTCTAATTTTGCAAATAAAAACAGTTGGTCAATCAGTCCTTCCATTTCACATGATTTGCGGTAGATTACGTCCAAATATTCTTGTTCCTTTTCGGGGCTTTTAGCAATACCATCCCTTAATCCTTTGACATAATTTATAATTGATGTAAGGGGGGTTCTTAAATCATGTGAAATTCCGGCAAGCATAAAGTTTCTGTTCTGTTCGTTTTTTCGGACTTCCTCAACAGAGGTTTTCAGCCTGTTCGCCATATTGTTGAAATCCTCGCATACAGACTTAAATTCGTCATTCGTATCATAAAAAATTCTATAATCGAGATTGCCGTCGCTTATTTGATGAACACCATTTACAAGCGTTTCTAATGGCTGCTCAATTTTACTGAATACAAATTTTGTTAGAAAACGGTTGGTAAAATATACTGTCCATATGATACAAACAACGACCAAAACGGAAAGCAGTATCATTTGTGCATCATACGTTATTCCGATACTTTCCAATCCAATAGCCGGGGATTGCTGTCTTTCTTTAAGTATCTCAAATAGAGAGCCGCCAAACATCGCATTCAAAATTACTATGCAAATCAGCACAGTAATAAGCGATATGATAATCGTAATGGCTATCATTAAAATATTTGAAATAAAAAGCCGCCTTTTTATCGTCAAAATAATCGCCTCCTTTTTCTACAGCTTCAAATATTGCTATTTGTTTCTCGCTTTTTGAATCTGCCATCGGCGGGCTTTTCCGCGTCAGCCGGGACAAGCCATAGGTTTCCCTTCTTTATCGCGCCTTTAATCCGCTCATCTACACAATAGTAAGTTACCATCCGGCCAGAAATACCCCATTTTTCTCCCGCCTCTTTCACAGTCAGATAGTCCATAATCAAACACCGCCCTTTATTTTATTATGATTATTATACTTCAAAAACTTGAAATATACAAGTAGAATTGAAGAGTAGCAAGCATAGGAAGCGAATAGCCGCTTCCGTAAAAATACCGCTTCCAGCCGAAGCCGGAAGCGGTATTTTTACTTGTTGGGGAACCCAAACCCCCTGCTAAAACCGCATTTTTAAAAGTAGCTGCCTTTCAGAAAGCCAAATATCATGCAGTATCTTTTTAACTTCGGCCACGTCTGCCCTGTATAGGCTGCCGGTCTGGTGCATCCGTTTGACGATCTGATTGACATTGTTACCAATACGCTGAAGCTGCGCTGCATGGTTTTTAACGTCGGTATGGTCAACGTTAATGATATACCCGTCAATCGCTATCTTGCGTATGTAGGCGCTGAGATTTTCCGTTTTCAATAAGGCCATTTTTTGCTCTATCAAAGCCTTTTCTTCCTCCGTCACCCGTATGATGAGCTGAACATTGCGTTTTCTGTTTTTTGTTGCCATATCGTGAAATCCTCCTTTGTCTCCGTAATCATGGGATAGGTCAATTTACTGTATCAAAATGGTGCCGCTTTTGCGGTTTTCTTGCCCTGTACGGTGTTTGAAATAGGCAAGTAGTATAATTCCTTTGCCACACCCATAACCGCCATACTGCGGTGAAAAGGGGTTAAATGATACCTTGTGGAAAACTCCGTCCCCAACAGGATTTTCCCTATGCAGAAGTTTGAAAAGCGAACTCCAGAAATTCGATTTCCGAACTTCAAGAAGTTTGATTTTCGTACTTCTGGCGGTTCGATTATCGAACTGAAATAAGAATAATAGAATAATACTTACTTGAGCTATATCTATCCTATCCAATCCTATCCGCCGGAAGTCAAAAAACCGTTGTCGGAAAATCCAATCACGGTTATGAGGTAAAGTCTTTGACATAGATGATATTCGCTCTGCCAAGCCCCTGCCGTTTCGTTTCAACTAAACCAATACCCCTTGTATCCAATTCAGCTATCAGCTTGTTGGCTTTCTCCCTGCCACAATGAAGCTGCTCCATGACTTCATCAAGGGTAAAGTAAATATATACCCTGTCCTGCTTATCAATCCAGCCGTTTTTTCTGGATAAGCTCATGCGGTCAAGCATAAGGCCGTAAAGCACCTTTGCATTAGGTGATAGCTTTATAAAGCGTTCATCCGTGAATAAGGCTTTTGGGATACGGTAGAAGGCAAATTGTTCAGCTTGTCGGCTATAATAATATTCAAACTGTTTCATAACGGCCTCCGCTCTCTGTTTACGGCTTTGAAATTGTATTGGAAGTGAGGTGCTATTACCACTACGATTACAGCGCGACATATGGTAAAAAACTCGCCGTTTTGATACCTTTTCCTGTTCTTTGGACGAGGCCGGGGGCGCGGGGGCAGAGCCACCGCAAAACTTACGATAACTGCTACGCCAGCGGAGCCGGTTTTGCCGTAAAATGGAGCGGACGGCAGCGGGGCAGGATTGCTAAATCCTGTTCCCCGTTGTCGGCAGCGAAATGACACGGCAAAAGTCCGGACTGTCAAGGGGAAAAGGGTGGAGATTTTTTCTGTGTTGCGCCTGCGGCAGAAAAAATACTACCCGCCCCTTGACTGGCTGGACAGGCGGAGCGGAGAATCATGTGCGTTATCCAGTTTTTCGCAAATATAAAACAGGGATGCCGATTTTTCTTCGGTATCCCTGTCTATGTGTTGGCGGCTCTGTTTCAGTTACGCCTTTGTGCCCTTGTCTATATTACTTCCGTATACATGCCGACTTGAAGGTAATCTCTCCCAAATCTTGACATATCTTTGACGATGATCGCCCCGATTTTACCCTCGCTGACAAGGTTCATCATCTCGGTGAACGCCGGCCTGTCCCAACGTGTTCCGCTCCAACCATCGTCAATAAAATGACGGATGTTGGGGAAACGGTTGCGTTTGGCGTATTCATCCAACATAGCGCGTTGGTGCGAAATACTATTGCTCTCGCCCTCATAGCCGTCGTCATTACTTAAACGGCTGTACAGGGCGGTTATCTTGTCTGACTGCATATAAAAATACTCCTTTCCTCACAGCCAGACACGGTATTGTGTAGCAAATACAGTATACCACGTCCGACTGTTCAATTCAACGCTTTAAAGTGATGATTTTACTCTGAAAGGCTTTTGCCATCCTCAAGCAGTCGTGATATAATCAGCAGCAGGCTTTCGTTGGCGTTTTTATTGAAGTGAGATTTGACTACATAAGTCGTGTTGCCGACAGTTTTGGAAAAGTCTAAATCTTTCGGGTATTTCATCAACGGCAACGGTTTTCGATCGGTTTCAATCAGCGGTTTACGGCTGTATTTAGGATATTCTGCCAGTCTTTTTTCGATTTCTTTATCTAACATAAACTCGTCCCCCTTTGTATTTTGCCTGTCCTTGTAATTCCATCTGGTGGATAATCGCTAATTTTTCTTTCATATGCGCCGTCCGTTCCTCGATTTCGTCGGCTATGCCGAGGTCACGGCGCAGCGGAGCGATATGCTGCGTAAGCGTGATTTTTTCGGCCTTTAACGCTTCTATGATCTCCGGCCCCTTCGCTCTGCGGAGTTTGTTTTGAATGTGAGTGCGCTTTTGTATCAGCTCATCCATGCGGGTTCGCGTTTCGCCTCTAAACGCCTGTAACTGCCCTGCGGTGTCAATTTTGTTGCGGACAAGCAACCGGGCTTGCTCGGTATATTTGCGTAACTGTCGCACATCCTCCCATAAAATCGGGTGCGGCGGCGGGCGGGGCTTGTCTTTTGGCAGTATGCCTATTCGATACAGAAAATGAAAATACAAGGCGCGATAGCCGGTTAACTTTTTTAAATGCCGGAAACTGCCCTTATACTTGCCGATGCTGACAACAGGTTTCGGCTTTTCATAAATAACCCGCCGCTTGTTCAAATGGCTTTCGTAAATCCGCGTCATAATAGTTTCCCCGGTGTATTGCTCGCCCAAATGATAAAGCCTCAACGGGCGACGATCGCCGGTTATCTTGATTGTCCAGTGTTTTCCGGTCAGCTTCATCTCAAATCCCTGCGCCCGCAAGATGCTCTCAAACTGCTGCTTTGTCACCGCACCCGCGATTGCCCTGTCAATAGCCCAGCGGAATACATTATGGAGTGTGGGTTCACCGTTCTTTTCGGCAAGGTAGACGACACGCGGCGGGCTTTTACCTGGCCTCTTGATTACCGACAGACCATAATCGCGGCACAACCTGTCCGATACGTCTCGGAGGCGCTTTGTCGCCGCCTTGCAGGAGTTGTATTTACCGCCGTCGCGGAACGAAACCGAGTTGAGTGCGAAATGATTATGCAGGTGCGATCTGTCCAGATGTGTTGCCACGATCACCTGAAATCTGTCACCCCACATCTCCCGCGCCAGCTTTAAGCCAATTTCGTGGCATTGTGCAGGCGTGACTTCTCCGGGCTTGAAACTTTGATAAGCATGGAAGGCGAGAATTTTATCCGTTTTACCAAATTGTTTCTTTGTGAGTATCATCTGCTGGATTGCGATTTCCGGCAGACAATTCACGCCGCTAACAAACAGCTTCTGCTCAGTTTTATCGTTGCTTGTGGCATAATCCAGTACGTTGAACAAATCCCTCATGCCGTCGTCCGCCGCTAACATCGTCTTTTCGGGGTTCTCGACATAATCCACAAGGCTTCGCAGACTGCCTTTAATCGCCCATATCTTTGTCGCTGCCATTCGGCATCACCACCTTTACCGGCAGAGTGACCGCCGCCTGTAATTGCAGGATAAGATCTACCGTACGTTTTTGCTCATCCCGCGCCCGCTCCGATACCTCGACGCCGCTGTCCGCAATTATACGAAAACTGTCGTGGATGCCGTAAAGTTCATTCAGCATTCCCCAGAACGTAGACGGCGGGTTAGGCTGCGGAAGTCGACCTTGCATCAGCATCCGCAGGAGTTCCGATTGGGTTAATCCACAACAATTTGCGTAGGCTTTCAAGTTCTCAGCTTTGTCCTCGGTGAGCCGGACGCTAATCAAAATATCTCGTGTTCTCATAATCGAACCTTCTTTCAGATGGGGTTGCAAGGGGAACGCAGTTCCCCTGCGCAAAGCTTTAGCTTCGCCGGATTTGGACTACAAATCCATTGCTCGCTATCCTCATGGACAGCATAATTCCGTTGCTCTCACGGCAGGCGATTTGCCGCGCCGAAAATGTATTCGTTGTGGGTTAATCACCTCGCTATCGCGTTTGAATTTACGCGAGTCTATTTCATGACAAAACAAAAAAGCCGCCGCGTACATAAGCAAACTGGACGAAGTTTAGAAAACTCGTCAGGGTTATGTACGCGGCGGCATAATATCGCAGAAAGATGTGTCAACTCATGGGCTAACACTATGTGTTATTCAATTGTCAAGATAGAGGGATTGCTGTTAACCCACAGAAAAACCCACAGGGATTCCCCTGTGGGTTAATTTTACCAAGTGTCAGACAAACTGTCAAGAGCGAAACTTAATATTATGCCCAGAATATGATATTTTATTCATTTTTCGTTCGGCAGAATTTGACTACGCTCTCAACATACCGCCAGATAATACTAATATCCGATATCCGACAAAAAGCATTCTATCTTTGCGGCCTGTTTTCCGCCTGCCTACGTTATCCTCCTTGTCGGGCGATAGCCCTCCTGCGTCGTCTGCCTTGACAGACGAAAAACATCCTCGCAAGTCTTAGAACATTTTTAATCAGATATTAGTATAAGTTCGCTCAATCGCCAGATTCGCATTTCTTTTTGTATGCTTCTCTGGCATCGTTTAAGCATATAGGATTTCTGCCGTTTAAGCTATCAGGATGTGTATTTTGAAACTTGTCGTCAATCCAGCCACAAATAGGACAAACTTCGTTTTCTGTTCCAGAAGGAATTGTGTATTCCCCGCAGCAAGAACACTGCTTCATTCTTGTTGCCGGAAAGACACCTACGCCTCCTACAACCCCGGCACCTACTCTATTCGTCTTCGTGCGCACAGGCAACTCGTCTGTGAGTGAAAGCTGATGAAAACGATTGTCGCCAATCGCTCCTGCTGTACCGGTAAAATTGTTGCTATATCCTGTACCCATTAAGCTACAACCTTTCTGTGATTATAATATTGCTCTGTTGCACTGGGAAACTGAACAATTTTTATTCCAGCACCCTTGTATCGGCCAAAAATATCATCAGGGGCTTTCCCGTACACAACAATGGTGTGCGGCGACAGAGTAGAAACCATCACAGGTAATCCATTTTCAAAAAGTTCTCTGTTAGCGGCGGCTTTCATCTGACCATGCGTCCCAACGGCAACAACACTATTCTTCTCAATCCCATTAAAGCAAAAATCAAAGCTATATTTATCGCCCCACCGCACATTTGGTATAACTGGAATCCCCTTAGTGGACAACCAGTACGCAAGCGCGTGATTCCAGTATTTATTTTTGATTTGCAATGGCCAAGGATAATCCGGACAAATACTGAAGTCAGGGGAAACAATTCCACCAAATCGCTTAAGGCGGTCTATGTACTTATGCGGATCGCTTAAGAGCTGAATAAATTTATAATCTGGTTCATAAAAGTGAATCCAATGCGAAAAATCGGTTGCATCGTTACGATGGGAAAAAGGCAGTAGTGAAGTTGGCATGTCAGTAGCTGTTTCTATGAAAGGGATGTCATATTTATCATATCTGGCACCGCGAACCAGCCACGACTTTTCAACATCATATTGGGGATCGATATTTTTTGTCATTACGTTCCTCCTCATATTTTGTAGTTTATATATTGAAACTGCAAAATAGAAACCCAGCGCTCGACAACCACACCTCCAATAAAAATATTGGGCGGCAGGGTCTTGCAACTGGGCGGAATTTGTGTTACGATGTGTAAGTAGGTTTACTGGCACGTTGCAACTGGATTTCGCGGTTGCCCTGCCGAAGAACTTTGGTGGTCGGAAGCCACCAAGGTTCTTTTTCTATTTTGCAGGGATATCACACCACTTATTATATCACTGTTCGGAGGGCGTGTCAACGCCTTGCTTGCTTTATTTATGTTTTATTTCAATCGCCGCTTTCTCTCTCATACTCTCCGGAAACAAATACTAAAAGGATGTTTTCCTTGTCGTCATATTTAGCCACAAATTTCTTTGATGGCGAAAACTCCGTCCCTATCAAGGATTTTAGGTATTTTATAAAATCCTTACACCCAATGCGAACCCACCCATTTTTAACCCTTCGCGCGAAATCATATGGTTTGGTATTTGGTTCACCAGTATACGGCTTCACTCCAATTACACACTGCTCCTCATCGAAACCAACTATGACTTTTTCAGGATTACCCAACTTCTCAATTGATACGCTGTTGAAAGCAAGGGCAATAGATGATATCGTAACATATGGAGCGCCACCGCTGACGGCGTTCCAGTTAAAATTGTAAGACATAACAACAACTCCAATAAAATATTTTCAATACAAAATTATTGTAACATAAGAAATTATAAGCGTCAATAAAAAACGAAAACGGCAACATCACCGTTCTCGTTAATCTTACTTCACTATCTACCTATACCTTTCCATCAATGTCGCCACGCATTTCGCTCCCGTCGTATACTTCAAGCTAAACCCATGCAGTTTCATTACAACGCGGTCAAACTCGCGGTATGCTTTCAACAATTTCAGCTACATAACCAAGGTGTCCTATGTATCGCTTTTCCTACGGTTGCAATCTTCGCATAGCATCTGACAGTTTTCGGATACAGTTTTGCCGCCTTTACTCCACGGAGTTATATGGTCGGCCTGCATGTCATCAATGGCAAAATGCATTTTGCATTTTGTGCACATGCCTTTTTGTCGCTCATATGTCGCCCTTGCCATTTTTGGAGTAAACGCTCGAATATTCAAATGCTTTTCGTCACTGTCAAGCAAGTATTCATAGATACCCGAATTTTTTGTTACATCTTCATCTTCCATAAGGTCAATAATACGGGTTTCAAACTGTTTCGGGTCATACTTGCTCGCGCCGTATTTATTATAGAAAACGCCCCATTCAAGCCCTTTCATTTCCTTGCGGTAATTGGGGAATGTCACCTTAACCCAATTTATGACTGTCTGAAAATAAAGCCATATTTCATTACAATTCGAGTCGTGCTGATGCTCTGCCATATAATCTTCAATTTCTTTGCCATCTCGTGTTGCAATCCAACGAATAACGGTTTCAAGGTAATTTTGACGTATCGGGGAACCGTTTAAATATTCGTTTGCGATAGCATATGCGGGACAGGCGGTTTTGCTGAAATACTTTTTGGCTTCGGTTAGCCACTCGCCCGTATATATTGCATTACGCAACTCTTGCGTGGTCAACTGTTCGCCTGCGATGTTGATAATCTTGAACCAGTCTAACTTTTCTTTGTCCGTTCCCTCACATATGTAAATCATAAGGGGATAGTCTAAAATCTGTTGCCGCTCAGTTTTGGTTAGATTGTCAAAGCCCATATGGTCAATGGAATAATCGCCGTTGACATACTGGCAAAGACTAATCGTGCGTTGCTGCCCATCGAGGATTTCATAATTGCCGCCGTCGCCCTGCACCCAGTACATAACATTAAGCGGAAAGTTCTTTTGCACCGTACGAACGACTTCATCACGCTGTTTATCCTTGTAGATAAACTCACGCTGAAAAGCAGGGCGAATATTCAAGCGTCCGTTATAGCCGATAACACCATTTTCTGCGCTGTCAATGTAGCCCTCGACAACCTCGCGAACAGGTATTTCGCGTAGCTTGATTTTCATTTCCCCTTGCTCCTTCTTCGTATCGTTATCCTTCTATATATCTTTTTGCCGTTAATTATTGGCCGTATTACATCGTCGAATAAGTATTCTTGCATACTTTCGTTCACCGTTGACATAGGCACGTTCTCCATTAGCTGCGGGGTGTCTGTATGCGTCGGATGAGTATGCGGAAGTACGGCCGCACTGTCGTGCGACCTCTCTCTCTCTCTCTCTCTCTCTCTCTCTCTCTCTCTCTCTCTCTCTCTCTCTCTCTCTACATTAACAAATTGTGAACATTCAGAAAATGAGTAGACTAAATCTTTGCCGTCGTCGCCTTTTCGGAACGCCACAATCTCAAATTGTTCGGGGTTGTATTTATCAAGAAATGTAATTGGTACGCCCATAACCCCATCATAGTCGCACGGAATATCAACAGTTCGATCAACGTTAATCGCATCGTAATTATCGTATTTAGGATATTCTTCTGGAGAATACTGCTTGTAAAGCGGTAGACTCTCGTGACGTTTTTCGTTGTCAATATTTGTAAAAAAGCAAATATTGCCCATACGTCGCCATTTTTGTCCGGTTTCATCAATCTTAAAATCAGTTTTCTTCACTTCATAAGAATCGGGAACCATGAACCAATAATGACCGCTGTTATAGCCCAGCCACAATCTGTTATTGGCTATGAGCGGGAATATTTCTTTGTAGGTAACCGCATTCATATTTCCTATAATGATAAAGTCCTTTTCGTATTCCATTAGTTGCGCCATATATTCACGGAATAGAGAAAAGGGCGGATTTGTGACAACAACATCGGCTTGCTTCAATAGGTTTACGCATTCATCGCTACGAAAATCACCATCGTCATTGAGCAACGTTAATACATTTTTGCGGTTTCTCAAAAGATATACCACATCGAATAGATCAACACGCCCGTCTTGATTTTCGTCCGTTACCTCGGTGATTTCGATTTTATATGGTTTCTTTTTGCTTTCTTCTTTTCCAATAATAATTTCGTCGCCGAATAAATTTAACTGGGTATAGACAATCGGCGATGTTGCGTAACAGGTTGCAATCAGCTTTTTTAAGCCTAAAGAATTAAAGTTCATAGCAAAATATTTGAAAAAGTTGCTTTCAAAGGGGTCGTCGCAGTTGCAGAATACGATTTTGCCCTTAAAATACCCCCTGTAATGTTTTAACTCGCTCTCAATAAGAGATAATTGTGTATAAAACTCGTCCTGCTTGTTTTTAGCAGAATCGTGCAAATTACTGTTTCCTGCCATAATGCGTAGCCCCCTTGAACCCCTGCCTTAATCTCGTCACGTGTAAGGCATCCAATCATCCTCTCGATTATACCGTACAATCCGAATTTTGGCAACAAGCTATCTTCTTTTAAAGCGTTCCTGTAGTGCCAAATGCTCAGCTTCCAGTCGCTTCCACTCGGCGTCAGCTTGAATAAATCGCTCCAATGTCTCAAGCATTTCCGGCGCGGAATATGGAACGCCGCGCTCCACTAACATTTTTAGCCGATTACGCTCTCGTTCAACTTTTGCACCGAGCGTGGTCAGTTTCACCGCCTGTCGAAGTAGCAGGCGTTTTTCTTCTTTGGTCACCGATTTCACCTCAACACTTATGATAACAATAACTGCATATATAATATAGTAATCAACATTATATGTAAAGGGTATTTACTCAGAAAACCCTGTAAAATAATGTTGAGGTGATACTATTGGATGATTTAGAACGCAACAGATTGATTCGTCTCGGCTTGAAGGTCAGCTATTACCGCAAGGCCGCAGGCATTTCCGCCGAAACACTCGCGGAAAAAATCAATATGTCGGTATCTACGATATGGCAGCTTGAAAGTCCATCCAACCCCAAAAGCGTGAGTTTGAAAACACTGTGGCGTATAAGCGACGCGCTCGGCGTTCATGTGACAAAGCTATTGATTGATGATTAAAAGCTAAAAAATAACCAAAGGACGCAAGGCCGATGATTTTGCCTTGCGTCCTTTGGTTATATAGAAGCCCTTTGCAATCAATTGCGCCTCGTAAACATGAACCTTTTCATTATTTATGTGTAGATTATCTGGTTACTGATAATTTCCTCTGCGCAAACTCGAATATTATTCATCCTGCCAACCCAAAGCATTTGATTCTCGGACTTTAGTTTCTCGGTTATGCTCTGAGCCTCTGCCATCTGCCGAATGATCGTTTCCAGTCGTTCAAACGCCGTCACGTCAATCTCGCGGAGATGCTCGGTCAGCTTGCCCGAAGTCAGCAGATTGACGTAGAGGATCCGCTTGTGGATTTTAAGGAACGACAACCGCCGCCGCCCCCATACGCCGATATGGTGCGGCTCATCCGGCACGGTTAGGTTTGGAATGAGATAATCACCTGCCATACGGAATGTGCCGCCATTTTGTTCAAATAAGGATTTCATCATCAATTTCTCCAGTCATAAAAGTATTTGCTACAATACCGTGTGCTGATTGTGATTTCAAATCTTGATGATACTTCCTTATTCGGCCAATCTTGCATGGTTGTGAGACTTTTTGGATGGGGCGGGTTACTATAAGGGACACGAAAATAATCCTTTAGTTAAGCGGTTTTCAGTAACAGGTGGTATTTACAAAACCTGATAAACTGAAAAAAACAGGAGGAATTATTGAATGTCTGCTACAATCATCGCCATAGCCAACCAAAAAGGTGGCGTGGGGAAAACCACAACCGCCGCCAGCTTGGGAACAGCACTTGCACAGCTTGGATACAAAACCCTGCTTGTAGATTGCGATCCGCAAGGGAGCCTTTCGGCTTCGCTAGGATACATAACCGATGGGGAAAATATAACACTTGCTACAATCATACGTCAAGTAATTGTGAACGAGCCTATCCCCGGCAATCCTATTATCCACCATGAAGCAGAAAACATTGACCTGATTGCCGCCGATATATCTCTCGCGGGAATCGAAACCACGCTTGTTAATGTGTCGGTTGACCGGGAGTACATTCTAAAGGATTATCTTGACACCGTGAAAGACCTATATGACTTTATCCTGATAGACTGTATGCCCTCGCTTGGAATGCTGACGCTGAACGCGCTGGTTGCCGCCGACACTGCACTCATCCCGGTACAAGCGTCATTCCTGTCGGCAAAAGGGTTGGAACAGCTACTATCCACAATCGGCAAAATCAAGAAGCGGCTGAATCCGGGCTTGCAGATTAGCGGTATCCTCATGACAATGGTCGATGGGCGCACCAACAACGCAAAAGATGTGATTCACAGCATACGGCAGGCATACGGGCAACGCCTAAAAATATTTGGCACGAACATTCCCCGTTCCGTTCGTGCGGAGGAATCCCCGGCAGCAGGCAAGAGCATTTTAGCCTACGACCCTGATGGGAAAGTCGCTTCCAGCTACATGGCTTTAGCGCGGGAGGTGACGGCATGAGCAGGGCAGCACAGCGCGTAGCGCAAAATATCCAGCTTGCCTCCGTAGATGATTTATTCGGGCTCACCGGCGCGGAAACGGCGTCACCCAACGCCCCGAATACCGCTATAGAACTCCCTGCCAGCGATTTGCACAGTTTCCACGGCCATCCTTTTAAGGTAATCCCCGACGATGAAGCCATGCTGGAGCTAATCGAAAGCATACGGGAAAACGGCGTGTTAATGCCCCTTGATGTGCGTCCCCGCGATAACGGCGGCTACGAAATCATATCCGGCCACCGGCGCAGATATGCCGCCACGCAAGCGGGATTGCAGACCGTTCCCTGCATTGTCTCCATGGTGGACGATGATACCGCAATCTTACGGATGGTTGACAGCAACCTATACCGCCCGGATATTCTGCCCAGCGAAAAAGCATTCGCGTACAAAATGAAGCTGGATGCTATGAAGCGACAGGCTGGCAGACCATCCAAAGATAATCCGTCCCAATTTGGGACACAAAAACGCTCCGACCAGCTTTTGGCAGAACAAACCGGTGAAAGCCGAAACCAAGTGCAGCGATATATCCGTCTTACCTACCTATCTTCCGAACTGCTGGACTTGGTTGACGCAAGGAAAATTGCCCTCAATGTCGGCGTGACCGTATCCTATCTGGACGAAATACAGCAAATCTGGCTGTATGAATTTATCCGGGATTTAGGCCATTCCCCCTCGCTTATGCAGGCAGAAAAGCTGAAACAATACCATACCGAGCATAAGTTGACCAAGGAAGTCATGGAAGTCATTATGACGGAGGAAACTGGCGCGAGATCTGCGATTTCCATAAAAACCAAAGCGATAGAAAAATATTTCCCTCCAAATACCGGCAAGCAGGAGATGGAGGAAACCATATTAAAACTGCTGGATAACTGGATGAACCGCCGAACGTAAGAACAATCAAATATGATCTAAGCACCTGATGAATTATATTAGGTGCTTTTCCTATTTCAAGGAATATATTAGGCACAGCTGGTTGTACAATGTCGATAGATTATATGGATCATAGTTGAGTATGTAAACCATTCAGTCATCTTTTTCCGTAAGTTCCATCATTCCGGCTTTAGATTGATTTTCTACTGTAAAAACATCAATATGATCGAAGCCGCCAGTTTCATTCTGTCTGAGAAGGGTGATTTTATCTCCCGCCTTTTTATCAAAAGCGGCATAACTTCCAAGGTTTATGCATGGCCGGTCATTGACAGCAATAATAATGTCACCAATCTGATATATTTCATGTTCCGTTATTCCAGATTCAAAATCTACAACCATAATCCCATAATCAATCCCGGTATTTTTTATGTCCTTAATATAATTGATAACGATTGGAATATATTTATCAGCATAAACATCGTCAAGGCGCGCTTTTTGTTGATAGAACTGCGCACATCTTATTGCGTCATCATATAAACCCAAATTTAAAAACCGCAACATTTTCCCCCAAACGTCATAGATGTCGTCCGTCTCCAAAGGCGCGAATTTTGTTTTCGCCTCTTCAAGCATCTGCGCGATATCGTCCTTGGCTACTTGGATCTCCTCTCTTTTCTTTTGCATCTCTTCCTGTAACATTAAAGCGTTATTTGCTGATTTTGCCATTACGGATAAAATTTCGTCAATTTGCTCCGGCGACAATCCACCATCCTCCAATTCCCGGCGGTAATCCTCAAGCTCATTGGCATATTCCACGTTGAGCCCGCCTACAATGGAGGCCAGCTCGGAAATGATATCGGAGAGCTTGTTCAGGTTAATTGTAAGTTGGTTGTCAATACTTTGCTTGTCTGTTAACCACACAAACCCCTCAAACGGCAACGAGGTCAACGGAAGCAACGCGTTTTTGAAGTCGGTCAAAAACGCGTCGTCTATATCGACTACAATGTAGTTGGTCACATAAACAGCATATTTCGCGCTGAGATCGAGTTTTTGCCTGTATAGGTAGACAATTTCCCTGCTTGTGTTCAAATCAAACACTGTATAGTAGCTTAGCACATAATTCATATATCTAAGATCATTAATTACTTCTTCCTGAAAAGCGAGGACGGTGTTGTCAAAAGCCAACACATTCGCTTTGTCAATCGGCGTCCCATCCAGATTACCGCTTAATTGCTCCGATAAAGCGTTTTGCGCAAGATCAATCTTTGTAATATCGTTTATTGTCCTGTTAATGGTTGTCCGCGTATTCTCATAATCCGTGGAACTCGCGCTTGCCAGATAATTGGAGCACTCCCTATAGGCGTTTTCGGCTGATCGGATCATGAAGTTATATTGATTAAGGTTCGAGCTTATATGATAAAGCAATTCACCGGCGATATTTTTATCCTTTGTGTCATACGGGAACCCTTTATCTTGAAAACGGTTATAAATCAGCGTTCCACCCAAAACCGCCGCGATTGTAATGGCGAACGCGATCAAAAACGGCATCGTTTTGCGCAGGACGCTATTTTGAACGATGCGGCTGAACACGGAGGCTTTTGTGTGTAAAAAGCCCTGTAGCTTTCCGATAAAGGCGTCAAAAAATTCGTTGTTGGCTTCCAGTCCGTTTTTATATCGAAGCGCGTCAATTTCTTTTGGAAGATTATCCGGAAATGAAAAGCCCCTTAACATAATAGGTATAATGTTTTTATTGTGTTTGAGCGCGTGTGCGATTTCCAGTCTAACCCAATCGTCCTCGCTGACACACCTATCCAATGCTCCGGGGGAGAGGACAATCAGAAAATCCTTACATTGCTCTATAACGGAGTAAAGATCCGCGTTAAAATCTCCGGATCTCAGGCTTTCGACATCAAAAAACACCCTGTAACCCAAATCGGTAAACCGCTCGCACAGGATTCTTGCTGTCGATTCACCTCCCTGCCTCCTGTACGAAATGAAGATATCATATTTATTCCCCATAACGGCATATCCCCCCCGGCGAATGTGCTCCCAAATCCATTTATATCTAAATAATACCATAAGATTGTGCATACTGCCAATATAAAAAGTATGATTACAATTGACACGATTGCTTTTAAGCTCATCGTGTCTTTTTTCTATATATAAAACCGCTCGTTGGAAATGCGTCGGACGCGCCAAAAGACTGTGTTGAGGTGGGATATGTAAGCCAAAGTGCAGGGGTATCCGGTACAAATGCAGCTTCGATATGAAAAGAGCTAGGAGTGAGGAAGGAGGATTAACTTGTTCCCATATATAAAGACATACGAAGCGGAGCAGTTTTCATTTATCAAGGTTCCCAAGCTGCTTGTCACCGATAAGATGTTTGAAAACTTATCGGCCTCCGCAAAATTTCTTTACGGCCTTATGCTGGACAGGGTATGCCTATCCCTTCAAAATGGCTGGATTGACGATAACGGCAATGTTTACATCTATTTCACGCTGAACGAGGTGCGGCAGAATCTTGGCTGCGGAGCGGATAAGGCCGTGGCTCTGTTGGCCGAACTGGACGGCAAAAAAGGGATTGGCCTGATTGAACGCAAAAAGCAGGGGCAGGGCAGGCCGACCATAATATATGTCAAAAACTTCGTGACCGCCGCTCCCGGTCAGACTGTGGATAAACCGAAGTCTGAACAAATCCAGACTTCGGAAAAGCCGATGTCTGAAACCGCCCAGACTACGGAAAATCAGAAGTCAAGACTTCGGTTTTCCCGTAGTCAAGACTTCGGAAAATCCGACACAAATAAGACTGATAGTATCAAGACTGATTTTAGTGAATATTTCGCCCCCGTTGAGCCGGCATTCCGGCGGAGCCTGAGCCACCTTCACGCGATAAATTGAGCCATGCTCACGCACAGACTGAGCCACAGTCTGAAATCCGTTTTTTTTCATCTCC